>VFQP010000061.1_pt1 | contig 331741 bp, 277 predicted proteins | sample 3512351 | NCBI WGS metagenome assembly VFQP01 (sample SAMN10412372, study PRJNA504923) | tailings metagenome | isolation source: Relicate 1 Philex TSF1 revegetated site | place: Philippines: Tuba, Benguet | collected 2017-08-29
GGCCGCGTTCCTCAGAGGAGCCGGTGAGCTCGAACTCGAACAGCTCGGAGACGGCCTCGCGGCCGGTCAGGCGCTCGAAGCGCAGGGCGTCGCCGAAGGGGCTGGTCAGGTTGAATAGGCGGTTCATAAGCCTGGTGTTGCCTCCATGACGCGCGTTTCCGGTTCAGTACTTGGCAACAGCCACGGGCGTGGCGCTTGGCGGGCTCTCGCCGGGGTCGCATCGCGTTGCGAGCCCACGCTCGACGAGAACGGCTTGGGCATTGGGATCTCTCTCCGCGCAGCGCATGCCCGCGGCGATACGGCGCTTGAGTTCCTCCCGGTCGGCAAAGATCTGCTCAAGGCGACGAACGTAGTCGCGCATCAGTTCGCGCATCAGTGCCTCCCGAATCTCCGGGAAGTCGCTGGTGGGAAGTCCGGAGCTCACGCCAAGCTGCAGGGCTCGTCCGCCGATGAGTTTCACCAACTGACCGGAATCTTCTTCGTGGGCCTGCGGCGCGGGCTCAGGTTCAATATCCGGCCGTATGCCGACCAGGGACTGGATGAAGACCAGTTCGTTGTTCCCAGCAGATACACGTGCCAGCACTCGCCTATCCCTGGGCTCTGCGTCGCAGTAGAGGTCGAAGCTCGCTGGTTCCAACGCATGCCAATTGACATGCACGCCCAGCACCGGCTCGATCACCTGTCGCGTATCCACGGTCGAATCCGGCGCGGCTGAGGGCTCGGAGGGCGCTGCCAGCAGGATGCCGGTCCACACCAGGCTCATGCCGGCTGCAAGCGCCTTCATCGACCAATGGGCAGGTGTCGACACACCATGCCCGATGCCCGGATCAGGGCCGATAGATGACATGGGGAATGCCGTTGTAATGAATGCGGTGCGCCAGAAATCGAGGCTGCACGGTGTCGGAGACCCACTGCTTGCCGTCGAACATCTGGATGTGGCCGGCGGGCACTTTCTGTCCAGGGTAGTCCTGGAAGACTGCGACATCGCCTTGCTCGGCTGCAGCGGGCTCGATGCTCACGGCACGGAATCCCAGCGCAATCAACGCGCGCCCGTAGTCCTTCGCGTAGAGCGGTCGCTCACGAATGACCGCGCCACCGGCCTCAAGTGCTTTTCGGACGTGTTGTGCGCAACGCCCGCGATAGTCGGGCAGGGCGATTGCATGAATCTCGCGGATCGCCGCTTCGACGTCGACGGCCATGGCCGTGGCCACAGTGCTGGCACCGACGACCTGGGCACTGAGCTCAAGTCCGACTGGACCCGGTGGCGCATGAGGCGCCAGCGCCAGCGTGCCCCGATCAAAGGCATGCCACCTGAAGTCGAGCCCCACCGGCCCGGGTACCTGCGCGCGTGGCATCAGAGCGCTTCCTCGGTGGCAGCCTGGGTGGATTCGCTCGCCTGCGTGGTCGCGGTATCCGATGCGTCGCGCCGGGTGCTGCGGTAGCGGAAGTCCTCGCTTGCTGCGTCCACCTCCACGCGCGCCAGCCGATAGCCTTCGGCCATGGCGGTCAGGAAGCTCTTGCTGAGCTCGGGAAGAACGGTGTGGGTCAGGATGGCGTCGATCATGCGGCCGCCGGATTCGATCTCGGTGCAGCGGCGAATCACCAGATCGACGGCGGCTTCGCTGTAGTGGAACTCCACGCCGTGCTGGGCCTCGACGCGCTTCCTGATGCGTTCGAACTGCAGGCGAACGATGCGCGCCAGCGTCTCGTTCGACAGCGGGTAGTAGGGGATCACCACGAGGCGGCCGAGGAAGGCGGGCGGGAAGGCTTTCAGCAGGGGATCGCGCAGGGCGGTGGCGAGGTCCTCGGGCTCGGGCGTGAGCTCGGGGTCGCGGGTGAGGCTCATCATCAGGTCGGTGCCGACGTTCGATGTCAGCAGCAGGATGGTGTTGCGGAAGTCGATGGCGCGGCCTTCGCCGTCCTCCATCCAGCCCTTGTCGAAGACCTGGAAGAACAGCTCGTGCACGTCGGGATGGGCTTTTTCGACTTCGTCAAGCAGCACCACCGAGTAGGGCCGCCGGCGCACGGCTTCGGTGAGCACGCCGCCTTCGCCATAGCCCACATAGCCCGGAGGTGCGCCCTTGAGCGTGGAGACGGTGTGGGCCTCCTGGAATTCGCTCATGTTGATGGTGATGAGGTTCTGCTCGCCGCCGTAGAGCGACTCGGCGAGCGCCAGCGCGGTCTCGGTCTTGCCGACGCCGGACGGCCCGACCAGCATGAACACGCCGATCGGCTTGTTCGGGTTGTCGAGCCCGGCGCGCGCGGTCTGGATGCGGCGCGCGATGCGTTCGAGCGCGTGCTTCTGGCCGACCACGCGCTGATCGAGCGTGTCGGTGAGCTTGAGCACCGCGCTGATCTCGTCGCGCACCATGCGGCCGACGGGGATGCCGGTCCAGTCGGCGACCACGGTCGCCACAGCATTGGCGTCGACCGAGGGCAGGACCAGTGGGTTCTCGCCCTGCAGGGTGCGCAGTTCGAGTTCGAGCGCGGCGTGCTCGGCCAGCAGGGTGGCGCGGTCGGGCCTCGCTGACTGCGCCTCGGTCGCCTGCGTCGCATCGTCACCTGCCTGCGCAGCTTCCGCACGCAGGCCTACGTCGCCGGATGCGGCGGCGTCAGTGACGGCTGCGGTTTCGGCATCCAGAGCGCGGATGCGGGCGCGCACATCAAGGATGCGCTGGGCGATCCCGCGTTCGGCCTGCCAGCGTTCCTCCAGCTCGGCGTGCAGCGCCTCATCGGTTTCGATCAGGCGCAGACAGCGCGCCCGACGCTCGTTGACGTCCATGCCAAGGCCGGCCTCGCGCTCGATGATCTCCAGCTCGGTGCGCAGGCCTTCGAGTCGGCGCTGGCAGTCCTCAAGATCGCCGGGCAGGGTGTGCTGGCTGATCGCCACGCGCGCGCAGGCAGTGTCGAGCAGGCTGACCGCCTTGTCGGGCAGCTGGCGTGCGGGGATGTAGCGATGCGAGAGCTTGACGGCCGCCGCGACGGCTTCGTCGAGCAGCAGCACCTGGTGATGTTTCTCCAGCGTGCTGACCAGACCGCGCACCATGCCAATGGCCTGGTCCTCGCCGGGTTCGCCGACCTGGATGACCTGGAAGCGGCGGGTGAGTGCGGGGTCCTTCTCGATGTGCTTCTTGTACTCGCTCCAGGTGGTAGCGCCGATGGTGCGCAGTGTGCCGCGAGCCAGCGCGGGCTTGAGCAGGTTGGCGGCATCGCCGGTGCCGGCCGCGCCGCCGGCCCCGATCAGGGTGTGGACCTCGTCGATGAACAGGATGATCGGCTTGGGGCTGGCCTGGACCTCGTCGATGATCGAGCGCAGGCGCTGTTCGAACTCACCCTTCATGCTGGCGCCGGCCTGCAGCAGACCGATGTCGAGACTGAGCAGGGAGACCTCTTTCAGCTGCGGAGGCACGTCGCCTGCGGCGAGGCGATTGGCGAAGCCCTCGACCACGGCGGTCTTGCCAACGCCGGCCTCGCCGGTCAGCAGCGGGTTGTTCTGGCGACGACGCATCAGGATGTCGACGATCTGGCGGATCTCCTCATCGCGCCCGCTGATCGGATCGATCTCGCCGTTGCGCGCCTTTTCAGTGAGATCCACGGTGTACTTCTTCAGAGCCGCCTGCTTGCCAAGCGCTGCGTGCGGGATGGCATCGCTGTGTTCGCCGGGCACGCCTTGGGCTTCGGTGCCGCTGCCATCCGACGCGAGCTGACCGTCCTCGGGTGAGCCGCTGACGATCGAGGGCAGCTGCTCCGACAGCAGGTCTGCATTGATCTTGCGGAACTCGGGCGAGAGACGGTCCAAGCTGGTGCGGAGGCTTGGCGTCTTGACCAGGCCGAGCAGCAAGCTGGCGCCGCGCACCTGCGAATGACCGTACTTCAGCGAGCCGTAGACCCAGGCGCGTTCGACCGCCTGTTCAAGCTGCGGCGAGAAGTCCTGGATCTGGGTCGCGGTGTTCGGCAGGCGCTCCAGCGCCTGCACCATGTCGGCGGCGAGGCGCGAGGCGTCGATCTCGAAGCGACGCAGCACGCGGTGCAGATCGCTGTCGGCCAGCTGCATCAGCTGATGCAGCCAGTGCGCCAGCTCGACAAAGGGATTGCCGCGCAGCTTGCAGAACACCGTGGCGGACTCGACCGCCTTGTACAGGGTGGGGTTGAGCTTGCCGAACAGGGCGACGCGGGAGATTTCGCTCATGAGGGGAATGACCTGCAGACTCAGAATTGACCGGGCAGCTTCTTCTTGAGGGCCGATGAGGCGGACTCGCGGGCGGCCTGCTCGGCCTCTTCCTTGGCTTTGCGCTTGGCCAGCGCTTCGGCGTCTTCGGCGAGCTGATCGCTGGCGCTCGGCGGCTGGCCGTTCGCAGCTGCCGGCTTGGCCGCGTCCGCTGCGGGCGTTGCGCCCTGCACTGCGATTGCAGGATCTGCCGTGGTCGCTGCTGGGGCCTGCGGCGCGACGGTGGGCGTATAGGCGCGTTCCGCGGCGGAAGGCGGTGCGCTGAAGGCTGCACCCGCGGCGTCGCGGGCATCGGCGATCAGGGTCTGCGCCAGCGGAGCCAGCACCCAGCGCGCGGCCTCGGTATCGCGAGTCAACGAGTAGGACATCAGCTCACCTTCGGCGGTGCGCACCCGCTCGGCGCCTTTGGGATTGAGGGCGTAGACCAGCACTTCGTAGCGCTCGACCGTGCTGGCGTCCGACCAGCGCGCGGGCACGAGGCGCAGGTAGTTGAGCACCGGCGAGCCCGGCAGGCGGCCGATGACGCGCTCACGCAGGCCGGCTTCCGCCACCAGCGGGTAGTGCACGGGCGCCCAGCGCTGGCTCACGTCGACCACATGCAGGAAGCCGAAGCGCTGCCAGTCGCCGATGCCAAACAGGCCTTCACCCGTGCCCGACAGCACCAGGTAGCGCTTGCGCGGCAGGGTCACTTCGACCAGGCGGGCGCTGGCCGGGGCGATGCGCGGCAGTGCACCCCAGGGCGAGGCGTTGGCCGGGAAGCGCTTTCGCGCGAACTCGACCTCCGCGGCTTCGGCGTCGACGTGGATATAGGCCAGCGCGTCGCGCACCTCGGTTTCGAAGCGTGCCGGCGTGCCGTCCTTGCGCTCGAAGCGGTCGCTCAGGGTCGAGATGCCAGGACGCTCCAGCTGCCAGATTTCGTCGAGGGCAAGCAGCAGGGTGGGGTCCGGCGTCTGCGCGCGTGCCGGGGCGACGAGGGCGAACATCGCCGCGAGCGCAGTGCCGAGCAGCGGGGCGGGAAGGAGCAGTTTCGCAAAGGACATGTTGGCGTTCCGGTGCATCAGTGGTGGGGACTCGGATTCGCGGCGGCCCTTCCGGCTGCCACGCTGCTGACTCGATGGTGATGTTCGGGGGCGTAGCGGTAGTCGCTGCGGTGCTGCGGTTTGCGCGCTTGACCGAGCCAGCTGGTCCAGCCAAGGCGCGTGGCGCCGCCGAGCTGAAGGGCGGGGACCTCATCGCGGTGCAGGACCAGCTGCAGGTCCCAGTCGAACTCGATGCCGACGTAGCCGCGCACCCAGTCGCGCAGCTGCAGCGCGCCGTGCTGCCCGGGCAGCACGGACTCGTAGATGCGCAGCGGCATTGGACCCAGCACCACCCGGAAGTAGTGCTGCCGATCCCACACCGCAGCCGCGGCCACGGCGTCCACGCCGAGCTGTGCGCCCATCGGCGCGCCGAGCCGGCTGCGCTGGTCTGGCGGCAGGGGCAGCCAACGTCCACGGTGCTGCTCGACCGCCACCGGCACGTGGAAGAAGTTGGCCAGCAGGCAGGCAAGGCCTTCGGCGTTGCGGCTCTGTCGCACCTGATGGCCGGCCTGTCCCAGCCGGGCATGCAGGGGCACGCTGTCGGCCTCGGCCTGGCCGGGAAGCCCCAGGCCGATCAGACTCGCCATGTAGCGACTGAAGGCGTCGTGCTCGGGGCGATCCAGGCTGGCGGTGGACTGGGCCTGCGCCCAGGCGCGGAAGAACAGCAGCAGGAAGCGGTGGTGGAAGAGGTCGGCGAACTCGGTCAGTGCGCGGTCGCCGGCGTGGATTGCGCGCTCATGTGCGTATTCGGTGTACGCCAGCGGCAATGGCCCGTTGGGGCCGAACAGGCCGAAGCTGTAGACCCGGATCTTCGGCGCGCGGCCCGGCCGCCGCTGTGCCGACGCCAGCGCTGCCGGAGCGAAGCTGGAGCTCGGCTCCTGGCCCAGCCGGACCGGCTCAAGATGCGGGCGCGGCGCACGGCCAAAGCTTGGCGTGTGCGGGTGACTGGCCTGCAGGCGACGCAGCACGGCGAACAGGTCGTGCGCCCATGGCGCTTGTTCCAGAGCCTGCCAGAGCGTCGAGATCCCGGCGTGGGCCTCGGCACGGTCAGCCTCGCCCGCGGTGGATGCCGTGCTCGCGGCATCGACCGCGTCGGGTTCATTCGCTGCCGCCAGCGCGGGCTCCGGGATGCCGCTCATGCGACTGGCCTCAGGCCGATCTGCGGCTGCCAGCAGGCGATCTCGCCCCGCTGCGCGCTGTGCAGGCGCGTCTCGGTGAAGCTGTTCATGCCGACATGGCGGGCCAGGAAACGTTGCAGCACGGCGCCGAACACATAGGCGCTGCTGCCGGCGAACAGGCCTTCGTCGACTTCGACCGAGACGCCCACGCCGCGCCCATAGGTGAGCGGACCCGCACCCGGCAGCCGGCGAGTGATCGGCTGCAGCCGCGAGCGCAGAGGGCTGGCCGCATGGCGCGCCACCGCGGGCTCGCCGAGTGCGGCGTACAGCGACAGCAGTTCGCGCAGGGCGAGCGCGCCATCGCCTTCGTCAAGGCCCACCAGGGTGGAATGGCCGAGCGAGAGCTGGCTGATCAGTCGCCAGTTGATCGAACCTTCCGGCACCGCAGGCGCGGGCCGGGTGGGGCCGTGCAGGATGCGCACGGCGGCCACCGGCAGGGTGTCGGTCGGGATGAAGTCGCGCGTGCCGCCGGTCGACATCAGCAGCGGCAGATCGCGATTGGTCACGGTCATGGACACGCCAAGCTGGCGCAGCCGTGAAGCGAATGGCGCTTCGTTCTGGTCGACCAGGCTGAGGAAGGTTTCCGAGCCGATATAGCTGGATCGCGCGCCGTGGCGGAGGATGCTGTCGGACACCCTGCGCGGTTCGCGCCGCAGCGAGAAATAGGCGCCGTGGTTGCCGCGGTCGCCGGCGAGGCTGCGATAGAAGGGCCGGAACTGGGCTTCGATCGCATTGTCCCGGCCGAAACCCTCGACCGACTGCACCGAGTGCACCTCGAAATCGAGCGGCGCTGCGCGGTCGGCCACCAGATGCAGCTCGAAGCGGCTGTCGTCGACCAGGATGCGGTCGGCACGCTTCTCGATGAGATTCACCGCCGGCGTGCAGTACAGCGCCAGCCGGTTCGCATCGACCTGGGCTTCGAGGTCGGCCGCATCGCGGTCGAGCAGCAGGCGCACTTCGAAGGATTTCAGGCCCTCGCACTCGCGCAGCGCGGCGCGCAGCCCGCGTAGTTCGATGAAGTTGAAGCGTGCCGGGCAGGCGAAATATTCGTGCAGCAGGCGGTAGCCCTGGAAGCCGCGGCTGCTGTAGGGCAGCAGGGACTCGCTCTCGTCGAAGCCGATGCCGAACACGCCGGCGCCGGGGGTTCTCAGGGTTTGCCACGCGCCCTGGGCCTTGCCGGTGCAGCGCAGCTGCAGCTCGATGCCGTGGCCGCAGACGAGTTCGTACAGTCGCGTCGCGAGATCGGGGCTGGCATTGAGGTAGAGCGGCAGGCGATCGGGCGGTTCGGCGCCGCCCGAAAGCGGCGCAGCCAGCTGGAACACCAGCCGCAGCGCTGCCCGCGCACGTCGGGCTGAAGCACCGAAGGACTGCCCGCCCGGCGCGCCTTCGAGACGGGCGGTCTCAAGCGTCAGCGGCCACAGCTCGACCTCGTGCGCGGTCCGGAACTCGCAGCCCGTACGCGTCTCATTGGCGGCCGCAGCGCGCAGGCGCTGTCCGCGCGGCAGGGTGAAGCTGGCACCGGCACCGCCGGGCATTTCGCCGGGGGTGAACTGCACCACGCAGATGCTGGGCGTCGGCGCGAGGTAGTTCGGATAGATCACCTCCAGCAGGCGCTGGGCGAAGCGCGGGAATTCGGCGTCCATCTTCAGCTGGACGCGCGCGCTCAGGAAAGCCATGCCCTCGAGCAGGCGCTCGACATAGGGATCGGCGACCTCGAAGCCGCGCAGGTCGAGGCGCGCAGCAATCTTCGGGAACTCCGCCGCGAACTCGGCGCCGGCTTCGCGCAGGTAGGCGAGTTCAGTGTTGTAGTAGTCGAGCAGGCGCGGGTCCACGGCGGCTCCTAGCTGGCCGTGGCGTCGACGAGCGCGATCTGTCCGCACTCGAGGTCGACGCGCGAACGCAGCAGCAGCTCGATGGGATAAGGCTCGGCCCAGAGCTGGCCGCGGATTTCCATTGACAGGTGGTTGCGCGTGGCCTGCTCGCCGTCCGAGCTGATCACCTTGACGCGCAGGCTGTCCGGCAGGATGCGCGGCTCGAAGCGGCGGATGCTTTCGGTGACCGCGATCTCGAGGGATTTCAGATCGTCTTCCACCAGATACTTGCCGGATAGCGCCTGCACGCCGAAGTTCAGCACTGATTCGCGCACGCTGGGCACGCCGTCAAAGGCGATCTCGGATTCGGCGCTGGTCGTATTCAGCAGCCATGCCAGATCGCGCAACACGCTGCGGCGGAACTCGGCCTTGCTCATGCTGCGCGCCTGCGGCGCCTCGCGGCGCTCGTGCGGGGCGAGATCGGTGAGCCGATCGAGCAGTGCGGGCAGCAGCTGCGAGGCGCGGCCGACAGGACTCGGCGACTCAGGCATGACCGCTCGCCAGTGCAGGGCTGTCGATGCGCTCGATGCAGCGCGTCGCCAGCATGGCGTGCTCGCCGAGATCGCTCGTCCACATGCGCTGGCCCAGGCCCGTCCAACCCGCCTCGCCGGCTTCGCTCCAGACGGTGAGGGCGCTGCGGCGCAGGGCGTCCTCGTTGCTGGCTTCACTGCCGGGGTAGCGCACCGGTAGCAGTACGGGGTGTGCGCCGCCGTTGGTCAGCACCAGCCGCGCGGGCAGCCAGACGAGATCGCGGAGATCGGTAGGGGCCTCGAGTTCGAGGCGCTGGATGTCCTCGAAGGGAATCCAGTAGTACTGGCCGTTGAGGAAAGCTTCAATGCAGGGGCCGATGCGGCTGTCGGCATCGGCAAGCCACTCGGCATCGGCGGCATCGACCCTGAATGCGGTCGGCTCGGCCGCCTCGAAGGCCTGCGACTGCAGGGCATCCGCGGCTGCATTTTCACCCGCAGCGCGATGCCGCAGCGCCTGTGCCAGCCAGGCGAACCAGGGTGCGGGCGTGCCCAAGGTCGCGGGTGAGGACTCGCCTGCGAACACGCGCGCGCGCTGCAGCTCGCAGCGGATCGCCTCGCGATAGGCCTGGGCAAAGGGCAGGGAGCCCGCATCGGCCAGGGCTACGGCCTGCAGCTGACCGAGCGAGCGTTCCCACTGGCCAAGCAGCATGCACAGCTGGGCGAGATGGATCCGCAGGCGGGTGTCCGCGGGTGATTTGCGGACCTGGCTCATCAGCAGCGACAGCTGATCGTCCAGCGCTGCCTGCGCAGGCCGCACGGAGGGCGTGGCGTTCATCAGGAAATCCATGGCGGAGCGGCCTCCGCAGCGGGCAATGGGCAAACCGGGCGAAGCTCTGAGCCGCGCTTCCAGCGCGGCCTGCCGATGGATCCAGAGCGATGGCCGAGTCGGTGTTGGCTGCAGCTTCCGCAGCGCCGAACCACCCGGGGTTCGGCGTGCGGCTCTCCCACCCGAAGGTGGGGGCGGTGATCAGGCGGCCTTGTTCTGCTTGACGTCCCAGGCGCCGGTAACGGCCGCGCCCAGCGAGCCGTCGGAGTTCTGGTCCTTCACCTCAACACTCATCTTGCCGTAGGACACGCCGACTTCCTCAATCACACGCGGGCTCTCGGTGTTGCTGATGTTGGTGACCGAAGTGATGAATACCTCATTCAGGGTCACCTTCATGTACTCCTGCTGGCCGTCGCCGACCTTGCAGACCGACAGCACCAGCTTGTCGAGGTGCTTGCCCGAAGCGCAGTGCTTCATCAGGTTCGGCGAGGCCTTGTCGACGAAGTGGGTGAACTTCAGTTCGCTGAAGTTTGCCTTGCCGACGCCGCTGCCGCCGCCGGTGTGCGCGGATGACGACTGGTGCACCGAATAGCCCCAGCTCAGAACGTCGATCCAGCCCTTGTGCTTGCTGTCCGTCGAGCTGCCGGGGGTGTTGGAAAGTTCAATGAACATTTCCTGCAGGGAGTCCTTGGGCGCCGAGTTGCCGACCTGGGCGCCCAGCATGGGATTGCCGAATCCAACAGTTGCCATTTTTTCATCCTCACTTTTCAGGGGTGGAGCCGCCGTGGCGCTGTGCGCCCTGACGGGGTCTTCGCCGCGACGCGTTGGGTCACGTCGGGTGAATCAGCTGCCGCCGGCCTTCACCGAGGGCAGTTTGGAAACGAGTCGCAGGGAAACCGTCAGGCCTTCCAGCTGGTAGTGCGGGCGCAGGAAGAACTTCGAGGTGTAGTAGCCGGGGTTGTCTGCGACTTCCTCGACCACGACTTCGGCATCGGCCAGCGGCTTGGTGGCTTTGGTCTGCTGCGAGGAGTTCAACGGATCGCCGTCGACGTAGTTCATGATCCAGTCGTTCAGCCAGCGCTCCATGTCGTGACGCTCCATGAATGAACCGATCTTGTCACGAACAATGCACTTCAGGTAGTGGGCGAAGCGGCAGCAGGCGAACAGATACGGCAGCCGCGCCGCCAAGTTGGCGTTGGCGGTGGCGTCTGGGTCGTAGTACTCGGAGGGCTTCTGCAGCGACTGCGCGCCGATGAACGCGGCGATGTCGGTGTTCTTGCGGTGGATCAGCGGCATGAAGCCGTTCTTGGCCAGCTCAGCCTCGCGGCGGTCCGAGATCGCGATCTCGGTCGGGCACTTCATGTCGACGCCGCCGTCGTCGGAGGGGAAGGTGTGGGTGGGCAGGCCCTCTACCGCGCCGCCGCTCTCCACGCCGCGGATCGACGAGCACCAGCCGTAGTACTTGAAGGATCGGTTGATGTTCACCGCCATCGCGTAGGCTGAGTTGGCCCAGCAGTAGGCGCCGTGGTTGCTGCCGTCAGTCGATTCCTCGAAGTCGAACTCATCGACCGGGTTGGTCTTCACGCCGTAGGGCAGACGCGCCAGGAAGCGTGGCATCGCCAGACCGAGATAGCGCGAGTCCTCGGAGTTGCGCAGGCTGCGCCACGCCGTGTACTCGGTGTTCTCGAAGATCTTGGTGAGATCGCGCGGATTGGCCAGCTCCTGCCAGGATTCCATCTGCATCACGGTGGGGGCCGCGCCGGCGATGAAGGGGCAGTGCGAGGCCGCTGCGATCTTGGCCATCTCGCCCAGCAGCTCGACGTCGGGCGGGCTGTGGTCGAAGTGGTAGTCACCCACCACGCAGCCATAGGGCGTGCCGCCGAGCTGGTCGTACTCGGCTTCGTAGATCTTCTTGAAGATCGGGCTCTGGTCCCAGCCGATGCCCTTGTGCCGGCGCAGCGTGCGGTGCAGCTCGCGCTTGGCGATCGGCATGAAGCGGATCTTCAGCATCTCATCCACCTCGGTGTTGTTGACGAGGTAGTGGAGACCGCGCCAAGCGCTTTCGAGCTGCTGGAAATCGGCGTGGTGGATGATCGCGTTGACCTGCTCGGAGAGCTTGCGGTCGATCTCGGCGATGATCGCCTCGATCGCCTGGTAGGCATCGCTGCCGATGGTCAGGCTGTTGGAAAGCGCCTGCTCGGCGAGCGTTCGCACCGCCGATGCGACGGCATCGCGCGCCTCGTCGGTCTTGGGCTTGAACTCCTTCTGCAGCAGGCTGGAGAACTCGTCGGCATGCAGTTCGGCGCTGAGCGGCTGCTTCAGTGCGGCGTTGGCGTTGGCCATGGGGGTGTCCTCGGTGCGGATCGACGCGATCAGTCGTTGCCGGTAGTGGCGGCTTCAGCGGGCTTGCTCGGTTGCGGCGTCGCAGCCAGCGCCTTCAGCAGGGTCGGGTCGCCCAGCACCTTGCCGATGAGCTCTTCCGCGCCGGTCTTGCCGTCCATGTAGGTCAGCAGGTTGTTCAGCTGGGTGCGAGCATCCAGCAGCTTGGACAGCGCCTCGACCTTGCGCGCGATGGCGCCCGGCGAGAAGTCGTCCATGCTTTCGAAGGCGATATCGATCGCCAGGTTGCCCTCGCCGGTCAGCGTGTTGGGCACGGCAAAGGAAACGCGTGGGCGGATCGCCTTCATGCGCTCGTCGAAGTTGTCGATGTCGATCTCAAGAAACTTGCGATCGGCGACCGGCGGCAGGTCCGCTCCGGACTTGCCGGCGAGGTCTGCCATCACGCCCATCACGAAGGGGATCTGGACCTTCTTCTCCGAGCCGTAGATCTCGACGTCGTACTCGATCTGCACGCGCGGAGCCCGATTGCGGGCGATGAACTTCTGGCCGCTGTTCTTGTTGCTGGTGGTGAACTTCGAGGCGCTCATTCGGAGGCTCCTGGCTGCGCGTGGCTGTCGGTCGAACGGGTGTGGTGTGTGGCGGCGAGAGCGGGGCTCATGAGCGCAGGCCTGCAAGGTGCTCGGCCTGCGCCACGCCATCGGGCGCGAAGTCGCGCAGGATGCTGAGGAAGTCCTGGCCGATCATTCCGCGCGCGCGGCGGATCAGCAGCGGCGCAGGGTTGGCGGGTTCATGGACTTCGAGGAACCGGCAGACTTCCTCGAGGATGCGGATCGCGTCCTGCCGCGAGCGCAGGGCCGGAAGGCCGGCTGCCATCGAAACGGCGTCGCGTGCCCCCATCGCCGCTTCCTCGCGCTCCGCAGCGTCCGCGCTGTCCGCCTCTGGCGGCTTGAGCGCGGCTGTCAGCGTCATCAGCGGTCGCAGATCGGGCGCGTTCTCGACGCCGAGCTCAAGTCGCAGGCGCTCCTGCAGACGCCGCAGGGACTCGTGCAGGAGCGCCAGCGCCTCAAGCTCGGGGTTGCCGGCAAGCTGTTCGTCCTGCAGCAGCTGGTGCAGCTGCTGGCGGCTGAGCGGCGCGCCCTCGCGACCGGCGGCGCTGCGTTCCAGCTCCGCGAGTTCGAAGCTGCCCATCAGCCGCGTGGGCAGCTTGAGCACGCGCAGATCGCCCAGCAGGCCCTCGCTTGCAGCGAGCACTGCGAGCGCATTCGCGCGCGGCAGCGGGTCGCGTTCGCCGTCGATCTCCAGTCGCGGGTGCAGGGCTTCGCCGAAGACGTCGAGCAGGCTCTCGATGAGCGCGAGCCCATGGCGCGCGCCGCGGGCGCCACGCGTGCGGGTGAGTGCGCGCGTGATCATCACCGCGAGGCGCAGGTCGCGACAGCGCTGCATCAGATCGCTGGCCTGGCTCAGGACGCGTGTGAAGTCGGCGCCCTCGGCGGCGATGATGGTGTCGCCGTACTGGCGCTCCGGCGTGCCAGCGATCGCCCGCTCAAGCTCGATGAAATCGCTGTCGTAATCGATTTCCGGGCCGCAGGGCTCCTGCCCGTCAAGCGGGAGCAGCAGGGCGTTGAAATCGGGCAGGTCGGCGCTCATGCGCTCAGCGGCCCTGGGCCGCCTTGGCCTCCGCGTAGGCCTGACCCCACAGCGGATGGCCCTGCTCGGCGGCTTCGAGATCGAAGCCGGGATCGAGCTGGAACGCACGCTCGAACGACTGCCGGCACAGCTGTGGTCGCTCGCTCACGCAGTAGGTGAAGGCCAGGAACTTGAGCGCGCGCAGCTGCTGGGACTGGCTGGCCTGCCAGACCTCGGGCGTGAGCAGCATGTGTTCGGCCTCGGGATAGTTGCCCGCTTCGAAGTGGGCGACGCCAAGATCGACGTGTCTTCGACCGGCGGCTTCGCGCGCCATCGCCGCGCGCTCCTCGGCCGTGGGCTCGGGCGGCGGCGGCGGTGGCGCCACCGTCTTCTGGCTGGGGCAGCCGGCAAGGCTGAGCGTGATCACGGCAAGCGCTGCGCCGGCTTTGAATCGATTCCACATGTGCAACTTCTCCCCCTGGGTGATTCGATGGATGCGCTCAGCCGCCGTCGGCGCCGAACCTGTGCTCGATGGCCGGGTGCTCGCCCTGGCGGACGTTGACTTCGACGGTCCTGGCCGGAAATGCCGGGTTGCGAAGCTCGATGCGGTGTTGCCCCACAGGCAGCTTCAACTCGCGCAGCGGCGGACTCACCCCTTTGCGCTCGCTGCCCACCCAGAGTTCAGCCCAGGGACTCACGCTGATCCGGACGCTGACCAGATCGGCCTGGGCCTGGCCGGCGCGGCGCCCGGCCGGCGCGCTTGCAGGTGAGGCGGTGCTTTCCTGGGCGCGGCTGGACGTCGCGTCAGTTCGGTCTTCGTCCGATCTGCCGGCTGCGTCCGGTGCCGCACCGTCGCGCAGGTCGACCAGCGCCAGCGGCTGCGTCGAGGTCGTCGCCAGGACGGCATCCGCGGACGCCCACACGTCGTCGGGGATTGCCGCGGACGGCTGGGGCTGGGTCTCTGGATTCAAGCTCGCCGCGGTGGCGGACATCGTCGTGGCTGGCGGCGGCGCAAAGACTTCGATCGGGTTGATCGCGCCTGCAGCCGGGCCAGGTGAAGCCTCTGGCCTTGGCACGCTGTCTGCTGCTGCCTCCGGCGCTGCGCTTGAGCGCTCTGTTGCAACGACCGGAGTCGCCACTGGAGCGAGGCGGCGAGCGCTGCGGGTGTCCTCGGTTGCCGCACTGGTCGGCGCTTCCGCATCCGTCTCGGCGCTCCCGGACAACAGCCACCAACCGCCAAGGGCACTCAGCAGCACGGCCCCGCACAGCATCGCGATGCGCGGCAGGTGGTGTCCGCCGGCTGCGGCGACCGGGGTCTCCGTGTCGATGCGCGCTTCAAGACGCGATTCACTGACTACGCGCACGTCGCCAGTGTTCGGCAGCAGCTTGCCGGCGACCAGGTCCTCAACGTCCTTGAACACCGGTGCTGCCGGCGCAGGCGCCGGGGCTGCCATCGGATTGGCGGCTGCGGTCGCAGCCGTTTGCGTGGGCGCACCCTCTGCGTTGCCCGGCGAGGGCGCGGTGGTGGGCGCGGCGATTGGCTGGGCCCCTTCCGAGCCGGCCATGGTCGCGCTGGCCCCGGCACTCGAGGATGCAGCGAGCTGGGCCGCGATGTCGGCCATTTCCTCGGCGCTGACGATGGCCGTGATGGCTTCGTCCACGTGCAGCGCGTCGAGCGCACGTTCGGCTGCCAGGCGGTCCGGACCGGCCGCGTGCACTTCGTCAAAGGCCAGCAGAGCGCGGAGTTCGGCCGCTGACTGTGGTCGGTCGGCCGGCTGCAGCGCCAGCGCCGCATCGATGCCCTGCAGGAATCGCGTGCTGAAGCCGGCGCGCGGCGTTTCCGCCAGCAGCGGACGGGAATCCTTCATCACGCGCGAGATCGACGCCTGCGGCGGTGCGCCCGTCACCGCGAAATGCAGCACCGCGCCGAAAGCATAGACATCCGTCCATGGGCCCTGTGGCAGCGAGAACTCGCCGGAGTACTGCTCCAGCGGCGCGTAGCCCGGCTTGACCACCACCGTCACGCACTGCTCGCGGTCGCCCAAGATCTCGCGCGCCGAGCCGAGGTCGAGCAGCACCGCGCGGTCGTCGCGCTGGATCAGGATGTTGTCTGGCGCGATATCGCGGTGGAACACGCTGCGCTCGTGCAGCAGTTCCAGCACGTCCAGCACGGGCGCAAGGGTGCGTTTCAGCCAGTTCTCGTCGCATCTCGGGCCGCGCTCGCGCAGAACCTGACGAAGCGTGCGGCCGTGGTAGCGCGGCATCACCATGTAAGCCGTGCCGTTCTGCTCCCAGAACTGCAGGACTTCGACGAGGGCAGGGTGCTTGAACTGTGCCAGCAGCCGGGCCTCGTTCATGAAGCCGGCGAGGCCTGCACTGAAGCTCTCTTCGTGCTGCTCCGAACGCACCCGTACGCTGAAGCCGTCGTCTCGTCGAGCCAGGCTGGCAGGGATGTACTCCTTGATCGCGACCTCACGCCCCAGGCGCTGGTCCATGGCGGCGTAGACGATGCTGAAGCCGCCCTCGCCGATCACGCCGGTCAATTCGAACTCGCGCAGGCGGCTGCCTACAGGGAGCGCGCTCGCCGAACCCGGCACCGCGGCCGCATCAGCGCTGGTGCCGATGCCACGAGACTGCGCGGCGTGCGTGGGCTTCAGAGTGGCGTGGTCCATATCCCTGCGGAGCGTTGGGAGCAAAAAGAGAGGCGGATGAATGGTCGAACGGGCGCATGGTCCGCCCAGCGATAAGTCACGATGCAACGAATCGACGCAGATTGGCAAGCGACGATTGCCGCTTTGTGACGGCAATTGTCACGCGTTGAGCTCGGGCGCGTGACGGCTGATGCGGCGGCGCTGCGTGGAAAATCAAGCACTTGCAGAACAGTGCGTGGGCGGCGCCTGGGGGGCGGTGGCCGGTGCTCGCGTCGCCGCATGTTTGGAAAAAAAGCGCGTAAAAACAATAATTTGGAAGTATTTTGGGAGCATCTTCCGTTCGTCGGACGCTTGCCCACGGTGGTCGGTCTTGGAGCCTATGCCCCTGATTCGTGCGTTGCGTGGGACTTTCCGGGCGGATGCCCGTCCAGTGCTTGCCGATGAGATTGTGACATGGTGATCTACAGCACAAATCACCGTAAGACCAGTCTTGAGGCGCTGCCTACGCTCTGTTAGCGTCCCCACGCTCGGCAGCTGGCGCTGATCGTCCATCGCCGCGCGGGCTGCCCGGGCGCGCTTGCGCCCTTGGCCTGTACTTACGTTTCCGGGAATCTTGAATGACCGCCGCCACGCTTGAGCTGCATGTGCTGTCCTATGCGGGTAGCGAGGCCTCGACCGGCAGCGCCGTGCGCATCGGCCACAGCCCGGTGAGCATTGGGCGCTCGCCTGCCTGCCACCTCGCACTGGAAGACCCGGAGCGCCTGATCTCGCGCAGCCACCTTGCTGCCTGGCTCGACGGCCATGGCAAGGCCTGGGTCCGGAACGCCAGCGGCACCACGCCCGTCTTCATCGAAGGGCAGGAGCTGCCGCCCGGCGCGCAGACTGCTCTGCGCGCCGGGCAGACCCTCGTCTTGGGGCGCTACCTGCTGGGTGTCCGTACGGCCCTGGCCGAGTTGCATGCGGCTTCTGCACCGGCTTTCCCTGCGGCGGGCAACCCTGCCGAGGGCGCAGCGACGATCGGTGCCGCGTCGACGTTCGCGCCGATTCCCGAGGAGTTCGACGTGTTCGCGGCTCCGCAGGCGCCGCGCTCGGCGTCGGGCGGCAGCGACACAGGCTGCGGCCTTGCCGAGTTCTCGGGTGAGGCCGCAGCGCTGTCCGAAGTGTTCGAGAATCTGCCGGACTTCGACGCGCGCGGGCCCAGCCAGGCCCCCGAGGTGCTCGACCTGGTGCGTGCCGGTTCAAGTGCAGGTTCTGGACCCGCCCGCGGTCAGTTCGTCGATCCCCTGGCAGGTCTGCTGGGAGGTTCGGGGCAGCTTCTGGACTTTGCGTCTTCTGATGAGTCGGCGATCGCCGGTTCGATCAGCGAGGGCGGTGGCGAAGTCGACGGACTGTTCCGAATGCCGGTGACGGCCAGCGCGGAGCCGCCCGCAAGCGCGCAAGGCATTGGGCTCGGTGCTGGTGGCGAGCCTCCCGCGGCGCAGACCGTTGCGGCATCCAGCGCGAGTTCGCTCGATCCACTCGCACTCGACCTCGGGGCCCTCGGAGCAGGTGATGCCGGCGACGGTCAGTCCCTGTTGGATCTGATCGGAGAACCAGGCGAGCCCGCAGCGGCGATGGTGAACGCACCGACCCCTGCGCGCTTGCCAGGGCAGGGTGCAGCGTTGTCAGGCGGCTTGCCAGCGCCGATTCAGCCTCCGCCACGCGCGGAACATCCGGTCAACGGACGCACCGCCGGTCCGCGGCCAAGGGCGCAACCCGACCTGCCCGCGCCCAAGGTGCCGGCGCAGAGTGCGCAGGTGGTCGCGGCACCGTCCAACACGCGCGCCGAAGCCCAAGACGCTAGATCGACTGCGCAGTCGGCAGCGGCACAGTCGGCCGAGGGGCGTACTGCGGAGAGGTCTGCACAGGCCGCAGACACAAAGCCTCCGCACCGGCACGGGGCTGCAGCGCTCCGACGATCCTCTGCGCCTGCCGACGCCCTGAGTGCAGCGTTTGCGCGCGGCTGTGGACTCGATCCCGACCAGCTTGGCAGCCTCGACGAGGGGTCCCTGGAGACGCTCGGCCGGCTGTTCCAGAGCCTCGTCGCCGGCACATTGCAGCTGATCCACGCCCGCTCATCGACCAAGGACGAGCTGCGCGCCCACATGACCATGATCGCGACGTCCGGCAACAACCCGCTGAAGTTCGCCCCCGACGCGCAGGCGGCGATGCTGCAGCTGGTCGGGCGAGGTCTGCCGGGTTTCATGCCGCCGGTCGAGGCGGTACGCGACGCCTTTGCCGACCTGAGCGCGCACCAGGTCGGCTTGCTCGCCGCCTCGCGCTCAGCGATGTACGCAATGGCCGGACGCCTGTCGCCCGAGCACATCCAGCAGCGTGTCGGTGGGCCTCGCGGCTTCTCCGGCCTGCTGCCGAGCGCCCACAAGGCCCAGCTCTGGGATGCCTTCGTCGCGGCCCACACGCAGCTGCTGGGCGAGGCACGCGAGGAGTTCGACGCCGCCTTCCAGGGCGCCTTTGTCGATGCTTACGAAGGCGAAGTCCGGCGCGTGCAGAGCGGTGGTGCGGCGTGAGCACCTTCGTCGCCCTGGGGGGCACGCGCGTCGAGTACGCCACGCTGAGCGGGCAGGGCGCGCGCAGCTACAACGAGGACGCCTGCGGCTACTGGACCTCGCCACAGGCTTCGTGCTTCGTCGTCTGCGACGGTGCCGGTGGCCACGGCGGTGGTGAGGTGGCGTCGGAGACTGCCGTGCGTACGCTGTTGAGCGCCTTTTCGGCGGCGCCTTCGCTTGACCCCGAGCACATCGCGTCGCTGATCAGCCAGACCGACACGGCGATCCGCTACGGCCAGAAGCTCACCGCCAGCCTCAACAAGATGAGTGCGACTGTCACCGCTCTGTTCATCGACGGACGCGCGCAGCGTGCGCAGTGGTCGCATCTCGGCGACACCCGCCTGTACCTGATCCGCCGGCGCGATGTGCGCTGCATGACCAAGGACCACAGCGTGGTCCAGAGCTTCGTCGATGCCGGGGTCATCGAACCCTCGGAAGTCCGCCACCACGCGCGCCGCAATCTGCTGTTCGCCGCCCTGGGCATGGGCGATGGCACCGAGCCGGCCGCCCTGCCCGGCGCCTTCGAAGTCTGCGAGGGCGATGCCTTCCTGATCTGCACGGACGGCTTCTGGGAAGCGGTCGAAGACGAGGACATGGTCGAGACCCTGCACCGCGCCGAGTCGGCCGAACAGTGGCTGGTGCTGATGGAGCAGATCGTGCTCGCGCGCGCCAGCGAGACCCAGGACAACTACAGCGCCCTGGCCGTCTGGATCGGCCAGCCGGGGGAAGTCACCCAGCCCTGGCCTGAGCTCGATGAGGCCACCCGGGGGGAGGCGTGTGCGCTGGAGCCAGCCACCGAAGCGCGCCCCTGAGTAGCTCTCCCAACCGCTGCATCCGCGCGCTCCGCGCCGGCCAGCGTCTCCCTACACTTCCGATGTCCGGATGCGAATCCATGACCACCCGTCGCACCCACGCTCCGCACGCTTCACAGCTCCAGCAACCCGGGCGCCGAAAACTGCTTGTGGTCGGCGCCGGGCTCGGCCTTGCGGCCCTGTTGCCCGGCTGCACCACGGCCCCTCGACGCACGGTGCCGGTGACTCTCGACCTTGAGTACCGCGTCGGCGCGGACGCCAATCCCGACCCGAATGGACGTCCCTCGCCGGTGCTGGTGCGCATCTACAAGCTGCGCAAGCTGGAGCAGTTCAAGGTGATGGACTATTTCGCCCTGAGCGCGCAGCCGAACCATGCCGAGTTCAGCCTGGAAGAGGAGTTCTCTCTGCAGCCGGGCGCGCAGGGGCGGCGCAGCTACACGCTGGAGCCCGACCAGATCGGCTTTGGCGTAGTCGCCGCCTATCGCGACATCGGCATCAGCCGCTGGCGCGCCAGCGAGGAGCTGCCGCCGCTCAAGGTCTCGCGCATCAAGCTGCCCGAGGTGCTGACCCGCGCCGATCCGGTGATGAGCTATCGCCTCGATGTGGGTCGGAACCAGCTCGCTCTGGCGCGGCTGGAGCGTCGCTGATGTCGGACCGCCAGCGGGTCGCCTGGGCCGAGGGCATGTTCCTTCGGCCGCAGCACTTCCAGCAGCACACGCGCTACCAGGAGTTCTTCGCGCACCAGCGTGCGCTCTCGGGCGAGCCGCACTACTGGGGCTTCAGGCGGCTTGAGATCGACGAGGCGGCGCTCGCCGTCGGCAAGCTCGCGCTGCGTGCGGCCGAGGGCGTGCTGCCCGATGGCACGCCGTTCTCGCTGCCCCAGCACGCCGAGCTGCCGCCTGCGATCAGCTTCGAGGAGGGCGCGGTCGGCCAGCTGATCCATCTCGCCCTGCCGCTGTCGCGCGAGGGCGCGGAGACCGTGCTGTTCGACGAGAACCCGGCCTCGCTGGCGCGCTTCCGGGTGCGCGATGCGCTGCTGCGCGATGAGAACAGCTTCGCCGGCGAGCCCGCCGAGGTCCAGCTGGCCGAGCCGCGCCTGCGGCTGGTCGACGGGCGTGGGCTGGACGAGGGCTGGCTCGGTCTCGGTGTGGCGCGCGTGGTGGAGTGCCGCAGCGATCGCTTGCTGGTGCTCGATCGCGACTACATCCCGCCGGTGCTGCGGATCGACGCGCACAGCCAGGTGATGGGCTTCCTGCGTGAGGTCGAAGGCCTGGTCGAGCAGCGCGCCGACGCGCTGGCCGGGCGCCTGCAGCAGCCGGGCCGCGGCGGCATCTCGGAGGTCGGCGAGTTCCTGCTGCTGCAGCTGCTGAATCGGGCGGAGTCCAGTTTCCGCCATCTGGAAAGCAGCCCGGGCCTGCCGCCCGAGCGCCTGTACTCCGAGCTGGTCGCGCTGGCCGGCGAGCTCTGCACCTTTGTCGAGGCCGGGCGGCGACCGCCGGCGGACTGGCCGCCATATCGGCATGACGCGCTGCGCGAGTCGCTGTTCCCGCTACTGGTCCATCTGCGCCGGGCGCTGTCCTCGGTGCTGGAGCAGAACGCCATCCAGATCGATCTGCAGCTGCGCAACTATGGGGTGCGGATCGGTCAGGTCAACGATCGCGAGCTGCTGAAGTCCGCCCAGTTCGTGCTGGCGGTGCACGCCGCGGCGCCGCCCGAGGTGCTGCGCGCGCATTTCCCGACCCAGGTCAAGATCGGCCCGGCCGAGCGCATCCGCGACCTCGTCAACCTGCAGCTGCCGGGCGTCGGCCTGCGCCTGCTGCCGGTGGCGCCGCGGCAGATTCCGTATCACGCGGGCTTCCACTACTTCGAGATGGACACCAGCGTCGACCTGTGGAAGCAGCTGCAGGGCAACGGTTCGCTGGCCCTGCACGTGGCGGGTGAATTCCCCGATCTCGAACTGCAGTGCTGGGCGATCCGCCGCACATGAGTGCCTCGCCCGTCACCACTCCACTTCCTGAAACCGCGGCGCGCCGGCATCGATCGGAGCGCGCCGGAGGACGCGCGTACCCATGACCGCCGCCGTGATCGGGCAGCAGCCCAACAACCGCACCTTCGTGATGCCCAGCCCCGGAGGCGCCGCGGCGCCCGGCGAGCCCCTGACGGCGCCGGACCTGCCGGCGCGCTTCGACGTGCGCGCCGGCGGCACGCCGCTGCTGGCGGCGGCCAATCCGCTGCTCAACCTCGTGTTCCAGATCCGCACCCTCGTGCACAACGCCGAGCCTGATCGGCTGCGCGCCTATCTGGTCGACGAGGTTCGCCGCTTCGAGGCGACCGCCAAGGGGCTTGGCGTCAGCAACGAGCACGTGCTGGCCGCGCGCTACTGCCTGTGCACCGTGCTCGACGAGACCGCGGCGCAGACACCCTGGGGCGGCAATGGCGCGTGGTCGCGCAACAGCCTGCTCGTCACCTTCCACAACGAAACCTGGGGCGGCGAGAAGTTCTTCCAGCTCTTGGCCAAGCTGGCGCAGGCGCCGTCGCAGCACATCGATCTGCTGGAGCTCATGTACTACTGCATCTGCCTCGGCTTCGAGGGCCGCTATCGCATCATTTCCAACGGCCAGGTGCAGCTGGAAACCCTGCGCCGCCGCCTGCAGGAGATCATCACCAGCCAGCGCGGGCAGGCGCCCGCGCCGCTGTCGCCGCGCTGGGAGGGCGTGCCGGCGGAGCGGCCGCGGGCCTGGCGGATGATCCCGGTCTGGGCCAGCGCGACGCTGGCGCTTGCCCTGCTGGTGGCGCTCTACATCGCGCTGTCGATCCTGCTGGGCGAGCGCTCGACCCCGCGCTTCGTCGCCATCACCCAGCTCGAAGTGCCGGCTGCGCCGGTGGTGCCGCGCGAGGCGCCGCCGCCGGTGGTGTTCTCGCGCTTCCTGCAGGAAGAGATCAACCAGGGGCTGGTCAGCGTGCGCGAGTCGGCCGAAGCCAGCACCGTGATCCTGCATGGCAGCGGGCTGTTCGAATCGGGCAGCACGGCGCCGCGGCCGCAGTACGAGCGCATCATCCTGCGCGTGGCCGAAGCCATCGGTGAGCTGCCGGTGCGTCCGCGCGTGCTGGTCGAGGGGCATACCGACAATATTCCCATCCGCAGCCTGCGCTTCCCGTCCAACTGGGAGCTCTCGGTCGAGCGCGCGCGCTCGGTCGCCCTGGTGCTCGGGCGAACCCTGGGCGGCGAGTTCCAGATCGAGTACGAGGGCCGCGGCGAAGCGCGTCCGGTCGCCGACAATGCCAGCGCCGAAGGCCGCGCCCAGAACCGTCGCGTCGAGATCACGGTGTTCGCCACACCGGCCCAGCTCGTGCGGGAGGTGCGCTGATGCTCGCGCGTCTGTTCGGCCTGCTGTTCCACCGCCGCGTGTTCATTGCGCTCGGCCTGGTCCTGCTGGCGCTGTTGATCTGGTTCGCCGGGCCGCTGTTCGCCTTCGCCGAGTGGCGGCCGCTGGAGCCGGTGCGCGTGCGCCTGTGGATCATCGGCCTGCTGTTCGGCCTGGTCCTGCTGCGGATCATTGCCCGGGTCTGGCGCGCGAAGCGCATGAATGCGCGCCTGGTCGACGCCGTGCTCGGCCTGCGCGGCCAGCCCGAAGGCCCGGAAGACCCGAATAAACCGGCGCTGGATGCGCTGCGCGCGGACTTCCAGCGCGCGCTCGTGCAGATGCGCGACACCCGCTTCAGCGGCAGGGAAGGCGAGGGCTTCTGGTCGCGGCTGGGGCGCCGCTACGTCTACCAGATGCCTTGGTACGTCTTCATCGGCGCACCCGGTTCGGGCAAGACCACGGCCCTGGTCAACAGCGGGCTGCGCTTTCCGCTGGCGCAGACTTTGGGCAAGGAAAGCGTGCGTGGCGTCGGCGGCACCCGCAGCTGCGACTGGTGGTTCGCTGAAGAGGCGGTGCTGTTGGACACCGCCGGTCGCTATACCACCCAGGAGAGCAATGCCGAGGCCGATCGCGCCGAGTGGGAAGGCTTTCTCGGCCTGCTGAAGCGCTTCCGTCCGCGTCAGCCGCTGAACGGCGCCATTCTCACCCTCTCGGTGCAGGATCTTCTGTCCGCGGACGAAACCGAGCGGCGCCGCCACGCCGAGCGCCTGCGCGCGCGCCTGCTGGAGCTCACCGGCAACCTAGGCATCGCCTTTCCGATCTACGTGCTGGTGACCAAGGCCGACCAGCTGGGCGGATTCAACGAGTTCTTCGAGCGCCTGAGCAAGGAGGAGCGCGCCCAGGTCTGGGGGGCCACCCTGCCGCTGCCGGCGCAACCCGAGGCGGGGCGTGACGATCTCGACACATTGCTGCAGCGCGAGCTGGAAGCGCTCAATCGTCGCCTGTTCGAGCGCCTTCCCGAAGTGCTGCTGCACGAACTCGACCCGGCGCGGCGCGCCCGCGCCTATGCGCTGCCCCAGCATTTCGCCGGCCTTCTCGCGCCCCTGCGCGAGGTTCTGGGCGAAGTCTTCGCCGGCAAGCGCTTTGGTCCGGCGGCCATGCTGCGCGGCATCTATTTCACCAGCGGCACCCAGGACGGCAGCAGCTTCGATCGCCTGCTCGGCAGTCTGCAGCGCAGCCTCGGCTTCGATGCGCGAGTGGCCCTGCCCAGCCAGGCCCAGAGCGGCCGCAGCTTTTTCCTGTACGACCTGCTGCACAAGGTGGTGCTGCCCGAAGCGCACCTGGCCGGGCGCAATCGACGCGCCGAGCGGCGTGAGCGCTGGCTGGGGGCTGCCGGGCATCTGGCGGCGCTGACGGCGGCGGTGGTGTTCGGCATCGGCATGCTCGGCAGCTATCGCGGCAACCTCGGCTATATCGGCTACGTCGACGAGAGCACCGAGGTGATCGCCGAGCACCTCGCCGAGGCGCGGCGCAGCAACAATTACACGACCAAGGTGATGCTGCCGATCCTGAGCGCGATCGAAGGCGTCGCCGACGGCCCCGACTTCGCCGCCACCGAGCCGCCGCTGCGCCTGCGCTTCGGTCTGTTCCAGGGCTTCAAGCTGGATGCGGCGGCGCGATCGACCTACCGCCGCAGCCTGGAGGCGGTGCTGCTGCCGCAGATCGTCGACCGCGTGCATGTGGTGCTGGAAAGCGCGCCCGAGGACAACCTCGAGTTCAGCTACGAAGCGCTGCGCGTGTACCTGATGCTGCACCAGCCCGAGCACTACGTGGCGCGCGAGGTCGAGGCCTTCGTCCGTGAGGATTTCGAGACCAGCCTGCCGGCCTCGATGCCGCCCAGCGAGCGCGAGCTGCTGCAGCATCACCTGCACCGGCTGTTGCACGAAGGCCAGGTCCTGCCGACCCGGGTCATGGACGAGCCGCTGGTCGAGCGCGTGCGCGACCGCCTCGGCGGCTTCTCGCTCGCGCAGCGCGGCTACAGCCGCCTGCGGCGCGAGCTGCTGGAGCAGTCGCTGCGCGACTTCACCCTCGCCGAGGCTGCTGGCGACCGCTCCGCCCAGGTCTTCGAGAGCGCCAGCGGCAAGGGCCTGCGCACCGGCGTGCCGGGCCTGTTCACCCATCACGGCTACCACAAGGTGTTCCTGCCCGAAGTGCGTTCGGTGATCGGGCGCATGCAGGACGAGGAAGCCTGGGTGCTGGGCCGGGCCGCTCACACCACCGAGCGCCAGCTGCGCGACCAGGTGCAGGGCGTGCTGCCGCGGCAGATGCGCGAGCTCTACCTCAACGAGTACCGCGAGAAATGGGCCAGCTTCCTGGCCGATGTCCGCATCAAACGCCCGGGCAACATCGTCGAAAGCCGCGAGTTCGCCCGCGTGCTGGCCTCGCGCGCCGATTCGCCGCTGCGGCGCCTGCTGGAGTCGGTGGCGCGCGAGACCCGCCTCTCGAAGACCGAAGAAGCGACCGACAGCAACTCCTTCATGGCGCGCGCCGAGCGCCGGCTCAATGCCGAGCGCTCCTCGGTGGAGCGCATCGCCGGCCCGGTCGATCTGCTGTCGCCGAACCGGATGGAGCAGAACATCGAGCAGATCCTGGTTGACGACCACTTCGCCCACCTGCACCAGCTGGTAGGCGATGGCGCGGGCAACGCGCCGGTCGACCAGGTGCTGAACATGTTCAACGAGCTGTACATGGGCCTGGGCCAGGTCGAAGCGGCCATCCAGGCGCGCACGCAGGCGGTGCCGCCCACCGAGATGCTGGGCAAGCTGCGCGCCGAAGCCGCCTACCTGCCGGAAATGCTGCGCGGCATGGTCGAAGGGCTCACCGACAGCAGCCAGCAGTTCGCCGAGGGCAATGTGCGGCAGTCGCTGGCGGCCGAGATCGACGCCGAGGTCGGGCAGTTCTGCCGCAATGCCCTGGCCGATCGCTACCCCTTCACCCGCAGCTCGATCAAGGACGTCACCTTGGGCGACTTCCAGACCCTGTTCTCGCCGGGCGGCCGCTTCGACGGTGTGTTCCGCAACCGCCTTGCGGCGCAGACCGACACCACCGGCGCCAACTGGGTGCTGCGCCAGGCCAGCGGCAGCACGGTGTCGATGGCGCCGTTCCAGAATGCGGCGGCGATCCGCGAGGTGTTCTTCCCGCGCGGCGGCACCATGGACCTGTCCTTCGAGCTGCGCGTGCTGACCATGGACCCGAGCATCGAGCGCCTCACCCTCGACTTCGATGGCCAGCAGTTCACCTACGACCACGGTCCCAACAATGCCTTCCGCGTCACCTGGCCGGGTCAGGGCCAGGGCACCATCCGCGCGGTTGCCGCCGGCGCCGCCAGCGGTGAGCGCACCCAGACCTGGTCGGGCCCGTGGGCGCTGTTCCGCATGTTCGATGCCGCCGGCCTGCGGGTCGGCTCCGGGCCGGAGCGCTTCAACGCCACGCTCGACATCGAAGGACGCCGGGTCCAGCTCGACATCATCGCCAACAGCGTGCGCAATCCCTTCCAGATGCGCGAGCTGGTGCGCTTCCGCTGTCCTTCGCGTGCCTGAGATGCTGGAGACCAGCCTGTTCGGCAAGCTGCCGGCCCTCGGTGACTTCGTCAGCCGGGGCCCGGATGGCGACGGCGTGCGTCGGGTCGATGCCTGGCTGGCGGGCGGCATGCTGGCCCTGCAGGCGTCCTCCGAGCACTGGCTGCAGCCCTACCTGGTCAGCCCGGTCTGGCAGTGCGTGGTGCCCGCCGGGCGCCTCTGCGAACAGGCCTGCGCGGGCGCCCTGATGCCCAGCGTCGACCGCGTCGGCCGCTATTTTCCGCTGATGGTCTGGCGCCCGCTGCGCGCGCCCGTCGACGGCGCCGCCGTGGTGCGCGAGCTTGCGGGCGTGGCCGCGTGCATGCCGGCCGCCCTGCACGAGCTGCTGACGCCGGATGCGCTGCTGGATCGCCTGATCCAGCCCAATGCGCGCCATGTCGCCGCGCCTGACGGTGAGCGCTTGCTGGCCGGTTTCCACGAAGACGCCAACCTCTCGCTGTGGTGGTCGCTTGCGGGCCCGCTGGCGCCGTTCCGCTTCGTCAGCCACCGCGGGCCCGCCGACCCCGAGCTGTTTGTGAGCCTGTTCGACGGTCGCTGAGCCTGTGCGAGGCGGACGCCGGCACGTCGAAGCGCCGGCCAGCCGCGCCTCTGCCGGGTGAGGGCCTGAGCCAGCGGCTGCGGCGAACCCGAGGCCGCCGCCGGTGCACACCGTCGCGACTGCCGCTGGCCTCCACGCTCCCCGATCGCTGGCCCGCTGAGTGCGCAGCGGGCGCCGGCTGGGGCGGCATCCGGGTGGCCTGTTAGAATCCTGCCCCTTTCCCAAAGGCAGGCGGGTATCTCGCCCATGAGTTGGCTTTCCAAACTGATGCCCTCGCGGATCCGCACCGAGGGCGGCAACAAGCGCGGCGTGCCCGAAGGGCTGTGGAGCAAGTGCGACAGCTGCACCGCCGTGCTCTACCGCCCGGAGATGGAGCGCAACCTTGAGGTCTGCCCGAAGTGCGGCCATCACCATGCGATCGGCGCGCGCCAGCGGCTGTCGATGCTGCTGGACGCGGGCAGCGCGGTCGAGATCGCGCCGAACCTGGAGCCGACCGACGCCCTGCGCTTCCGCGACCAGAAGAAGTACAAGGACCGCATCGCCGCCGCGCAGAAGCAGACCGGCGAGAAGGATGCCCTGATCGCCATGCACGGCCGCCTCAAGGGCCTGCCGCTTGCCGCCTGCGCCTTCGAGTTCCGCTACATGGGCGGCTCGATGGGCTCGGTGGTTGGCGAGAAGTTCGCCCGTGCCGCCGAGTACGCCCTGGCCGAGCGCATGCCCTTCATCTGCTTCGCCGCGACCGGCGGCGCACGCATGCAGGAGGGCCTGTTCTCGCTGATGCAGATGGCCAAGACCTCGGCCGCGCTGGGTCGCCTGCGCGCGGCCGGGCTGCCCTACATCTCGGTACTGACCCACCCGACCACCGGCGGCGTTTCCGCCAGCCTCGGCATGCTGGGCGATCTCAATGTCGCCGAACCACAGGCCCTGATCGGCTTCGCCGGCCCGCGCGTGATCGAGCAGACCGTACGCGAGACCCTGCCGCAGGGTTTCCAGCGCTCGGAGTTCCTGCTGAGCCACGGCGCGATCGACCTGATCCTCGACCGGCGCGAGATGCGCGAGCGTCTCGGCGCGATCCTGGCGATGCTGATGAAGGCGCCGCGCCCCGCGCCCGAGCCCTCCGCAGAAGCCGCGGGCGCATGAGCGGCAAGCGCTGGTTCGGCACCGACGGCATCCGTGGCCGCGTCGGCGAAGGCCCGATCTCGGCCGATTTCGTGCTGAAGCTCGGCTGGGCGGCGGGCCGCGTGCTGGCCCGCGAGGGCCATGCCGGCGTTGTGATCGGCAAGGACACCCGCATCAGCGGCTACATGTTCGAGTCGGCCCTGGAAGCCGGGCTCGTCGCCGCCGGCGCCAACGTGATGCTGTTGGGGCCGATGCCGACACCGGGCGTGGCGTTCCTGACCCGCCAGCTGGGTGCGGACGCCGGCATCGTCATCAGCGCCTCGCACAATCCGCACTACGACAACGGTATCAAGTTCTTCTCCGCCGACGGCGAGAAGCTGACCGACGCCGTCGAGCACGCCATCGAAGCCGAGCTGGAGCGCGCCTTCAGCACCGTCGAGTCCGAGCAGCTGGGCAAGGCCGTGCGCATCCGCGATGCCGCCCAGCGCTACAGCAGCTTCTGCAAGTCGACGGTCGACCGTGGCTTCAGCCTGCGCGGCATGAAGATCGTGCTCGACTGCGCGCACGGCGCCAACTACCAGATCGCGCCCGAGCTGTTCCGCGAGCTCGGCGCCGACGTGATCTCGATGGGCGTCTCGCCCGACGGGCTCAACATCAACCAGGACTGCGGCAGCACCCATATGGACGCGCTGCGTTCGCTGGTGCGCGGCTCGGGTGCGGCGCTCGGCATCGCCTTCGACGGCGATGGCGACCGCGTGCTGTTCGTCGATGCCGAGGGCGGGCTGGTCGATGGCGATGCCCAGCTCTATATCCTCGCCTGCGACCGCCTGGCCCAGGGCGAGAACCCCGGCACCGTGGTCGGCACGCTGATGAGCAACTACGGCCTTGAGCGCGCCTTCGCGCAGCGCGGCATACCCTTCGTGCGCGCCAAGGTCGGCGACCGCTACGTGCTGGAGCAGCTGAAGGCCCACGGCGGGCTGATCGGCGGCGAGGCCTCGGGCCATGTGCTGGTGCTGGACAAGGCCAGTACCGGCGACGGTATCGTGAGCGCCCTGCAGGTGCTGCAGGCGCTGCGCCGCAGCGGCACGTCGCTGAAGGCCCTGCAGGAGGGCCTGAGCTGGGTCCCGCAGAAGACCGTGAACGTGCGCATCACCCCGGGCGCCAAGCCGCTGGAGTCGGCAGGGGTGCAGGCCGAGGCCAAGGCGGCCGAAGCCCGGCTGGAGGGCAGGGGCCGTCTGGTCCTGCGCGCCTCCGGCACCGAACCGCTGATCCGCATCACCGTCGAAGCGGACGACGAGGCGCTGCTGCTGGATGTGCAGCAGCGCTTGCGTTCCGCGGTGGAAGCCGCGCTCTAGCGCGGCTTCCACCGCGGCGGGATTCGGGATTGGGGATTCGGGATTCGTTGAAGAGCAGGGCGTCTGCGGCCGGCCTTTCGAGCGCGCTCAGCTTCCGGTCTTCAACGAAGCAAGAGCTGCAGTGACGCCGCGCGTCGGCGAGCCCGCTCTACGAATCCCGAATCCCCAATCCCGAATCCCGTCGCCTCCAAACCCCAGAACCCTGAACTCCGCCACTGCCAACAACGAAGGCGAACCAAATGTCCATCCCCACCCTAGATATCCGTCGCTTCGACACCGACCGTGATGCCTTCGTCGCCGAGCTTGGCGCGGCGTATCGCGAGTGGGGGTTCTGCGGCATCCGCGGCCACGGCATCCCGCAGGCGCAGATCGACCGCGCCTACGACGTGTTCCAGCGCTTCTTCGCGCTGCCGGACGAGGTCAAGAAGCAGTACCACGTGCCCGGCAGCGGCGGCGCCCGCGGCTACACCCCGTTCGGCATCGAGACCGCCAAAGGCGCCAAGCACTTCGATCTGAAGGAGTTCTGGCACGTCGGCCGCGAGATCGCCCGCGACTCGAAGTACGCGGACGTGATGCCGGCCAACCTCTGGCCCAGCGAAGTCGCCGACTTCAAGGAGGTGGCCTACGGTCTCTACACCACGCTCGACCAGCTGGGCTCGCGCGTGCTGTCGGCGCTGGCCCTGCACATCGACCTGCCGGCCGACTGGTTTGCCGACAAGACGAACTTCGGCAATTCGATCCTGCGGCCGATCCACTACCCGCCGATCACCGCCGACGACATTCCCAACGTGCGCGCCGGCGCGCACGAGGACATCAACCTGATCACCCTGCTGGTCGGCGCATCCGCGGCCGGCCTGGAAGTGCTGTCGCGCAAGGGCGAGTGGGTGCCGTTCACCGCCGACGAGGACACCATCGTGGTCAACATCGGCGACATGCTGCAGCGCCTGACCAACCATGTGTATCCCTCGACCACCCACCGGGTCACCAACCCGCCGGGCGAGGCCGCGCGCAAGCCGCGCTACTCCACGCCCTTCTTCCTGCACCCGAATCCTGACTTCCTGATTGAGACCCTGCCGCAGTGCATTTCGGCGGAAAACCCGAACCGCTACCCCGAGCCGATCAGCTCGCATGACTACCTGATGGAGCGGCTGCGCGAGATCAAGCTGGTCTGATCACCGCGGTGGATGCATAAGGCGGCCCGGCCAAGCGCCGGGCCGCTGCGTTTCTGAAGGCTGCAACTCTTCCGAGTGGGCGACACGTAGCAGTTGCGCAGCTTTCTCCCCTCTCCCCTCGCGGGAGAGGGGCCGGGGGAGAGGGGTGATCTTGCCGCGAGATGGCCCCCTCTCCCCAACCCCTCTCCCTCAGGGGGAGAGGGGCTTCAAATTGCGCACCGCGAGCCGCGAGCCGCGTGCCGCACACTCTGCCTCGATCATTGGAATGCACATGAACACCTCCCCTACCCGCAGCCTCCCACGCGCCCGCTTCCATGGCTTGAGCCCGGTGGTCGCTGGCTGCTGGCGCATGGCCGAATGGGACATGGATGCGCAAGCGAGGCTGCGCTGGATCGAGGGCTGCATGGAGCTCGGCGTCACCAGCTTCGACCACGCGGACATCTATGGCGACTACGCGGTCGAGGGGCTGTTCGGCGAGGCGCTGGCGATCTCTCCATCAATCCGTGCGCGCATCCAGCTGGTCAGCAAGTGCGGTATCCGTCTGGTTTCGCCGGCGCGGCCGGGGCATCGCCTCAAGAGCTACGACACCTCGGCCGCGCACATCGCCGCCAGCGTCGACCACAGCCTGCATGCGCTGCGGACTGACCATCTCGATCTGCTGCTGATCCACCGCCCCGATCCGCTGCTCGATGTAGCCGAAGTCGCGGGCGCGTTCGAGCGTCTGCAGCGCGCCGGCAAGGTGCTGCGCTTCGGCCTGTCGAACTTCAGCCCGGCGCAGTTCGAACTGCTGGATTCGGCGGTCGAGCTGGTCACTCAGCAGGTCGAGCTGAGTCCGTTGGCGCGCGCCGTGCTGCACGACGGCACCCTGGATCACTGCCAGCAGCTCGGCGTGCAGCCGATGATCTGGAGCCCACTGGCCGGCGGGCGACTGCTGAAGGGTGAGGACGAGGATGCGCAGCGCGTGCGCGCCGAGCTCGATCGCATCGGCGCCGAGCTCGGCGTCAGCGCTGCCACCGTCGCCTATGCCTGGGGACTGCGCCATCCGAGCCGGCCGTTGGCGATCACCGGCAGCCAGCGCCCGGAGGGCATAGCCGAAGCGATCGCGGCGACCCGGCTGCCGCTGTCGCGCGAGGATTGGCATGCGCTGTGGAGCGCTGGCGCGGGCGTGCCGGTGCCCTGATTCGCGGAAAGTGTGCTTCAGCGGTCCATGCCGACGAAGCCCATGAAGGCGAGCGCCATCAGGCCTGCGGTGATCAGCGCGATCGGCGTTCCGCGAAAGGCGGCCGGCACGTCCGCCAGCTGCAGGCGCTGGCGCAGCTGGGCGAACAGCAGCAGGACCAGCGCGAAGCCCAGCGCGGCGCCGAAGCCGAACAGCAGCGCCTCCAGCAGCGAGTGCCGCGCCTGCACGTTGAGCAGGGCCACGCCCAGCACCGCGCAGTTGGTGGTGATCAGCGGCAGGTAGAGGCCCAGCACGCGATACAGCAGCGGCGCCCGCGCGCGCATCAGCAGCTCGGTGAACTGCACCACGGCGGCGATCACCAGGATGAAGCCAAGGGTGCGCAGATGGGCGAGCTCCAGCGGCTCCAGCAGCCAGGCCTGCAGTGCCCAGGCCAGCCCCGAGGACAGGGTCAGCACGAAGGCCGTGGCCAGCGACAGGCCGAGGGCCGAGTCCAAGCGCTGCGACACGCCCATGAACGGGCACAGCCCGAGGAACTTCGCCAGCACGAAGTTGTTGACGAGGGCGGCACCGAACAGCAGCAGAGCGAGGTCGGACATGGCGCGCAGTGTAGTGCAGCGCGCCCTCGCCACTGGCGATGCGGGGTCCGCCGCTGGCATGCTCGCCGCCGGTCGATGGGGGAGTGAACGATGCGAGTCCTGAAGCGCGTGGGCGTGGCACTGCTGGGTCTGCTGGTGGTGGCTGCGGTGCTGCCCTATCTGCTGCCGATGCCGGGGCGCGGCCTGCCGCCGCGCAAGTCGCCCTATCTGGAAGGGCGCTTCACCGAAGTCTGCGGGCTGCGCTGGCATTTCCAGCGCTGGATGCCGACGTCGGGCGCGGCCTCACGCGCGCGCATCGTGCTGATCCATGGCTTCGCCGGCTCAACGTTTTCGTGGCGGCTGACCGGCCCGGCGCTGGCCGAGCGGGGCCACGAGGTGCTGGCCATCGACCTGCCGCCCTACGGCTACACCACGCGCGGCGAGCCCGATGCGCCGCTGTCGCAGTGCGTCGCCAAGATCGTGCGCGATGAGGCGGGCGAGCTGCCGGTGATCGTGGTGGGCCATTCGATGGGCGCCAGCGTGGCCGCGCGGGTGTCTGCGGCGCTGGGGCCACAGGCCGCCGGCGTGGTGCTGGTCGACGGCGGGCTGGGCGGACGCAGCCGACCGCCCGGTGCGCTGGCCGGCCTGCTGCAGTACCCGCCGCTCTCGCGCTGGGCCGAAGTCGCCGCGCATTACCACATGCTCGAACCGCAGCGCTTCGCCGCACGCCTGGCCTCGGCCTACGGACGCGAGCCCACCGAAGCCGAGCTCGAAGGCTATCGCACGCCGCTGCTGCTGGCCGGCACCGCGCCGCGCGTGCTGGCGCAGGGGGCGGCTACCGAAGCCCTGGATGTGGCGGCGCTGCCCGCCGCCCAGCTGATCATTTGGGGGCGTCGCGACACCTGGGTGCCGCCTGCAGCGGCCGAGCGCACCGCGCAGGCCTTGCCGGGCGCCCGCCTCGAATGGATCGAGGAGGCCGCGCACAACCCGATGGAAACCCATCCGCAGGCCTTCATGGACATCCTTCTGGCCTTCATCGACGAGCAACTGCCAGCACCTGCGGACACGCCTGTGCCGTAGCCCTGCGCGGCGCCTGCGCGGGCGCCGTCAGCGGGGAGACCGCACACAGGGGCGTTTGGCATGTCGCACCAAAGGTGGGCGGGCGCCCAGCCGCTGAGTCAAGGTCCATCCTCGGCACTCCGCTGCTGGAGCCTCACTGCGCAGGCGCCGAATTCATTCCGTGGAGACCGCCATGCCGCTGCCCGATGTCCTCGTCTTCCTGCACGGCTGGTCGGTGACCAGCACCGAAACCTACGGCGGCCTGCCGGAGCGACTGGCGGCCGAATACGCGGCGCGCGGCGCAGGGCTCGAACTGCGCGACATCCACCTCGGTCGCTATGTGTCCTTCCACGACGAAGTGCGGATGGAGGACCTTGCCCGCGCCCTGCAGGCAGCGTTTGAGCGCGAGCTCGGCGCCCTGGTCCAGGCCGGCCGCCGCTTCGCGGTGATCACCCACAGCACCGGTGGCCCGCTGGCCCGTGAATGGTGGTGGCGCTATCACGTGCAGCCGCGCAGCGCCCCGCCGTGCCCGATGAGCCACCTGGTGATGCTGGCGCCGGCCAACTTCGGCAGCGCCCTGGCCCAGCTCGGCAAGGGGCGCCTGAGTCGCTTGAAGACCCTCGCACAGGGCGTGGAGCCCGGCGCCGGCGTGCTCGACTGGCTGGAGCAGGGCAGCCCCGAGGCCTGGGCGCTCAACGAGGCCTGGTGCCGCGGCCGCTTCGGCGCGCCCGGTGGCGACGACGGCAGCGGCGTCTATCCCTTCGTGCTGACCGGGCAGAGCATCGATCGCAAGCTCTATGACCACCTCAACCCCTACACCGGCGAGAGCGCCAGCGACGGTGTCGTGCGCGTCGCTTCAGCCAACCTCAATGCCGGCCTGCTGGTGCTCGAGCAGGGCCGCGGCGGTGACCCGGGACGGCTGGAGCCGGTCGGCGGCCTGAAGCGCGCGCCGCGCACCGCCTTCCGGCTGATGGCCGGCGTCGCGCACTCGGGCGCCAGCATGGGCATCCTGCGCGGTGTGTCGGCGCAGGCTGGCGGGCAGGGCGACGAGACGGTGCGGGCGATCCTGCGCTGCCTGCAGGTCGGCACTCCTGCGGCCTATGCGGCGCTGGCCGATGCCTTCGATGCCGAATCCGAGGCGGTGCAGGCCGCTGAGCGGGTCGAGATCGAGCAGGTGCCGGTGCTGCCGGATCGCGTGCACATCCACGACCGCAGCAGCCTGGTGATCTTCAGGCTGCAGGACAGCGAAGGCCATGCGCTGAAGGACTACGACCTGGTCCTGACCGGCGTGCAGGACAGCCCCAACCTGCTGCCGGAGGGCTTCCTGCGCGATCGCCAGCGCAACAGCCGGCATGCGGGCACGCTCAGCTTCCTGTTCAACCATGATCTGATGACCGGCAGCGAGGCCATCGCCGATCCGCGCAAACCGGAGCGCGTGCTGCGCCCCGCGCGGCCCGGGGTGGACCGCCTGGGCCTGCAGCTGCGGGTGCGGCCCGAGCAGGGCTTCGTTCGCTACGCCGCGGCGGCGATCCACGCCGAGCCGACCCTGCTGCGGCAGGTGCTGCGCCCAAACCAGGCCACCCTGATCGATCTCCGCGTGCAGCGCGTGGTCGACCGCGCTGCGGTCGAGCTTGGGCCGGTCGGCGCGAGCAAGTCCTTCAAGGGCGTGAAGCCTGTGGGTGAGGGCGTGGCTTAGGAACGAGAGAGGGGCGTGTGGCGATGTTCTAGGCGCCCTTGGGTATGCGGCTTCGATGACGCTGCGGCGCCACTCGTGTTCGTAGGGCGGATAAGCGCAGCGCATCCGCCTGCCGGTGACGCAGACGCGGCGATTTTCCTGATGTCTCTGCCTGGATTCGGGCGTGTGGCATTGCTCTGGTACATGCGCTGCGCTTATGTACCCTACGCGCGCACCTGCCTGCGGCTTCGATGACGCTGCGGCGTCACTCGTGTTCGCAGGGAGGATAAGCGCAGCGCATCCGCCAGCGCGTGCTCTCAGGCTCACCTTGCCCGCGCCAGCCGCGCCTGCGCGCAAGGGCCGGCATGGCCCTGCTCATGCCCGGCCCTACTGAGAAGAGGTTCTCCGCGTAAGTGACCCCGATCGGAAGCGGCTTTGCTCAGAAGCTGAACTGTGCGCGCAGGCTGTTGAAGCGTCCGCGGTAGTCGCCGGGGCGCGGCGCGAGGGCCGTCTGCTCGGCGCGGTATTCGCTGTGCTCCAGCGCGAACTGCCAGTGCGGCCCGACGTAGAACGCAGCGCCGATACCGAGCTGGGTCTGCGTGCCCAGCGCATCATCTCCGAGGTCGAACTCCACGCGGCCCAAGCGCGCGCTCAGCTCCCAGGCGAGCTGGCCCGGCTCGAAGGCCGGCTTGCGGAGGCTGCCGTCGCGCAGGCTGCGGGCGTGGCCTCCGCTCAGCCAGCTGGCCTGCAGGTAGGCGCCTGCGCCGTCCGGGTCGGCGCCGCGACGCTGTCCCCGCAGCGCGAAAGCCTCGCCCTGCACAAGCCAGCTGCCGCGCAGCCATGCGGCTTCGGTGCCGATGCGCAGGCTGCTGTCGACCTCGCGGAAGTTGCCCACGTCGAGCGGGGTCAGCGGCAGCAGCCGCGACTCCGGCCGCGCGCGCAGGCGCAGACGCTCGTCCTCGCGTTGCTCATAGGCGATCGCCACGCCAAGGTGCGTATCCGGCCGCGCGGTGCGGACGAGTCGCAGGGCGGTGCCCGCGCTGCCCGACACCTGCTCGGCGTTGCCGGCGAAGGCGCTGGCCTGCAACTGCAGGCCAGCGATCGGCTGGGTCCACATCACCCCGACGCGGCGGCCGATGGTGGAGGCATCGTGCACCTGCGAACGCTCGAGCAGGACCAGGTCGCGCGACGAGCCCAGCTCTTCCAGTGAGAACGGCTGCTTGTACTGGCCGAGCCGCAGGCGCCCACCGCCCAGCGGCAGCTCGGCGAACAGATCGGTCGCCGCCCCGCTGGCGAAATCCCATTCACCGCGCAGCTCCAGGCCCGAAGCGTGGCGTGCGCGCAGACCCAGGCGGCTGCGCCGCGCACCATCGGCGTCGTCCGATGCGCCGCCGCGCAGCCGGTAGTTGGTGTAGTCGTGCTGGAACACGCCGCTGGGCGTGAAACTCCAGTTCGAGGCAGCACTGGACGCGCTGGCAGGCAGCAGCGCGGCTGCCAGCAGCAGGGCGGGAGTCTTGGGGGACATGGGCAGGGCTGAGATGTGAAAGCGCAGAAGATATTGCATTGCGATGACACATTTGTGACTTCGTCATCGGAAAGTCATCCGCATGTCATACGGCTGTGCTTCGGCTGGCGCCGCGGCGTGGGGGCGAGTCTCTGCAGGCCGAATGGACCTGGCATGAGCCGCCCTGTCATCCGGCGTTCATCGAGTCAGTCCACCCCATGTCGCGCTGATGGCAGGGCGTGCAGAAGAGCTGCATCGATGCGCACTTGCGGCATTGGCGTGGATCCTGCTTCCTTCCAGCCATGATCCCGCCGCCATCGCGCCTGTCTGCGTTCCTGCTGTGCCTGCTCCTCTGTCTGCTGGCCGGTGCCGTCTGCGCGGCGGAGGTGGAGCTGCGCGCCGAGCTGCAGCGTGGGCACGACGACGGCCGGGGCGCCTTCGAGCCCTTGCCGAACCCGGGTTGGCGCAACCGGATACTTTCATCCGCCGAGCCGCAGGCGCGTCTGCGCCTCCTGCCGGCCAGCGGCCGCTGGCCCGAGGGCGCCTGGGTGCTGCAGCTGCGGGTCTCGCCGCTGCACCGGATCACCCTTGAAGCCGCGGGCGAACGCTGGCCGGCCACGCGCGCGCTCAATCCCGTGCGCGGAGTGCATGCCGGGCATGGGGATGTCGCCTTTCGTCTGGAGTCGCTGCCTGCGGCGGGTGCGCCCCTCACGGTCGACATCGATGCGCGCGGCAGCCTGCCTTCCACGGTTGCGCTGCGCCTGCTGCCGGCGGCCGACTACGCCGCCGCGGATGCGGCCTGGCTGGCCTATGCCGGCGCCTCGCTGGCGGTGATGTTCACCATGGCCGTGATGGCGCTGATGTTCGCCGCCTACCTGCGCGACGCCAGCTTCGTCTGGTACGCCGCCTACCTGCTGGCCTACGTGTGGATCCTCGGCCTGCAGTCTGCCTTCCTGGCCTCTCCGCTCGGCTTGACCTTTCCCGAGAGCGGCGCACCGCTGTCGGGACGCATCGCCACTGCGGCGGCGGTCGCCTGTGCGGCGATGTTCCTCGATCGCTTCGCCAACCTGCGCCGCTATGCGCCGCGGCTGCGCTGGGGCCTGCATGCGCTGGCTGCCGCCATCGTCGCCGCCAGCCTGCTGTCGCTGCTGCCGGTGCCGGCGCTGGTGCAGTTCGGCCGCGGCGTGACCAATCCGCTGATCATCCTGGGCGGCCCGCTCCTGCTGGTTGCGGCTCTCTGGGCAGCGGCAAAGGGCTCGCGCTACGCGCTGATCTTCGCGGTCGGCTGGGCGCCGCTGCTGGCGGTGACGGTGATGGGCAGCCTGCAGATGTTCGGCCACTTCAGCAGCTGGCTGTGGCTGGACAACGCCGGCATGGCGGCAGGCGCCTTCGAGGCGCTGGTGCTCTCCGCGGGGCTGGCCTACCGCAGCATGGAGCTGCGCCGCGATCGTGACTCGGCCCGGCAGCTGGCCAACATCGATCCATTGACCGGCCTGCTGAACCGCCGCGCCTGGAGCGAGCGCGTGCGTCGGCTGATGGCCGAGGATGCCGCTCCGCCGAGCGTGCTGTTCATCGATCTCGACCACTTCAAGGCCTTGAACGACCGCCATGGCCATGATCTCGGAGATCGCGCGCTGGCCGCTGTCGCGAACAGCCTGAAGCAGAACCTGCGCAGCCAGGATCTGCTGGCCCGGCACGGCGGCGAGGAGCTGGTCGCAGCGCTGCCGGGCTGCGAGCTCGACGTGGCCGCGCGCCTGGCCGAGCAGCTGCGCCAGCGGGTCGGTCGTCTGCGCATCGAGGGCATCAGCCCGGCAGAAGCGGATTCAGCGACCCTGAGCCTGAGCATCGGCGTCGCCCGCCTGCGACCCGGTGAGACGCTGGAATCGCTGGTGCGGCGCGCGGATGCCGCCATGTACGCCGCCAAGCGCGCGGGTCGTGACCGGGTGGAAGTCGATCGGGCGGAGTAGGGGCGAAGGCTCGCAGCAGCGTGCGCCCAGCGTCCTTGCGAGGCTGGGCGCTAGGCCGCGGGGGTGGAGCCTTGGCGAGCAGACCGCCCTGCGCTGGGGGGCAGTGGTCACGCTGTCGCGAGTCGGTAATGGTAGATGCGCTGCGCTTATCTACCCTACGACTCGAGTGACGCCCTGCATCGATCGAAGTCTTACGGTGTCGTCGCGGCGGGAAGGCAAATGCAGCGCCTCCAAAGGTGGCCGAGCGAATGGCCATCAAGCGCGAACAGAGCGCGCCGGCTTCGCTGTCTCCGAGGCGTCTCTCGAGTCGTAGGGCGGATAAGCGCAGCGCATCCGCCAGCAGGTCCAGAAGAGGCCGGGCGCCACGCGAAGCCTCGCCGCTCCAGCACTCAGGCCCCGCCGAACTGATGCGGCAGCCTGCCTGCCGGCGACATCCCGCTGCGACCTTGTGGGGGCCCGCTTGCAGGCGAATGCACCGCCGCCGCCCGCTGCGCCAGCACGCGCCGCCTGAATACGTATGTAGCCCCACCCCCGCCGACACATTTGCGCTTACGTTCGCAGCCACCTCTGCTGCCCGGATCCGGCCCATGCGTGCGTTCGTCCATCCGCTTCGCTCCTGCCTCCGCCCACTGCTGATCGGCGCCTTCGTTTGCACCGGCCTGCCCGCGACTGCCGCCAGCGAGCAGGCCGCCGCTGACACCGTCGAAATCCGCTCACCCGACAGCCGCACTCGCTTCGTGCTGGACACCGACGAAGGCACGCTGCGCTACAGCGTGCATCGGGACGACGCGACGCTGATCGAGCCCTCCGCGCTCGGCCTGGTGTTCCGCGAAACCGCTGACTTCGGCGCCGGTTTCCGCATCCTCCGCAGTGAGAGCAGCGAACACGACAGCCGCTGGGAGCAGCCCTGGGGCGAGCGTCGCTTCGTGCGCGACCACCACCGCGCGCTGCGCGTCGAACTGGCGCGCATCGCGCCTCCGCACCACCGCCTCGACATCGAAGTGCGGGTGTTCAACGACGGGCTCGGCTTCCGCTATCGCGTGCCCGAACAGGACGGCCTGGCCGAGCTGCACCTGCTCGATGAGCTCACCGAATTCCGCCTGCCCCAGCCTGCGACGCTTCACGCCTGGTGGATCCCCGGCCGCGGCTGGAACCGCTACGAGTACCTCTATCGAAGCACCAAGCTGCCGGTGATCGACCGCGCGCACACGCCTGTCACCCTGCGCACGGCCAGCGGCATCCATCTCGCCATCCACGAGGCCGCACTGATCGACTACGCCGCGATGGTGCTCGACCAGCAGCGCGACGGCGTGCTCAAGGCCGACCTCACGCCCTGGCATGACGGCGTGCGCGTCCGCACCCGCGCCGGCTTCGTCACCCCCTGGCGCAGCCTGCACATCGCCGACAGCGCCATCGGGCTCATCAACTCCGACCTGATCCTCAACCTCAATGCGCCGAACGCGCTGGGCGACGTGAGCTGGGTCGAGCCCGGCAAGTACGTCGGCATCTGGTGGGGCATGCATCTGGGCGTGGAAACCTGGGGCAGCGGCCCGAAACACGGCGCAACCACGGCGAACGCCAGGCGCTACATCGACTTCGCCGCCGACAGCGGCTTCAGCGGCGTGCTGGTGGAAGGCTGGAACCTCGGCTGGGACGGCGACTGGTTCCACAACGGCGAGATCTTCAACTTCACCACCGCCTACGCGGACTTCGACATCGATGCCGTCGCCGCCCATGCGCGCGAGCGCGGCGTGCGTCTCGTCGGCCACCATGAAACCTCGGGACACGTCAGCAACTACGCAGAACAGATGTCCGATGCCTTCGACCTGTACGAGCGCCTCGGCGTGCGCCAGGTCAAGACCGGTTACGTCGCCGACGGCGGCGGCATCAAGCGCGTCGACCAGCGCGGCGTGCTGCGCCGCGAATGGCATGACGGCCAGTTCATGGTCAACGAATACCTGCGCACCACGATCGAGGCCAGCAAGCGGCGCATCAGCATCAACACCCACGAACCGATCAAGGACACCGGCCTGCGCCGCACCTACCCGAACTGGATCACCCGCGAAGGCGCGCGCGGGCAGGAGTACAACGCCTGGGGCAACCCGCCCAACCCGCCCGAGCACGTCGCCCTGCTGCCGTTCACGCGCATGCTGTCCGGCCCCATGGACTACACGCCCGGCATCTTCAACCTGGCCTACGAAGGCATCGATGCGGTGAACCGTGTACAGCACACCCTGGCCAAGGAGCTCAGCCTCTACGTGGTGCTGTACAGCCCCATCCAGATGGTGGCCGACCTGCCCGAGCACTACGCGGCGCACCCGCAGGCCTTCCAGTTCATCCGCGACGTGCCCACCGACTGGGAAGACAGCCGCGCACTCGCCGGCGAAGTCGGCGACTACATCGCCATCGCCCGCCAGCAGCGCGGCAGCCGCGACTGGTACCTGGGCGCGCTCACCGACGAGAATCCGCGCACGCTGAGCCTGCCGCTGGATTTTCTGGAGGTGGGCGAGCGCTATTGCGCGCATCTGTATCTGGACGGCGAGGGCGCGAACTGGCGCAGCAATCCGTATGCCATGCGGATCGAAAAGCGCTCGGTGGCGGCGGGGGAGAACCTGGAGATTGTGATGGGAGCGAGCGGTGGGGCGGCGGTGCGGTTTGAGGCGGGGAGCGAGGGGTGCGCGGAGAAGCCTTGATTTCCGTGGATGCGGACTTGCGGCATGAGAGCCGAAGTAAGAAGCTCGTGGGTTCTGGGGTGGCTGCGGTTTCGCTTGGTGGTTGTGTGCGTCTAGTGCGCATCACGCATGCCAGTGCAGGGTCGGTGCTGCATTGGCCTTCTGTGTTGGACTGGTGGGCGTCGGATGGACAAAGGAAATCAACAGTGGCGTGCCAGCGTTTCACTCTTCTTGCGTCTTCCGCATGGGGTGGAGACGATCTTCCTGAATGATCTCATGGACAAATGTGAGAGCCTTGCTGAACCGAGGATTGCATCGATTCACCTAGATGCAGCAGCGCGAGATGGATTTGCGCTGCGGCAGGTAGCAAGAGTCGCTAAGGAGAGCCAGAGTTACGATGATTTTGTGAAGAACCTAATGGCGTCCAAGTGCGAGTCTGGAGTGAAGTTGGCCCATTCGCTAGGATTGGGCGTTAATGAGCCGCCTGCCGCTTCGCATAGTCATTTGGATGCTCTTTTGGGGGTTCTTCCGATATTCTCTGGTCTCTGCGATGACTTTGATCGTGGTCTGCGATTCGTTCGTTGGGCTCTGGCTCTAATTCTTGCTTGCTTGGGTGGTTGGGTATATTGGATCTATGGCTCAATCCTTCTTTCGCTTATATCAAGCTTAGGCGCTCTGCTTGTTGTGGCGGGCGTGTCTCAATTGAGGTCGCTTGCTTTGGCTCATAAGTGGATGCTTATTTCGGCTGTCGCTCTCATGAGCTATTGGGTTATTCTTGGCCTCAAGCTAGTGCCTGTATGGGTTTTGCTGTTGGCGATTTCGTTAATCGTTTATGGTGCAGTGAGCATATGGAAGGCGGTTAGGGTAGAGGCAATTTTTTTAGAAGAGAATGAGATAGATTTTTATGTCGATTTGAGAAAGTTGGCCAATGAAATCAGGGTTGTCGCTGTGGATTTTGAGATGTTTTGTAGTTCCTATGCTCCTTTTGTCCCTGCAACTTGGATCAAAGACCAGTTTGCGAATTCGCCCTATCGCCACCTGTCAGTTGAGGAGCTCAAAGTATCAGGTTTGGCGGATCCGAGGCGTCAGGCAAATGCAGCACTAGTGGGGCAGTGCTTCGAGCTGATTGTCGCGCGTTTCTTTTCTCTCCTCGGGTTTTCCTGCAAGCTGACTGACGTTGTGGGTGACGGTGGCGTGGACGTCTTGGCTTCGCGGCCCAGATTTACGGTCGGAGTGCAGTGTAAGTTTCGTAGGTCTGCTCCATATAATGGATGGGGCGATGTTATTAGGAGGGCAGACGCAGATCTTCGAAGGGGCAGAGATCGGTATGATTTTGACCATGGAGTTATCTTCGTAAACTCTGAGAGCGCTGTTTCCTATGGCAAGGTGGAATTGGAACGGATTAATGGTAGTTTTGGGGTAAGTGCCGTAATCGAGAAGATTGCATCCTCGCGTTGTACGGATTTTATGGTCTACGACTTGAGGCATATCGTTTGGGCGTTTAGGTATCTTGCGGGCGAGGCTAGTCCACTGGGGGCTGACTGCAGCTTCTCTCGCCAGTCAACTGAGTTGTTTAAGAAAGCCAGAGATTTGATGCAAAACGCGGTCAGGCTTGGTCGATTAGACTCACTTCCGCCTGGGTTCTTTGCGCAAACGTGAGTTTTGTGTAGAGCTTTCTCGTGCATTTGGACTTAAAGTCTTAGCTGGCTTCTGCGTGCGCACATCGTTCCGCAGTTGGTTTGCGTTTAGCCAGCTTGCGTCGAATTTGGACGGCAGACCGTCTAGCCTGATGCGTGCATTGGCGTGGGCACTCGCGCGAAATATGGGAGGGGCAGTGACGGGCGCTCACTCCCATGAGGAAGGGTCCCACGCGGTCCCGAGCCATTCCGCTCTGCCGTGGGGACTGCGTGCAGAAGTCGCGATCGCTCGAGATCGCCCTCAACCCGCAGCGCCCTGCTCATTGCTCAGGTCCTCCGAGCCATAGAGCGGTCGGAGTTCGATGTCGCTCGGGCCGGGCAGGGGATTCGGGCAGCGCAGGGCCCATGCCATCGCTTCATCCATGTCCTTTACCTCCCACCACCAGTAGCCGGCCATGAGATGGCGGGGTTCCGGAAACGGGTCATGCGAAACGGTGCGCGCGTTGCCATCGATGTGGATTCGTCGGCCTCTCGATGAGGGCGTCAGGCCTCCTGCCGCGGGGAGAACTCCGGCGACGCGCAGCTCATCATTGAAGCGGCCCATCGCCTCGAGCATGGACGTGCTCCATTGGGATGGGACGAATCCTTTCTCGCTGTCTTCCGTGGCTTTCACCAATACCAGTACCTGCGTGCTGGCCGATCCTCGCTCTATCCTGATTCCATCATCGCGCGTGGATGGTCGAACTGCCGGCCTTGTGATCGACATCGCCGACGCATCAAGCGTTGAAGTGCTGAACAACCCGCTGTCAAGCGGGCGGCACTCAAGGGCTTACGCGCTTGAACTGCTGCTCCCTCCAGCGAAGGGCTTCCGCTTCGTACTCGAGTGTCTGAGGCACTTCGATCTCCGACTCGCGCGCTGCAACCACCCCCTCCCGCGCCGGGGTCAGCTGCAGCCGCAGCCGCATAGCGCCCAATCGAGCCTCCAGGCCGTCCGCGCCCAGACGCACGTCCATCCGCCCCAGACGTTCGCTCTCGAATTTGCGCACATAGGCCTGCAGTTCCTCGCGCGTCGGTTTCCACGTCCAGCCGGCCCAGCTTAGATCGGCGCGAGCGCTTGCAAAAGCTTCGCATCGCGATTCAACGAAACGCGCGAGGCAACCGGTGACATCCTCGTGAACTGGCTGACCATCATCCACGATCAACTGCAACGCGGGGTGCCGGTGCGGCTGGTTGTCGCCCTCACGGCCGGATAACAGCTCCCAACCGGGCTCGAGGGTGGCCGCGCCCGCCCATGTGGCGATCTCCGATCTGGAAGGCGGAACGCGGCCGTGAAGCCTCACTGCGCGGTACGCAGCCGCAGCGCATTACCCACTACCGAGACCGACGACAAGCTCATCGCCAGGGCTGCGATCATCGGACTGAGCAGCAAGCCGAACCAGGGGTACAGCACGCCTGCGGCGACCGGCACGCCCAGTGCGTTGTAGGCGAACGCGAACAGCAGGTTCTGCTTCATGTTGCGCACGGTCGACTGCGAAATCTGCCGCGCTCGCACGATGCCGCGCAGGTCGCCCTTGACCAGAGTGACCTGGGCGCTCGACATCGCCACGTCGGTGCCCGTGCCCATGGCAATCCCGACGTCGGCGGCTGCAAGTGCCGGGGCGTCGTTGATGCCGTCACCGGCCATCGCCACGCGCTGGCCCTCGGCCTTCAGCCTGGCCACCAGTTCGGCCTTGTCGTGCGGGCGCACTTCACCGTGCACTTCATCGATGCCCAGCTGGCGTGCCACCGCCGTGGCCGTGGTTTGCCCGTCGCCGGTCGCCATCACGATGCGCAAGTCTGCTGCGCGCAACGCCGCAACGGCCTCGGGCGTACTCGCCTTGATCGGATCGGCGACCGCAATGAGTCCGGCCAACTCGCCGTCGACGGCGAGGAACATGGCGCTCGCGCCTTCGGCACGGAGTCGCTCGGCCTGCGCGCGCGCCGCTTCGGTGGCCACGCCGCGCTCCTGCATCAGGGCCGTGTTCCCGAGCAGTAGATGTCGACTGCCGACGTGGCCCTGCACGCCGATTCCGGTCACCGACTCGAAGTCGGTCGCGGCATCCAGGCTCAGCCCGCGACGGCGTGCCTCGGCCACAATCGACTCGGCCAGCGGATGCTCGCTGCCCTGGTCGAGGCTCGCGGCGAGGCGCAGCACTTCGGTCGCGTCCCACTGGCCCACGGCGACCGTCTCGCGAAATGCCGGCTTGCCCTCGGTCAAGGTGCCGGTTTTGTCGACGATCAGCGTATCGATCGTGCGCAGCCTTTCGATCGCTTCGGCATCGCGGAACAACACACCACCCTGCGCAGCGCGTCCGGTCGCGACCATGATCGACATCGGCGTGGCCAGACCGAGCGCGCAGGGACAGGCGATGATCAGCACCGCAACGGCGTTGACCACGGCAAACGTCCAGGAAGGCTCCGGCCCAAACAGGCCCCATGCCACCAAGGTGGCGACCGCGATCGCCAGCACCACCAGCACGAACCAGTAGCTCACCCGATCGGCCATACGCTGCATCGGTGCCCGCGAGCGCTGCGCCTGCGCCACCAACTGCACGATCTGCGCGAGCACGGTGTCGGCGCCTACGCGCTCGGCGCGCATCACCAGGCTGCCGGTGCCGTTGATGGTGGCGCCGATCAGCTTGCCGCCGGGCACTTTCTCGACCGGCATTGGCTCGCCGGTGAGCATCGACTCATCGATCGGCGAACGGCCTTCCAGCACCACCCCATCGACCGGCACCTTTTCGCCCGGACGCACGCGCAAGCGGTCGCCGACATGCACATGGGTCAGCGGAATGTCATCCTCCGTGCCGTCATCGCGCAGCCGGCGCGCGGTCTTGGGGGCGAGCCCCAGCAGCGCCTTGATCGCCGCCGAGGTGCTCGAACGCGCCTTGAGTTCGAGCACCTGCCCGAGCAGGGTCAAGGACACGATGACCGCAGCGGCCTCGTAGTACACGCCCACGCGACCGTGCTCACGGAACGAGACCGGAAACACCTCCGGTGCCATCGTCGCCACCAGGCTGTAGCCAAACGCCGCCCCCACGCCGGTTCCGATCAGGGTCCACATGTTCGGGCTGCGGTTGGCGATCGATTGCGCCCAGCGCTGGAAGAACGGCCAGCCCGCCCACAGCACTACCGGAGCTGACAACACAAGCTCCAGCCAGGTGCGCGCGGTTGTCGACAGGGCGGACCACTGATGGCCGAACATGGCCAGCAGCAGGACGATCACCGACAGCGGCATGGTCCACCAGAAGCGGCGACGGAAGTCGGTCAGTTCCGGGTTCTCGCCGTCGTCGAGGCTGGGCATCATCGGCTCGAGTGCCATGCCGCAGATCGGGCAAGTCCCCGGTGCATCGCGCACGATCTCCGGATGCATCGGGCAGGTGTATTTGGCGTCCTCCGCCACTGGCACCTCATCGACCGCCGCGACCGGGTGCAGGTAGCGAGTGGGATCGGCCACGAACTTGCTGAGGCATCTCGCGGAACAGAAAGGGACGTCTTGGCCCTCGTGCTGCGCCACGTGCGGTGAGTCTGGCGACACGGTCATGCCGCAGACCGGATCAATGAGTAGAGCGGCGGCGTGCGCAGGCGCAGGCTCGTGTGCGTGGCCGTGCGCATGGCCGTGCGCATGCCCGTGATCCGCGACGCAGTGCGCGTGAGGGACGTGACTTGCGCTCGCCGAGTCGTCGAGGACCGCGGGCTTGGGTGTGGCGCAGCAACCGGATTTGGGATGGGTCGGCGAGGAAGTCATGCGGTTTCCTCCTGCGAGAGGGCGTTGAGTATGGGGCAGGTCTCGGCATGTCCATGACCCGGGCACGCGGCGATCAGAGCCTGCAGTCCGGCGCGAATACGCTCCAGCTCAGCGATGCGCTGCGCGATATCGGCGAGCTTGCGCACGGCGGCATGCTTGACCTTGGCGATGTCGCGCTCGTCGCTGAGAGTGAGCAACTCACGCACGTCGTCGAGAGAGAAGCCCAGCGCCTTGGCGCGGCGAATGAAGCGCATGCGTTTCAGTTCGGTCGCGCCGTAGCGGCGGTAGCCTGAAGCCAGTCGCCCGGCGGGCGACAGCAATGCGTTGCGCTCGTAGTAGCGCACCGTATCGATTGGGACGCCAGCCTGTTGCGCAAGCTGGCCGATGCTCATGGTGGACATGACGGGTCTCCGTGGACGCGAAGAGTCTGAAGTATGGACCCGGGTCCAGAGTCAAGCGCTCAATGCCATGCCGGCGCGCCCTTCCCATCCCTGCCTGCCTCCATTGTTCGGACAATTCCGATGTGCGCCAGTTTGAGCGCCACGTGGCACGCGACGTCATTGCAGTAGCTTCCCGCCAGCTTGCCGGACTCTGCCACCACATTTCCTTCGGGCAAGACAGCCTCGACGCGTGCGAGATTGCGGCGTTGCAGGGCATTCTCGTGGCCGGGCGCGTCGGCTCTCACCACCGCCTCGCCGGCACCGCTAAAGGTGCAAGTGGAGAACAGTCCTGGCTGCCTTCCTAAACATGCGTCAGGTCACGATCAGGGCGTATCTCATGTTGCTTGTCCTTCGGTATCGGAACCGAGGTGTGACGACCCTTGTTTCGTCACAAGGGATTGGCGCGAGCTCGCTGGATCGCGTCCACGCTGCAGGTGCGGCCGCAAGATTGCCGGCCGCACCCACACGGTCATGGCTTGCTCGATGGTCCGTGTTGACTGAAGGGCGTGACGCTGCCGTCCTCTGCCAACAGTTCCACAGTGTAGGGCTGCACGCGCCTGTCCGGCACCTCCATGCCCGGCGAGCCGAGCGGCATCCCCGGCAGGACGAGGCCGCGCGCCTTGGGACGCTCGGCCAACAGGCGCAGGACGTCCTGGGCTGGCACATGACCCTCGACCAAATAACCACCGACTTCGGCCGTGTGGCAGGAGCCCTTGCCGAACGGTACGCCAAGGCGCTGCTTGACTGGACCGAGATCTTCGGTGTCGATGACCTCCACGTGGAAGCCGGCCTGCTGCATGTGCTCCACCCACAGGCCACAGCAACCGCAGGAGGGCGACTTGTGCACTACCACGTGCGCGGCTTCGACGGACGCCGTCGCCGCGGTGCTGACCGGCTTTGCAACGGTGCCGACATTGGCGTTCTCGGGCTCGCGCGCACAGGCTGCCGCCAGCAGGATCGAGCTGATGCCCAGAACGCTCCACGCGGCATAGAAGGTCTTCGAGCGGGTCATCGCTGCGCCCTCGACGACCAATGAAGGTGGACGATCTTCCAGCCCTGCGCGGTCTTGCGCAGCACCGCGGTTTCGGTGGACGAGATCATCAGCATCTTGTCGTCCTTGCTGGCGTGGATCTCGCTTTCGCTGCCCACCCAGACCAGGTCGCCGGACGCTTGCGCAGTACGCCGCTTCAGGGTGATGTGCGCGGCCTTGAGAAACGCGGCGTCGTGTTTGGCATGGCCGCCAAGGTACTCGTCCCGGGTACTCTCGGCGCCGCCGCTCTCGAGAATCAGCACCGTCGGGTCGAGCTCCGCCCCGACGGCGTCGAGGTCGCCGGCACTCAAGGCGGCAGAGAAGCGTTCCAGCACCGCGACCGCGTCAGCGGCCTCCGGCGGGACAGTCTGCTCAGCGCCAGCCGTCTCGCGTCCGGCCTCAATCCGCTTGGCCGGGTGATTCTCGTTGCCGTGCGCCCAGGCGGCCGGGGTGGCAAGCACCAGTGCGATGGTCAAGGATGTCATGCGAAGGATCATCGGTTTCTCCAGATGTTAATGAGGCGATGCGACTCGGTGGGGTCACTCAGTGGTGGTGGTCGTCGGCGTGCTCGTCGTCAGTGGGCGCCACCATCGGGTCATCGACAGGCTCGAAGGACGAGCGCACCGCCTCAGGCTTGTCGTGACCGGTGTGCGGATCACCGCCACCGACATCGGTCTCACCGCCGCCGTGACTGTGGCCGTCGCTCGCCGCCACCTTCGCGCGGTACTGGGCCTCGGTCATCGTCGGGAACTGCTGCATGAACGCGACCATGCCCCATAGGTACTTGTCGTCCATGCTCTTGCCCCAGGCGGGCATGCCCGACGCCTTGATGCCGTGCTTTAGCACCCAGAAGGCTGAGCGCGGATCGGTCCGGCCCAACGCGTCCCAGCGTGGCGGTCGCGGGTAGAGGCCAACGCTGAGCTCGGTCTCCTGCGCATCCGGACTGAGATGACAGGTCACGCACATCGCGTTGTAGTTCCCGGCGCCGTTGCGGATCAACTCAGGTTCCGACAGATCCGGAACCTCGATTTCGGCGGCGCGCCTTTCGACCGACCGCGTGCGTACCAGTTCCAACACATGGGTGGTCGCTGCCCAATGAGGATCGTCGGCAGCGACGTTGTAGAGACCGCTCCAAATCACCGAACTCGCGCCGACCGCACTGATCACCAGCAGTACCGCCAAGGCCTTGAAGAGTTTCATAGGGGGCTCCTCAGCCGTGCTACATGCTGGAATGGTCGACAGGTTTGGCCTTGAGCTCGGCCGGTGGGCCGGGCGGCGGGTCGCGTCGCGCCGGCGTGCCGAAGTCGGGATCGGCACTGATCCGGTGCGCGACCGTACCCTTCGGGTTCTGATACCAACCCGGATCGCGGAAGTCGCCCGGCGCCAGGTCATCGCGCACCTTGATGACGGTGAACATTCCCCCCATTTCCAGGTTTCCGAAGGGACCCTTGCCCATCATCATCGGCAGGGTGTTCTCCGGCCCAGTCATATGGCCGGAATCGGTGTGATCCTGGTGCTCGGCCATTCCGCCCTGGCCCATCGCCATGTAGCCCGGAAGCAGCTTGCGGATCTCGGCTTCAACGCCTGACTGATCGACGCCGAGCGTGTTTGGGATCTCGTGCCCCATGGCGTTCATCGTGTGGTGCGACATGTGGCAGTGGAATGCCCAATCACCCGGCACGGCGACGAATTCGAAGTCGCGGGTTTGGCCGACGCCGACGATCTCGGTAACTTCTGATCGCCACTGGGATTTCGGCCAGCGTCCTCCATCCCCGCCGGTGACGAGGAACTTGGGCCCGTGCATGTGGATCGGGTGGTTCCACATAGAAAGGTTGCCGACCCGAATGCGCACTCGCTCGCCGCTGCGGGCGACCAGTGGCTCGATGGCCGGAAACACCTTGCTGTTCATCGTCCACAGATCGAAGTCCTGCATCACCGACGGATCGGGTCGATAAGTGCCGGGATGCAGGGCCCAGTTGTGCAGCAGGATGGCGTAATCGCGGTCGATGCGCTCGGGCTCGCCGCTCTTCGGGTGGATGATGAATAGGCCCATCATGCCGACCGCGAGTTGCACCATCTCGTCGGCGTGCGGGTGGTACATGTGGCTGCCGTGCTGCTGCAGGGTGAACTCGTAGACGTACGTCTCGCCCGGCTGGATATGGGGTTGCGACAGCCCGCCGACGCCGTCCATGCCGCTCGGCAGCAGGATCCCGTGCCAGTGAATCGTGGTGTGCTCTGGCAGACGGTTGGTGACGTAGATGCGCACCCTATCGCCTTCGACCGCTTCGATGGTGGGTCCCGGCGTGGTGCCGTTGTAGCCCCAGCATTTCGCGCGACTGCCGGGCGCGAACTCGTGCTCGATTTCCTCGGCGACCAGGTGGAATTCCTTAACGCCTTCGACCATGCGATGGGGCAAGGTCCAGCCGTTCAAAGTCCGCACCGGGGTGTAGCGGCCGTCAGGAGCAGCCTGCCCAGGCGCAGAGGCGGCCTCGGGAGGCGAGGTGTCCGGCGTAGTGGCCGGCCGCGGCAGGTGGCCGGCGTGATCCTGCGCCAGGGCGCGGCGCACGCCGAAACCCAGCGGTGCCAGCGCGCCCAGTCCGGCGAGGCGAAACCAGAAGCGTCGGGAAAGGTTCATGGCGTGTCTCCGTGATCATGGTCGTCGTGTGTGTCGTGCTGCAGCGGCGCTTCCGAGCGCTCGTCCTCGCGAGGCACGGACGTCGCTGGCGTTCGCATCGCACCGCGCCGATGTGCGTCATGCGGATCGGGCACCGCGGGGGCGTCGTGCGCACCATGTCCCGAATGCACATCGGACGGGACCGGCCCTTCAGTAGACTCGCTTGGCTCCGACGTGGTGGGCTCCTGCGGGAGGGCACCCGACCTGCGGTGCGCTGCATGCGGATCGGGGGAAGCCTCCTTCGGCATGCTGTGCCCGGCGTGAGGATCGTCCGCATCGCTGCCGTGCGCATCATGATCCATCGCGGGCGCGGGTCCGGATGCCGGCAGGATCGCTTCTACGTCGATCGTCGGTTCCGAGTCGGCAGCGTCATCGGGAAGTCGGCCGCCAACGGCACCGCGCAGCTCCGCCCGCGCCACCCAGTAGTCGCGGACCGCCTCGAGGTAGGCCTGGTACACGTCGTACTCCTGCTGTTTGGCCAGCAGCAGCTCGAACACACCCACCAGCATGAAGTTCACCTGCTCCTGGGTTCGCGCCACGATCGCTTCGCGTCGTGGAACGAGTTCGGTTCGATAGCGCTCGGCGATGGTTGCCGCCACCGAGAGACGTTCGATGCCGAGGCGCGCAGCGTTATGCACGGCAAGCACCTGCGCGTCCAACTCGGCCCGGGCTTGCAACAATTCAGCTTGTGCGCGGGCAAGCGCTCCCTGGCCCTGATTGAACAGCGGCAGGCCCAATGCGAGGGACGGACCGCGGGTGCGGCCGCCGTCGAACTCGCGCTCGCGCTCGTAGCCGGCATCGAGGGTGCCGAACCAGCGCCAGCGCCTGGTCACCCCCAGGGCGTCTTCGCGCAGGGCGACGGCTTGCCGCGCCGCCGCGAGATCCAGGCGGGCCTCCAGAGCCAACGGAATTAAGCTGTCAGCCGAAAACGCGACCGCCCGGGGTGTCGGCAGCTGAGGCTGCAAGCGCCAGTCCGCGTCGCTCGGCAAACCGATCAATGCGGCGAGCGCACTGCGCGCACGCAGGGCGTTGGCACCGGCATCGAGGGCTTCGATGCGGGCTTGGGTGGCAGCGGCGTACTCCTGCTCAATCTGCAGCCGATTTATGTTGCCGGCATCAAAGAAACGCTGAGCCAGCTCGGCGGAGCGTTCGGCTGCCTGCGCGACGAGGTCGCGCATCGCCGCGATCTGCTGGGCACTGACCGCCTCAAACCACGCCACCTCGACCTCGGTCGCCAGCGCCAGCACCTCGCCCGCGACGACCTTCTGCAGTCGCTCCAGTTCGCCTTCTGCGAGCCGTCTGCGTGCGGGCAACAGCAACAGGTCGGTGAGGCCGAAGGACAGGCTCCGAGTGATCTGGGATCCATCCTCGCCCGGGGAAGTGAGGCGGGCGAACCCGAAGCTCGGGTTGGCGAGACGCCGCGCTTCCTCGAGTTCGGCGCGACCGATGCCGAGGCGTGCGTAGGTTTCGCGTATGCGCGGATTGTGGAACAGGGCCATCCGCACGGCGTCGTCGACGGCCATGGGATGGGGCGGGATGGCGGAGCGTGCCGTCGGAATGATGGGCGACCAGTCGGTCGGCAGTGGCCGCTGCGCATCAATGAGTTGCCGGGTCTCGGCGTAACCGCGCGCCCCGGGCAGGCTGGCGCAGCCTGCCAAGGCGAGCGCCGCCGCGGCGACCGCGACGGAGCGGAATGGAAGTGGCATGAATGCGTCCTCTCGGACGGCCGCCGGCAGTGTGGGCGTAGCGGCCGCGACAACGGGCGCGCAGCCGCCATGCGGCGACCGCGCGGGCGATCTTCAGATCGTCAGGCTGCCGGGGGTCGGAGAGGCGGGGAAATTATGCGCAATACGGGGTGGGACTCGGCTGTGACGAACGTCGGCGTGCCGATCGACACCACCAGCACACCACTCACGCGCAGTGCCAGCACGGGGGGCAGCACGCAGCCGCACTGGCACAGAGACCCATCACAACAGCTCCTGTTCACGACCGGATCCAGCGGCGGATGTCCAGCGGTCGGAGCCCTCATGTCGTGGTGGTCGTGGTGGCCGTGATGTCCGTGGTGCCCCATGCAACCGGCTTGAGCCGCTTGCGCCGCATCAGGATGAACGGCGTGTGCGTTGTGCGCTCGGTGATTTTCGTGGTCCATCCGCGCCATTGCCCAAGGCGCCGAGATCCCATTGAGGACCAGCGACAGAATGAGAGCGAGCTGGAGCACGAGGCGGAACATGACGCGATCAGATTGCGCTTATGGGGCGAAAGTTTCAATTCGCCGGCGACGTGGTCGGCGGCGCCCTTTGGGCAGTCGAAGGCGCCCCATCCGACTACGCGCGAGTCCGCTCTGCGGGCGTGCTCGAAAGCTCGCACCCTTCCAACTAAGTCGAGCGCGATCTTCGGTGTAGTGGAACGCCTCCGGCGCCTCGATCTCCGACCCGCGTGCTCCAAACACCCCTTCCCGCGCCGGCATCAGCTGCATCCGCATCGCGCCCAGCCGAGCTTCCAGCCCGTCCCGACCCAGCCGCACGCTCATCCGCCCCAGGCGTTCGCTCTCGAACTCGCCGACATAGGCCTGCAGTTCCTCTCGCGTAGGCCTCCACGCCCAGCCGCCCCAGCTCGGATCGGCGCGGGCGCTCGCCACGGCCTCGCGTCGCGATTCGATGAGACGTGCGAGGCGGCCGGGATAAGCGTCCAACGCCTGCCGCAGTCGCGCGAGTTCAGAGTCATCGCCATGGGCCAGGCCGATGAAGGCCTTCATCAGCTCCAGCGCGAAGCCCTCGATGGCGCTGTCGCTGTTGACGGCGAAGGACAGGCCGACGCCGAGGTCGGGCAGCAGCAGGCTGACGCTGACCGCGCCGCGGTAGCTGCCAGGGTGCATCAGCACGCGGTGGCCGCGGTAGCCGCAGGCGTACCAGCTCAGGCTGTAGCCGTCGCAGACGAACTCGCGGTCTGACAGATTCGCTTCCACCGCCGGCCGCTGCGCGCGCTCGAAGCTCGCGCGTGAGGGCCGGCCGCTGGGTGAGCGCAGGCGCAGGTTCGCGCGCAGCCAGCGCGCCATGTCGGCCGAGGAGGCATACAGCCCACCGGCGGCATGCATCAGCGCGTCGGGCTTGGGCGCTGTGGCCAGCCAGCGCTGGCCGTCCCACTGGTGGTTCCAGGCCAGAGCCTCCTGCGCGACCTCCGAGCTGCGTGCGTGCACGTAGCGCAGCTGCAGCGGCTGCAGCACGTGCTGCTGCAGCTGCGTCTGCCACGCGGCGCCGGTACGCGCTTCCAGCGCGGCGCCGTAGATGAGATAGCCAAGGTTGGCGTAGCGGAAGCCGGGCTCCCGCGCCTGCGTGTGCTCGGCGAGCAGGGCGGGATAGTCGGCGGCCGGCAGCTCGCGCACATAGGCGCTCAGCAGGTTCAGCGTGTCGGTGCGCAGCGGCGCCTGGTGCGTGAGCAGATCAGCCAGCGAGATGTCCGCGGGCTCGGCGGGCGAGGGCAGGCGCAGCCCAGGCCAGACCTCGGCCAGCGTCGTCGACAGCGGCAGCACGCCCTGCGCATCCAGCTCGACTGCCAGCAGTCCAACGAAGGACTTGGTCTGCGAGGCGATGTAGAAGCGCGAGTTCGCATCGGCCGTGCGGGCGTGGCCCGCATTCAGCTTGCCCCGCGCCAGCAGCAGCGGCGTTTCCTCGCCGTGCACCACGACGGCTGATATGGCAGGAAAGGCGCCGGGCAGGCGCTGCACCTCGCGGACGGCCTGGCCGATGGCTTGGGCGGCGGCCTGGATGCGCGATCCGCGCTCGCCCGGCGTGGGCACCTGTGCCGAGGCGCCAGCCAGGCCCAGGGCGAGCAGCGCGCACAGCGTGGAAATGAGGTGCCGCCCGGGGTGGATAGACATGCAGGTTCGTCCTTGCGGCGCGTATGCGGTCGGCACGCGCCGGCCACTCTGGCAGCGAAGGAGACGGTCGGTGCGCCTGAGGTTGCAGGGTCCTGCGTTCGCTTTGCCCGCCCGGGTGCATTCGTCCGGTGAGGTGCCCCATCGGAGACACGCCGTGCATCGTCCGCTGCTTGCTGTCCTTCTACTCGGCTTCATGGCGCTGCTCCTGCCCGGCGCCGCGCGCGCCCAGGCCGCGGCCTGCGTGCGTACCGTCGCCGAGTTCGATGCGGCTTACCGGCTCGCCCTGTTGCAGCCAGTCACCATCCGCATGGCCGCCGGTGCGTGGAACATGGCGGGCAGCACGATCGCGCCGCACCAGTCCAACTTCGTCTACCCGGCGCGCTCGGTGCGCATCGAGGGCGGCTACGACAGCAGCTGCACCACGCGCAGCGAGGATCCGGGCGCGACGGTGTTGACCGGCAGCGCGCTGACCCTCTCGGCGCCCCTGGGCGAAGGCCACACCCTGCACATCGAACGGCTGAGCTTCCGCGAGCTGGTCCGCATCGAGATGAGCTTCGCCGAAGGCGAGGTGTTCCTGAATCGGGTCTGGTTCGACACGGTGACCGACACCAGGGTCAATGCCCTGCGTTTGACCTTGCGCAACAGCATCGTCGCCTATGGCGGGGCGGGTGGATCCGACTCGTCGGGGCGCTGCGCCCTCGACTACTTCAACCACAATCCGGAACGCGTGCGGGTGGAGCACTCGAGCTTCGTGCGCAATCTCGGCCCGGCGGCCCTCTGCTTCCGCGACTACGGCGGCGAGCAGGTGACGATCGCCAGCAGCGTGTTCTGGCAGAACGGGCTCGACATCCGCGCGCAGAACCGCAGCGAATACGGCGGCAGCACCGCGATGGTGCTGCTCAACAACGTCCTCGGCGCAGGCTTCGAGACCGCGAGCCCGCTGGCGGTACCGCAGATCGCCACGCAGACCGGCAATCCGCTGTTCGTGTCGCCCGACAACTTCCGCCTGTCCACCGGGTCGCCGGCGCTCAACAGCGGGCGCACCGATTCCAGCCTGCTCTACGACCTCGATTTCGAGGGCAACCCGCGCTGGCAGAGTTCGGCGCCCGACCGCGGCGCCTTCGAGGCCAGCCTGGGCGTGGCCAGCCCGGTGCTGACCGTCACCAATACCAACGATTCTGGCGCGGGCTCGCTGCGCCAAGCGTTGATCGATGCCAATGCCGGACCAAACCTCAACACCATACGCTTCAACATCCCTGGCGCCTGTCCTCGCACGATCACGCTGGCCAGCCTGCTGCCCACCATCGCGCATCCGCTCGCGATCGAGGGCTATACGCAGCCCGGTGCGAGCCGCAACACGGCCGTGCTGGGCTGGAACGCCAACCTGTGCATCGTGCTGAATGGTGCGAACCAGCTGACCGGTGCCTACGGTTTCAATGTCGACACCGCGGCCTCGCCGGACGCCACGGTCAGCATCGAAGGGATCGCCTTCTCCGGTCACTCCTTCGCCGCCGCCCAGTTCGTTGGCGGTCGCAACCACCGCTTTGTCGGCAACCAGATCGGTGGAGTCGCAGGCTCGACCCTGTTGCCGTCGGGCACCGGCGTACGCGTTGGCGGCACGGTGAGCGGAGTGCGCATCGGCGGGCCGGAGCCCGCCGAGCGCAACGTCATCGCCAGCACGCTGGGAATCGGCATCAACGTCAGCGGTTCGGGCTCGAACCAGCCCGTCGGGGCGCTGGTACAGAACAACTACATCGGCACCCAGACCGGTGGCGACGTGCGCGGCAACGAGCGCGGCGTGTTCGTCGCAGGGCCCGATCACGTCCTCCGCGACAATGTGATCGCGAACGCGAGCAGCCACGGCGTTGAGCTGGCCGGTGCCCTCGCCACCGGCAATCGCATCACGGGCAATCGCATCGGCGTGCCGGCCCTGTGCGCGGGCACCTGCGCGAATCGCGGCAACGCTGGCCACGGCGTGTTCCTGCGCAACAGCGCCAACAACAACCTGATCGACGACAACCACATCGCCTACAACGCGCTGGATGGCGTCGCCATCACCGGCGCCCGCGGCAATACCCTGCGCGCCAATGCCAGCTACGCGCACGGCGGAATCGGCATCGACCTCGGTGACGATGGTCGCAACCTGTTCGACGCCAACAACGCCGTAGCCGCCCCCATCGCGGCGGGCAACGACAGCCAGAACGCGCCCGTGCTCAGCAGCGTGGCCGGCACCGCGGCCAGCGCGCTGGTTGCGGGCAGCCTGAACTCGGCCAACGGCTGGTACCGCATCGACTTCTACGGCAGCGCTGCGGCCTGTTCACTGGTGATCAGCGGTGGGCTTCCGGCCGGCTTCCATGGCGAGGGTTTGCACCCGCTGGGTTCGACCTTCGTGCAGATCACCCATGGCAGCCCGTTCGCCAATGGCGTTGGCAGCTTCAGCGGGGTCGAGATCCGGCTGGCGGGCTCGTCGAACTACTTCGTCGCCGGAAGCACCTGGATCCTTGCCACGGCCACGCGCATGAGTGGCCCTCCGCTCGCGCTCAACCAGCGCTATCTCGGCACCTCGGAGTTCGGCCGCTGCCGCCAGTTCGCGGAAGCGGCCTTGTCCGACGAGATCTTCGCCAATGGGTTCGAGGGGGAGCAGTCTTAGCCAAACCCTGATCAACTCCGTCCTCGCCTTGATCCGTGATCGCGAGTCCGGCACGTGTCCGGACTCGTTCGGCCGCTACGCGGCGACGCCTTCGCTTCGTTCGGTTGCGCTCGATCAGCCACTCGCGTGCTCGATCCGGCGGCGCGCCCTCCATGGGACGCGACAACGCTGCTTTGTTCAGCCTTGCCTATTGGCTTGCGCGCTTTGGAGCGTTGAGATGTCGCGTGGTGGATGTCTTGCAGAGCCTGCGGGGCACGGTGTGTGTCAACGCACGACAAGGCACCCCGGGTGCGCGACGCGCGGCAAGCTGCTGCGCTTGCGTGATGTGCGCCCCCAGGAGGCTTCGGCCCACCTCGGTTCTGGTCAAGAAGTGCTTGTCTGGCAAGCGCCTGCCGGGCACGCTTGCGGTAGACGTGTTCAGCCTTTAGCGTCTCTGACGCAGGGCAGGTGTTCTGCGTTTGCCTTCCAGTGGCCTCCCCGATCCGAGTGTCTTCCATGTCGGTCAAGACGTTTCGCGTCCTGCTTGTAGCTCACCTTGTCGCACTGATCGCCAGTGTCGGCGTCGACTTCCTGCCGGGAGCGATCCCCGAGGAGCTGGAGCGGGCCTACCACGATCTGCAGCAAACCGTCTTGGTCGGGCATCTGGTGCTCATGGTACTGGCAGTTCCACTGCTGCTCGCTTGGATGGTCGGAGTGATCGGACTGTTCCTGACAAGGTCATGGGCACGCGGTCTATCGTCGTACCTGACCTTGTTGGGTCTTTTCATGTACCCAGTACTCGGGCCCTCGATATTGTCCGCCTGGGGCAGTGCGTTGTCTGAGCTTGCAGCCCTGCTGTGGGGCGCGGTTCTTGCGTGCTCGTACTTTTCGCCCGTGGCCGTGGCGTTCGATCGCAAGCTGACGTCGTCTGGAACGTGAGCCTCAAAGCGCGCCGCCAGGGTGACGTCAGCGGTAGTTGCAGGTCGCTTGGAGTTGAATCGCGCGTTGGCAACTCCGCAGATTCCCGAGATCGGTCTTCGCCTTCGAAGTTGCCCCTGAAATGAGTTTCTGAACAAGAGGTTTCAATGCGAAGCGCATTCGTCCTTGCGGGTTTGCTCCTGGTCGCTTTCGTGCTTTCCTCGCTGCCTGCATTTGCGGTCGGACGCGCTTCCGGCGAGTTGGAGGGGCAGGCCGCTCCTTCTGCTCCCATAGGGGGAGCTGCAGATGACTATCCACGGCGGGTTGATCAAACCCTTGCATTGATCGAGAGGTCGGCTGGCATTGACGCGGAACCTGCTCTGGCGGTGATCCTTGCGGAACCTGGGTTCAAGCTCCTTCCCAAAGCCAAGCGCTATGACGTTCTGATCGCCGCGGGTCGCAATGCGGTGCGTGCAGGCAAGCTGGAGCTTGGTCGTGATCGACTGGTGGGCGCAGTCGCGCTCGATGCGGACCAGCCTTATGTCTGGTATCTGCTGGCATTCACCGAGGCTGACCTTGGGCGAGGCGTCGAGGCGGCTTCGCGCCTCAGGCATTTCGCGATCTCCTGGCCAGAGCTCGTGAACCACGTGGAAGCGCGCCAGCTTGGATACGTCGCCTACCTGCTCGAACGCGGGTCAGAGGGACATATCCGCCTGCTGCAGGCTTTCTTCGACGCGGGCTGGAATCGCTCCCCCGCAAGCGCCAGCAGCTTCTGGTTCCAGCTTGCTCTGATGCATCTGGAGCAGGGCGCAGTGGATGCCGCGCGTGCGGTCGCGGCGCGTGTCATCCATCCCACGGACATTGTCTCCGTGCGGATGGACCGTCGCTTCGCGCCACTGACGGCAGGCAAGGAGGACCATTGGGATCCTGTGGTGAGGGGCAGCCAGCTGCTCGCCATGCTGCGCGATCGTGCCGCGGATGCGCCCACCGACTTGGAAGCGCAAACCGAGCTGTTCGAAGCCATGCTGGTGATGGGGCTGCATGAGGAAATCCTGGAGCGCTCGGAGCCCATCCTGCAGGCCATCGATGCGGGCGATCCTGCTTACCAGGGGCAGCCCATGCAGAATTGGATTCGCAATCATCGCGCCTTGGCCCTGCTGCGCCTGGGCAGGGTCGAGGACGGGCTGGCGCAGATGAGGCTTGCCAGCGAGATCTCCGAGCATGGACAGGTGGGAAACACCAGCCAGGTGCTGAATCTGGCTCAACTCTATGGCCGCTTGGACAGGCCGCAAGACGCGTTGGCGACGCTCGGTCGAGTCGACGGGATGAGTGACTACGGTCGCATGGTTCAAGCCAGCGTTCGCCACACGGCAAGCGTAAGGCGAGGTGACGCGGAAGCTGCAGCCGAGGCGCTAGAGTTCCTGCGCGAGCACCGTGCCAAGGCGCCTGAGCAGTATCTGCACGCGCTGTTGTTCGCCGAAAGGGAGGATGAAGCCGCGCTTGCCGTAGTGGAGCTCTTGCGCTCGGACAGTGAGCGATCGAGCACCTTGCGGTGGCTCCAGGATCTCAAGCAGCCACCCGTTCTCAAGGGCGAAGAGCCGATGCGCGAGCGCTGGCTGCGCTTGCGCGAGCGCCAGGATGTGCGAACCGAGGTGGAGCGCTGGGGAAGCATGGGGGCGTATCCAATCTATGCGAGCTAGGGCCTCATGTCTGCGAGTGCCTTCCATTGCGCGTTGGCGAGTTCAGCGCGGTGCATTCAACTTGGACAAGGGTGGTGGCCTTGGGACGGGCTGCCCCGATGACGCTTCAGACGCCGGGAATGCGTGCCCATGAATGAAAGTCAGCCTGCGATCGGGCTCGATTCTTTCGTCTGCCTCTTCTGCGCTGAGCCGATCGAGTCCGGACCGCAGGATCCCTGTGCGCTGCATCTGACTGCCTGTATCGATCGCGCTGAGCGCCTGTGGAAGGACCAGACGTTCTTCTGTTACCTGCGCTGCCTGCAGTCGCGGGCGATGATTGGCCCTGAAAGCTTCTACATCGCCGAGCCGGATTTCGCGACACGCGGTGAGATCGAGGCCGAACGTCAAGCCTATGGCGACGACTAGAGCCGCCGCATCCCGCTGGCGTGCCCTGTCGATGCCAGCGTTCGATGGTTCTTCCCTGAGTGCGCACGAAACTTGAACTCTCGATTGGCACTTCCATGCAGACCGACAGCAACCCCTACGCTGCGCCGCGCACGCCACTGGCCGAGCAGGCGACACGCTTGCGCATCACCGCTGTGTTGGTGGGCGCTGCCATCGCCAACGGCATCTACTTTGGCGTGATGTCGGTGCTTGGCCTCGGCTACTTCTGGCTGCTGGTCCTGCAGGGCGTGCCCACCGATCAGCTTTACGCACATGCGTACGCTTCAACCCCCTACATTGCTTTCGCCCATGTCGTTGGTTTCGCCTGCATGGTGCCGGGCGGTTACTGGAGCGCTCGACTCAGTCCGAACGCAGGCAAGGCGGCCGCCCAGTGGGCAGCGGTTGTCCTATCCGCGCTGGCGGCGCTGGATTACCTCTCGCCCTACGAATTCCCGGTTCCGCTCTGGTCGCGCCTGGCTTCCTTGCTGGGGCCGTTCCCGGCCTTCTGGTTCGGGGCTGTGCTCTGGTCTCGCGATGTCGAGGCGCCTGCGCAGAGCGGAAGCGGCGACGTTTGCTGAGGGGTGCAGGTCACGCGCGTCCTGAAGCAATGGCGGCGAGGGATGCATCATCAGCGGTGTACGTTGACGTGGCGGTTTACGCGCGACGGGCTCTTGTACATGAACCCCGGCATGCGCGTCGCGCCTCACAGTCCACCGAGGATGGAGAAGACGTCTCATGTCGAACGCACTGATCCTGCCCATGGCCGCACACGTCGCCCTGGCCGCCCTGCTGTACGCCGCGCTGACCGTGGCGCGCGCGCCCAAGGTCTGGGGCATAGGACGGCGGGCGGATGGTTCCAATCCCTTCGCTGTGATCGAGCCTCGGATCAGCGCCAATCTGTCGAACCAGTTCGAGTGGCCGCTGTTCTTCCATCTCGCCTGCCTGCTGCAGCCCGTGCCCTCGACGGCTGCGACGGTCCTGGCCTGGACGTTTATCGGCGGCCGCCTGCTGCACAGCGTGGTGCAGATCTTCACCGCCAATGTCCGTCTGCGCGGACTGGTGTTCATGCTGAACTTCCTGGCGGTGCTGGGGCTGTGGGGGCTGCTGGTGGCGCCTCGGCTGGGCTGAGGTCGCGCCGCGGGCGTCGTCATGACTGGTCGCGGCGCTTCCGTGGGGCTCTTGGGCTTGCGTCGAATCTGTGGCTTCTGACACGCCGCGGCGCGATGCCACTGCGCACCATTGCAAACGGTCGTGCCGCGGGATAGTCCATCCGCCACGACCATTTCCTCACACTGCAATGGAGTCGTTCAAATGAAGAGTCTGATTCTTGCGGTCGTTTGTGCGCTCGGCTTTTCGGCCGGCGCCTTCGCCGCACAGCACGAGGCGGAGTCGGCCTCGACGTTCACCTTCGCCACAGCGGTTGAGCTCAAGGCCAGTAGTCCCCTGGAGGTGGATGCGTACGCAACCGGGTCGGAGATCTGCTGGGCGACGTACACAGCTTGCATGCTTTCATGCGGCTACTACGATCCAGCTCAGTTCCCGGTGGATGCCTGCTCTGAGTCGTGTTTCAACGAATATCTGGCCTGTGCGGGCTTTTGATGCATCGGGGCCGGCGATCCGCCGGCCCCTCTCAGCAGGTGGCTGTCCGCTGTCCTAGCTGTGCTTTCGGCCTTCACGGGCACTCGAGGCCGTGGGTTCCAGGGCAGCATGCGCGGCTTGCGCCGCACCTCCGCTCAGGAAGCGCAGCTCGGCGCTGTCCTCCAGCGTGCTCTCGCCCTCGCGCAGCAGTGCCAGCACGCGCTGCGCGGTGACGCCGGGCCTGGCCTGGTACACGCCCCAGCCGTTGCGGCCCTCGCGCTTGACGCGATACAGGGCGCGATCGGCGAGCTCGAGTAGATGCTCCCAGTGCAGCGCATCGTTGCCGCCGGGCAGCAGCGGGTACTGGCACAGGCCGATCGAGCAGGTCAGGCGCAGCGGCTTGGCGGCGCCGATGTCGAAGGGAAAGGCCGCGATCGCCGAGCGCAGGCGCTCGCCCAGCACCGGCAGGAAAGCCAGGGGCATCGGCCGGAACACGAGAACGAACTCTTCGCCGCCCCAGCGCGCGACGTAGTCGCCGGTGCGCACCTGGCCCAGCAGCACCTCCGCGAACTGCTGCAGCACGCGGTCGCCGATGGCGTGGCCGTGGGTGTCGTTGATGCTCTTGAAGTGGTCGATGTCGGCCAGCGCGAACACCAGCACCCGCGGCTGCGGCGCCGGGGCGCTGAGTTCACGCGCATAGAAGGCGATGTCCTTCGGGATCTGTGCGCTCAGGTAGCGGCGATTGCGCAGGCCGGTCAGAGGATCGGTCTGGGTCGCCTCGTGCAGCCGCTGGTTGGCCTCGGCGAGGTCCAGGGTGCGCTGCTGCACCAGGGCTTCCAGCTGCATCGCGCGCTGGTGGTAGCGGTGCCGCTGCAGCCGGTAGCCGGCGAAGCCGAGCAGGGCGACGGCGGCGATCACCAGGGCGATGAAGCCGCGGGTCTCGCGGAAGCTGGGTTCGATGCGGAAGGCGAGGGTGGCCGCCGGGCTCCACTGCCCTGTGGAGGTCGAGGCCTGGACCTCGAAGCGGTAGCTGCCGCCCGGCAGGTTGGTGTAGCCGGTGACGCGCTGGCCGGCTTCGTCGGTTTCGCGCCAGTCCTCGTGGTAGCCGATCAGGCGATAGCGGAAGCCGATGCTGCGCGGCTCGTAGAAGCTGATCGCGGTGAACTCGAAGGCGAGGTCACGTACCGCCGACGGCAGGTCCAGTGCCTGTGATGTGCTCACCGCGCGCCAGTCGCTGTCGATGCGCACGCGCTCGATCAGGGTGGTGGGTGGGGCATCCGGCAGGCGCGCGTCCTGGGTGTCCAGCGCCACCAGGCCGTCGCGGCTCGGCGCCCACAGCTGGCGTCCGCGCTGCAGGCCTTTGCTGTTGCCGGCGCCGTTGCAGCAGTAGCCCTTCTGGCCGCCGCGGCGGTCGCCGCGTTCGTTCAGCAGCATCTCGCCGCGCACGTGGTCGCTGCGGCCGCTGGTCAGGGCCTGCAGGTCGCTGAGCGGCACGCGGCCGATGCCGCGGATGCCGCCGACCCACAGATAGGTTTCGTCATGGGCGAGGAAGAAGGGCGCGTTGCCGGGCATGCCCTGGGCCTTGCCCAGCAGATGCCAGCGGCCGCCGCTGAAGATGTAGATCAACTCGGCCAGCGAGCCCGCCACCAGATCGCCGTTGGCCAGCTCGTGCAGCACGGTGATGTCCAGCCCGGCCGGCATGCCGAGATCGGCCGCAAACACAAGCGCACGATCCTCGCGGATCTCGAACACGCCCGACTGGGTGCCGACCAGCAGGCGGCCGTCCTGGGTCGGGAGCACGAAGCGCACGCGCGGGTCGACCAGGCCTTCCGCTTCGCCGAGTCGCCTCACGCGTTCGCCGTCGTCCTGGAACAGGCCGCCACTGGTGGCCAGCCACAGGCGGCCGCGGCCGTCGCGGACGATGCCATTGATCTGCAGGGTGGCCAGCGCCTCGAAGCGCGGCGGCGTGCTGAGCGCATCGACTTCGAGGACCGCCAGCCCGAAGCGCGTGCCGATCCAGACCCGATCGCCCTCGGCGCGCAGCGAATAGGCGCTGGGATGCGGCAGCGCCGCGCCCTCGACCACCTGCTCGAAGCGGCCGTTCTCGAAGCGCACCAGGCCGGAGTCGCTGCCCACCCACAGCGCGCCGTTGGGGGCTTCCGTCACCGACCACAGCAGGGGGGTCTGCAGTCCCTGGCGCTGGTTGTAGCGGCGCGTCCAGCCGTTGCGCAGGCGGGTGACGCCGCTCCACTGGCTGCCCAGCCAGAGGTTGGCCTCGCGGTCCTCGAACAGCGAGCGGATCGACAGCCCGGCGCCTTCGCGCACCACGCGCTCGAAGCTGCCGTCGGCGCGCAGCCGGGTGAGATGGGCGAGCTCGGCGATCCAGTGGTTGCCGTCGCGGTCCAGCAGCATGGCTTCGATCGGCGTGTGCGAAAGCCCGACCTCGCCCAGATGGCGCTGCCAGCGATCGCCCTGCAGCACCATCAGGCCCTCGCTGGTGCCGGCCCAGAGCAGGCCGTTGGCGCGCAGCAGCACGCGCGTCGCGGCGGTGCGGGCATCATCTGGGAAGGGCTGGAACTGTGGGTCCGCATCGGCCTGGCGCAGGTAGACCCCGCCGACGCTGCCGATCCACAGATCGACGCCTTCGGCCAACAGCGCACGCGCGGGCTGCTCGAGCTGCAGGTGGGGGTGCAGGGCGTCGTTGCGCACACTGAAAACGGTGTTGCCGGCCGCCGCCAGCACCTCGCCCTGTGGGCTGCGCGCCAGCGCCTGGATGTTGGGTCCGGCAGAAGCGTCGCCGGCGACCGGCACGGCGAAGAAGCCGCCCTCGCGCCAGCCGGCCATGCCCTTGTAGGTGCCGACCCAGACCGTGCCCTGGTCATCGGCCAACAGGGCATTGATGTAGGTGCCGGGCAGGGCCGGAGCGGTTTCCGGGGTGAAGGCGGTGAAGCGATGGCCGTCGAAGCGGGCGATGCCGGCCTGGGTGCCGACCCACAGATAGCCCTGTGTGTCCTGCGCCAGCGCCAGCGCGCTGATCTGCGGCAGGCCTTCTTCGATGCTCCAGGTGTTGCTGACGAAGTTGTGGAACTCCTTCGAACTGTCCAGCGCGAGGGCGCAGGGCGCCAGCAGCACGGCGGCCGGAAGCAGGAGTCGTGTCAGGAAGCGGGCGCGAGGTCGATCCAACCGGGCCGGCCGGGCGGCATGATGCTCCGGCCCGGGTCCCGCGTGGCGAGCCGCGGTGGGTGCAGCTGGCGTCGTAGGGAATGCGCTCACGGGCGGGCGGGCTTCGGCGGACGATCCGCATTGATATGCACAACGCGTGCCCGGTGGGAGTCGGCGCTGGAGCCCTGCGCTCGGCGCGGATCCGTGGCGGGCCCAGCAGGCTGTTGCAGAACAGCCTGCTAGACCGGCCATGGATGTTCGGAGCGACGAATCCAGCGCGCAAGCGCTGGATCCGTCGTGAGGCGGTATGCACCTGCGCCGGACCGTCGACGAAAACAACGCCCGGGAAGGGCGATTTTTCAACAAGCTGCCGAGCCGCTCGCCCGCGTGCGCAAGCGGGCTCCGGGGCAACGCTGATGCATTCAGCCTTGCCCGAAGCAGGTTCTCAGGGCGCCTTGACCACGTCGCCGGCCTTCATCACGAACTGCACGTCGCGCATCAGGCCGATGTTCTCGATCGGATTGCCAGCCACGGCGACCACGTCGGCGAGCTTGCCGGCTTCCAGGCTGCCCAGGCTTTCCCATTCGCCGAGCAGCTCGGCGGCGTTCTTCGTCGCGCTCTGCAGGGCAAAGCTGGCGGGCATGCCGGCCTCGACCATCAGCTCGAACTCGCGCGCGTTGTCGCCGTGCGGGAACACGCCGGCATCCGTGCCGAAGGCGATCCTGACACCGGCGGCGTGGGCGCGTCCGGCCGTGCCCTGGATCAGCGCGCCGATGCGCTGGGCCTTGGGCCGCACGATCTCCGGGTAGTAGCCGACCTCGCGGGCCTTCTCGCTGACGAACACGCCGGCGCTGATGGTCGGCACGTACCAGGTGCCTTTCTCGCGCATCAGCTTGAACACGTCCTCGTCCATGTAGGTGCCGTGCTCGATCGAGTCGACGCCGGCCGCCACCGCGCGGCGCATGCCTTCCTTGCCATGGGCATGGGCGGCCACCTTGTAGCCGTAGTCGCGCGCGGTCTCGACGATGGCGCGGATCTCGTCTTCCATGAACTGCGGGTTGTCGCCGCTCTTGGCGAAGCTCAGCACGCCGCCGGTGGCGGTGAGCTTGATGACGTCCGAGCCTTCCTTGTAGCGCTGGCGCACCGCGCGACGGGCTTCATAGGGCCCTGCGACCACGCCTTCTTCGGGGCCCGGCCAGCCCAGCGATTCCGCCAGCTCGCGGTTGATGCCGTTGCGTGGATCGGCATGGCCGCCGGTGGTCGCCAGCGACTTGCCGGCGGCGAAGATGCGCGGGCCGACGATGCGCCCCTCGTTGATCGCATTGCGCAGGGCGAGCGTCTGCAGACCGCCGAGGTCGCGCACCGTGGTAAAGCCGGCCTTGAGCGTGGTCTCCGCATAGCCCACCGAGCGCAGGGCGTAGTCCTCCGGATTCAGGCGGAAACCTTCGGAATAGGCCGCCGGGCTGGTCTGCGAGCCGAGGTGCACGTGCATGTCGATCAGGCCCGGCAGGCAGGTGTGGGCGGACAGATCGATGGCGGTGGCATCGGCGCCGAGTGTCGACGCCTCGACCTTGCCGGCACGCACTTCCGTGATGCGGCCCTCGTTGATGACCAGGCTGTGCTCGCCGAGCAGGCGCGCGGAGTTCGCGTCGAAGACCTGCCCACAGTGCAGCACCTGCGGCGCGGCGTGCGCTGCGAGTGCGGCGGACAGCGAAACGGCGAGCAGCGCGAGCTGGGCGCGGCAATGGCGTGCGTGCATGGTGTTCCCCTGATTGAATGCTGCGAGCGCGCCGCGAATCGGCGCGAGTCCCCGCGGCGATGGTAGGCGAGGGCGCGGCAGGTCGTGCCTGTCGGAAGTCGGGGGTGCCGCCTCGGATGGCGTTCGGGCTAGGGCCTTGGCACGCGTGGAGCCCGGTGTCGCCTGCAAGCAGGCTTCTACACAAGGCGGTGGCGGGCTGAGGTCAAGCCTTCCGGGCTGCCCTGCCTCTGCAGATGCAAAGTCGCGCACGCGAACCACACACCCGCGGACAGCCGCCAGACCAGCGCGAACCTGCCGGCGGTACACGAATCCCGAATCCCCACTCCCGAATCCCAGCTCCAAGCCGTTCCGCTCCACGGCACGTTGATGCCTGCGAAGGTCGGGCCCGGCTACAATTCGCAACTTCCAATCACCGATCGACCGCCCCCATGCCCCTGAACGCCTCCGACCTGTTCGATGTCCGCTCGCTGCTCACCGACGAGGAGCGCGCCGTGCAGGACACCGTGGCCCGCTTCACCGACGAGCGCGTGCTGCCGATCATTGGCGACTGCTTCGACCAGGGGCGCTTCCCGAAGGAGCTGGTGCCGGAGATCGCGAGTCTCGGTCTGTTGGGCTCCTCGCTGCCCGAAGACTACGGCTGCGCCGGCCTGAACGCGGTCAGTTACGGCCTGATCTGCCAGGAGCTGGAGCGCGGTGACTCGGGCATCCGCAGCTTCGTCTCGGTGCAGAGCTCGCTGTGCATGTATCCGATCTACGCCTATGGCTCGGAAGAGCAGCGTCGTCAGTACCTGCCGGGCATGGCCCGCGGCGAGATCATCGGCTGCTTCGGCCTGACCGAGCCGCACGGCGGCTCCGACCCGGCCAACATGAAGACCCATGCCAAGCGCGACGGCGACGACTGGGTCATCAACGGCGCCAAGATGTGGATCACCAACGGCAACCTAGCCCACATCGCCATCGTCTGGGCGATGACCGATGAAGGCATCCAGGGCTTCATCGTGCCGACCGACAGCAAGGGGTTCGCGGCCCAGGAAATCCACCGCAAGATGAGCCTGCGGGCCTCGGTGACCAGCGGCCTGTTCTTGGACAACGTCCGCGTCAACGACCGCCAGCGCCTGCCCAACGTCAAGGGCTTGAAGGGTCCGCTGGGCTGTCTGACCCAGGCCCGCTATGGCATCACCTGGGGACCGATCGGGGCGGCCATCGCCTGCTACACCGAAGCGGCGAACTACGCCAAGGAGCGCATCCTGTTCAACCGCCCGATCGCGGCGACGCAGGCGGTGCAGATCAAGCTGGCCGAGATGGCCCGCCGCATCACCCTGGCGCAGCTGCTGGTGCTGCAGCTTGGCCGCCTGAAGGATGCCGGCCAGATGCAGCCGACCCAGGTCAGCCTGGCCAAGTGGAACAACTGCCGGATCGCGCTCGACATCGCCCGCGAGGCCCGCGACATCCTCGGTGGCTCCGGCATCACCACCGAGTACTGCCCGATCCGGCATGCGCTGAACCTCGAATCGGTCATCACCTACGAAGGCACCGAGACCGTCCACCAGCTGGTGGTGGGCCGCGAGGTGACCGGGATCAATGCGTTCTGATCCGCTGCGCTTCGGCCGGCGCCTGCGGGCGCTGGTCGAGGCGGTCGCTCGCTGCGGCGCTTCGCGCTTGTGCGTGCGCTCGGCGTTGACTGCAGCCTTGCTGTGCAGCGCGCTGCTGGCCCTGCCGCTCAGCCTGCAGGCGCAGCCGCTGCGGCCGGTGCAGTGGTCGAACGGCAACCCTGAACTTGTCGTCGACGGTCCGGCTGGCGTCGCCGATGCCACGGGTCGACGCGGGCTGGCGCCGGCGCTGCGGGCGCTGCGCGGACCCAGCCGCGGCATTGCGACCGGCCTGGAAGAGGGCGGCGTCCAGCGCGTGAGTAGCGAGGCGCGGCCGGGCGTGAATCTCGGCTTCTTCGATCTCGGCCCGAACTGCGACCGCGAGCCGTTCGGCGTGCTCGCCAACCTGCACAAGCCAGGCGTGCGCCAGCGCGTCACCGACATCCTGGTCGAGCTGCGCGCGCGCGGCAGCGAGAGCATCGCGGTCGGCATCTACCACTTCCGCGCGCCCGGCACAGCCGATGCCGATGGCGTCTGGCCGGGCTCGGCCATCCTCGACTCGACCGGCGGCGATCTGCATCCGCGGATGCGCCAGAACCTCGCTGATCTGCTGGCCGACATCCGCGCGGCCGGCTTCGCCCAGCTGCTGGTGCGCTTCCACCCGCAGGGCGGCAACGACGTGGCGCAGTGGACCCGCTACGACGAGAGCATCTTCGAGGAGAACTGGAACCTCATCGCCAACCTGATGCCGATCATCGAAGGCTCGGGAGTCGACTACCGCGTCGACCTGATGACCGAGGGCATGCCGCGGGCGCGTTTCGTCAACCTGCTGGGGCAGACGGTGTTCCTGCCGACCGAGCCCGACAACGAGCCCTGGAGCCGCTACGCGAACCGGATGTGGCAGAACTACGTCAGCCGCTTCGACCCGCAGCGCAGCGTCGGCTTCTCCTCGATCTCGGACCCGGATCCCGACCGCCTGCGCGCGCGCCTGGAGCACACCAGCTATGTCTATCGGCTGCCGGGCGGCGAGCGTGTCTATCCCGGGGCCTTCGCCTTCTCGATCTATCGTTGGCCCGAGGCCGACGAGGGCGAGCTGTACGGGCGTATCGTCGATCGACTGCGCCGGATTGGCCTGGGCGAGGTGCCGCTGATTGTCGCGGAGTCCTACTACAACGACCGCGAGGGCATGGCCCGGCTCGCCGCGGTCGCGCGCGAGCAGCAGGCGCCGCCGCTCTACGTGCTGCACTGGCCGGTCAGTCGCGACGACAAGTCGTGCTCGCCCGACGTCAACGTCGCCTTTCCGGTCGAGATCGACCAGGCCCTGCGTTTTGGTTTCTGATCCGGCCTGAGCCGCGACGGCCCAGCGCAAGCCTTTTTCACGCAAGCCCAACGCGGTAACGTGTCGCGTCACAGTGGCGCCGACGCGTGCGTCAGGCGCCGTACCGCCGGGGAGCGTGGGAACCCCGGCCCGATCAACGCCCATCGCGGGCTTCGCTGGAGCAGCCATGTTCGGTCGCCTTGTCAATGTTGTGCGCGGTTTCTTTTCCCTGTTCATCAAGGGCATCGAGAAGCGCAACCCCGAAGCCCTGCTCGAGCTGGAGCAGGAGAACCTGCGCAAGCAGATCGGCAACTACAACCAGAGCCTGGCCGCGCACGCCGGCCTGGTCGAGCGTCTGATCTCGCAGGTGCGCAAGCTGGAGCGCGACGAGGCCGAGCTGCGCGCCAGCACCACGGCGCATCTGCGCGCCGGCAACCAGCAGGCCGCCGCCCAGTACGCGCTGCGCCTGCAGACGGTGAGCCGCGAGCTGGCCGAGAACCGCAACCAGATGGCCTCCGCGGAAGAGACCTACCAGAACCTGATCAAGGCCCGCGATGTCGCCGTGCAGGCGGCCCGCGCCAAGATCGATTCGCTGAAGGGCGCGATCAACGACATGCGCATGAAGTCGGCAGTGGCCGAGATGAACGAGATGGCCGCCGGCATGATCGGCAGCATCGGCGGCTCGGGCGACACGCTCAATCGCCTGCACGAGATGGTCGAGGAAGAGCGCAACCGCGCCGCCGGCCGCGCCCGCGTCGCCAAGGACTCGCTGGACATGACGGATATCAATGTCAAGCAGGCCGAGATGGATGCGCTGGCCTCGCAGGCCTTGGCCGACTTTGCCGCCGCCGAAGGCATCAGCCTGCCGGGGCAGGCGGCTCCTGCGGCGCAGCCGGCGACGCGCAGCATGGGCACGAGTGCGGCACCGCAGTCGGAGCAGCAGTAAGAGCCGGGATTGGGGATTGGAGGGGATTGCGGCGGTGTCGTGACTGCGCTGCGTCCGACGGTCACCTCGCAATCGCATAGGGTGGGCCCTGGCCCACCGGAGCTGGACCCTCGCCCCGGTCATTGGCTGTCCGGCCTCGATTTGCGTGGCTCGCCGGAAGCGTTCGTATGCAATGCGGCGCTTCGCACAGCCCTCTAGCGGCCCCTCTCCCGTGAGGAGAGGGGGGCAAAGCGCGACCCTCAGCCGATGCTCCGCCCACACGCGGCAACCACCGGAAGACCTCGACCTTGAATACCGCCACGACCGTCCTTCCGCCCTGGGCCCAGGCCCTCAAGCTGGCCTACGAAAGCGGTGCCCATGGCCAGTTCATCCTGCACGGCAACGTCGCCGATCGCTTCGTGCTGAACGGCCGTCTGGTCGGCGTGGTCGAGTACCTCGATGCGCGACTGCTGCAGGGCTTCCCGCTGGTGTTCGTCTTCGATCCTGGCAACGGGCTGTCGGCCCTGCGCAGCAGCGAGGGTTTCCAGGCCTGGCCGGGAGGGGCGCAGCTGTCCAGCGTGGGCCATGACCCTCGGGCCGCGGTCGAGCTGATCAGCCGCTATCTGCGCTACCGCGGCAACCTGCGCGCGCTGGGCCGTGGCGAGGCCGAGCCTGTCGCGGTGCTGATCCGCGGCGCCGACCAGTTTCTGCCGGCCAATCGCGCCGGTGATTTCGAAACCGCCAGCCTCGCCAGCCTGGTCCGCGACTGGGCGGGTGAATCCCCTTTCGCCGAGCTGCCCTTCGTCAGCCTGCTGATCGCCGACAACCTGCACGACCTGCATCCGCTGGTGGCCAACAATCCGCGGGTCGAGCGCGTGCAGCTGCCGCTGCCGCAGAAGCCCGAGATCGAGCAGGCGCTTGCACAGCTTCGCGTCGACCACCCAAGCGCCTTCGATGCGGGGCAGGGCAGCGAGATCGCCGACCAGCTGGCCGGCGTATCCCTCAGTGCGCTGCAGTCGCTGGTGCGCCGGCGCGCGCACGAGGGCCAGCAGCTGGCCGAGGCCGACTGGATCAACGTGCGCAAGGCGATGATCGAGGGCGATGCCGCCGGCCTGATCGAGTTCATCCGCAGCGAGCGCACGCTCGACGACTACCACTCGCCCGAGGCGCTGAAGGCCTGGCTGCGCCAGGACATGGCGCTGTGGCGCAAGTCCGACCTGCGCGCGCTGCCAATGGGCTACATCTTTTGCGGCCCGGTCGGCACCGGCAAGACCTATCTGGTCGAATGCCTCGCTGGCGAGGCCAGCGTGCCGGTGGTGAAGCTCAAGAACTTCCGCGACCGCTGGGTCGGCTCCAGCGAGGGCAACCTGGAGAAGATCTTCCGCCTGATCCGCGCGCTCGGCCGCTGCATCGTCTTCGTCGACGAGGCCGACCAGACGCTGGGCAAGCGCGACTCCGGCAGCGGCGACAGCGGCCTGTCCGGGCGCCTGTACTCGATGATCGCGCAGGAGATGAGCGACGGTAAGAACCGCGGCCGGGTGATGTGGATCCTGGCCAGCTCTCGCCCCGACCTGATCGAAGTGGACTTGAAGCGTCCCGGCCGCATCGACGTCAAGATTCCGCTGCTGCCGACCAGCACGGAGCACGAGAGCGCAGGTCTGCTGCACGCGCTGCTGAAGCGCCTCGATGTCAGCCCCGGCGTCGATGCGCTCGCCGAACTCGACCTGCCCCTGCTGCTGACCCCCGGTGCCGCCGAGGCGCTGGCGGTGAAGGTCTATCGGCGCGTGCGCACGCTGGAAGAGTCCACGGTCGACGCCGTGCGCGCCTGCCTGGTCGGCTATCAGCCGCCGGTGCCGCTGGATGTGCTCGAGTTCCAGATGCGCATCGCCATCCGCGAGGCCACCGACATGCAGTTCGTGCCCGAGCGCCTGCGGCCCTACGGAGCCACGCCGGCATGAAGTACGTCTGGCGCGCCTTCAATGCCCGTCCGCTGGGCATGCCGATCCCGCCGAACTGGATCGGTCTCGCCGCCTTCGGTCTGCTCGGGGCGTTCCTCAGTCCGGGCTTCTGGGTGCTGGGCGCGGGGCTCGAAGTCGCCTACCTGTGGGCGACCTCCAGCAGCAAGCGCTTCCGCGCCACGGTCGACTCGGCAGCGTTCAAGCCCGGCCACAGCGAGCGCATCGAGGAGTCGGCCGAGGACGCGCGCTATCGCGCCCTGCTCGGGCAGCTGGGCGCCGCCGAAATCGCGCAGCACCAGCAGATCGAAGCGCGCGCGAGAGAGATCGTCGGCCGTCTGCGCAGCTCCAGCCTGATGGCCACCCATGCCGACAGCGTAGAGCAGCTCGTTTGGCTGCATCTGCGCCTGCTCGCCGCGCGCATGGCGATCGGCCACGTGGTGCAGACCGCGCAGGCCGAGAGTGCGCGCCTGCAGCAGCAGGAGGACGCGCTGCGTGCGCGCCTTGAAGACAGCAGCCTCGGCGTCGACCTGCGCCGCAGCCTGGAACAGCAGGTGTCGGTGATCGACCAGCGCCAGGCCGCGCACGCGGCCGCCGGCGAGCGGCTCGAGCATGTCGACGCCGAGCTCGCCCGCATCGACCAGCAGATTTCTCTGATCCGCGAGCAGAGCCTGCTCGCCACCGATGCCGATGGCGTCGTGCATTCGCTCAATGCCCTGGCCAGCTCTTTTGACGAAGCCAACCGCTGGCTGGAGCGCCAGCGCGACCTGGCCGGCATCCTCGAAGGCCCCGAACCCGTGCGCCTGCCCAAGCGCGTGCTGCAGGGGCCGCCGCCGGTGCCGCAGCGGGGGCACGCATCAGAGCGGCTGTCGTGACTTCGAACCCCTGTTCAATCTGCATCGCCACCCGCGCTCAAGGAGTGCCCGCATGAACCGACTGAAGCTGCAATCCGGCAATGCCGCCGGCAAGTTGATCTCCGTGCTGCTGGTGCTCGGCCTGCTCGCACTGGGCGGCTGGCTGGTGATGCAGGACATGGGCAAGGACGCGCCCGGCGATGCCACCAGTGCCGACCGCGGTTCGCGTTCTGAAACCTCGGAGGCCGCCAGCGTCGATCCGATCGAGCCGCTGACCGCGCCGCCCGTGCTTGACCGTTCCGCGCCCTACCAGATGAAGGACGGCATCCTCGATGTCGATCTCAGCGAGTACGCCGGCTACGCGGGCCTGATCGTCGCCAACGGCGGCTTGCAGCCGAACCCTGACTCCTTCTTTGCCCGCGAGTACGGCTTCCAGCTGCGCATCACGCTGAGCGAGGAGGAGAGCTGGTCCAAGCTCAACAACGGCAAGGTCGCGGCCAGCGTGACCACGGCCGACGTGCTGGCCGTGCTGGGGCGCCAGTTCGACATCGTGGTGCCGGCGCAGATGGCGTTCTCGCGCGGCGCCAACATGATCGTGGTCGACAGCGGCGTCACCGGCGTCAACGCGCTGCGCGGCAAGGTGCTGGCCGGCACCCAGTTCAACGAGAGCGAGTTCTTCCTGCGCTACCTCGCCTCCGAGTCAGGTGCTGCGGTCAATGTGCTTCGCGACCTGGACGCCGCGCCGCGCGCCGATGCCATCAACCTGGTGTTCTACGATGACGCCACTGTCGCCTGCGAGGCCTATGCCGAGCAGCTGCAGGCCTCGCGTCCGCGTCTGAATGGCTGCATCGGCTGGTCGCCGAGCACCGACGCCACCATTGCCGGCAGCGGTGGCCGCGCCAAGATGCTGGTCTCGAACCGCAACCTGCTGGTGATCGCCGACCTGCTGCTGGTCAACGGCGAGTTCGCCCGCGCCAACGCCGACAAGGTGCAGGCCCTGGTGCACGGTCTGCTGGAGGGCAATCGCCAGCTGCGTGAATCCCCCGAGAGCCAGCTGGGCACGGTCGGCCGCGCCTTCGGCTGGAGCGTGGAGGAGACCCGCGCCGAGCTGGCCAAGGTGCACTTCTCCAACCTGCCGGAGAACCTCGCCTTCTTCGAGGGCACCATCGATGCCGCCGGCAGCTACCAGGGCATCTTCCAGAGCGCGCTGCTGGCCTATGGCGGGATCATCCGCAACCCGGCCGACCCCGCGCGCTACATCGATCTCGCCGCGCTGAAGGCGCTGCAGGTGAAGCCCGAGTTCGCCGCGCAGACGGTGGCGATCGCGCCGATCCGCACCCAGGGCGCGGTGAATCTCGAAGGCGACGCGCTGCTCAGCCGCGACATCCGCTTCTTCTACCAGCCGAACTCGGCCGAGCTCGACGCCAACTCGAAGGAGAACCAGGAGTACCTGGAGATCATCCGCGGCTTCCTGCAGGTCAGCCCCGGCTCGATCGTGGTGCTGCGTGGCCACGTCGACAATGCGCGCGTCGGTGAGTTCGAGCAGCAGGGCGGCCAGGCGCTGGTGCGCAGCATGGCGCTGAAGGCCATGGAGCTGTCGCGCCAGCGCGCGGAATCGGTGCGTGACGCGCTGCTGGCCAAGTACCCGAACATCGACGCCAACCGGCTTGAGCTGGTCGGCCGCGGCTGGGAAGAGCCAGCCGGCCCCGACAGCGAGCTCAATCGCCGCGTCGAGGTGCAGTGGTTCACGCTGGAGTGAGTCTCGGCCGCTGCCGACCTTGCTTGCCTTCGACCTCAAGCGTGCCCTCCAACTCAGGCGAGAGCCATGCGACGACACGGCGTACTGATCGAGTGGAGGGAAGCGCGAGGCTTTGGCTTCATCGAACCTGCGGGGTCCAACGAGCGCGTTTTCGTTCGTTTGTCGAGCTTTCGGGCCTCCGAGATTCGTCCATACGCGGGTCTCGTCGTGTCGTACGAGCTAGGTTCGGATGCCGCGGGCCGAAAGCAGGCCTTCGATGTGTTGCGCCCAGGTGATGTGAATCCTGTTGAAGCCCCCGGGCGCCATTTGCCAATGCAGGCACGGGAGCACGCAGCTCCCGCCTGGCTGCGGGGTTTGATCGTTATCGCGGCAGTCGCCGGCTTCGCATTCCTGTTGAGTGGCGAGGGCTGGCACAGTGAGCAGCCCGCTGAACCGGTGGCGCGCGTGATCAAGCCGCCAGTTCGCATTGCCGCCCCAGCCCCGGTGCGTGAAGTGGAGAGTTTCCAGTGTGACGGGCGCACCCGTTGCCCCCAGATGCGATCCTGTGCAGAGGCCGAGTACTTCCTGCGGAACTGTCCGGGTGTCGAGATGGACGGGGATTACGACGGGGTTCCGTGTGAGATGCAGTGGTGCCGATGACTCAACGCCCCCCAGCAATTGTTCGGATAGCGGTCCGAATCCCGCATCCTGCATCCTGCTGTGATCGCCTCCAGTTGTGACCTTCATGTTCCACTTTGAATCGGGGCCCATAGAGCGGTGCGTCAGGCGAGGGCGAGCCCTCGCCTTGCTAGCCCTCGCTTTGCTGTTTCCGTTCCCCGCGCGCGCCGCCACCGAGTACTCGGTGGCCAACGGCCTGTCGCAGAACTCGGTGCTGTCGATGGTCCAGGACGCCGAAGGCTTCGTCTGGCTGGCGACCGAGGATGGGCTCAACCGCTTCGATGGCTACGAGTTCCGGGTGTACCGGCCGTCCGAGTCGCTGGGAGTGGGCGCGGCCGCGAACTACATCTCGGACCTCGCCCTGCAGGACCCCTATCTGTTCCTCGCCACCAATGGCGGCGGCCTGATCGTCTTCGATCGGCGCGACGGGCGCTTTCGCCACCTGGGCGTCGACGATGGACTGCAGGCGGAGCACCTGACCTCGGTCGAGGTGACCGGGCCGGGGCGACTGCTGCTGGCCTCGCGAGGTGGTCTGGAGCGGCTCGCCTGGGACGGTGATCCCATGCAGGCCGATTTCAAGGTGGAGCGCCTGGCACAGCAGCCGGAGCACGCTGGCCGCGAGTTCTGGGAGCTGCATGCGAGCAGCAGCGGTGTCTGGGTCGGCAGCGGTGACGGCATGTTCCGCGTCGACAGCAATGGCGAGCTGCTGCCCTTTCCGGTGCAGGGATCGACCGCACCCTTCAACACCGATGCGTTCCTGGAGCATCCGGCCGGCGTTCTGTGGATCGGCGCCTGGGACCAGGGCCTGTTCCGGCTGCGGCTGGATACCGGCGAGACGCGGCACTTCCTGCCCGGCCAGCCGCAGTCGGTGGGCCTGCGCTCGCGCCGCATCCTCTCGCTGGCCGCGGGGCCCGACGGCTCGGTGTTCGTTGGCACTGACCAGGGCCTGGCCTGGTTCGATCCGGGCTGTGACTGCCTGCGGGTGATGAACCACCGCCGCGCCGCGCGCCTCGCGGGTCGTGGCTTCCTCGTGCAGTCGCTGCTGTCCGATGAGCAGGGTGGCGTGTTCGCGGGCTACTGGGGTGAGGGGCTGGTGCGCTTCACGCCGCAGGACCGCGCCTTCCACGTCGAAGGCTACCGCGATGAAGGGCCGGCCGCGCTCAATCATCATCGCGTGCGCGCGATCCTCGAGGCCCGCAACGGCGACCTCTGGCTGGGCACCTTCGGCGGCGGCGTGCAGCGCGTGCGCGGCGAGCGCCGGCTCGGCGAGCCCTGGCGTTTCGAAAGCGAGCCCTTCGGTAGTGCCGAAGATGTGCTGCCGATGACCTCACGTCTGGTCTGGGCCCTGCTGGAAGGCCGCGACGGCCGCCTGTGGGCGGGCACCGACGACGGCCTCTTCCTGCGCACTGGCGAGTTCGAACCCTGGCAGCGCGAGCAGCCGATCGGCGTCGAGGTCGCGATGGCGGGCGTGCGCGTGCTGGCCGAGGATGCCCGCGGTCGGATCTGGGTGGGTTCCTCCTCGGGCTTGAGTCGGATCGAGTCCGGCGGCAGCGCGCGCGCGGGGATCTCGCTGGCGACGCCGGAGTTCCCGCTGTGGCGGCGGCGCCAGATGGAGAACATCCAGTCGCTGTACATCGACCCGCAGCAGCGCGTGTGGGTGGGCAGCTGGGCCGGGCTCGCGATCCTCGATGCGGACGGCGCGACAATCGTCCGCTACGGCGTCGAGCACGGCCTGCCGGCGCCCATCGTCTGGGACATCCATCGGCATACCGACGGCAGCCTCTGGCTGGCCACCAATGGTGGCGTGGTCCGGGTCGGCAATCCGGATGCGCCGGAGCAGCTGCAGCTTCGGGCACTGGGGCGTGCCGAGGGTTTGCCCTATGGCCCCGCGCTGGGTCTCGTCAGCGATCGCAGCGGCATGCTGTGGATCACCAGCAATCGCGGGCTGCTGCGCTACGAGCCGCGCGGCGGCGGCCTGCGCCTGTTCACCCGCGCACAGGGCATTGCCGCTGACGAGTTCGCGACCCAGGCCGAGGCGCTTGGCCGCAACGGCTGGCTGTACTTTGGCGGGATCGACGGTCTTACAGCGTTCGACCCTGCCGCCCTGCCGGATGCGCTGGAGCTGCCGCGGCCCCGGCTGTCCGACCTGCGCGTCGACGGCGAAGCCGTGCCCTCGCTGGCGCCTTCGGGCACCGCTCCGGGCACGCTGCGCCTGCCGCATGACCATGGTCCACTGATCCTCGACTTCACCGGGCTCGTCTTCAACCAGCCCGAGAGCGTTCGCTTCCGCTATCGGCTGCGCGAGGACCAGGCCTTCATCGACCTCGGCACGCGGCGCTCCCTGATCCTCGACCACGTGCCGGCCGGTACCAGCACGCTGCAGCTCGAGGTCGACAACCAGGGGCAGCGCGCCGAGGCGGCGCTGGTCTCCTTCGAAGTCGTGCCGCCGTGGACCGATTCCTGGCTGTTTCGCGGCGCTGCCGTGGTGGCAGTGCTGCTGGTCCTGCTGGCCCTGTACCTGTGGCGGGTGCGCAGCCTGACCCGCCAGCGCTCGCGGCTTGAACGCCTGGTCAGCGAGCGCACTCGTGAGTTGCGCCGGCAGAAGGAGGCGCTGGAAGCCACCGCCCTGGCCCTGGGCGAGGCCAACCAGCGCTTCAAGAACCTCTCGCTGCAGGATCCGCTGACCGGGCTCAGCAATCGCCGCAGCCTGATCGAGCGCCTGCAGGCGGACTTCGCCCGCGAGACGGGCGAGCGGCCGGCGCTGCTGATGATCGACCTCGACCACTTCAAGCGCATCAACGACAGCCTGGGCCATCGCGCCGGTGACGCCGTACTGCGTGATTTCGCCGAACTGCTGCTGTCGGAAGTGCCCGAACGGGGCGCTGTCGGTCGCTGGGGCGGCGAGGAGTTCCTCTGCCTGCTGCCGGCGCATCCGCCGGAGTTCGCCTGGCAGTGGGCCGAGCGTTTGCTGGCGCGGGTTCGCGAGCGTCGCGTGCAGGTCGGCGGCCAGATCATCGAGTATCGCGCCAGCGCCGGGCTGGCCTTCGCGGCCCCCAGCGGTGGGGTCGATGCCAGCCTTGCACTGGCGGATGGCGCGCTCTATGCAGCCAAGAGCGCCGGACGCGACTGCCTGCGCCAGGCCTGAGCGCGAGTCCTTGCGCGGGCTGCACGCCGCGTCCGCCCTGCTATCGTTCGCAGCCTTCGCCGGGTCGCTGTCACTGCGAGCCGGCCCCGCACCGACCGGATTTCCCCATGTCTTCGATCCAGGATCTTGTCAGCGTCGACGTGCTCAGCCGTGCCGCCGCGCTGGGCGACGGCTTCCAGAGCGCCCAACCCTTCCGCCACCTGCAGGTCGAGGGCTTCTTCCGGCCCGACTACTTAGAGCGCCTGCGCGCAGAGTTCCCGGATTTCGATCCGCGCTTTGCCAGGAACGAGCAGGGCGAGATCGGCAACAAGGCGGTGGTGGAGCGCATCCGCGCGATCGGCCCGGCCTATGCCGCGCTCGATGACCTGATCCAATCCAAGTCCTTCCTGGACCTGGTGTCCACGCTGACCGGCATTCCCGATCTGCTCTACGACCCCTGGTACTTCGGCGGCGGTACCCATGAGAACCGCCACGGCCAGGACCTCGATGCCCACGTCGATTTCAACCGGCATCCGATCACCGGCTGGCATCGGCGGCTGAACCTGATCGTGTATCTGAACCCGGAATGGGACGAGGCCTGGGGCGGCTGCCTCGACCTGCATCGCGATCCGCGCGCGGCTGACGACGAGATCGTGCGGATCGCTCCGATGGACAACCGCTGCGTGATCTTCGAGACCAACGAGATCAGCTGGCACGGCTTCGAGCGCATCGACCTGCCCGAGGCCCGCCGAAGTCTGTCGCGGCGCTCGATCGCCCTGTACTTCTACACCCAGGAGCGGCCCGCCGAGGAGTTGGCCGATTCGCATTCGACGATCTATGTCGACCGCCCCCTGCCCGAGCGCTTCGCCGCCGGACACACGCTGAGCGAGGCTGACGCGCAGGAACTGCGCGTGCTGATCACCCGGCGCGATCAGCACATCCAGCGCCTGTATCGCGATGTTGGCCGCATCACCACCGAGCTGGACCAGGCGCGGGCCTTGCTCGCGCGCTCGCGTCTGGGGCGGGCGATCGGCCTGCTGCGGAGGGCGTGGGTGCGTTTGAAGCGCTGAGCCGCCTGCCGCGGTGATTCCGGGGTCCTCGCGGCATCGTGCGGGCGATGTCGTGTCGAGTGGCTTGGGCTCGGGCTGTGGCGCGGCGTCCCCAGCTCTGTCCGGTGCGCGACACGCGCACCCTACGGGGCAGTCGTCTGTGGGTAGGGTGCGCGCGTCGCGCACCGCGGCGCTCGGTGGCCCTGCGCTGCCCATCCGAGGCGCTGCGGGCGCCCAACACTGGCACACGATGACGCTGATCCCGAAGCCAGCGCGACTGCGTCAGCGCCTGCAGCGGGAGCGGGCGCTGCCTACAGCTTGAAGCGCGCGACCGCTTCCGCCAGCTGGTTCGCCTGCTCTTCGAGCGTGCGCGCGGCGGCGGTGGCTTCTTCGACGAGTGCCGCGTTCTGCTGGGTGGCCTCGTCCATGTGGGTGACGGTGGCGCTGACCTGTTCGATGCCCGAGGTCTGCTCGGCCGAGGCCGCGCTGATCTCGCCCATGATGTCGGTGACGCGCTTCACCGCCGACAGGATCTCGGCCATGGTGGCACCTGCCGAGTCGACCAGCTGGCTGCCGCTGCCAACGCGCTCGACGGTTTCGGAAATGAGCTGCTTGATCTCTTTTGCCGCAGCCGCCGAGCGCTGGGCCAGCGAGCGCACCTCCGAGGCCACCACCGCGAAGCCGCGGCCCTGCTCGCCGGCGCGCGCGGCTTCGACCGCGGCGTTCAAGGCGAGGATGTTGGTCTGGAAGGCGATGCCGTCGATGACGCCGATGATGTCCTCGATCTTGCGCGACTGCGCGTTGATCTGGCCCATGGTGTCGACGACCTGGCGCACCACGTTGCCGCCGCGCTCGGCGACGTCGCCGGCGCCGATCGCGAGCTGGTTCGCGGATCGCGCGTTCTCGGCGTTGCCGCGCACGGTGGAGGTGAGCTCCTCCATGCTCGCCGCGGTTTCTTCCAGCGCTGCCGCCTGCTGCTCGGTGCGCGAAGACAGATCGGCGTTGCCGGCGGCGATCTCGGCCGCGGCCTGGCGGATGGTCTGGCTGGCGGCGTTGATGCCGCCGATGGTGTCGGCCATGGCCTGCGCCGCGCTGTTGGCGTCGCTGGCGAGCCGTGCGTACGTGCCCTGGTACTCGCCGCGCATGCGCTCGCGAAGGTCGCCGCGCGCCAGGCCCTGCATCATGCGCCCCGCATCGCCCAGTACATCGCCGAACAGCTGGAGGAGGCCGTTGATGCCCTCGGCAAGCTGCTTCTGGAAGCCCTGCATCCGGTCTGCATCGATGCGCTGGGCGGTGTCACCGGCGCGGGCTGCGGCCAGTGCGCCGTCCTGCATCTGGATGAAGTTGCGCAAGCTGTGGCGCAGGGTGTTGATGCTGTCGCGCAGGACTTCGAAGCGGCCCTCGGCAGCCATGTCGAGCCGTGCGCCAAGGTCGCCGGCAGCCAGCTGGCCGGCCGCGCGCGTTGTCGCGCCCAGCACGTCGTCAAGCTGCTGGCAGGAGCGATTGATCGAGTCGGCGATATGCAGGTAGCGACCACGCTTGCCGGCGGAATCGACGCGGCCGCTGAAATCGCCTTGGGCGATCGCGCCCATGACCTCGTCGACCTGGCCCAGCGAGGTCTCGATCGCCGCGGCGCTGCGCATCACCGCGTCGGCGATACTGCCATCGGGGACCTTGCCCAGGCTGTCGAGATCGGCGGGCTCGCCATCGGCCAGCCGACGCGCCACCGAGATCAGGCGCGCCGGGTTGGCGCCGACCATCTGCACTTCGCGTTGAAGCGAACGCGCCATGATCACCAGCACGAGGGTTTCCGCCACCACGAAAAGCGCGTGGATCACGACGATGATGAAGCCGGTGTCGGCCACGAACACCCACACCGGCAGGCCCTGGCGCTGCATGTAGTCGAAGGCCAGATGGTGCACGGCGATCACCGCCGCGGCGAAGACGATCGGAATCCAGTCGCGGTAGTAGAGCAGCAGGGCCAACAGCACGAAGATGCTGAAGTGCATCTCGATCATGCCGTGGGCCTGGTGGATGGTGAGGCCCGACAGCACCATGAAGGCGGCGGCAATGGTGAGGCGCGTTGACAGGGCGCCGTTGTTCAGCAGCACCTGGGCGGCGCAGATGCCGGCGGTCGGCACGCCGATCAGCAGGAAGCTGCCCCAGGTGCCGGTGCCCAGGGCCAAACCCAGCGACAGCAGGGTCATGACCCCCACCAGAGCCAGCATGACGCGATCGGCATCGCGGCGCAGTTCGTCCAGATAGTTCAGCGGCGTAGCGCTCATGGGGGTCCGTCGGGCTTCAGGTGGGGAGGTAACGGCCATCGCAGGCGCAGGGCTCGTCGATCACCGGCGCCCACAGCGGCGGTCGGTCGTCGGCCGCATGCGGAAGCACCAGTTCGACCAGGCTGCGGCCGTCGCTGCAGTGGAGAGGGGATTCGAGCGGTCCGGCGAACAGCAGCCTGCCTTGGGCGTTGAACAGGGCGGCGCCGGTGCCGGGCGGCAGCAGGTCGTGGGGCGCTTCGCTGGTGGCAGCGATTTGGGATGCCAGTCCCGTGGAGTGCGCCAGCGCCTGCAGACGCTCGCGCAGGACCGCGTGGCCTGCGCAGACGCAGGACGAGGGCAGCAGGATCAGCAGCGGACGCTGGTTGCGGCCGGCGCCGCGGGAAGCGCCCCAGGATTCGATGGATTCCACGCGCTGGGGGGCGGACGCGAGCTGGGCGCGCGCATGCGCCGGGCGACCCTCGATCAGCCAGAAGGCCCAGGCCATGGCCAGCATCCAGCCGCCGAGCAGGATGTAGCCAAGCAGGTGATTCAGCCGATCGCGCCGGGGGGCGCCTGCGATGTGCACTGGGGAGCGCGCTTTGCGGGGAGTCCCCGAGCGGCTGCAACCCTTGTGCCGATAGTCATGTCACCGCTTCGACGCGGATTGAGCCGTACCCCGCCTCGGCGCGGGGACTGCGCCGGCCGTGTTTTCGGCCGCGCGCCTGCGGTGTGCCTGGGCGCAGACGCAGACTGTGCCCGGCGTCTCCGCGAACCCGGCGTTGGCGGCGCGAGGCGCTTTCTACCCCGGCTTTCGGGGCGCCCCGCCGTAGGCGGGCGCCCCAGGGATGCCGGAGGATCCAAGTGCAGCGTGGCAGGGCGGACCGGCCTCAGCGCGGACCGCGCGGGCCCTTGGGCGTGCCCTGCGGGCCGCGTCCACCGGGTCCATGACCCTTGGGACCATGCCCACCCGGGCGTGGGCCGCCCGGCTTGCCTGACGGCTTGCCACCCGGCGAGCCACCGGGGCGTCCGCCGGGCGCGCCGCCCGGACGGCCTCCCGGCTTGCCGAACTTCGAGCCACCGGGGCCGCCCGGGCCCGCGGGCCGGCCAGGGCCACCCGAACGCGCCGGCGCACCCGGACGACCGGCGCCGCCCGGACCACCGGGGCGGCCGGTGGGACGGTTCTGCGGGCGGGCCGAGGGGCTGGTGGTGGTCACGCCCTCGGGCACGTACCAGCTGCGGAACTCGCCGCTGGCGCTGGCGCCGCCCGCGGCCGTGCTGTTGCCGCTGCGCACGCGCGGGCCGCCGCGGCCGCGGGCTTCGCCGCCGGGCGCGGTCAGGGTGTTGCCGTAGTTGTCCGGGCGCTTGGCCGCGCCGCGCGGGCCGCCGGGCGCGCCGGGGCCGGACTTGAAGCCGCCCGGCTTGCCGCCGGGCTTGCGCTTGCCAGCGGGGCCGCCGGGACCACCGCGTCCCGGTCCGCGCCCGCGGCCGCGCGGGGCGTCCTCGCGGATGTTGTCGAAGGCGCGCAGTTCGCGACCCTCGTCGCCATAGGCGCCCTGGGTCCAGGCCTTCTGCTCGCGCGCGGCCGGGCGGTACTCGCTGGTCTTGGCGCGGCGCTGGCCGATCACCGGCTGCAGGGTCAGGTTGGCTTCCGGCGGCGGCAGGTTGAGGCTGGCGCGCAGGGCGTCGACCTGTTCGGCCGGCAGCGCCTCGCTCATCCCGCGCTTCAACAGGCGCGGCAGCTCGACGCCGCCGTAGCGCACGCGCTTCAGGCGGCTGACGGTGAAGCCGACGGCTTCCCACATCCGGCGCACTTCGCGGTTGCGGCCTTCGCGCAGGACCACGCGGAACCAGGCGTGGCTGTCGCTGGACCCGATCGGCTCGATGACGTCGAACTTCGCTTCGCCGTCCTCGAGCTGGACGCCGCGCTGCAGCTGGCGGATGACGTCTTCGCTGACCTCGCCGTGGATGCGGCAGACGTATTCGCGCTCGACCTCGGTGCTGGGATGCATCAGCGCGTTGGCGAGTTCGCCGTCGGTGGTCAGCAGCAGCAGGCCGGTGGTGTTGATGTCGAGCCTGCCGACCGCGATCCAGCGCGCGTTCTTCAGCTTGGGCAGCTTCTCGAACACGGTGGCGCGGCCCTCGGGGTCGTCGCGGGTGGTCAACTCGCCTTCGGGCTTGTTGTACAGCAGCAACTGCACCGGCTCGCTCTGGTTGGCGGCGACGAAGGCGCGACCGTCGATCTCGACGCGGTCGCCGGAAGCGACGCTGCTGCCGGTCGCGGCGACTTCGCCGTTGACCTTGACTTCGCCGCGCGCGATGCGCTCTTCCAGGGCTCGACGCGAGCCGAGCCCGGCGGTGGCGAGCACCTTGTGCAGGCGCTCTTCAACGCGGACGGCGGCAGCGCCTTCGCGCTTCAGGGACAGGACGCGGCGGGGTGTCTCACTCATGGAATCTGCTCCGGCGAAGTCTCGGACTCGCCCGTGGGGTCGGTGGTGTCTGTGGTGTTGGACGCGGCGCGCTCCTCGTCGAGGCGCGCCGCGGTGTCGAGATCGTTCTCGTAGGCATCGGCGTGCTGGGCGCCGTCGATGCTGTCGGGGTCGGCGAGGGCCGCGTCAGCGTCGCCGCCTGCGGTGGACACTTCTGCGTCTGCGTCTGCGTCTGCGTCTGCAGCGGTCAACGCCGCTGGCGGCGTGTTTGCATCTGTGTTGCCGGCCGTGGCGCTGTCTCCGGGCGCGGCCAGTGTTTGCGCACTTTCTTCAGCATTTGGATCGATGGCGGCTTGGGCGGCGTCGGCTTCGAGTGTCGTGGCCCCCGCATCCTGGGCCTCGCCAGCGTCGGCAGCACCGGCCGGCAGCGCAGCCTTCGCGCGCGCGCCGTCGAAGTCCAGTTCGGGCTCGATGTCCGGCAGCTCCTGCAGGGCAGACAGCGGCGGCAGCTGATCGAGGCTCTTCAAGTTGAAGTAGTCGAGGAAGGCGCGGGTGGTGCCGAACAGGGCCGGCTTGCCGGGCACATCGCGGTGGCCGACCACGCGGATCCACTCGCGCTCTTCCAGGGTGCGGATGATCTGGCTGTTCACCGCCACGCCGCGGATGGCCTCGATCTCGCCGCGGGTGATCGGCTGCCGATAGGCGATCAGCGCGAGAGTTTCGAGCAGAGCACGCGAATAGCGCGCGGGCTTCTCGGCCCACAGGCGCGCGATGTGCGGGTAGATCTCGGCGCGCACCTGGTAGCGGAAGCCCGAGGCGACCTCCAGCAGCTCGACGCCGCGGCTGGCGCTGTCTTCCTGCAGCGCATGGAGGGCGCGGCGGATGTCGTCGGCGGGCGGCGCTTCGCCTTCGCCGAACAGGTCGGTCAGCTGGGCCACGGTCAGCGGCTGCGGGGCCGCCAGCAGGGCCGCTTCAAGAATGCGCTTGAGCAGGTCGAAGTCCATGCGTGGGCTAGGGCTCCTCGGTGCGGACTGGGGCAGGGGGTGTCGCCTGCTGTTCGGCGTCGGCGTCGGCGTCGGCGTCGATTGGATCGGTCTCCGACACATCCGCGGAGGCAGCACGCGGGAGCGACGGCACCTCATCGGCGAACACGCCCTCGCCGGCGTCATCGAGATCGCTGCCGTCGCTGCTGGGCAGGGCGTCGGCGATCGTGGTGTCTGCGTCCTCGGCGCTGGCGCCGAGCGCGCGAACGAAGATCGGCGCCAGCGGGGCCTCCTGCACGATCTCGATCAACATTTCCTTGGCCAGCTCCAGCATCGCAAGGAAGCTGACCACCACGCCGAGGCGGCCCTCCTCGGCGCGGAACAGCTCGATGAAGGACACGAAGCGGCCGTGCGAGAGGCGCTCCAGGTGCTCGCCCATGCGCGCACGCACGCTCAGCGCCTCGCGGCGGATGTTGTGGTGGCTGAACAGCTCGGCGCGCTTCAGCACATCGCGCAGGGCCAGCAGCATCTCGCGCAGGTCGACCGGCGGAGGCAGGCGTACGCTCGTGCGGTCGCCGGTCTGCGCATGCACCACCTGGGTGTCACGCTCGATGCGGGGCAGGGCATCAATGTCCTGTGCGGCCTGGCGGAAGCGCTCGTACTCCTGCAGGCGGCGCACCAGCTCGGCGCGCGGGTCTTCTTCCTCGCCCTCGGCGCTGGGCGGGCGCGGCAGCAGCAGGCGCGACTTGATCTCGGCCAGGATCGCGGCCATCACCAGGTATTCGGCGGCCAGCTCCAGCTTGATGTCCTGCATCAGGCCGATGTAGTCGATGTACTGGCGGGTGATCTCGGCGACCGGGATATCGAGGATGTCGAGGTTCTGCCGGCGGATCAGGTAGAGCAGCAGGTCGAGTGGGCCTTCGAAGGCATCGAGGATGACCTCCAGCGCGTCCGGCGGGATGTACAGATCCTGCGGAATCTGCAGCACCGGCTGGCCACGCACCATCGCCAGCGGCATTTCCTGCTGCTGGGGTGGGCCGCTGGGCGACGGGCTGGCACTGGTGTCGGCGGGCTGCGCCGAATCGACGGTCATCGTTGAGATGAATCCTGGTCTCTGCATGGCGCGCTGCGCGCCTGGGTCAATCGTCAGCGCCGGGCCGGAACGGCCTGGCGGACTTTCAGTGGACGGCTGGCGATCCGGACGACGCAGCAGGTCCACACAAGGTGCTTGCGGCGGCAGCTGCCGCCTGCGGCCGTCCCCTCGGCCGCGCGAAGCGGATCCGCTTCGCTGGTGATGCTTGATTCCGACTACGCTCGTGGATGGCACTTGGCTGAGCGCAGGGGACGGACCCCGTCCGTGCGCGCCTTCAGCTGTCCAGGAAGTCCACCGCGCCCGTGCCCTTGCGGACCAGCACCGGAACGTCTCCAGACAGATCGACCACGCTGGTCGGCCCGGGTGGGCAATCCCCGGAATCCAGCATCAGATCGACGTGACGCAGGGCGTGCTCCGCGACTTCGAAGGCATCCTGACGGTCCGGTGACTCTTCGGCGGCGTCCGCGGAGAGCTCCAGAGTGGTCGAGAGCAGGGGCGAACCCCAGGCTTCGAGAAGCGCCTGCAGCACCGGGTGATCCGGAATGCGGCAGCCGATGACCTTGCGCTTGGCCTGCTTGAACCGCCGAGGCAGTTCCGAAGAAACCGGGAGGATGAAGGTGTAGGGCCCGGGAACCAGGGGCTTGACGATGCGGAAGGCACTGTCGTCGAGCTTGGCCATCCGGCCGACTTCGCTCAGGCGGGCGCAGAGTAAGGTGAAAGGATGCTTGCTGTCCAGCCCGCGCAGTTTCTGCACGCGCTCCTCCGCGCGCACCGCGTCGATCGCCCAGGCGAACAGATAGCCGGCATCCGAAGGCGCGACCAGCAGCTCACCGCGGTTGAGCGCATCGACCGCGCGCTGGATCTGCCGCGGCTGCGGGTTCACGGGATGGATTTCGATGCGATCGCCCATGGGGCTCCTTTGCAAAGCGCGCCCGCGAAAGCGTCCCGGCACGGGGCGGGGACGTTTGAGGGGGCTTGAGGGAGCGCATATGATGCGCGGTCCGCACCGGGGCCGGATAGCCCCGTGACTTCCGCCCGCCTGGCCGCGCTCCGCCGGCGGGTGCCGCCGTTCCGCTCTCCACGCTCCGCGAGGTCCGCGCCATGTGGTACCTGATCATCGGCTGTGACGCGCCCGACTCCCTGGCCAAACGGCTGGAGGTGCGGCCTGCGCATCTCGCGCGACTGCACGCGCTGCGCGACGAGGGCCGACTGAAGCTGGCGGGTCCATTGCCGGCGATCGACGCCGAAGATCCCGGCGAGGCGGGCTTCGTCGGCTCGGCCATCGTCGCCGAGTTCGAGGACTTCGCCGCCGCGCGCGAGTGGGCGCAGACCGACCCGTACTTTGAGGCCGGCGTCTACGAATCCGTGCAGGTGCTGCCATTCCGCCCGGTGCTGCCGTGAGCGCGCGCGTCGAGGCCATTCGCGCGGCGCTGGCCGCGCTGCAGCCCAGCCTGCTGGAGATCAGCGACGACAGCCACAAGCATGCCGGCCATGAAGGCGCGCGCGACGGTCGCGGACATTTTTCACTGCTGATCGTCAGTCCCGCCTTTTCCGGTCTCAACGCCATCGCCCGCCATCGTGCGGTGTACGAGGCCGTGGGCAGCCTGATGCAGACCGATATCCACGCGCTGTCCATGCGCGCATACGCCCCCGAGGAGTTCCAGGGATGAGCCCTGCTGTTATCCGCCCAGCTGTTGTCCGTCTGATTCTCACCACACTCTGTGCAGCCATCGGCTTGGCGGCGTGCGCTCAGCGCAGCCCCCAGGACGCCAGCGAGGACCAGGTGCTGCAGCGCCCGCCGGAAGGCCCGGTGGTGGCGGTGGTCAACGGCGAGTCCATCACCCAGCCGCTGCTGGAGACCTTCGCCCGCGGACTCGGGCTTGACCTCGCCCAGCCCGAGCAGCGCCAGCAGGCGCTGGACCGCCTGATCGAGACCCTGCTGCTGGCGCAGACCGGGCTGTCGGGCAGCGAGTCGGGCTCGGAGTCCCTGAAAGCCGAACTGGCGCTGGGGCGCATGCAGGTCCTGGCCAGCCATCAGCTGAATGCGCTGCGCGGCGAGGTCACCATCGGCGAGCAGGAGCTGCGCGACTACTACGCGCGCGAGGTCGAGCGCACCGGGCGCGTCGAATACAACGCCCAGCACATCCTGTTTGCCGACGAGGCCAGCGCCGCCGCCGCCCTGGCGGAAGCGCTGGGCGCTGACGCGGATTTCGCCGAGCTGATGCAGCGCTACTCGGCGACTGCCGTGCAGGCACGCGATCTGGGCTGGGCCAACCTCACCCAGACGCCGCCGGAGTTCGCCGAGCTGCTGGGTCAGCTGGCCGACGGCGAAGTCGCTCCGGTGGTCGTGCAGACGCGCTTCGGCTACCACGTGCTGCGGCGCGTTGCCAGCCGTGACTTCACCCCGCCGGCCTTCGAGGCCGTGCGCGCCGGCATCGAGCAGCAGCTGCTGCAGCAGGCGGTCGGTGAGCGCATCCGCGCCCTGCGCGAGACCGCGCAGATCGCTGCACCGGGCGCCAGCAGCACCAGCGCGCCGACCCAGTAAGCCCACGCCAGAGGAACGCACCGGATGCGTCTGTCCACGATCAAGCTGGCGGGCTTCAAGAGCTTCGTCGATCCCACCACCCTGCACCTGCCGACCAACATGACCGGCGTGGTGGGGCCGAACGGCTGCGGCAAGTCGAACATCATCGACGCCGTGCGCTGGGTGATGGGCGAAAGCTCGGCCAGCCGCCTGCGTGGCGACAACCTGACCGACGTGATCTTCTCCGGCTCGTCCGGCCGCAAGCCGGTGGGTACCGCCACGGTCGAGCTGATCTTCGACAACAGCGACCACACCATCGTCGGCGAGTACGCGCAGTACAACGAGATCTCGGTCAAGCGCATGGTCAGCCGCGATGGCGCCAGCGCCTATTACTTGAACGGCACGCGCTGCCGCCGGCGCGACATCACCGATCTTTTCCTCGGCACCGGCCTTGGGCCACGCAGCTACTCGATCATCGAGCAGGGCATGATCAGCCAGATCATCGAAGCCCGGCCCGAGGACCTGCGCGTCTACCTGGAGGAGGCCGCCGGCATCTCCAAGTACAAGGAGCGCCGCAAGGAGACCGAGACGCGCATGCGGCACACGCGCGAGAACCTCGACCGCCTGAACGACCTGCGCGAGGAGGTCGACAAGCAGCTGGAGCATTTGAAGCGCCAGGCCCGGCAGGCCGAGCTCTACCAGCAGCTGCGCGCCGAGCAGCGCGAGCGCGACGCGCAGCTCAAGGCCATGCTGTTCGGCGCGGTCGAGCGCGAGCTGACCGAGCTGCGCGCAGGCTTGGGTGAGGAGGACCTGCAGCTCGAAGCCACGGTCACCGAGCAGCGTCATGTCGAGGCGCAGATCGAGCTGACCCGCGTGCAGCAGGGCGAGGCCGGCGAGGCGCTGTCGAAGGTGCAGGCCGAGAGCTACCGCCTGAGCAGCGACATCGCCCGCGTCGAGCAGCAGATCCGCCATCAGGGCGAACTCACCCAGCGCCTGCGCCAGAGCAAGGCCGAGGCCGATGCCTCGCACGCGGAAGTGCTGGCGCACATCGAGGAAGACGCGTCCAAGCTGGCCGACCTCGATGCCGTGGTGCAGGAACTTGAACCCGCGGCCAGCGAGGTCGGCGAGCAGCTGGCCGAACGCGCCGAAGCCCTGCAGGCCGCCGAGCGCGCGCTGAGCGACTGGCAGCGCACTTCCGACGCGCAGCGTCAGGCGCAGTCCGAGGCCGCGCGCGCGGCCGAAGTCGAACGCACCCGCATCGACTACCTCGACCGGCAGATGCTCGAGCTCGGACGCCGCCGCGAGACGCTGGCCGGCGAGCTGCAGGGCCTCGACGTCTCGGCGATCGAAGCCGCGCTCGAAGACGCGAAGGAACAGGCCGAGGCCCAGCGCGCCCAGGTCGATGAACTCACCGCCGGATTGGATGCCCGCAAGCAGGCCGTGCTGGCGGTGCAGGAGAAACAGCGCCTCAGCCAGGCCCAGCTGGCCGAGGTGCGCAAGGAGATCCAGAGCCAGCGTGGGCGCCTGGGCTCGCTGGAAGCCCTGCAGGCCGCGGCGCTCGGCCAGGAGAAGGGCGCGGTGCTCGACTGGCTGCGCGCGCAGGGCCTGGAGCAGCAGCCGCGCGCCGGCAGCGTGCTCAAGGTGCAGCCGGGCTGGGAGACCGCAGTCGAAACCGTGCTCGGCAGCCTGATCGAGGGCGTGATGGTCGAGACCCCGGCACAGCATGCCGAGGCGCTCGCCGCACTGCGGGCGGGACGGCTGTCACTGCTGGCCGAGGCCGATGAAGTGCTGGTTGCGCCCGCCGATTCGCTGGCCGCCAAAATCGAAGGCCCGGCCGCGCTGCGGCGCCTGCTGGTCGATGTGCACGCCGTCGACTCGCTCGATGCGGCGCGCGCGCGGCTGCCGGCGCTGGCCGAAGGCGCAAGCCTGATCACTCGCGAAGGCGAGTGGCTGTCCGCCGGCTTCGCCCGCGTGCTGCGCTCGGGCGAGGCCCAGCAGGGTGCGCTGGCGCGCGAGCGCGAGCTGCAGAACCTGCGCGCCGAGATCCAGAACCAGGGCCTGCGCGAACAAGCCCTGGTCGAGCAGCTCAATGAGCTGCGTGATGCCCTGCAGCAGGCCGAGATCGAGCGCGAGGACGCGCAGCGCAGCCTCTATCTGGCGCATCGCAGCGTGGCCGAGCTGTCGGGCCAGCTGCAGAGCCTTGGCGGCAAGCTCGACCAGGCGCAGGCCCGGCGCCAGCGCATCGAAGCCGAGCTTTCGCAGCTGTCCACCGCTATCGAGGACGCCCAGGAGCAGGCCGGCGATTCGCGTGCGCGGCTGGAGCATGCGATGGAGCGCATGGGCGAGCAGGAGGATTTGCGCCTGTCGCTGGAGGGCGAGCGCGAGCGTCTGTTCGCCGGCCGCGAGGCCGCGCAGTCGGCGGTACGCGAGCTGCGCGAGCGCGGCCATCACCTCGCCCTGCAGCTTGAATCGAAGCGCAGCCAGCGCGCCGGCCTGGAGCAGGGTCTGGCGCGCATGAAGAACCAGCTGCAGCAGCTGGGCCAGCGTCGCGCCGAACTCGCCGAACAGCTGTCGGTGGGCGATGCGCCGATCGAAGCGCTGAAGAACGAATTGCAGGTCTACCTGGACAGCCGCATCGACGTCGAGAAGCGGCTGTCGGCCGCGCGCTCCGCGGTGGACGGCATCGAGGGCGAGCTGCGCAACTACGAGCAGCGCCGCCAGCAGCTCGACCAGCGCGCCCTGCTGCTGCGCGAGCGTCTCTCGCGCAAGCGGCTGGACGAGCAGGCGCTGGCGCTCAAGGCGCAGGGCCTGCTGGAGGCGATCACCGCCGCCGAGCTGGAGCCGCAGGCGCTACTCGAAAACCTGCCCGAGAACGCCACGCCCGAGACCTGGAAAAAGTCGCTGGACGAACTCGAAACCCGCATCAAGCGGCTGGAGCCGGTGAACCTCGCGGCGATCCAGGAGTACGGCGAGCAGTCGCAGCGCAAGGAGTATCTGGACAGCCAGCACAACGATCTGACGCAGGCGCTGGAGACGCTGGAGAACGCGATCCGCAAGATCGACAAGGAAACCCGCGGCCGCTTCAAGGACACCTTCGACCGCGTCAACACCGGCGTCCAGGCCCTGTATCCGCGATTGTTCGGCGGCGGCCACGCCTATCTGGAGCTGACCGGCGAGGACCTGCTCGACACCGGCGTGGCGATCATGGCGCGCCCGCCGGGCAAGCGCGTGTCCAACATCTCGCTGCTGTCCGGCGGCGAGAAGGCGCTGACCGCGGTCGCGCTCGTGTTCGCGATCTTCCAGCTCAACCCCGCGCCCTTCTGCCTGCTCGACGAGGTCGATGCGCCGCTGGACGAGGCCAACGTCGGCCGCTTCAGCGCGATGGTGTCCGAGATGAGCGAGAAGGTGCAGTTCCTGTTCGTCACCCACAACAAGTCGACCATGGAAGCGGCCCGCCAGCTGGCCGGCGTGACCATGCGCGAGCCCGGCGTGTCGCGCCTGGTCTCGGTCGATATCGACGAGGCCAGCCGCATGGTCGGCGCGGCCTGAGAGCCACCCCATGGCGAACGACAGCCTGAGCGCGCGCGCGGCCGAACTGCGCGCGCAGATCGAGGACGCGAACTACCGCTACCACGTGCTGGATGCGCCGGGGATTCCGGACGCCGAGTACGACCGGCTGCTGCGCGAGCTGGAGGCGCTGGAGGCAGCGCATCCGGAGCTGCGCACGCCGTATTCTCCGACCTTGCGCGTTGGCGCGCGCTCCGACAGTGCGTTCGCCGAGGTCAAGCACGCAGTGCCCATGCTTTCACTGGGCAATGCCTTTGATGATGTCGAGCAAGAGGCGCCCGAGTTGCGGCACCGCGAAGTCGCGGAGTTCGTACGTCGCATTGTCGAGGAAACGGGCGACACAAGCCCAGAGTTTTCAGCCGAGCCCAAGCTCGATGGTCTGGCGATCAGCCTACGCTACAAGCACGGCGTGCTCGTGCAGGGCGCGACCCGCGGCGATGGTGCGACTGGTGAGGATGTCACCGCCAATCTGCGAACAATTCGCGCAATTCCGCTTCAGCTGCGTGGGAAGGCGCCTTCGGTTCTGGAAGTTCGCGGCGAGGTCTACATGCCGCGGGCTGGCTTCAACGCTTTCAACCAGCGTGCGCTGGAACGTGGCGAGAAGACGCTGGCGAATCCGCGCAATGGCGCCGCCGGCTCGCTGCGCCAGCTCGACCCCACGATCACCGCGCAGAGGCCGCTTGCCTTCTACGCCTACGGAATAGGCTTCGAAGAGGGTTTCGTTGTCCCGGAAACGCATACGGCACTGCTCGGGAGACTGCAGGATCTGGGCCTACCCGTCTGCCCGGAGTCGGATCGTGTTGTCGGTTTCGACGGCCTGATCGCCTACTACCGTCGCATCGGCGCCAAGCGCGACGCGCTGCCCTACGACATCGACGGCGTGGTCTACAAGCTGAATCGCTTTGACCAGCAGCGAGCCATGGGCTTCGTCGCCCGCGCCCCGCGCTGGGCCATCGCCCACAAGTTCCCCGCGCAGGAGGAGATGACCGAGGTCGAGGCCATCGACGTGCAGGTCGGGCGCACCGGCGCGATCACGCCGGTGGCGCGGCTGAAGCCCGTGCAGGTGGCCGGCGTGGTGGTCACCAATGCCACCCTGCACAACGCCGACCAGATCGCCCGGCTCGACGTGCGCGTCGGCGACACGGTGATCGTGCGGCGCGCGGGCGATGTGATTCCCGAGGTGCTGGGCGTGGTCGCCGAGCGTCGTCCAGAAGGTACCGCGCCCTGGCTGCTGCCGACCGAATGCCCCGCCTGCGGTTCCGCCGTGGTGCGGCCGGAGGGCGAAGCGGTGGCCCGCTGCAGCGGTGGCCTGTTCTGCCCGGCCCAACGCAAGCAGGCGCTGATCCACTTCGCCTCGCGCCGCGCCATCGACATCGAGGGCCTGGGCGAGCGCATGGTCGAGGATCTGGTCGACTTGGGCTTCGTGCAGAGCGTGGCCGACCTCTACCGCCTCACGCTCGACGACCTGCTGGAGATGAAGCGCCGCGCCGACCAGCGCGACGGCAGCACGCCGGAGACGGTCAAGGCCGGCAAGGTAGCCACGCGCTGGGCCGAGAACCTGATCGAGTCCCTCGAGCGCAGCCGCCGGCCGGCACTTGAGCGCCTGCTGTTCGGATTGGGCATCCTGCAGATCGGCGAGGAGACCGCGAAGGCGCTGGCGCGCAGCTTCGGCAGCCTGGATGCCATCCGCCATGCCGATCCCATCCTCCTTCTCGCGGTGCCCGATGTAGGACCCAAGGTCGCGGCCTCGATCGCCAGCTTCTTCGCGCAGCCGCACAACAATGAGGTCATCGATGCGCTGCTCGCCAACGGCGCGGAGCCGCAGCAGGCGGGTCAGCCTTCGGCCTCGCTGGCGACACGGCTGGATCTGGGCCACCTGCTGCGGGCGGCCAAGGCCTTGGGCGCGCCGCTGGGGCGTCTTGGCGACACCTCGATCGGCCGCATCGGCGAGGCCCGCCGCGATCTCGCAGCACTCGAAGCGGCGGGCGAGGGTGGTCTGACCGCGCTTGGCGTGACCGCCGATGCCGCCGCAGCGCTGTTCGCGATGCTGGGTGACGCGCATTGGGGGCCGCGGCTGCGCGCCGTCGATGCCGCCATGTCCGCCCTGCGCGCGGCCGCTCCGCATGAAGTCCAGGGCGGCGTGCTGGCCGGCAAAACGGTGGTCCTGACCGGCTCGCTGTCGGCCATGACCCGCGAGGAAGCCGGCGCCAGGCTCGAAGCCCTTGGCGCCAAGGTCGCCGGCAGCGTGTCGAAGAAGACCAGCTTTGTGGTCGCTGGCGAGGCGGCCGGCAGCAAGCTGGCCAAGGCGAACGAGCTTGGCGTGCCGGTCTGGGACGAGGCGCAGCTGCTGGCCTTCCTCGCCGAACAGGACGCCTGAGGCGCGCGAATCGTTGGGATCGCGCGGACCGCATGCCGCGCTTGCGCGCCATCGCCAGCTTCGCGACCATGATGCCCTACGGTTCGACACCCCCTACACCACGAGGTCTCCCATGAAACTCGGCACCCGTCAGCGCGGCATCACCTTACTCGGCGCTCTTGTGATGCTGGGCATCCTGGGGTTCTTCGCCTTCCTGATCATGCGGCTGTTCCCCGTGTACTCGGAGTACCACTCGGTGGTGACAGCCATGAAGGGCCTGCAGGGCGAGCCTGGCGTGGGGCAGATGACGCCGGAGAGGATTCGCGAGCTGCTGAATCGCCGCCTGTACATTTCCTACGTCGAGTCCGTGAAGCCGAACCATGTGAAGATCACCCGCTCGGGCAACGGCTACAACCTCAACATCAAGTACGAAGTGCGCAAGCCCTTGGCCTACAACCTCGATTTCGTCGCGTCCTTCGACAAGACCGTGGAGCTGTCGCGCCAGGGTGTCATCGATTGATCCAGAGCCTGTTCCGATGAGCTCGGCGCTGGGCCACACCTTCGCCGATCCGGCCCTGCTGCAGCAGGCGCTGACCCATCGCAGCGCCGGCGGCCGCAACAACGAGCGCTTCGAGTTTCTCGGCGACGCCCTGCTCAGCGTGGTGGTCGCCGAGGCCCTGTTCAATCGTTTCCCCAAGGCTGACGAGGGCGCGCTCACCCGCGCGCGCTCGCAGCTGGTGCGTGAGCCGCAGCTGGCCGAACTTGCCCGCCGCCACCAGCTGGGCGATCGCCTGATCCTCGGCCAGGGTGAACTCAAGAGCGGCGGTTTCCGGCGCGAGTCCATCCTCGCGGATGCCGTTGAGGCGATCATCGGTGCCATTCATCTCGATGCCGGCTTCGAGGTGTGCCGGGCGCGCGTGCTGGCCCTGTTCGAGCCGCTGGTCGCCGCCTTGCCGCCCGGCCTCAAGGCCGAAAAGGACCCCAAGACCCGCCTGCAGGAATGGCTGCAGGCACGTCAGCTCGGCCTGCCCGAGTACCGCCTGCTCGAAGCCCGCGGCGATGACCACGACAAGCAGTTCGAGGTCGTCTGCCGCGTCGACAGCCACGCCATTGAAGCCAGCGCCACCGCCGGTGCGCGCCGCGAGGCCGAACAGCAGGCCGCCGCCGAGGTGCTGGCCGCCCTGCTTGCCGCATCCACCAAGGAATCCGCATGAACACCCCCGAGAGCCCCGCCGCCGGCGAGTTCCGCGTCGGCCACGTGGCTGTGGTCGGCCGCCCCAACGTCGGCAAGTCCACCCTGATCAACGCCCTGGTCGGTTTCCGCGTGAGCATCGTCTCGCGCCGGCCGCAGACCACCCGCCACCGCATTCTCGGCATCAGCACCGTCGAGGGCGGCCAGATCGTCTATGTCGATACGCCTGGCCTGCACGGCAAGGAGCCGCGCGCGATCAACCGCTACATGAACCGCGCCGCCCGCGGTGCGCTGTCCGAGGTGCAGGTCGGTGTGCTGGTGATCGAAGCCGGCGCCTGGCGCGAGGACGACGAGCGCGCCTACAAGGCCCTGGTCGAAGCGGGCGTGCCGCGCGTGCTGGTGATCAACAAGGTCGACAAGCTGAAGGACAAGGGCGCGCTGCTGCCCTTCATCCAGCAGATCACGAAGGACCATGATTTCATTGAAGTCGTGCCGCTGTCGGCGCAGAAGCGCAAGGGCCTGGAGGTGCTGCAGAAGGTCCTGCTGAAGCACCTGCCCGCGGGCGAGCCGCTGTTCGAGGAAGACCAGGTCACCGACCGCAGCGAACGCTTCCTCTGCGCCGAGCTGATCCGCGAGCAGCTGATGCGCAAGCTGGGTGACGAGTTGCCCTATGCCACCAGCGTCGAGATCGAGAACTGGGAAGAAGACGGCCGCATGGCGCGGATCGCTGCGGTGATCTGGGTCGAGCGCGAGGGCCAGAAGGCGATCGTCATCGGCGCCGGCGGCGAGCAGCTGCGGCAGATCGGCATGGACGCGCGCATCGCCATGGAGCGACTGCTCGACCGAAAAGTCTTCCTGCAGCTGTGGTGCAAGGTCCGCGAGGGCTGGAGCGACGACGAGCAGGTGCTGCAGCGCTTCGGCTACACCGAGTAATCGCGTGTCGCGCAGCGGCAGCCCCGGCCCGCGCGTCGAAGGCGAGCCCGCCTACGTGCTGCACGCGCGCGCGTTTCGCGAGACCAGCCAGCTGCTGGAGGTGTTCACCGCCGGCCATGGCCGCATGGGCCTTCTGGCGCGCGGCGCGAAAGGCGGCAAGGGAGGTGGTCGCGCCGCCCTGCTGCAGCCCTTCACTCCGCTGATCGTTTCCTGGCAGGGCAGGGGCGAGCTTCCGCAGCTGGTCGATGTCGAGCCGGCGGGGCTGGCACCGAGACTGCTGGGCGACGCGCTGATGGCCGGCTTCTACGCCAACGAGCTGCTGGTCCAATTGCTCAACCGCGGCGAGGCGCAGTCCGCGCTGTTCGCGCGCTACGCGCTGCTGCTCTCGCAGCTGGCGGCGGGTGAGCTGGCCTGGCCGCTGCGTTGCTTCGAGCGCGATCTGCTCACGGCGATCGGCTTCGAGCTGCCGTTGGACAGTGATCAGGCCGGCCAGCCGATCGCGCCCGAGGCGCGCTACCGCTGGCTGGGCGAGGCGGGCGCGCTGCGTCTCGGCATCGCCGAGCAGGCCGGCATCGAAGGCGCCGCGCTGCTGGCGCTACGCAGCGAGCAGGCGCCGGCCGAAGCCTTGCTGCCGCCGCTGCGCCGGCTGTTGCGCGAGGAGTTGAAGCGGCATCTGCACGGGCGCAGCCTGCGCAGCTGGGGCCTGCTGGCGGAGTTCGAGCAGCTGCGCGGCTGAGCGCCTGGCGGGCGGTGTGCCGGGTCGCGGGCGCCGAGCAGTGCACGCCGAGCATTTCATCCCTAAACGAAACCAGCCCCAGCGAAGCCGGGCAGACGAGATCACGCTTGCCTGCTCGATTCGAATTGCTGCGCGATCAGTCGACCACCGATTCCAGCGGGCGCGCATCCTGCAGCAGCCTATCGATCTCGGCATCCAGCTCAGCCAGCGCCCGCGGCAGCGCGTATGCCGCTGCCTCCGCCTGCAGGGCCGCGCGCGCGCCGTCGATATGCGCCGCCAGCGCTGCCGCGCCGGTGAGTCGGGCCGAGCCCAGCATGCGATGCAGAAGCGCATCCAGCGGGCCTGGATCGACCTTGGCCTCGTTGCCGGCCAGCGCCAGCGCCGCGCGCTGCGCGGGCAGCTCGGCCAGCATCAGGCTGCGCAGGGACTGGGCGATCGAGAGGCGGCCATTGGCGCAGGCCAGCGCTCGGGCTTCATCCCAGTGCGGCGGCGAGAGTGCGAGGCGGCGCAGGGCGTCGAGCAGGGTGCCCGGCTGCACCGGCTTGCGCAGGCAGGCATCGAAGCCCTGCACTACCAGCGAGTGCTCCGTGGCTTCATCGAGATCGGCGCTGAGCGCCAGCGCGCGGCCCGCTGCGCCGCGCGAGCGCAAGGCTTGGAGGAGGGCGCCACCTTCACCGTCCGGCAGGCGCTGATCGAGCAGAAGGCCGTCGAAGTGCGCCAGATCGCCATGCGCGAGCGCCTGCGTGCAGTCGAGCGCGTGTTCGACCGCTAGGCCCCAGCTGCGCAGGGTGTGCAGCAGCCATTCGGCGCCGATCGGGTCGTCTTCCACCAGCAGCAGTCGGGATACAGGTGCAGACATGCGGGCGCCGCCTCCATGGGAATGCTTCCGTTATCCTGCCGAGCATGCGTGTCCTGACAAGCCTGCTCAAGCCCGCCTTGCGTGTGGCGCTGCCTTCTGCCCTGCTGGCCCTGGGTCTGCTGCCGATCAGCGGCGGTGCCGCCGCGCGCGAGCTGGTCGCGCGTGCCAAGCATGCCCAACAGGGGGAGCTGGGCGTACATGGCATCGAGCTGCGCCTGCGCGAGCCGGCGCAGCCCGGCGCTGGCCTGGGTCTGCACCTGAGCCTGCAGCGTCTGGAGCATCCGGGCTTCGGCTATAGCCTTGCGGATCTCGAGTGGCGCTGCGAACTGCGGCCTCGCGATGTCGGCGTGTGGCGCTGCGCCGGGCCGCTGCGCAGTCGCGGTCAAGCCGCCGGCGAGCTGACCCTCGACCTCGATCGCGGTGCCGCGGAACTGTCCCTGCAGCGCGGTCGCATGCGTCTGCAGGCTTCGATGCCGGCGGAGGAGGGCGCGATCGGGCTGCAGGCCGAGCGCCTGCCCGCGGAGTGGCTGCAGCCGATGCTGGCCGGCCTGTGGTCGCAGGCCCGCCTGACCGGCGGCCTGCTGGCCGCGGATCTGGAGCTCGACCTCGCACTCGATGCTCCGCGGCTTGAGGGCAGCGTGCGCGCCGAGGGCCTCGGGATCGATACCGTGGACGGCCAGGTCGCCGCGGCCGATCTCGAGCTGCGCGGCCGCGTCGGGCTGGACCTGGGCGAACGCACACGCCTGGGCCTGGAGCTGGCCTTCAGCGGCGGTGAGCTGCTGGGCGGTCCGGTGTACGTCGCGCTGCCGGCGCGGCCGGTGCAGCTGCAGCTGGCCGCGGTCGGTGCGGCTTCGCGCTGGAGCGTGGAGCGTCTGGCCTGGAACGACCCCGAGGCGCTGCAGCTGGAGGGCAGTGCCGAGCTGGATTTCTCGGCACCCAGTGCCATCACCCGGGCGCAGCTGCAGGCGTCGAGCGCGCGCGCGGGACTGCTGGTATCGCGCTATCTGGAGAGCCTGCTTGCGACCCTGGGCTTGCCTGGCCTCGGCGCTGAAGGCGGCTTCAAGCTGAGCGCGGAGCTGGCGGACGGCGGCCTGGGCAGGCTCAGCCTCACGCCCGAGCAGCTGGCCCTGGTGGATGCGCAGCAGCGTTTCGAGCTGCGCGGGCTGAGCGGTGGCCTCGGGTTCTCGCGCAGCAGTGCTGCGATCTCGAACCGCCTGTCCTTCGATGGCTTGCGCCTGTACGGCATCGAGTTCCAGCCCGCGATGCTGGAGTGGGCCAGCTCGGATGGCGAAGTCCGTCTGCAGCGACCGGCACGACTCGGCCTGCTGGGTGGCGCCCTGCAGATCGAGCGCTTCCGCTGGAGCATCGCCAGCGGCGCCGAGGGCGAGGATCGCTTCGCTGCCGCGGCGTCCCTGCAGGGGCTCGATCTCGGCCAGCTGTCCACGGCGCTGGCGTGGCCACCCTTTGTGGGCGAGCTGTCCGGCGAGATCCCGGGCATGCGCTTCGAAGGCGGCGTACTCGCGCTGGACGGCACGCTGCGCATGCGCGTGTTCGACGGCGCCGTCGATGTGGGTGGGCTGTCGATCGAGCGACCGTTCGGGGTGGCGCCGACCCTCTCGGCCGATGTCGAGCTGCGCAGCCTTGATCTTCAGCCCCTGACTGCTGCCTTCGGCTTCGGCGAGATCACCGGTCGCATGAACGGCTACATCCGCGCGCTGCGACTGGTCGACTGGTCACCGGTGGCATTCGACGCCCGCTTCGAGACCGACGAGCAGGCGAAGGGCGCTCGCAGGATCAGCCAGCGCGCGGTGCGTGATCTCTCCTCGGTGGGCGGCATGGGGCCGGCGGCGGCGCTGCAGCAGGGCGTGCTGCGCGCGTTCGAGAACTTCAGCTACGCCCGCATCGGGATCGGCTGCCGCCTGCGCAACCACGTCTGCACCATGGACGGCGTCAGCCGGACCGCGCGTGGCTATACCCTGGTGGAAGGCTCCGGGCTGCCGCGGATCAGCGTCAACGGCATCCAGCGCGAGGTCGACTGGCCGGTGCTTGTGGAGCGCTTGCGCGCAGTCACCGAAGGCCAGCGGCCACAGATCGATTGATCCATCGTCAGCCCTCCCCAAGACCCAACCGAGGACGAATCATGGCCACGCTCTGCATCCTGACTGGCGCCAGCCGTGGGCTCGGCAACGCACTCGCGCGCGGCCTGCTGGCGCGCGGCGTCGAGCTGCTGTGTCTGTCGCGCGGTCGCGATGAAGGCCTCCAGCAGGCCGCAGCCAGCGCCGGCATCGCGCTGCAGCAGTGGCAGGTCGATCTGGTCGTGGCTGCACCGGTGGCGGCGCGGCTGTCGGATCATCTGGGCGCACGCGGCCCCTCCGGGCTGCGGCAGCTGCTGCTGATCAACAACGCGGCGATGCTGGAGCGCCCCGGCGCGTTCGAGACCCAGGCTGCAGAGGACGTCCAGGCTGCGCTGCGGGTCGGCCTGGAAGCACCGCTGCTGCTCAGTGCAGCGGTGCTGCAGGTCAGCCGCGACTGGCCGGTGGAGCGTCGCATCCTGAACATATCCTCCGGGCTTGGCCGACGTCCGCTGGCGGGCGTCAGCACCTACTGTGCGATCAAGGCGGGCCTGGATCACTTCAGCCGCAGCCTGGCCGAGGAGCAGGTGGGCGCGTCCAATCCCGCGCGGGTTTGCGCACTCGCCCCCGGCATCATCGATACCGGCATGCAGGTGCAGCTGCGTGGTGCCGACAGCGCGCGCTTCGCCGCGCAGCAGGTATTTGCGGGCTTCCACAGCAGCGGCGCGCTGGACTCACCGGAGCGGGCCGCCGCCAAGGTGCTGGACTGCCTGTTCGCCGCCGACTTCGGCGATCCGCCGGTTGCCGACGTGCGCGACTGACCCGGCTCAGCCGGATTCGGCGAAGCGCCGGTTGACCTCGTTCCAGTTCACCACCGGCCACCAGCCGCGCGCATAGTCGGCGCGGACGTTCTGGTACTTCAGGTAGTAGGCGTGTTCCCACACGTCGATCGCCAGCAGCGGCTCGCCGTTGGGGCTGACCACGTCCATCAGCGGGTTGTCCTGGTTGGGCGTCGTGCTGATGACGAGTTCTCCGGTCTCAGTGCGAATCAGCCATGCCCAGCCCGAGCCGAACACCGACAGCGCCGCAGTCTCGAAGGCGCGCTTGAAGGCGTCCAGCGAGCCGAACTGGGTGTTGATTGCGGCGAGCAGTTCGGGGCTGGGCTCGCCGCCTGTGCCCACCGGCGCGAGCAGGCTCCAGAACAGGCTGTGGTTGTAGTGGCCGCCACCGTTGTTGCGCACCGCGGCTGAGTACTGCGAGATGCCGCGCTGGATCTGTTCAAGGGTCATGCCCTCGAGTCGCGCGTCCTGCTGCACCGCTGCGTTGAGGTTGTTGACGTAAGCCTGGTGATGGCGGCCGTGATGGATTTCCATCGTCCTGGCATCGATATGCGGCTCCAGCGCGTCGACCGTGTAGGGCAGCGCGGGCAGGCTGAAGGACTCCGCCGCGGCGGAGAGCGGCGAGCCAGCAATCAACAGGGCGAGCAGGCAGGAGGGCAGGCTTCGCGACATCGTGGGGTGCTCCAGTGATGTGGGGCTGGCGAGACTAGCGCAGGCGATGTGCGCGGGGGGTATCGGCCGGGCGCGCCTGCTGCGACTGTGCAGGTGGCGTGATGGCCGTGCAGCGCAGTCGATGTCCGTGCATTGACGCGTACGCGGCAACCGGTCTAGCGTTGCGAAAGCGTTAAGCCAGTGCCCTCGGTTGGCGTTCGTGCCAGGCAGGGCCCCCGTAGCACTCACGCCGCAGGAGACAGATGCCCATGCCCGCACTGAAGCGCACGCCACTCGCCCTCACCATCGCCCTCGTCCTGGCTGCTCCCGCGCCTGTGCTCGCGCAGACGGAAGCCACGCAGGACGAAGCCCGCGAACTCGACCGCGTGGTCGTCACGGGCACCCGCGTGGCGGGCCGTTCGGCCACCGATACGGCCGCGCCGCTCGACGTCGTCGGCGTACAGGCCCTGGAGCGTACCGGCTCACCTGAACTGAACCAGGCGCTGTCCGTGGCCCTGCCGTCCTTCAACTTCCCGCGGCCGGGCCTCACCGATGGCACCGACACCGTGCGCCCGGCCACTCTGCGCGGTCTCTCGCCCGACCAGTCGCTGGTGCTGGTCAACTCCAAGCGCCGTCATTCTTCGGCCCTGGTCAATGTCAATGGCTCGGTGGGCCGAGGTGCCGCCGCCGTCGATCTGAACACGATCCCGACGGCGGCCGTGCAGAGCATCGAGGTGCTGCGCGACGGTGCCTCCGCGCAGTACGGCTCGGACGCCATCGCCGGCGTGCTCAACGTGCTGCTGCGCGCCGCCAGCGAAGGCGGCAATGCCAGCGTGTCCTACGGCGTGCGCGAGACCAGCTACACCACGCCGGTCACTCCAGGCCCGGCCGGCGCGAACTGGCCCACGCCGTCGACCATCACCCGCGACCGTACCGACGGCGATACCGTCACCGTGTCGGGTTGGAAGGGCTTTGGCCTCGGCGAGGATGGCTACGTCACCCTTTCGGCCGAGTACAAGGACCAGCAGCGCACCGAGCGCGGCGGCTACGACTTCCGCCAGCAGTACCCGCTGATCAACGGCCAGTTCGATCCGCGCGAAGCCGGCATCGATCGCTTCAACGCCTGGTACGGCGAGCCCGACCTGGAGCAGCTGACCCTGTTCGGCAACGCCGGCGTCAATCTCTCCAGCGGCGGCAAGCTCTATGCATGGGCCAGCTACCAGGGGAGAGAGGCCGACTCGGCCGGCTTCTTCCGCCGTGCGCTCGACGATCGCAACGTCATCCAGATCTATCCCGACGGCTTCCTGCCGATCATTTCGCCCAGCGTTGACGACTACAGCTTCGCGCTTGGCTACGAATGGACCACCGGCGAATGGGACATGGACGCCTCGGTTGGCTGGGGCCGCAACGAGATGGCCTTCACCATCAACAACACACTCAACCGTTCGCTTGGCCCGTCGAGCAAGACATCCTTCGACGCTGGTGGCTTCGACTATGACCAGCTGGTCTTGAACCTGTCGGGCGTGCGTTCGGTGGATGTCGCCGCGTTCTCGTCGCCGCTCAACGTCGCGGTGGGCGCCGAGGCCCGCCGCGAGAGCTATTCGATCTTCGCCGGCGAGCCGGACTCCTACCGCAACGGCGGCATCCTGCTGCCCAACGGCACGCCCACCGCATCGGGCGCGCAGGTCTTCCCCGGTTTCCGCCCGTCGAACGAAGTGGACGAAGACCGCCAGGCCGTTGGTCTGTATGTCGATCTCGAAGCCAACCTCACCGACAAGCTGCTCGGCTCGGCAGCGGTGCGCATGGAGAACTACTCCGACTTCGGCTTCAACAGCACCGGCAAGCTGGCCCTGCGCTACGACTTCACCGAGGCCTTCGCCCTGCGTGGTTCGGCACAGACCGGCTTCCGCGCGCCCAGCGTGCAGCAGCAGTACTTCACCGCGACTTCGACCAACTTCATCAACGGCATCCCCTTCGACATCACTACCTTCCCGGTCAACTCGCCCGAGGCGATCGCGCTCGGCGCGCGTGAGCTCGATCCGGAAGAATCGGTCAACTTCTCGCTGGGTGCGGTGTTCAACATCGGCAGCGTCTCGCTGACCGTCGACGCCTACCGCATCGACATCGACGACCGCATCGTGCTGAGCGAGAACCTCACCGCCGCCAACGTCCGCCAGTACCTGGAGTCGCGCGGCTTCATCGGCATCGGCGGCGGCCGCTTCTTCATCAATGGCGTCGACACGGAAACCAAGGGCGTCGACGTGGTGCTGAACTGGCCGCTGGAGACCGATGGCGCCGGCAGCTTCGACTTCACCCTGCTCGGCAACTACAACGAGACGACGGTGACCCGAGTGCCGGTGACCGCCGAGCTTGCCGCCCTCAACCCGGCGCCGGTGCTGTTCGGCCGCGTCAACGTGCTGACCTTCGAGCGCGGCACGCCCAAGGACAAGTACGCCGCCATCGTCGACTGGAGCATGGACCGCTTTGGCGCCACCTTCCGGGCGACCCGCTACGGCGAGGTGCTGACCCCCGGCACGACGGCAGCCACCGACTTCGTGCTGAGTCCGAAGGTGCTGCTTGACCTCGAAGCCCGCGTCAGCCTGGGCGAACAGTGGCGGATCGCCGTGGGTGCAGAGAACCTCACCGACGAGTATCCCGACGCCTTCACCGTCAACCTCAATACCACCGGCAACACCCCGTACTCGAACTACTCGCCCTTCGGCCGCAGCGGCCGCCTGCTGTATGCGCGCCTGAGCTACGACTTCTGACGCTGGCTGGTGGACCTGATGAAAGCACGCAGGCCGCCCGTGGGCGGCCTGCGTGCTTTCAGATGTGGCCGTTGACGAGACGGTCGCCTTCTGCGGCCGCGCTGGCGCCAGAGCGGGCTCAGGGCAACAGGATCGGTGGCCCCGAGCCTTCGAAGGTGTCAGAGAACACCGCATCAAAGCGCTCGAACTCAACGCAGCCCGGCGCCTCTGCCGCGGCGCGCAGTTCAACCAGCAGGGCCTCGTACTCCGGCAGCAGGCGGGTATTGATGCCGGGCAGGCCGCGCAGCATGAACACGCCGAACAGGCCGGCCTCGAAGTCGACCCAGGGCATGAAGCCGAAGGCGCCCAGGCTGTGGATCAGCGGCGGACGTCCGGCCGGGCGCTGCGGGGCGAACCAGCTGCCGAGGCCATAGCGCACGAGAGGCTCGGCGGTGGGCGGCGGGTCGATGACCGGCAGCGCGCCAATGCGGTCGCGCCAGAGTTCGAAGACGCTGTCGCGGGACAGCAGGCGTCGGCCCGAGCCCGCGAGGCCTTCGTTCAGCAGCAGATGCAGCACGGCCCCGTAGTCGCGCAGGTCCGAGCGCGCGCCGCCGGCAATCATGTAGTTGGTGGTCGGCCCGAACGCCTGCCAGTCGATGCTGTCGATGCCCAGCGGCGCGCCCAGCGCCTGCTGCCAGCCCAGCTGCCAGTCCTGGGCCGTTGCCACTTCAGCGACGCGTCCGCCGATATGCATCGAGACACCGCCATAGGCGAACTGGCCGCCCACCGTGTACCCGGTCGGGAAGTCACGGCAGCAGGCGATCTGCTGCACGGCTTCGGCAAGGCTGATGCTGCGGTCGGTGATTTCCGGCGCGGCCGAATCATTGCCGTAGCCCGAGGTGTGCGAGAACAGCTGATCCAGCGTCATGCCGGCCTTCTCACCGGTGAACTCCGGCAGCTGTGCGCCGACCGGCGCATCCAGATCGAGAACGCCGCGGTCTGCCAGCTGCAGGATGCGGACGGCGCTCAGCAGCTTGCTGGCGGACGCGATGGCGACGGTCGTTTCCGGGCCATAGCTGCCGCCGTAGTGCTCAAGCAGCAGCCCCTGCCGCGTGCCCAGCAGCATCGCGCCGCCGGGCAGCGACTCGCGCAGGCGCAGCGCCTCGAAGCGCTGGATGCTGGCGTCGAAGACGCAGGTGGAGTCGGCGTGCGTTGTCGCAGCAAGGCCGGACGCTGCGAACCCCAGCAGCAACAGGCAGGCGAACAGGCGCAGCGGCGTGGGTACGCGAGCCTGCGAGGCAGTGCTCTCGCTGCCGTATGGGGCGAATGCGGTAGGGGCGTCGAGCGACATGGGCGGCTCCGGGCTGGGTGAGTCCGTGCTCACACGCACCAACCCGGACAATCCGTCGCGACCGATGCCCGGCGGAGTCATCGCGCCAGGGCCCGTCCGCGCCCCGCCGCGATGTCCAATTCACGCGCTGGCGCTGTCCCTCAGCTCGCGGCGCAGGATCTTGCCGACATTGGTCTTCGGCAGCTCGGTGCGGAATTCCACGAAGCGCGGCTGCTTGTAGCCGGTGAGTTCGTGCCTGCAGTGGTTCTTGATGTCCTCGGCGCTGAGGTTCGGATCCTTCTTGACGATCACGACCTTGACCGCCTCACCCGACTTCTCGTCCGGCACGCCGACGGCAGCGACCTCCAGTACGCCCGGATGGGTGGCGATCACGTCCTCGATCTCGTTCGGGTACACGTTGAAGCCCGAGACCAGGATCATGTCCTTCTTGCGATCGACGATGTAGCAATAGCCCTGCGCGTCCATCTTGGCCATGTCGCCGGTCTTCAGCCAGCCGTCGGCGGTGAGCACCTTGGCGGTCTCTTCCGGGCGCTGCCAGTAGCCGGCCATGACCTGCGGTCCGCGGATGCACAGCTCGCCAACGTCGCCGATCGGCAGGATCTTGCCTTCCTCGTCCTGCACGCAGGCCTCGGTGCTGGGCACCGGCAGGCCGATCGCACCGTTGAAGTCCTTCAGGTCCATCGGATTGATGCAGGCGGCGGGCGAGGTTTCGGTGAGACCGTAGGCTTCGACCAGGGTGACGCCGGTGACCTTCTTCCAGCGCTCGGCCACGGCGCGCTGCACGGCCATGCCGCCGCCCAGGGTCAGATGCAGGCGGGAGAAATCCAGCTTGTCGAAGCCAGGGGTGTTGAGCAGGCCGTTGAACAGGGTGTTGACACCGGTGATCGCGGTGAAGCGGATGCCCGACAGCGTCTTGACGAAGCCGGGCATGTCGCGCGGGTTGGTGATCAGGTGGTTCAAGCCGCCGAACTTGATGAAGACCAGACAGTTCGCCGTCAGAGCGAAGATGTGGTACAGCGGCAGCGCGGTGATGATCTCTTCTTCGCCGAGCTTGACGTTGGTGCCCAGCCAGGCCGAGGACTGCTGCATGTTCGCCACCAGGTTTCGGTGGGTCAGCATGGCGCCCTTGGACACGCCCGTGGTGCCGCCGGTGTACTGCAGGAAGGCGATGTCGGAGGGCGTGATGTCGATCGTCGGCAGCTTCTTGCCGGCGCCCGTGTTGACGGCGTCGACGAAGCTGACGGCGCCCGGCAGGCTGTAGTCAGGCACCGCCTTGCGCAGGTACTTGAGCACGAAGTTGACGATCAGCCGCTTGGGGAAGCCCAGCATGTCGCCCACGGCCGTGGTGAAGACGTGCTTGACCGGCGTGTCCTTGATGACTTCCTGGACGACGTTGGCGAAGTTCTCGACCACCACGATGGCGACCGCGCCGGAGTCGTTGAGCTGGTGCTTCAGCTCGCGCGCGGTGTACAGCGGATTGGTGTTGACCACCGTGAGCCCCGCGCGCAGCACGCCGAAGATGGCGACCGGGTACTGCAGCAGGTTGGGCATCATGATGGCGACCCGGTCGCCCTTCTTGAGCTTGAGGTCCAGCAGCAGGTGGCAGGCGAACTGGTAGCTCAGGCGATCCAGCTCGTCATAGCTGATCACCTTGCCCATGTTCTCGAAGGCCGGCTTGCTGCGGTACTTGTCGCAGCTGTCCTCCAGCACCGAGACGATGTTGCGGTACTGCTCCAGGTCGATCTCGGCGGGGACGCCCTTCGGATACTGGGCCAGCCACGGGCGCGATGCGCTCATTCGGTTCTTCCTCCCTGTCGCACCTGTGCCGGTGCGGTTCGTATGCGCCGCTGGAGCCCGTATGCTGCCGACCGTGCCCCGCGGTATGTTTCACCCGATTGGAGCATAGGCCCCTTGGGCAGGCAAGGCGGTTCAATGGCTGCAGGCCTGTCCGGAAAATGCCCTCGCCACAGCAGGTGTGCAAAGCGTGATGACAAAGCTCCCCCAGCCCAGCCGAAGCCTGCCGTCCGCCATGCTCCAGGCCGCCGGCCTCCTGCTGTTGATGGCGCTCGCCGGATGTGTCCGTGCGCCCGCCGAGCAGCGACTGCTGGAGGCGATGGAGGCACTGCAGTCGGCCATCGAGGCTCGCGAGGTCGGCTCTGCCGTCGACTACCTCGCCGAGGATTTCACCGCCACCGGTGGCCTGGATCGCGAAGGGGCGCGCAACCTGATGCGGGTGATGGTGCTGCGCCACCAGCGTCTCGGCCTCAGCCTGGGGCCGATCGAGGTGGCCATGTTCGACCAGCGCGCCACCCTGCGCTTCACCGCGGTGGCGACGGGCGGGCAGGGCAGCCTGCTGCCGGAGTCCGCGCGGGTCTGGCAGGTCGAGACCGCCTGGCGCGAAGAGGACGGCGACTGGCGGATGATCTCGGCGCAGTGGCAGTGAGGTCCCCAGCTCGGGCGCGATGCATGGCCTGATCCGGCACAGGCCAAGGCAAGGTGGACGGAAGCCTCAGTGCGCTTCGCCGGGCGTGTTGGCCGCCTGCGGCAGCGCTTCCGGATTCAGCACCGTGCCCTCGCGCTGCGGCTTGAGCAGCGGCGTCGGCAGCATGCGTTCGCCGGCGGGCGCGGCGCCCGGCAGATTGCCGAACAGCAGCCCGCGCCCGGCCTGGGCCGAGCCTGAGGCCACTTCCAGGGCGAAGCGTTCTGCGTCGCGAGCGCGCACCTCGGCGCTGATTTCGCGGGCCTCGTCCGCTGCGATCCCGAGCGACAGCAGGGCCTGCTCGCCGAAGCGCAGGGCGGATTCAAAGGTTTCGCGCACCTGCACGTCCACGCCCGCAGCGACCAGCTTGCGCGCATGTTCGCGGTCATACGCACGCACCAGCAGCTTGGCCTGGGGGAAGGCGTCACGCGCCAGCTCGACCACGCGGTCGGCGGCCTCGCGGCTGTCGGTGCAGACGGCGATGGCGCGTGCGGTGCCGGCGCCCGAGGCATGCAGCACATCGAGCCGGCAGGCATCGCCGTAGTAGACCTTGAAGCCGAACTTCTCGGCGCTGGTGATCATGTCGATGTCGCGGTCGATGATGCTCACTTCCACCCCGCGTGCCAGCAGCGCCTGGCTGACCACCTGCCCGAAGCGGCCGAAGCCGATGATCAGCACGCTGCCGCTGAGGCCGTTCGCCGCTTCCACCGCCTCGGTGTTTATGGCGACCGCCGGCGTGAGCCGCTTCAGCACGATCATCGCCAGCGGCGTCAGCGCCATCGAAAGCACCACGATCGCCGTCAGGTTGGCATTGACGCCGGCGTCGATCAGGCCGGCGTTGGCGGCCGCCGCGTACAGCACGAAGGCGAACTCGCCGCCCTGGGCCATCAGCACGGCCCGGTCCACGGCTTCGCCGTGGGGACTGCGGGTGAGTCGGGCGACGCCGTAGATGCACAGCGCCTTGGTCAGCATCAGGGCGGGCACCGCAGCGGCGATCAGCGCCCAGTTTGCGGCGACCACCGCGAGATCGAGCGACATGCCCACGGCCAGGAAGAACAGGCCCAGCAGCAGGCCGCGGAAGGGCTCGATGTCGGCTTCCAGCTGATGCCGGAAGGTCGACTCCGACAGCAGCACCCCGGCCATGAAGGCGCCCATCGCCATCGACAGGCCGCCGGCCTGCAGCAGCAGGGCTGAGCCCAGCACCACCAGCAGCGCCGCCGCCGTCATCACCTCGCGCGCGCCGGCCCGGGCGAGCAGGCGGAACAGCGGATTCAGCAGCCACAGGCCGGCGACGAGCAGGCCGGCCAGCGCCGCCGAGCCGAGCAGCACGCTCTGCCAGACCGGTGCGGCATCGGCGCTGGGTGCGGCCACCGGCGCGAGAAACGCGACCAGGGCCAGCAGGGGCACGATCAGCAGATCCTCGAACAGCAGCACCGAGACCATCTTCTGCCCGGGCGGCAGGGCGATGTCGCCGCGCTCGGCCAGCAGCTGCATCACGATGGCGGTCGAGGTCAACACGAAGCCGGCGGCGGCGATGAAGGCAATCGTCAGACTGAAACCCAGGGCCATGCCGACGCCGGTGAGCGCACATGCCGCCAGCCCGACCTGCAGCGCGCCCAGCCCGAAGATCTGGCGGCGCAGATGCCAGAGGTGCGAGGGCCGCATCTCCAGGCCGATGATGAAGAGAAACAGCACGACGCCGAGCTCGGCGGTGTGCAGGATCGCTTCGGGCTGGGTGAAGAGCTTGAAGCCGTAGGGGCCGACCACCAGCCCGGCGGCGAGATAGCCCAGCACCGAGCCGAGACCGAGGCGGCGGAACAGCGGCACCGCCACCACGGCGGCGCCCAGCAGGGCGACCACGCCGGTCAGCGAAATGGACGAAGCGTCAGCGGCCATGGAAAGGTCTCGTAGCAGACTGGGAAGGATGCGCGCAGGGCGGCGCCCGCAGCTTAGCGGCCCGAGCGCAGTCTGGCTTCGCCGATTTGCCAGAACATCGACATCCGAGCGCGACGAGGTCCGCTCCGCTGCTCGCAGGCAAGCTTTGGCGCGACCGCGGACCGCGCGCCCGCCCGATCACCTGATCGACGGCTGCTGCATTGCGGCAGCGCGCCCGGCGCGCGGATAATCGTGGGTCTTTCATCGTGCCTGACCCGCGGGAACTCCCATGCTCGACCCCCAGCTGCTGCGCGCCCACCTGCTCGACACTGCCGAGCGCCTGAAGAGCACCCGCGGCTTCGAGCTCGACGTCGAGCGCCTGCAGGCCCTGGAGGCCGAGCGCAAGCAGATCCAGACGCGCACGCAGGAGCTGCAGAGCCTGCGCAATTCGAAGTCGAAGGAGATCGGCGCGCTGATGGGGCAGATCGCGCGTCTCGGCGCCAGCGATGCCGCGCAGGCCGAGTCGGGCAAGGCCAAGGTCGAAGTGCTCAAGGCTGAGGTCGCGTCTTTCGCCGAAGAACTGACGGGCAGTGAACAGCGCCTGGAGCAGATCCGCCTGTCGATCGACATGATCAGCCTGGGCGTGCCCAACCTGCCGGGCGAGGACGTGCCGCTGGGCGGCGGCGAGGCCGACAACGTCGAGCAGCACCGCTGGGGCACGCCGCGCGCCTTCGACTTCGCGGTCAAGGACCATGTCGAGCTGGGCGCCCACAAGGGCTGGCTGGACGGCGACATCGCCGCCAAGCTCTCGGGCGCGCGCTTCACCGTGCTGCGAGGCGAGCTGGCCCGCCTGCACCGCGCGCTGGCCCAGTACATGCTCGACCTGCATACCGGACAGCACGGCTATCTGGAATGCAACGTGCCGCTGCTGGTCAATGCCGACACCCTGCAGGGCACCGGCCAGCTGCCGAAGTTCGAGGAAGACCTGTTCAAGACCGCGGTGGGCGAACACCCGCGCTACCTGATCCCGACCTCGGAAGTGCCGCTGACCAACCTGGTCCGCGACAGCATCGTCGAGGACGCCGAGCTGCCGATGAAGCTCACCGCCCACTCGATGTGCTTTCGCGCCGAGGCCGGCAGTTACGGCCGCGACGTGCGCGGCATGATCCGCCAGCACCAGTTCGAGAAGGTCGAGCTGGTCGCCATCGCTCGCCCGCATGAAAGCGAGGAGGTCCACCAGGCGATGGTGCGCCATGCCGAGATCGTGCTGGAGACGTTGGAGCTGCCCTATCGCAAGGTGCTGCTGTGCACCGGCGACATGGGTTTCGGCGCACGCAAGACCTACGACCTCGAGGTCTGGCTGCCAGCGCAGAACGCCTATCGCGAGATCAGCTCGATCAGCAACTGCGGCGACTTCCAGGCCCGCCGCATGCAGGCCCGCTGGCGCAACCCCGAGACCGGCAAGCCCGAGCCCGTTCACACCCTGAATGGCTCCGGCGTCGCGGTCGGACGTGCGCTGATCGCAGTGATGGAGAACTACCAGAACGCCGACGGCTCGATCACCGTGCCGGAGGTGCTGCGGCGCTACATGGGTGGTGTTGAGCGGATCGCCTGAGCGAAGCCTGTTGGGCGGCGCAGCGCTTGGCCCAGCCTGCATTTAACGCAACGTCTCATAGGGTGGGCCCCGGCCCACCATGCGCTCCACGCTCGCCCCGGTCACCGCCGGCGACGCGTCGGGGCGCGGATCGCGCCAAGGCACAGGCTTGGATCTGGGCGAAAGCACCCCCTACGCTGGGCCAGGGCCTACCCTATGCGACGCTCGCGATAGATACTCCTCGCGAATGGCGTCCAAAGGCCGCGCTCGCCGGCTTCACGCCGCGCGACGCGCACCCGAGGCTGCCGCGGCCTCGCCCATCAAGTGCCCATACAGATCCTTGGGATCCGCAAGCCCCGGAATCAGGCCGATGGTCTCGCCAAGGCCCAGCTCGGCGGCGCGATCGCGCAGCAGGCGCAGGGCGCTGTAGTCCTCCAGCGCGAAGCCGACCGAATCGAACACGGTGATCTCGGAGTCGCTGCGGCGGCCTTGCGCATCGGCGCACAGCACGCGCCACAGTTCGGTGACGCCGAAGTCCGCCGGCATCTGCTGCAGGTCGCCTTCGATGCGGGTCTGCGGCTCGAACTCGACGAAGACAGAAGCGCGTCGCAGTACGTCGGCGGCCAGTTCGGTCTTGCCGGGGCAGTCGCCACCCACGCCGTTGATGTGCATGCCGGGCTCCAGCATGTCGCCGCTCAGGATGATCGCGTTGGTCTTGTCGGCGGTGACCGTGGTGACGATATCGGCGCCGCGCACCGCTTCGCGCGTATCGGCACAGACCACCACGCGCAGGCCGCTGACCGGCTTGAGATGGGCCACCAGCTTGGCGGTGGCAGCGGGGTCGACGTCGAACAGGCGAATCTCTTCGATCCCCAGCAAGTAGTGGAAGGCCAGCGCCTGGAACTCGCTCTGCGCGCCGTTGCCGATCAGGGCCATCACCTTCGAGCCCTTGCGCGCCAAGTGCTTCGCGGCCATCACCGAGGTCGCCGCGGTGCGCATCGCGGTGGTCAGGGTCAGCTCCGACAGCAGGGTCGGGCGGCCGGTGTCGACGTCGGCCAGCACGCCGAAGGCCATCACCGTGGGCAGGCCTTCGCGCGTGTTCTTCGGATGCCCGTTGACGTACTTGAAGCTGTACTCGCGAGCGTCGCAGACCGGCATCAGCTCGATCACGCCGACCTCCGAATGCGAGGCCAGGCGCGCGCACTTCTCGAAGTCGTTCCAGCGGCGGAAGTCGGCCTCCAGGTACTCGACCATCTGCGCCAGCAGCTGCGGCAGACCGAGGCGGGCGACCAAGCGGGAGACGTCGAGGGTGGTGAGCAGGGTGGTCATGGCGGGCTCCAGCGGGGTTCAGTGGATAGGCATTGTCCGGAGGCAGGCGACAGCGCGAAACGGCAAGATTGTCAGCATTTCGACAGTTGGATGGCAAAGTGACAGGGGTCGGTGGCAATCTGCGCGAATGGACGACCTCGACCAGCAGCTGATCGCGCGCCTGCGCGCCAATGCGCGCGCCCCCGTCGCGGAACTCGCGACGGCACTGAAGGTGTCGCGCGGCACCGTCACCAACCGCATGGCGAGGCTGGAGCGCGAGGGCGTGATCAGCGGCTACACCCTGCGCCTGCGCCCGGATGCCGCCCGCGAGGAAGTACGGGCCTGGACCTCGATCGCGGTGGAAGGCAACCAGCTCAAGGTGGTGCACGCCCTGCTCGGTGAGCCCGGCGTCGCTGCCCTGCACGACACCAATGGGCGCTGGGATCTCCTGGCCGAACTGCGCGTGCGCGATCTCACAGAACTCTCTGCCGCGCTGGAGCGCATCCGCGCGATGCCGGGTGTGAGCGCGACCGAGACCAGTCTGCATCTCAAGAGCTGGAGGGCTTGAGAGCTTCGCAGCGTGGCGTCGCCGTGCAGGTGTTCTCGAAGCAACATGGGTTCGTCATCCCCGCGAAGAGCCTGTCCTCGCGAAGGCGGGGACGGGGATCCAGAACTCTTGCGACTGGGGTGGGCTCTCTGGGCCCCCGCATGCGCGGGGGCGACGGCAACAGGTGTGGGGGCGAGCGTTCTGCTTCTTGAGAGCCGGGATTGGGGATTCGGGATTCGGGATTCGTAGCAGCCTCGGCAATCGCACGACACGAATCGAACTCCTTACGTCGTAGAGTTCGCCACGTTCTTCCTCCGACGGCAGAAGCCCCATGACCGACACTTCCGTGCATGCCGATGTTCGCCGCTACTACGGCGAGGTGCTGCAGAGCAGCCGCGATCTGAAGACCGGCGCCTGCTGCCCGGCCGAGGCCATGCCGGCCTGGCTGCGGCCGCTGCTGGCCGATCTGCATCCCGAGATCCATGAGCGCTTCTACGGCTGCGGTTCGCCGCTGCCGCCGGCGCTGGAGGGCTGCACGGTGCTCGACCTCGGCTGCGGCACCGGCCGCGATGCCTACCTGCTGTCGCGACTGGTGGGCGAGGGCGGTCAGGTGATTGGGGTCGACATGACGCCTGAGCAGCTCGATGTCGCGCGCCGGCACCAGGCCTGGCAGGCCGAGCGCTACGGCCATGCGCGCAGCAATGTGCGCTTTGTTGAAGGCTACATCGAGGACCTCGCGGCCTGTGGCATCGCCGACGCCAGCGTCGACGTGGTGGTCTCGAACTGCGTGCTGAACCTCGCCCCCGACAAGGCGCGCGTGTTCGCCGAGATCTTCCGTGTGCTGAAACCCGGCGGCGAGCTCTACTTCAGCGATGTCTTCGCCGATCGTCGCATCCCCGTTGCGCTGCGCAGCGACCCGGTGCTGCTGGGCGAGTGTCTCGGTGGTGCGCTCTACGTCGAGGACTTCCGCCGCGTCATGTCCGCGGTGGGCTGCGCGGATGCCCGTGTGGTCAGCCGCGCACCGATCCCACTGCTCGACCCGGCGATCGAAGCGAGGCTGGGCATGGTGCGCTTCGAGTCGATCACCGTGCGCGCCTTCAAACTCGATCTGGAGGACCGCTGCGAGGACTATGGCCAGCTCGCCACCTACCGCGGCAGCCTGGCGCAGGCGCCGCATGCGTTCGATCTGGACGACCATCACCGCTTCGAGACCGGCCGCCCGCTGCGGGTCTGCGGCAACACCTTCGACATGCTGGCGTCGACGCGCTACGCGCGGCACTTCGAGCTGATCGGCGACAAGCGCACGCACTTCGGCCTGTTCGACTGTGCGCCCGCAGCGACCGCCGCGGCGGCCGCTCAAGGCGGAAGCTGCTGCTGAACCGCTGCGCCCGGAGCCGCCGCTCGCCGAGCACAGGCGGAACGGTGTGGCCTCAGCGCACCGCGCGCTGGCTGACCGCGACGCTGCCGAGGATCAGCGCGCCGGCCAGCAGCATCGGCAGGGTCACCGGCTCGTCCAGCAGCCACCAGGCCCAGCTCACCGCGAACAGCGGGATCAGGTAGGTCACCGTCGAAGCGCGGCTGGCACCCACCCGCGCAATCAGCCGGTAGTACATGACCATGGCGATGCCGGTGCACAGCACGCCCAGGCCCAGCGCCGAGCCCCAGGCCAGCAGCGGGGGATTGACCGCTGGCCAGTAGGCGATGGCGAAGGGCAGCACCAGCAGCGAGGAGCAGAGCAGGTTGGCCGCGGCCACGGCACCTGCGGGCAGGTGCGAGAGGTGCCGGCGTACCAGATTGATGCCGATGCCGTAGAGGAAAGCCGCCAGCGTGCCGGCTGCCGCGGCAAGCCCCACGCTGGCACCGGCGCTGCGGCCGCTGGCCAGCACGACAACGCCGACGAAGCCGATCGCCAGCGCCATCGCCCGCCGCTGGCCGATCTTCTCGCCGAAGAACAGAAAGCCGACCAGGGCGGTGAAGGGCACGGTCATCGCATTGGTGATCGCGCCGATGCCTGCTGGCGCGCGCTCGGCGGCCCAGGCGAACAGGGTGAAGGGCACGGCTGAGTTGATCGCCGCCACCAGCACCAGCAGCGGCCACAGCCGCCACGGGAACTGCGCGCGGGCCAGCCAAAGGAAGGGCAGCAGGATCAGCGCACCGAAGGCCAGCCGCAGCTCGACCAGGGGCAGGGCGCCGAAATGCGGGGCAGCGACACGCATGAACAGGAAGGAGGCCCCCCAGATCGCGCCGAGCACGGCGAGTTCGATCGGCGTGAGCCAGCGCGCGGCGAGGCCGGGCTGCGGAAGGGGAAGCGCGGAAGCGGGTGCGGACATGGGGCGAACTCGTAGGGGAGGGAGAGCCGCGAATCTGCTGCGACGCGCAAGTCTGGACATCCGCTGACACCGGCGCTGGCCGTTTCCGGACCGCGCAGATCAAAGTCCCGCAGCGCAGCGAATTGTCCGCGCAGACGACGCCTTCACAAGCGACTTATGCTTGCGCGAGCCACAAACCTCATTTGAGTCGAACATGGCCCTGCACAGCGACTGGCTCTCCGCCCTGGCCGCCTTCGAGGCCGCCGCGCGCCATCAGAACTTCGCCCACGCCGGCGAGGAGCTGCATCTCACCGCCAGCGCGGTCAGCCACCACGTGCGTCGGCTGGAGGCGCGGCTCGGTCTGCCGCTGTTCCGTCGCCATGCGCGCGGCGTGCAGCTCACCGCCGAAGGTCGCCTGCTGGCGGATGCGGCGTCCGGCGCCATTGCCGACATCGACGCGGTGATGCGCGGCCTGCGCGGCAGCCGCGAGCGCGAGCCGCCCGTGCGCATCACCACCCTGCATTCGTTCGCGTCGAGCTGGCTGATCCCGCGCCTGCCGGACTTCGCGCGCGTGCATCCGCAGATCCGCCTGAACGTCGATACCGGCAGCGCGCTGACCCGCTTCGACGACAGCGGGCCGGACCTCGGAATTCGTTATGGGCCAGGACGTTGGCCGGGCCTGAGTTCCGTGCCGCTGCTTGAGGATCGACTGTTTGCCGTGGCTGCGCCGAAGCTGGCGCGCGGCATCCGCACGGTCGATCAGGTGCTGAAGCTGCCGCTGATCGCCGACCTCGCCGTGCAGGGCTGGCGCGACTGGTGCCGCATGGCCGGGCTGCGTGTCGGCGTGCCCGACGAGCGCTATGTGTTCAGCGACAGCACCGACATGCTGGCCGCCGCCGAGCAGGGCCTCGGTGCTGCGCTGGCGCGCTCCTCGATCGTGCAGCCCTGGCTGGACGCGGGCACCCTGGACCGGCTGCCGGGCCCCGAACTGCCGGGGCGCTACAGCTACCACGTAGTCTGGCCCGAGCACCGTCGCCTGAAGCCGGCCGCGCGCAGCGTGGTGGACTGGCTGCTGGGGCAGGCGGGGCAGGGTTGAGGGCATTGCCTGTGCGTTGTCCAGTCCGCTGAAGCTGCGGGCGCAGCTTGCCTGCGCCCGCATGCCCGGCTTACTCGGGCAGCAGATCCACCGCCACGTCGACCGCCGTGCGGGCCTGCTCGCCAAGTCGTGCTGCACGTTCGCAGACCGTGCTGGCCTCGGAACTGCCGCGCGCCCAGCTCAGCTCGCAGCGCTGGGCGTATTGGGCTGCTTCGGCCAGCGCGCTGAGCGCCACGTTCTCGCGATCGCGCAGGTCGCGGTCCTCGCTGCCGGCCATTTCGCGGCGCCGCAGGTCGACCGCATCGAGCAGGGTCTGCTCGAGTTCGACCAGCTTCAGCGAAGGCTGCAGCAGGCGCAGCTGGGCCTGGATGCTGCGCAGATCCAGTACCGGGCCGCCATTGCGCTGGCCGGCGAGGCTGGCGCTCTCCAGCGCGAAGATCGCCGAGTTCCAGTGCGAGTTCTGCTGTGCCGCCTTGAAGTCGCTCGGCCCCCGGCAGTTGGCGCCGCAGAAGGGCCGCGGAATCAGGTTGCCGTTGTTGTCGATCCAGCGGAAATCGTCCGCCTGATAGACGAAGAAGGACTCGAAATCGGAGTTCGGCCAGGCCACCGGCACGCCGTCGACGCTGATATCGATACCGCTGCCGCTGCAGCCCGGCAGGTCGCGCAGGCGGATCACGATCGGGTCCTGCGTGCTGATGTTGGCGGTACCGAAGTGCTGCCCGTACTGGGTGACCCACTGGGTGTTTTCCGAGCCCAACAGGCGGATGCCGCAGGCGCCGGCCTTGGGCGCGATGGCATCGTGCCACTGGCTGTTGATCGTGACCTGGCCGGGCTGGATGGATTCATTGCCGCCGAAGTGGATGTAGTAGTCGTGGCTGGACGCAGCCTGGGCGGTCTGGGCGAGGGTGCCGGCGAGCAGCAGCGCGCAGCTGCCGGCGAGAGTGCGGAGAGTGTTCATGGGGTCGTTCCTTGGGTTGGCCGCGACGGGTATCGCCGGGCTCATCCACGGACACGCGATTGCGAGGGCGAAACGACAGCCTTGGCTGTCCGCGCCACAGAGCAGGCTGGTCTGGATCGCGTGCGACGCAGGCGCGCTGCGCCTGCGTCGAGGGGCCGTTTCGCGCGACCGGTCCCGGTCGGTTCGCTGATGTCAGGCGCTTGCACACGCCGAACCGAGGCGGCTTGAGGCTTGCGGTGGGCCAGGGCCCACCCTATGCAGAGCCGCAGTCGCGGCACCGGTGATGGAATGCGCATCCCTGGGGTGGGCTTTGGTCCACCGCAGCCTCGGCATTGCGACACGAATCGCCCGTCCATCGCGTGGACCCTGGACCACCGCGGCCTGCGCAGCGCGACAGGATCACTTCTCAATAGGGTGGGCCCTGGCCCACCGCAGTCTGCGCAGCGCGACAGTGCTCGCTCGCCCCGATCTGCTCCAGGCTTGAGCGCGAATCAAGAGCCAAGCGCGTGTCGCGCGAGGCCCCGACAGCGGGCCCGGCGCCCACGGGCGCGCCCCTTTGGATTTGCGATTCAAGTGGCCGATGCGGTCATGTTCTTAGTCAGACCGACGTGCCTGTGCCCTGCGGCCGGCCCGGTGGCCTGCCCTTCATGAACTGCCGATACAGCACCGGCACCACGAACAGGGTCAGCACGCTGGAGAAGGCCAGGCCCCAGACGATGGCCGAGGCCACCGGGCCCCACAGCAGGCTCTCGCCGGCGAAGCCCATGGCCAGCGAGAACAGACCGGCGATGGTGGTGCCGGTGGTCATGGCGATGGCGATCACGCGGCGGCGCGCGGCATAGATGGCGGCGTGAAGGGTGCGCATGCCGGCGGCGCGGCGCTGGTTGGCGGCGTCGATCAGCACGATCGCACCGTTCACCGAGATGCCGATCAGGGCGATCGCACCGTACATCGTGTACAGCGAGACCGGGTTGCCGGAGACGACCACGCCCAGCGTCACGCCCACCAGCGCCAGCGGCACGGTGACCAGGATCAGGAAGGGCTGCCAGTAGCTGCGGAACTGCGCGGCCAGAATCAGATAGATCAGGCCGATGCCCAGCAGGCTCAGCGGCCCCATGGCCGCCAGCGATTCGTTGATGTCGTCGAGCTGGCCGGAGAAGTCGAGATCGGCGTTCGGATAGGCCGCACGCACGGTTTCCCACTGCTCGCGCAGGGTCTGCGCCGCCGCCACCGCATTGTTCACGTCGAGATCGAGATCGGCCTCGACGGTGATCGCGCGTCGGAAGTTCCAGTGCTTGATCAGGTCGGCGCTGATGCGCGTCTCGTGCTTGACCAGGGCGCCGAGCACCGTGGTGCCGCCCCCGGGCAGGGCCACCGGCTGCGCCAGCAGTGCCTCCACACGATCCAGCCGCTGCGGACGCGCCTGCACGCGCAGCTCGACCTTCTCGCCGCGGTCGCGCAGGTCGGCCACTACCTCGCCATCGACGTGCAGGCGCACCAGACGTGCGACTGCGGAGGGATCCAGCCCTGCCTCGCGCGCGGCCGCCACGTCGACTTCCAGCTTGAGCTCGCTGCGGCCGGGGCTGGAATCGTCGCTGATGTCGCGCGCGCCTTCGATGCCGCCGATGATCCGCTTGACCGCCTCGGCGGCGGCTGAGAGTTCGGCGGGATCGTCCGCGCGCACCTTGACGCTGATCGCCTTGCCGGTGGGCGGGCCGCCGCTCAGCTTGAAGAAGGACATCTGCGCCGGCACCGGCGCGTTCTCGATGTCTGCGCGCATGCCCTCGATGATCTCGTCGATCAGCCGCGAGTCGTCGGTGGCGGGGTTCAGGGACACGGCGATCTGGCCGTAGCGATCGCCATAGACGGGCTCGACATCAGTGAACTTGATGCCGGCCATCGACACCACCGAGCGCGCTTCGCCCTCGCGCAGATGGAGGCGCACGATCTGCTCCACGGTCAGGGTGTGGGCGATGCTCTCTTCAATCGGCGTGGTCGGTGGCAGATCGACGTTGACGTAGAACAGCCGGATCGGATCGAAGGCGAAGAAGTTGAAGCGCACCGGGCCGCTGTTGAAAGCCGCGCCCAGCACGATCAGGCCCATGGTGGCGAGGAACAGGGCGAAGGCGCCACTCAGGTACCGCGCCGGACGGCGCATGACGTGGATCAGCGCGCGCGTGTACTTGACCCGCAGCGCGTGCGTCCAGCGCTCGCGCCAGGCTTGGCTGCGCGAGCGGCTGAGCGCTTTGCTGCCCATCGCGGTGACGTGTGCGGGCAGCATCCAGAAGGCCTCGATCAGGCTCACCGCCAGGCCCACCGTGACCACGAAGGGAATGACGAACATGAACTTGCCGAGGATGCCCGGCAGCAGCATCAGCGGCAGGAAGGCCGCCATGGTGGTCGACACCGCGGCCAGCACCGGCAGGCCGACCTCGCGCAGGCTTTCCACCGCCGCCTGCACGGCTTCGGTGCCACGCTGCATGCGGTAGTACATGGCCTCGACCACCACCACCGCGTCATCCACCAGCATGCCGAGCACGATCACGATGCCCAGCAGCACCGAGACGTTGAGCGAGTTGCCGGTGATGTCCAGCAGGATGAAGGTGCCGGCGATCGAGAACACCACGCCCAGCGCCACCATGGTCGAGATGCGCGAGCCGAGGAACAGCCAGCACACGCCGAGCACCAGGATCAGGCCGACCAGGGCGTTGTCCTGCATGATCGCCAGCGCGTCGCGGGTGGGGATGGACTGGTCGTCGCTCAGCACCAGCGACAGGCCGGTGCCGGCGAGCACCGCGTTCTTGCGCTCGACGTAGTCACGCAGGCGGTCGACCAGCTCCAAGGTGTTGCTGCCGCCGATCTTGGTGACCGACAGCAGCACGGCCGGCTGGCCCTCGGTGCCGACCAGCTGGCGCGGCCGCTGGCTGATCCGCCGCACCTCGGCCAGCGTGTCCAGCCGCACCGCGGCGCCGTTCGCCAGCGGCAGCTCGAAGCCGGCCAGACGCTCGACGTCGGGCACCGCGCCGGCCACGCGCACCAGCCATTCGGCGTCACTCGCATCCTGCTTGCCCGCGAAGACGTCGCGGAACCAGCCGCGCAGCGCATCCGACAGCTGTACCGCGTTGATCCCGCGCGCGGCCAGCTGCTGCGGGTCGAATTCGACGCGCAGCTCGGGGTCGCGGAAGCCCAGCGCCAGCACGCGGTCGACGCCGCTGATGCGCTCGATGTCCTCGCGCACGCTGCGCGCGGCGAAGCGCAGGTGCTCGTCGTCGGCCTGGCCGCGCAGCACCACCATCGCGGTGGGAAAGCCGTTGGCCGTGGTGATCTCTAGGATGTCCGGGTCGAGCGCCTCCACCGGCAGCTCGGCATTGGCCTTGTTCTGGATCTCGCGGCGCACGTCGTTGACGCGCTTGTCGAAGGTGCGCTCGTCGATCTCGCGGAAGCGCACCAGGATATTGCTGACGCCCTCGCGCGAGGAGCTGATCACCCAGCGCACGTCCTGCACGTTGCGCAGGGCGTCTTCCAGCGGATTGGTGATCTTGGCTTCGACGTCCTCGGCGGACGCGCCGGGCAGGGCGGTGCTGACGTTCAGCCAGTTGAAGTTGATTTCCGGGTCCTGCTCGCGCGGCATGGTCGCGTAGGCGATCGCGCCCATGACCAGCACCACCGCAAACGCGATGTTGGCCAGCGGATGGTGGGTGATGAAGCGTTCCAGCAGCTTCATTGGCCTGCCACCGGCAGCGCGTCGCCTTCGTTCAGACCCTGCTGGCCCTGGCTGACGATGCGCGTGCCGGCCGGCACCTCAAGGCGGAACGGCCGCCCTTCCTGGGCATCCGGGGCCGGCACGAAGCGGGCGGCCCCCGCCTGGTCGATGAAGGCGCCGAGCTGACCGCCGCGCTTGACCATCAGCTCGGCCGGCAGCAGCAGGGCGGCCGTCGTCCACTCGATCTGTCCGGTGCTGCCGGCAGGGGCGGCCTCGCCGGTGAAGGCGAAGCGCGCGAGCCGGGTGCGGGCACTGCGCTCCAGCAGCGGCGACAGCGCTTCCAGCTGCAGTGGATAGCGTCGGCCTGTCGACACGAAGGCGAAGTCGCGCCCTTCTTCGAGCCGGTTCGCGGCCTCGGGAGCGAGCTGGGCCTCGACCTCGGGCGCGGCGGTGGAGACCAGACGCAGCAGTGGCGTGCCCGGCGCTGCCAGCGCACCGACCTGGGCCTGGCGCTCCAGCACCACCCCCGCGAATGGCGCGCGGACGCGGCATTTCTCCAGCTGTCTCGCCGCCGCATCGCGCGCGGCGCGCGCCAGATCGACGTCGGCCTTTGCGGCATCGAGGCCCGTCTCCAGCGCCAGCAGTTCGTCCTCGCTGATATGGCGCTCGGCCCGCAGGCTGCGCCCGCGCTCGGCGCGCTGGGTCGCCAGGGTCAGTCGCGCCTGCGCCGCCTTGAGCTGGGCTTCGGCCTGCTGCAGCCCCAGCCGCGCGTCGCGCTCATCGAGACTGATCAGCAGCGCGCCCGTTTCGACCTCGCGACCGGCCTCGACGTGCACCGTGGCCACGGCGGCGGCGACCTCGGCGGCGATCAGCGCATCGTTCGGCGCCAGCACGGTGGCACTGGCGGTCTGGCGATCCGGCAGGGCCAGGGCTTCGATGGGCTGCAGCTCGATGCGGTTGGAGGCGGGAATTGCCGCTGTCGTCGCCTCGGGCCGGGCATGCGAGGACAGAGGAATGCCCAGGGCGACAAAGGTGCAGAAAAGCAGGGCAGCAGATCGGGCTGGACGGTGCATGGGACTTCCTGTCAGGTGTGCACGCTTCATGCGGGTGGGTAGGCGTCTCAACGCGGCATTTCAGCACAGGAGCATGACATCGGGTGCGCATCCCTGGCGCCCGTCTGTACGGCTCTTCTCCATGGCCGGCCCCTTGGAACTCCATGCTGCTCGATCAGCCGGCGGCAATGGAAGTCTGTGGAAGGGCGAATGTTCCGCGCGGCGCCACCGCAAGAGGTGGATCAGACCGACCACGCGGCTCAGGTGACCGCACGCGACAGTCGATGCCGGGCGAGCCAGGCGAGCAGCAGCGCCTGCAGCAGGAGGATTGCCAGCAGTCCGAGGGGCGGAGGTGCCGTGGGCGCTGCTTCGACGAACTGCGGAACCTGCGCTTCGTCTGCGGTCGTCCAGGGCCGCTCCTCGGAGACGTAGGGGTAGAGGTGGATGCGCAGGGCGCGATGCAGGGTGCGCACTTCATCGAGAAAGGCGAGGTGGGCGTCCAGATCGCTGTCGGCGAGACGATGCAGGGCGGCCTGCGCGGCGACGGTGGGCAGGGCAAGGGCGAGCTGGCGGGTCGAGGTCTCGCGCAGCCCGAGCTGGCGTTGGTAGTCCTCGCTGGCCTCGCGCACGGCCATGTCGCCCGCGTGCTGCAGGGCGTAGTACCACTTCCAGTGGAAGCGCGTTTCCACCGGCGGCGTGTCCTGCCACTCGGGGTGATCCTCGAAGAAGCGCTCGAAAGTCTCCGGCTTGGGGCGATCCCAGCCGGCGTGCACCTCTTCGCGCTGGGCCAGCATCAGGTCCACGCCGCTGTCGATCGGCTGGAAGCGCTGCAGGGCGGCGTTGCCAAGACTGGGCAGGACAAGACACAGCAGCAGCCACAGCCCGACCAGACGAGCGGCATTCGCGCCCGAACTGCTGGCCGCACTGGCCAGACAGACGCAAAGCGCGCCCCAGAACAGGAGGTAGAGCAGGCAGATGCCGAGCACGGCCGCGATCGACAAGGCCGTTGCGGTGCTGGACAGGGCGAAGGGCAGCAGCGGCAAACACAGGGCCAGGCCGGTGAGCCCAATGCGCAGGCCGACGCGCCGCCACCACAGGCCGTGCGTGGACGCCAGCGTGCGCAGCAGGCGCAGGCGCCCGGCTTCCCGTTCGGCGCTGACCAGATCGTGCAGCAAGGCGATCAACACCAGCGGAGCGAGGTAGACGAGCACGAAGGCGAAGTCGAAGCGGCCAGCCAGGGCCAGCGCCGGGTTGGCGTGCTCACCCTCGTAGAGTTGCGCCTCCAGCCCCAGCGCCCGCACGCGCATCAGCCAGGGTGCGACGTCGCGCTGGCCGATCGCGACGAAACCCAGTGGCGCGGGCGAGTCCCAGGCCAGCACGAAGCGGTGATAGGCGAGGATGCCGGCGTCGCCGCCGGCGCCGTAGCGGGCCTGCACCAGCGCACTGCTCTCCGCCTGCAGGGTCTGGGCTTCGGCGATGCGCTCGCGCTGAGCATCCATCTGCCGCGCGCCATTCCAGCTGGCGGCGAGACTCAATGCCGCCAGCACCAGAAGCGCGAGCACGGCCATGCGTGAGCGCAGCAGCAGGCGCAGCTCGCGGTGCAGCAGCGTGAATGGGCGTGGGCGCGGCGCAGTTTCCGGCTGCGCGTGGGGCAAGGCGTTCATGGCCGTGCCTCCGCGCGCGCGGCGGACAGCGGCAGGGCAATGGCCAGCAGCACGACCCACAGCAGGAGCACGCCGAGCGCACGCAGCAACTCCACGCTGGGGCTCAGCGCCGGCGGCACGAACTCGAAGCGCGGCAGGGTGGCCCAGGTGTCACGCGAGAGCTTCTGCGCGCGGTCGTCGACCTGCGCGATCTCTTCGGCGTGCGGGTGTTGAGCGCCTGTACGAATGCGAAACGGTGCTCCTCGGCCTGCGCGAGAAACGCGTGGTGAGTGCCGGCATCGGTGCCGCTCAGCTGCATGGAGGCGGGGCGCAGGGCCAGCAGCGGCGACAGCCAGCCGAGTGCGGAGAGCGCCTCCGTCTGCGAGGCCTCGATTGCCTGCAGGGCCTGCATCTGCTGCTGGAACAGCTCGCTGGTGAGGCGCTCGCCCTCCAGCATGACCAGGCCACCGTAGTTGACCGGCAGGTCTTCGATGCGCTGCACGCCGTAGCGCTCCAGCACCTGCTGGCGGAACGCGCTGAAATAGGGGTCGTTGGGGTTGTGGCTGTCGCCGATCGCCGCCAGTGCCTTCTGCACGCCGATGTCGGTGGCGACCCGCGTGGGCAGGGGTTGATTGCGCTGCAAGTGGTCAGCGGCGATGCGCGGCAGGGCCACGCACAGCACCACCCACAGCGACAGCCCCGCCAGCAGGGACTCGCGCGGTCGCCGCGCGAACAGCGAGATCAGCAGGGCCAGCAATACCCACAGCAGGCTATGCAGCAGGTATAGCGCGAACAGCAGCGCCGCGGGCAGCAGCCGGCCGTGTGCGCCTGCGACCGTGAGCACGGCGATCAGCGCCGGCGCGCCGAGTGCCATCGCCACGCCGGCCTGGGCGAGCAGCTTGCCGGCGACGATCTGCGTGAGTGGCACGCCCTGCACCCGCAGCAGCCGCAGGCTGCCGTCGGCGCGTTCGCGGGCAATCGCCGCGTGGGCCAGCAGTACGATCAACAGCGGCAGCAGCAGCTGCAGGACAAAGGCCGGGCTGAGCTGGCCGAAGCGCAGCAGCAGGGACGACTGCCGCGCATCGCCGAAGTTGGCGCTGTTCTGGCGATGGCCTTCGAGATAGATCAGATGCCCGGTGTAGGCGTCCACGCCGAAGTCGAAGAAGGCCAGCGGGCCCAGCGGGCGCAGCGCGAACTGGCCGTAGTGCACGACCCGATGCGGGTGGCGATCCGGTTGATCGAGAAAGGCCTGGTCGCTGCTGGCCTGGGCGCGCGCGCGCGCCGAGTCGGCGCGGGTGCGCTGATCCAGCGCAGCGACCGTGGCCGCCAGCATCAGGATCAGCATCAGCACCGCCGCGGTGCGGCTTAGCCCGTGGCGCAGCAGCCAGCGCAGCTCTTCGCGGGCGATCCGCAGCACATGGCGGCGGCGCGGCCTGAGCATCCCGCCTGTGCCCGTGATCGCAGCGACCGGACTCACGCGGCGGCCTCGGCGAAGCGACGGTGCAGCGCATTGAGGTCGAAGCGATCCTGACCCTGCGCCCGCCATTCCTCGACGATGCGGCCGTCGGCGAGAAAGCCGATGCGGTCTGCGGTGTCGGCGGCCGAAAGCAGGTCGTGGGTGACCATCAGCACCGCGACCCGGTCCGTCTTCAATGCCTGCAGCAGGGCGTTGAGCTCGGCGGTGGCGCGCGGATCGAGGCCGGAGCCGGGCTCATCAAGGATCAGCACCGGCGTGCGTCGCGCCAGCGCGAGGGCGATGGCGACCTTCTGACGCATGCCTTTGGAGTAGCCGGACAGCGGGCGCGACCAGGCCTCTCGAGGCAGGGCGACACGCAGCAGGGCGGGTTCGATCACGTCGGCGGGGTCGGGATCGATGCCCGCCAGAGCGAGCAGATAGTCGAGATTCTCGAACGCGGACAGGTGCTCGTAGAGGGCGATGCTCTCGGCGACGTAGGCGAGCTGCGCGCGCGCATCCTGCACATGGGTGCGCACATTGATGCCGGCGATCCGCAGTTCGCCGGCCTCCGGCTTGATCAGGCCCAGCAGGGCCGCGACCGTCGTCGATTTGCCGGCGCCATTGCCGCCGAGCAGGGCGTAGACCTCGCCGGCGCGCACCTGCAGGTCGAGCCCGCGCAGTACCTGCTGCTCGCCATAGCGGTGATGCAGCCCGCGCACTTCGATACGCACATCTTCATTCAGCCAGCTCATGTCAGAACCTCAGCTGCGCGCCGACCGTGATGCGGCGCTTCTCGCCCGGCGTGACCCAGGTGCGCATCACCGAGCTGACGTAATGCTCGCGGTCGAACAGGTTGTCGACATCCAGCGAGAGGCTGAAGCGATCGCTGGGCTGCCAGTAGGCGACCAGCTTGGCGGTGGCGTAGGACGGCAGACGGAACAGGACGAGGCCGCTGGCGGCTTCGGCGCGGGTGCGGGTTTCGCCGGCACGCTCGCCGACATAGGTCACGCCGCTGCCGAGGCCGATGAGGCCGCTGCCGAGGCCGCGCTCATGCACGGCCAGCAGGCTGCCGTTGCGGCGCGGCACGTTGATCAGGGCGCTGCCGGCTTCGAGCACGTTGTCGCGTGTGACCTCGGCATCGAGCTGCACCCAGGCGGCGTTGAGTCGCCAGTGCTCGCCGATGCGACCCGAGGCATCGAACTCAAGGCCGCGGCTGCGTACTTCGCCGGCCGCGATCGAAAAGCCGGCGTTGGCGGGGTCACCGGTCAGCACGTTGCGCTTGTCGATCTGGAAGGCGGTGAGCGTGGCGCCGAGGCCGCCGTCGCGGTGCTCCCACTTGGCGCCGACTTCCAGCGCGCGGCCCGATTCGGGATCGAAGGCAGCGCCGTTGACGTCGCTGCCGGCATTCGGCCGGAACGACTGGCCGACGTTCGCGAACAGGGTGTATCCAGCGCCGCCGAGCCAGGACAGGCCCAGGCGCGGCACCCACTCGGTCGGGTCCTGCGCGCTGCGGCTGCCGCTGCGGCGGTTCTCGAAGTCCTGCTGGAAGCGCTCGCCGCGCACGGCAGCAATGACGCGCCAGCGCTCGCCCAGGCTGATCGAGTCCTGCAGGTAAAGCGCCGTGCTGCGCTGGCGCTCGAAGGTGTCGGTGTTCGCCAGCGGGGTCGGCTGCGGCTGACCATAGACCGGGTTGAACAGGTCGATGGCATAGGGCGCGGCTGCGCTCGGATTGATGCGCAGCATCCGTTGGCTCAGCTCGAACTCGTAGCGCTCGATGCCGATCAGCAGCTCGTGTTCGACGGCGTCGCCCTGCAGGCGGCCAACGGCTTCGACCTGCAGCGCGGTGTCGTCCGACTCGTAGTCGCGGAAGCGACGCTGGCGGCGCAGGGTGCGGCCATCGGCCTCGACCAGCGAGGGCTCGGTCGAGAAGCCGCGCAGGCTGCCGTCCTTCCGCGACAGCGCGCCGCGCAGGCTCCAGACCTCGCTCAGCGCGTGGTCGATGCTCAGCTGGTGCTGGGCGTTCTGCAGGCGCACGCGGCCGTCGGCGGGTTCACCGTTGAAGCGCTCGACCGGCACGATGCCGAGCTGTCCATTGATGGCGGGCACGCCGCGGTCGAGCACGGCTTCATGGCGCAGCCACTGGCCCACATAGTTCAGCTCGGTATCCAGCCCGAGCTTCCAGGTGAACGCCGGTGCCAGCACTCGACGCTGCTGGTTGACGACATCGCGGAAGCTGTCGCGGTCCTCCATCGCCGCATTGAGTCGCCAGGCGAAGCTCTCGCCCACGGGCGCGGTGCTGTCGAAGGCGGCCCGTCGGAAAGCGTGGCTGCCGCCGTAGAGTTCGATCGACGAGGCCGGCTGCCACAGCGGCCGCTTGCTGACCAGGTTGACCGTGCCGCCGGGCTCGCTGCTGCCGTACAGCGCCGAGGCTGGCCCCTTCAGGAACTCGAAGCGTTCGACGTCGGCGGTATCGCGCGGCGCGTTGAAGCCGCGGTTGGCCGAAAAGCCGTTCAGCAGCAGGGCGCTGCCGGTGTTCTCGTTCCCGGGCAGGCCGCGCAGCGCGAGGTTGTCCCACAGGCCGCCGAAGTTGTTCTGGCGCGAGACGCCGCCGACGTAGTCGACCGTATCGGACAGCCGCAGGGCGCCAAGGTCGTCGATGGCCTGGCGTGAAAGCACCCGCACTGACTGCGGCAGCTCGCGCAGCGGCAGGGCCGACTTCGCGCCGGCCGCCTCGTCCGCGTAGTAGGTCCCGGAGACGCTGCGTCCGACCACTTCAATGGCGTCCAGGCGCTCGGCGGTGCTGTCCTCGGGCTGCGCGAAGCTGTGGGTAGGCGCAACAGCGAGCAGGGCGAGAGAAACAGCACGGCTCAGAGACAGGGTGCGGGGTGTACAGGCGGCAGTAGGCATGGGGAGAGGCGAGGGGAACGGAATGCAACACTATAACGTCGCAATGTGTACCCGCGAAGTAGGCCGAAGGGCAGGGATGGGTTCTCAGCCCTGCCAGTCCTTCAGCACCAGCAGCCGCGTTTCGCTCATGTCCTCGATGGCCCAGCGCACGCCCTCGCGACCCAGGCCGCTGGCCTTGATGCCGCCGTAGGGCATGTTGTCCATGCGGAAGCTCGGCACATCGCCGACCACCACGCCGCCGACTTCGAGCTTCTCCCAGGCGTGCAGGGCGCGCTTGAGGTCGCGGGTGAACACACCCGCCTGCAGCCCGTAGCGCGAGGCGTTGACGCGCTGGAGCGCTGCATCGAAGTCGCTGAAGGGTTCGAGGTAGGCGACCGGGCCAAAGGCTTCCTCACGGGCCAGGCGGCAGTCGGCCGGCACGTTTTGCAGTAGCGTCGCGGCATGCAGATTGCCGCGGCGCTCGCCGCCCGCCAGGACGCGCGCGCCGCCGGCCTTGGCTTCATTGATCCAGTCCTCGATGCGCTCGGCGGCGGCGTGGTCGATCAGCGGGCCGATGAAGGTGTCCTCGTCGCGCGGATCGCCCATCTTGAGCTGCTCGACGCGGGTGATCAGCTTCTCGCGCAGCGCGGCATAAAGGCTGTCATGGACCAGGATGCGCTGCACGCTGATGCAGCTCTGGCCGCTCTGGTAGTAGGCGCCGAAGACGAGCCGATCGACCACCTGCTCCAGCGCCACGCCGGGCTCGGCATCGACGATGCAGGCGGCATCACCGCCGAGTTCCAGCGTGACCTTCTTGCGCCCGGCGCGAGCCTTGAAGTCCCAGCCGATCGCGCCGCCGGTGAACGACAGCAGCTTGAAGCGTTCGTCTTCGACCAGTGGGGCCGCATCTTCGTTGCTGCAGCAGACAATGGAGAAGGCGCCTTCTGGCAGCTCGGTCTCGGCGAGGATCTCGCCGAGGATCAAGGCGCCGATCGGCGTGCGCGGCGCGGGCTTGAGGACAAAGGGACAGCCGGCGGCGATGGCCGGCGCGACCTTGTGCGCCACCAGGTTGAGGGGAAAGTTGAAGGGCGTGATGAAGCTGCAGGGGCCGATGGGCGCCTGGCGGGTGAAGCCGCGGTAGCCGTTGCCGCGCGCGGAGATCTCGAGGTTCAGCATCTCGCCGCCGATGCGCACCGATTCCTCGGCGGCGATGCGGAACGTGTCGATGAGGCGGGTGACTTCGCCGCGCGAATCCTTGATCGGTTTGCCGGCCTCGATGCACAGGGCGAGCGCGAGCTCATCGGCGCGCTCTCGGAAGCGACGCACGCAGTGCTCCAGCACGGCCTGGCGCTGCCAGGGCTTGAAGGCGGCCATCGCGGGCGCTGCAGCGCTGGCCGCTGCGATCGCTCGCTCGACGTCCGCGGCAGAGGCCAGCGGCACGCAGGCCGCGACCTCGCCGCTGAACTTCTCGAGTACCTGGAGATCGGCGTTCGGTGATTCGGCGCGGCCGCCGATGTAGTGCGGATAGTTCGGCTTCAGCATGGTAGACCCCGGTCAGCTTCGAGCCGAGTGTAGTGGCCGGAGGTCGCCGAGGCGAACGCGGCCGCCCAGGCTGCGGCGCGAGCCTCCGCGCTTGTGCCTGAGGACAGCGGGGTGGATTACGCCCTCCTGAAGCGATCTCAGCGCCCGGCGTGGCATCACCCTCTCCTCAAGCAGTCTTCCGTCGCCTACGCGAGGGCGGGGGACAGTCCGCTTCCCGCAAGCGTCTTTGCTGCGTTTGCTGCCATGCGCCATCCGGGGGCGATCCGTATGCCACTTCGTGGTTCATGGCGTGCGTCAGCCCGGCAGCGCCTGGGCCAGCGCCAGCACATCGCTGAACACCCCGGCTGCGGTGACTTCCGCGCCCGCGCCGGGGCCGCGCAGGGTCAGCGGCGGCTGCTGCTGCAGGTCGGTGCGGATTTCCAGCACGTTCTCGCGAGGCCGCGCGCTGGCCAGCACGTCGTCCGTGCGCAGCGACGCCACGCCGACGCGGCCGCCGCGGGCGTCCACCTCGCCGACCACGACCAGGCGCTCGCCGCGTTTCTGCGCACCGCTGATGCGCCTGCGCCAGCTCGCGTCGTCGGCCCGCAGCGCACGCAGCAGGGCTTCGCCCTGGACGCCGCGCGCCTCGCTCAAGGGCTGCACGGTGATCTGCGCGGGCTCCAGTGCGAAGCCGGCTTCGCGGCCGAGGATCAGCAGCTTGCGGGCGACGTCCTGGCCACCCAGGTCTTCCAGCGGATCCGGCTCGGTGTAGCCGAGCTCACGCGCCTCGATCACGGCCTCGGAGAAGGCCACGCCCTCGTGCAGTCGCGACAGCAGGTAGGACAGCGAGCCCGACAGCAGGCCGCGGATGCCGAGCACGCGTTCGCCGCGCAGGCGCAGGTCGCGCAGCGGGCCGAGCACGGGAATGGCCGCGCCGACCGTGGTCTCGTAGCGCCAGGGCGTGCGCTGGGCCTGCGCCTGCAGGTCGCGATAGAAGTCCAAGGGACGTGCGCCGGCGTGTTTGTTGGCGGCGGCGATGGCGATGCCGCGGGCCAGCAGCTGCGGGTAGTCGGCGGCGACCTCGTCGCTTGCGGTGCAGTCCACGGCCACCGTGCCGCAGGCCTGGCCGAGGCGAGTCCAGAGCTGGCCGACATCGCCTTCGCGGCGGGGTGCGAGCAGGGCGTCCATGCCGATCGGATCGAGGCCATGCGCGCATTCGGCCAGACCGCGGCGGTCATAGGCCGCGCGCAGGCGCAGGTCGATGCCCAGCCCAGCCTTGAGGATCTCGCTGCGCGCCGCGAGGCGCGCCCGGAACGCGCTGCCGACGCGGCCGCGGGCGCCGATCAGGACGATGTCGATGCGTTTGGGGCTTGAGCAAGGGATGCAGGCAGGCAGGGCGGACATGGCGGGCAAGGGCGGTCGGGGCGGGTGCCGAATGAAACCACACATCCATCGCGATGAAAAGATATGTTTTGTCCCATGCCGGTCTGTACGCTGGCGTGGAGTCGAGGCCACGGTGGGCCGGGGCCCACCCTAAAACATGAGGATCAATTGCGTTGGTTGGGGGGCCACCCTATGCATGAGGCTGGATAGGGTGGGCCCTGGCCCACCATGCGCTGGACGCTCGCCTCGGTCCGATGGCACTCATGCCTCGGTCCGCCGGTGTCTGAAGCCCGGACCGATCCGAGTACTACCGCGCGGCGCCGGCTCAACGGGCCGTGCGCTCGAGCCTCAAGGCCGTTCCGTCGCCAGCCACTCGATCACTTCGGACAACACCGCCGCGCTCGCGCTGTTGAAGGCTGCGACAACATCCGCGGCATCACTCCCGCGTACCTCGGCCGAAGCCTCGAACCCATGTTCCGCCACGATGCGCTGCTGCCGATCCACGCGCTTGGCATGGAAGTGGATGCGCACCTCCTGCGCTTCGCGCGCGTACTCGAACACGCGCAGCTCGCCGATCAGACGCTCGTCACCCGCCAGCACGTCGCGCTCGCGGCCGACACGCAGGCGGCCGTCGTCCTCGATGGCGCGGATCATCAGGCCCTGCCAGAGCTGGGGCAGGGGCGCAGTCCAGCGCGCGCCGCGCAGCAGGCCAAGCTCGTCGGTGCCGGCGCGTACCACGATGCGCTCCGAGTCGAGCAGGCCGGCGGCTGAGGGCGCATCGACCAGCAGCTGCCGACCGGCGCTCGGGCCTTTGCTTGCAGCGATTTCGACGCCGAGGGCGAACACCCGCGCCTCGCCCTCGCGGGCCTGCGGCAGCGCACAGGCACCTAGCGCGCTGATCACCAGCACCGCACCCCATCGCGAAAGCAGGCGCAACGGCAAACGCATACACGGGAAGTCGCTCATCGCGGCTCGTACTCCTTTGGCTGGTCGCGGCCCAGCAGCAGGCCGGAGGCGTCGCGTTCGATGCGCTGGCTGAGCGCGGACAGTCGCGCGAGGGTTTCGCGCAGCTCGGCGAGGGTGGGAGCCAGCTGCGGCAGGCCCTGCTCGCCGAAGCGGTCGATCGCCGCGCGATTGTGCTCGACCAGCTGCTGGGTGCTGTCGGCCAGCCGCCGCGTGGCTTCCAGGGTTTCGTGCAGGCTGTGCAGGATCGGCTCGGCATCGCTGGCCAGCAGGCCATCGGCGCGCGCGGCGATCGAATCCAGCCGCTGCAGCAGCTGTTCGGCCTGGGCCAGCGAGGTGCGCAGCGACTGGCCGGCAGCCGAGAGATCCTCCAGCGCCTGGCCGACCGCATCGCCGTGTTCAGCCAAGGTCGCGCTGAGCGATTCGATATGCGCGAGCGTGGCGCTGACCTTGCCGACGTTGTCCTCGCTGAGCAGGCTGGACGCACGCGCCATCAGCTGGTTGACGTTGAGCACCACGTCCTCGCCCGAGGCGAACAGCTTGGCCAGAGCCGAGTCCTCGGCAATGATTCGTGGCACCTCGTCTGCGGCCGCTTCCAGACGCGGAGCTTCAGCGCTGCCGCCGCCGAGCTGGATGATCGCCACACCGGTCAGCCCGGTGAAGGTCAGCTTGGCCGTGGTGTCGGTCTTGACTGGCGTGTCACCGCCGACGCGGATGCGCGCGATCACCTGGCTGGGGTCTTCCGGCGCCAGCTGCAGTCGCCGCACCTCGCCGACTTGGATGCCGTTGTACTGCACCGCCGAGCCGACCGTGAGGCCGGTGACGGCCTCGGCGAACAGCACGTCGTAGTAGGCCCATTCGCGGTCCAGCGAGAGCTTGCCCAGCCACAGCACGAACAGGAAGGCGAGCACGAGCACGGCCAGCGCGAAGCTGCCGATCAGCACGTGGTTGGCGCGGGTTTCCATGAGCCTCAGGTCCTCATCGTCTGCGCATGTGCGCTGCGGCCGCGCGGGCCGGTGAAGCATTCGCGGATCCACGGATGCGGATGCGCTTCCACCACCTCGACCGTATCCGCCACCTGCACGCGGCCATCCGCCAGCACGGCGACGCGGTCGCAGATGGCGTACAGGCTGTCCATGTCGTGGGTGACCAGAAAAACACTGAAACCCAGCGCCGCGCTGAGCGTGCGGATCAGCTCGTCGAAGTCGGCCGCGCCGATCGGGTCGAGGCCCGAGGTCGGCTCGTCCAGAAACAGGATCTCGGGGTCCAGCGCCAGCGCGCGCGCGAGGCCGGCACGCTTGCGCATGCCGCCCGAGAGCTGGCTCGGGTACTTGTGCGCGGCCTCGGCCGGCAGGCCGGTGAGGCGGATCTTCAGCAGGGCGAGTTCGTCGAGCAGGTCCGCGGGCAGGTCGTAGTACTCCAGCAGCGGCACCTTGACGTTCTCGATCACGGTCAGCGAGGAAAACAATGCACCGTCCTGGAACAGCAGGCCGAAGCGCCGCTCGTAGGGCCGGCGGGCCTCTTCGTCCAGATGGGTGGTGTCGTCGCCGAACAATCGCACCGAGCCGCCGTCGGGCTGCTTCAGGCCGACGATCGAGCGCAGCAGCACCGACTTGCCCGCGCCCGAGCCGCCGATCACGCCGAGCACCTCGCCGCGGTAGAGGTCCAGATCGACGCCGTCGTGCACGCGCTGCGCGCCGAACTGCGAGATCAGCCCGCGCACCTCGATCACTGCTTCACGCGCTGGCGCACTCATACGCCGAGCTCCATGAAGAACATCGCGAACAGCGCATCGAACAGGATCACCAGGAAGATCGACTGCACCACCGACGAGGTGGTGTGGCGACCCACCGATTCGGCGCTGCCGGCGACCTTCATGCCTTCGAGGCAGCCGACCACGGCGATCAGGAAGGCGAACACCGGCGCCTTGATCATGCCGACCCAGAAGTGGCGGATCTCGGTCATTTCGTAGAGCCGGCTGATGAACATGCCGGGGCTGATGTCGAGCGCGGCCGAGCCGACAAGGGCACCGCCCAGAAGGCCGCTCATCATGCCGATGAAGGTCAGCAGCGGCAGCATGATCAGCAACGCGAGAAGCCGAGGCAGCACCAGCAGCTCGACCGCATCGAGGCCGAGCGCGCGGATGGCGTCGAGCTCCTCGCGGCTCTTCATCGAGCCGATCTGCGCGGTGAAGGCGCTGCCCGAGCGCCCGGCCAGCAGGATGGCGGTGAGGAGCACGCCGAACTCGCGCAGGAAGGAATAGGCCACCAGTTCAACGGTGAAGATCGATGCCCCGAAGTCGCGCAACACGGTGGCGCCGAGAAAGGCCACCACGGCACCCACCAGGAAGGTCAGCAGGGCGACGATCGGCACGGCATCCAGGCCGGTCTGCTCCATGTGGAAGACCGTCGAGGTCAGGCGCAGGCGGCGGCGTCCGACCAGCACCTTGGCGAGCGTCACCAGGGTCAGGCCGACGAAGCCCAGCAGCTGGCGTGTGTCGATCCAGAAGCTCTCCAAGGCTGCGCCCATGCGCGCCAGCAGGGCGATGAAGCCGTGTGCGCGCGCCTTGGGCAAGGCTGGCGCGCTGCGGCGCTCGATCAACAGACGCAGCATCGCGGCATCGGCCGGACGCAGTCCCTGCAGGTGTTCGATCGTATCGGCGTGCCCGCTCCGTGCCAGCAGGCGCAGCAGGATCAGCGCGCCGCAGGTGTCGAGGCGATGCAGGCCGGTGCAGTCGAAGTCCGCATCCGCCTCGATGCGTCCGAGCGCCGACGCCAACTCGGCCAGCGGCCGTGCATGCGCCAACGTCCAGTCGCCGCTGAGCGTGAGGCCACGCGGCGTGCGCTCGATGCGGGCGGGCAGGGTGGGCGTATCGGACATGCGGCGGAACATAGCATCGCCGCGGCGGGGCCGGACTTGGCTTCGCTCAAGTCAGGCAGGGCGTGTTGAAAACCCGTGCGCAGACCAGGGCCAGTGCTTGCTCCCCTCTCCCCTTGTGGGAGAGGGGCCGGGGGAGAGGGGGCGCGCGCGCGCGACACTTCAGCCCCTCTCCCCAACCCCTCTCCCACCGGGGGGAGGGGCTTGGAGTTCCGCTTGCTCAGCAGCGCTGAGACCGGGGTCGGACGAGCCGGCGCACGTGTTCACGCCAAGCGTGGCGTTGAACCGTGCGGCGATTGGCTAAGGCGACTTGCCTAGTCAGCGTTGCTGATGCGAGCTGCGGACTTGAGGTCGAAGCCTCACGGCATTTAACACTCCACACCCCCCGCCACCACCAGATCGTTTGGCGTCTCCAGTGCCGTTCCGATGGCGATGCCCAGACCCTTGGCCAGCGTCGCCAGCGACATGCTCGGTGCGCCGGGATGCCGGCAGGCCTGCTCGGGCAGGTAAGGGATGTGGATGAAGCCGCCGCGCACTTCAGGACGGCGTGTGCTCAGGTGATGCATCAGGGCGAAGAACACCGCATTGCAGACATAGGTGCCGGCGGACAGCGAGAGCTCGGCCGGCACACCGTGCTGGTTCAGGCTGGCGTGCAGCGCCTTGACCGGCAGGGTGGAGAAATACGCGTTCGGAGCACCCTCGATCAGCGCGCGGTCGATCGGCTGGGCGCCGGCATTGTCGGCGATGCGGGCATCGGCGAGGTTCAAGGCGACGCGCTCGACCGATAGTCGCGCGCGCCCGCCGGCCTGACCAACGCAGACCACCAGCGCGGGCCTGACGCGTTCGATCGCCTCGATCAGCGTGCGCGGGCCGTCGGTGAAGCAGACCGGCAGGGCTGCAGGTTCGACCCGATGCCCGGCGATGCGCTCGCCGGAGAGTTCGTGCAGCACTTCCAAGGCGGGATTGACCGGCTCGCCGCCGAAGGGTTCGAAACCCGTCAGCAGCACCCGCGGCAGGCCTGCCATCAGTAGTTCGAGGCCAGCACCTGGGTGCTGACGGCGACGAAGTGGAAGCTGCTGCCGGCCAACACGAACAGATGCCAGATCGCGTGCGCGTAGGGCAGGGTGTCGCGGTGGTAGAACAGGGTGCCGAGGGTGTAGGCCACGCCGCCGGCCAGCAGCCAGGCGATGGTGGCGGTCGAGAGCTCCTCGACCATCGGCCCGAAGGCGATCACGATCAGCCAGCCCATGGCGATGTACATCATCGTCGACAGGCGCGGGAAGCGTCCGGTGAAGAACAGCTTGAACACCACGCCGAGCACGGCCAGCACCCAGATGATGCCGAACAGGGTCCAGCCCCAGCTGTCGCGCAGGCCGAGCAGGGTGAAGGGCGTATAGGTGCCGGCGATCAGCAGGAAGATCGCGCAATGGTCGAGGATCTTCAGGCGCTCTTTCAGGCGCTCGTGGCGGGCCGCGTGGTACAGCGTGGAGGCGATGTAGAGCAGGGACAGCGTCACCACGAAGACGATCGCGGTGCCGAGCTGCCAGGCATCGCCCCAGAGTGCGGCAAGCGTGATCAGAACGGCGCCGGCCGCAGCGCTGGCGAAGGCGCCGACGCCGTGGGTCAACGCGTTGAACAATTCTTCCCGGTGGAGCGGGCTGGCGAAGTGCATGTCGTTCCTGTGCATGGTCGGCCCTGCGGCTTGGATGACAGAGGGCGCGCGCTCGCGCGACGTGCCGAGTGTGGCATGCCCGGGCGGCGGGTTAGCATACCGGTCGGTTCATTAATTCCGCATTCGCCCATGATCCCGATGCAGCCGGCATTCACCACCCTGCGCGTGCGCAGCCCCGATGGCGCCGAGGCCGACCTGCGTCTGGCGATGCCGCCGGAGCCGATTGCCGGCCTCTACCTGCTGCCGGCGCTGGGCGTGGGCATCCGCCCCAACGAGGCGTTCGCTGCGGCCCTGGCCGAGAACGGCGTGGCGGTGGCGATCCATGAATGGCGCGGCCTGGGCGCCAGCAGCCTGCGCGCATCGAGGCGCTGCGACTGGGGCTATCGCGAGCTGCTGGAGCAGGACATTCCGGCGGGGCTCGTCGCCGCGCAGTCGGCCCTGCCGGGCCTCGACTGGTCGATTGCCGGACACAGTCTCGGCGGCCAGCTGGCCCTGATCTCGGCGGCGCTGCAGCCGGAGCGTTTCAGGCGCGTACATGTGCTGGCCAGCGGTCTGCCGGACTGGCGTGCGTATCCACGCCTGCGCGGCCTCGGCATCATGGCGGCCCTGCACTTCATGCCCTTGTCGGCGATCCTGCTCGGACATTACCCGGGTGAACGTCTGGGCTTCGCAGGGCGCGAAGCCCGCGGGCTGATCCGCGACTGGTCCTACAGCGGCCGCAGCGCGCGCTACCGCATCCGTGGCGGCAGCGTCGATCCCGAACAGGCCCTGCGCGAGTTCGGTGGCGAGGTGCAGGCCCTGCATCTCGCCTCCGACTGGCTGTGCCCGCGGCCGGCGCTGGAAGCGCTGGCGGCCAAGACCCCGCAGGCGCGCTGGCAGATCGAAACCCTGCACGACCCCGAGTTCACGCCGCGCCGCGCCGATCACTTCGGCTGGCTGAAGCAGCCGGGGCCGGTGGTGCGGCGGATGCTGGCGGTGTGAGTCCGGCAGCGCCGAGGCCGCGCTCTTCCTCGGGTGGGCCCTGGCCCACCATGGGCTCGATTCCTGCGCGCGTCTCGCGTGGTGCGTCATGCCGAGAGGGTTGCAGCATCGTGGCCTGTCAGTGCGTGTCGCGAGCATGCGGCGATGGTGGGCCAGGGCGCACCCCGTTCATGGCCGTGGCATCGCGTCACCGAAGGCGGGCGCCGACGCGTGTCCCGCAGTCGGGCCGCGTTGGCAGTGGCTTGCGCCCCTGAGCCGGCGCTTCCCGCTTTGCTGCCGTCGTGAAAGACTGTCGCCTTTCACCGTTCGCTGATCCCCTCACGCCATGCATATCTTCGGTATCGGGCTGCATATCCTGATCGCGCTGTACTTCGCCATCCATGCCATCCGCAATGGCCGCGAGCTGTACTGGCTGTTCGTGCTGTTCGCATTTCCGCTGCTCGGCAGCCTGGTCTACGCGCTGGCGATCTGGCTGCCCGACCAGCGCGGCAGCCGCGTCTTCCGCAGTGCCAAGCGCGCGGCGGTCGAACTGATCAATCCCGGGCGCGAGTTGCGCGAGGCGCGTCAGGCGCTGGAGGCCTCGTCCACGCCGGCCAATCACCTGCGTCTGGCCGATGCGCTGCTGGCCATGGGCCAGGCAGAGAATGCGCTGGAGCACTACAGCCAGGCGCGCCGCGGTATCCATGCTGACGACCCTGAGATCGAGGTTCGCCACGCCCAGGCCCTGCTGGATGCCGGCCAGGCGGCGGAGGCACGCGCCGTGCTCGATGCCTTGATTCAGCGCCGGCCTGACTTCCGCTCTCCGCGCGGGCATCTGGTCTATGCCCGCGCCGTGGCGACGTTGGGCGATCGCGCCCGTGCACGCGAGGAGTTCGAGGCTGTAATCCAGGGCTTCGCCGGGCTCGAGGCCCGTGCGCGCTATGCAGAAGTGCTGCAGGAGTGGGGCGAGCGCGGCGATGCCGCGGATGTCGCGGCGGAGGGCCTGCGTCTGGCCGAGCGCATGCCGGCGCATTCGCGTGAGCTCAACGCCGAATGGCGGCGGCGATTGAAGACGGTCGCGGCGCGAACACGAGCAGGTTGATCGCGCAGAGATCTGCGTCCGCAGTCGCGACGATCGGACGTAGAGGCCGCATAGGGTAGGCCCTGGCCCACCATGGGCTCGATCACGCTGCGTGGCTTGGATAAGCGCAGTCCCTTGCGCTTGCAGCATCGGAGCTCGCCACCTCACGTTGTGTCGCGAGCGTGTGCGGTTGCGGTGGGCCAGGGCCCACCCTATAGCTGGTGCTGGACCTCGCGATGCCAGTCGGCCAGCGCATCGAACAGGGCGAGGGCGTGCGGATCGGCGGCATGCTGGGCCCGCAGCTGCGCGAGCAGGGCGGGGTAGCTGTCGAGGTCGTACTCCGACAGCCCGGACTCTGGCGCCAGCCGCCGCTGCAGGTAGTCGCGCCAGCGCGCCTGTTCGTCCAATGACAGCGTTTGCGGCCAGTTGCGTGCGCGGTAGCGGAACAGCAGCTCCTTGAGGCGCGGATCGCGCAGGCGTGGCTCGAAGGCGGCCAGCTGCTCCGGGCGGCTGCGGCGCAGGGCTTCGAACTGGGCGCGATCGGCATCCGGCAGGAAGCCCGCGTACAGCGCGCCATCGGCGTCCTCGCTGTCAAAGCTGTGCCCGCGTGCGAACACCGCGCGCACTTTCTCGGCGAGGCCTGGCGTCTGTCGCAAGAGAGCCTGAGTCCGCAGCGCGCGCTCGCGGTCGAGCTTGAGCCGCGCGAGCTCGGCGTCGCTGACGTGGCGCAGCTCGATCAGGGCCGGGCAGCGGTTGGGGTGGATCTCCTTCAGCGCGACGCGCTGCTCGCCTTCAGGCAGGTCGGCTTGAGCCACGTAAAGGCGATCAGCGATCTCATCGGGTTCAAGGTCGAGCAGCGACTGCGGGCCCGTGCCCAGATCGAAGGCGATGATCCGCCCCGGCACGACCGGATGCTCGGCGATGGGCGCCACGATCGCCGCACAGCCGTGCTCGGCGCTGAACATGCCCGACACGTGCAGCACCGGCGTCATGTTCGCGACATCGAGCAGGCCGAGCGCGCGCGGCTTCTTGCGGAAGCCGTAGTAGTACTCCCACATCCGCGGCTGGGCACGGCGGAAGACTCTCGCGAGGTCGATCAGCGCCTCGACATCGGACAGCGCGTCATGCGCGCGGCTGTGGCCGCAGCCGTTGGCGCGCGCGAGGTGCTCCAGCTTGAAGCTGGGCAGGCCGTCCTCGCGCCTGGGCCACTCGATGCCATCGGGGCGCAGCGCATACAGCAGCCGTGCGAGATCGAGCAGGTCCCAGCGCGAGTTGCCGCGGGCATACTCGCGCTGGTAGGGGTCGAAGAAGTTTCGATACAGCGCATGACGAATGTGTTCGTCGTCGAAGCGCAGGCTGTTGTAGCCGACAGCGCAGGTGCCCGGTTCGGCCAGCGCCTCGTGCACCGCGGCCAGGAATTCCGGCTCGATCAGGCCCTCGCGGCGCGCCTGCTGCGGGCTGATGCCGGTGATCAGCGTGGCCTCGGGCGAGGGCAGCAGATCGAGCGCGGGCTGGCAGTAGAGCATCAGCGGTGCTGCGACGACCTCGAGTTCGGCGTTCGTGCGGATGCCCGCGAACTGCGCGATGCGGCTGGTGCGCGGGCTGCGGCCGAAGGTCTCTAGGTCGAACCAGAGAAAGGTGTCGGTCATTGAGCGATGGGATTCGGGATTGGGGATTCGGGATTCGCGGAGCGCTTCGCTGATCTGCCGTTCGGGCTGTCATCCCTTGACCTTTCTCGACTGGGAGCGGAGCGCCTTCGATGGCGGACGACCCATCGGTTGGCTAGAAGATCCAGGCAAACGCGAACAGGCCGATCATCATGAAGGCGATGGCGACCTTGAGCACGGCGCCGACGACGAAGCCGACCCAGGCGCCGACCCCGACATGCGCGGCGCGCTTGAGCGTGCTGCCGGCAATCAGCTCGCCGAGCAGGGCGCCCAGGAAGGGGCCGAGCAGCAGTCCGAAGATGCCGAAGAAGAGACCCGCTATCGTGCCTACCGCCGCGCCGACCAGGGCCCAGACGCTGGCGCCGACGCGCTTGGCGCCGAGCAGCCCGGCGACGAAGTCGGCGAGCAGGGCGAGGCCCGTCAATACGGCCAGCGCTGCGATCCAGCCCCAGCCAACCTGTTCGAAGTCGCCCGCCCAGGCCGACAGGATCATGCCGCCCAGCATCAGCGGGATACCCGGCAGCGCCGGCAGGATCGTGCCGGCAAGCCCGATCAGGATCAGCAGCACGGCTAGCACGTGCAGGGCGACCGGCAGCCAGTTCGAGTAGTCCATGCGGCACGTTCCCAGTCAGGTGAGAGCGGAAGGATGGGTGCGCATGCCGCGCGTGACAACGCTTGTCGCCGACCAGCGGTCTTCACACGCCTGTTACACTTCGTGACCGCCGGGGGTGCCGGCTTCTACTGGAGTACACGCATGGATCCGAACCTGAACCCACCGCCCAACCCCTACGCCGCGCCGCAGGCCCCTGTGTCGGATGCTTCGGCCGTCGCTGGTGAGCTGGCTTCGCCGTGGCTGCGCCTGGGGGGCGCGATCATCGACGGATTGATCCTGATGATCCTCGTCCTGCCGGTGTACTTCATTCTGTTCTGGGGCACCATCGCCGCGGGTCAGCAACCGGGTCTGTTGGCCAATATCGGCTTCACGATCTTCGGCTTCATCGTGTTTGTGGCGGTGCAGGGCTACTTCCTGAACCAGTCCGGTCAGACCATCGCCAAGAAGCTGCTGAAGATGAAGATCGTTGACGAGAACGGCAACAAGCCGGAGTTCGTCAAGCTCATCGGCCTTCGCTACGCGGTCGTGCAGTTCGCGTCCCAGGTGCCTTTCATCGGTTGGATCTATGCCCTGGTCGATGCGCTCTTCATCTTCCGCGAAGACCGCCGCCGCATCTCCGACCTGCTGGCCGGCACCCGCGTGGTGATGGCCGAGTAAGCCCGGCGCGCCAGCGGCAACACTACGGAAGGCGGCGTCCAGTGGGCGCCGCCTTCTGCATTTCCAGTCCGGGGCGAGGCGGTCTGCGATCCGTCGGCAGCGGGCCACGCTTGATCTTCCGCCCTGCCTGTGCCTTATTGCATCGCAGCATGCGCGGTTCGGCTCGGGGGAGCCGCCGCGCATGCCGGGCGGGACATAGAAGTCGATGCCCGTCGAGCCTTGAGGGGGCGCGTCGCGTGACAGCTTCGTTCTTTGACGAGATGCATCTTCAGGCCGGACAGCCCGAGGCAGTCAGGCCGCACTACCGACCCTTCCACGACTGGCTGCAGGGGACGCCGGAGCCGCGCATCGCGCAGAAGCGCCGCGAGGCCGAGCTGGCCTTCCACCGGGTCGGCATCACCTTCACCGTCTACGGCGAGAAGTCCGGCACCGAGCGGCTGATCCCGTTCGACCTGATTCCGCGGATCATCCCGGCGCACGAGTGGGCCACCCTGGATGCAGGCCTGCGCCAGCGTGTGCTTGCGCTGAACGCGTTCCTGGCCGATGTCTACGGCGCGCAGCGCATCGTCGAGACCGGGGTGATCCCGCGCGAGCTGGTGCTGTTCAACACCCAGTACCGGCCGGAGATGCGCGGGCTGACCCTGCCCGGCGGCATCTACGCGCACATCGCCGGCATCGACGTGGTGCGTGCCGGCGACGGCGAGTACTACGTGCTGGAGGACAACCTGCGCGTGCCCTCGGGCGTGTCCTACATGCTCGAGAACCGCAAGATGATGATGCGGCTGTTTCCCGAGCTGTTCGCGCGGCAGAGCGTGGCGCCGGTCGACGACTATCCCGACGCCCTGCTCGACATCCTGCGCTCAGTGGCGCCGGCCGGCAGCGAGGAGCCCACCGTCGCCGTGCTGACGCCGGGCGCCTACAACTCGGCCTACTACGAGCATGCTTTCCTCGCCCAGCAGATGGGCGTGGAGCTGGTCGAGGGCCAGGACCTGATCGTGCGCGACGACACGGTCTACATGCGCACCACCCGCGGGCCGCAGCGCGTGCACGTGCTGTATCGGCGCATCGACGACGACTTCCTCGACCCTGAAGTGTTCCGCGCCGATTCGATGCTCGGCGTGCCCGGCCTGATGCGCGCCTACCGCGCTGGCCGGGTCAACCTCGCCAACGCCATCGGCACCGGCGTGGCCGACGACAAGTCCATCTACCCCTATGTGCCGGACATGATCCGCTTCTATCTGGACGAGGCGCCGATCCTCAACAACGTGCCGACCTGGAAGCTGCGCGAGTCGGAAGCGCTGAAGTACGCGCTGGATCATCTCGACGAGCTGGTGGTCAAGGAGACCCAGGGCGCAGGCGGCTACGGCATGCTGATCGGCCCGGCCTCGACGCGCGCGGAGATCGAGGACTTCCGCCAGCGCATCCTCGCCAACCCGGCCGGCTATATCGCCCAGCCGACGCTGGCGCTGTCGACCTGCCCGACCTTTGTGGCCGCCGGCATCGCGCCGCGCCACGTCGATCTGCGGCCCTATGTGCTGTCGGGCGAAGAGGTGCGGATCGTGCCCGGCGGGCTCACCCGCGTCGCCCTGCGCGAGGGCTCGCTGGTGGTCAACAGCTCGCAGGGCGGCGGCACCAAGGACACCTGGGTGCTGGAGGAGGACGCCTGATGCTGTGCCGGACCGCGAGTGACCTGCTGTGGATGGCGCGCCACATCGAGCGCGTCGACAACTGCGCGCGCCTCATCGACTACGGGCACCGAGTGGCCCTGCTGCCGGATCGGCTGGAGAAGGGCAGGGCGCTGACCGAATCCTGGGGCGCGGCGCTGGGCGCGCTGGGCCTGGAGGAAGACTACGCGCGGCGCCATGGCCGGCTGGACGAGCACTCGGTGCTGCAGTACCTGATCTTCGATGCCGAAAACCCGAGCTCGATCTACGCCTGCCTGCATGCCGCCCGTGAGTCCGGCCGCGCCCAGCGCGGCGCGATCAGCGCCGAGATGTACGAAGACTTGAACTCCAGCTGGATGCGCGTGCGCGACCTCGACTGGGACCAGCTCAACAGCGAGGGGCTGTCGCAGTTCCTCGACTGGGTGAAGCGGCGCTCGGCGGCCTTCCGCGGCATCACGCTCGGCACGCTCGTTCGCGACGAGGCCTACACGTTCCTGCAGCTCGGCACCTTCCTGGAGCGCGCCGACAACAGCCTGCGCCTGCTCGACATGTACTTCGGAGAGACCCGCCAGCGCCCCGAGCAGGAAGCCCGCAGCGCGGTCGAGTACTACCGCCTCTCCGCCCTGCTGCAGGCGATCTCCGCCTTCGAGACCTACCGCAAGATCTACCGCGACACCGTCACCCCGGCGCGCGTCGCCGAGCTGCTGGTGCTGCGTGCCGACATGCCGCGCTCGCTGGCGGCGTGCACGGCGGCGATCCACCGCAGCGTCGAGAGCCTGGCCGGTGGCCGCCGGCTGGAAGTGCTGCGCCAGTGCGGTGCGCTGGCCTCCGAGCTGCGCTATGCGCGCATGGAATCCCTGCTGGCACCGGGCACCAGCGCTTTCCTGAAGTCGGTGATGGCGCGGCTGTACGCGATCTCCGACGGCATCTTCCGCGAGTTCATGCTGTCCACCGACGTGGTGTCGGCATGACCCCCATCGACTCTGCGGCTATCCTCATGCGCCCCGCTGCGCGCTCCATGACATGACCTACTGCCTCGGCATGAACCTCGACGCCGGCCTGGTGCTGGTGTCCGACTCGCGCACCAATGCCGGTGTCGACAACGTCGGTCGCTTCGAGAAGATGCGTGTATTCGCCCGTGAGGGCGACCGCGTGGTGGTGACGCTGTCGGCGGGCAACCTGTCGGTCACCCAGAACGTGCTGAGCCTGATGGAGCAGCGCGCCCGCGGCGGCGGCGAACACAGCCTGTGGATGGCGGAGTCGATGTACGACATCGCCTGCCTGCTCGGCGAGGCCATGCGCGAAGTCCAGCGCCGCGACGGCGACTACCTGCGCAAACACAACATCGAGGCTTCGGCCAGCTTCATCCTCGCCGGGCAGATCCGCGGCGAGTCGCCACGCATGTTTCTGGTCTACACCGAAGGCAACTTCATCGAGACCTCGCACGACACGCCCTTTTTCCAGATCGGCGAGATCAAGTACGGCAAGCCCATCCTCGACCGCGTCATCGAGCCCTCGACCGCGCTCGAAGACGCGGTGAAATGCGCGCTGATCTCTTTCGACAGCACCATGCGCAGCAACATCTCGGTGGGCCCGCCGCTGGACGTGCTGGTCTACGAGCGCGACAGCCTGAAGCTCGGCCTGCAGAAGCGGCTGGACGAAGGCGACCCCTACCTGCAGCGCATCCGCCAGCAGTGGGGTGAGGGGCTGCGGCGGGTGTTCGTCGAGCTTGAAGGCCCGGAGTGGGGCGATCCGCCGTGAGCGGCCTCGTCCGTCACTAACCCGCTGCCATTGCCCGCCGGCTCAGAGCACCCGCCAAAGCAGCCAGAGCGGCACACCGAGGTAGTGGATGGCGCGCAGGCTCCATTCGACGACATTGCGCAGCGCGGACAGCTGAATGTCCTCGCCGCATGCGGGCACCGCCTGTGCTCCAAGTCTGCGCAGCCCGCGCTTCAGTGCCAGCAGCGCGATCGCGCCGAGCTCGACCATCGTCCTCAGCGTTGCCGCGAACAGCGTCAGGCCCACGATCCAGGACGCCCACCACAGCAGCAGGCCGCGCAGCCAGGCGCTGAAGCCGAAGGTCAGCCACTCGCCGAAGGGTCCGCCGAAGGCGATCACCTGATGCAGGTGGAAAGCGATCAGCGCGGGCAGCAGTGGGAACAGACCGAGCTTCAGCCAGGCGGCATCCAGCCAGGGGTGGCGGCCGCGCAGCCGCCGTTCGGCCCAGGTCGAAAGCAGCGGTGCGCGCTCGCTGGGCAGCTGCAGCGGGCTGCCGGGCAGCGCGTGCGCCAGCGCGGCCTGCAGCGCCGCAGGCTGCGCCAGCGCGAGTGCGATCGACTCACCGGCCAGGGTTCGCAGCCGCAGCCCCGGAGCAGGTGCGGGCAGCCGCCACGGGTCGACACTGGCCAGTGCAGCCAGTGGCAGCTCGAAGGCGCGCGCGGACGTCTGCACACGCAGCTGATCCGACAGCAGCCAGGCCCGGCCGGCGAAGGCGCGCAGCAGCGCCCAGGCGGCGATGGCCGGGGCGCTGACAGTGATGGCAAAGCGCTCGATCTGCGCCAGCGAGTTCACCTGCAGTCCGTCGATCATCAGCATGCGCAGTCCGATCCAGGCCAGGCCGGCGGCAGCGCAGGCCTGCAGTGCGACCGCGGCGATGCGCGCGGCGGGCGGCAGCACGCGCACCGGCAGGCCGGCAGCGCCTTCCGCAAGCTGCGCCGCGGGTGACGCGCGCGCTGACCGCGGCCAGCGTGCGGCGAGTGCCTGCCACAGGGCGTGCAGCGCCAGCGCCAGCAGGAACAGCAGGGACGCGCGACCCACCCAGTCGCCCAGCCGCAGCATCAGGGTGGGTGGCGGGTCGTGTGCGGCGATCTCGCCGACCAGCACCGCTGCCGTGTCCATTTCGCTGCGGGCGAGGATCTCGCCGCGCGCGTCGATCACCGCGCTGATGCCGTTGGTGGTGACCCGCAGCTGCGGCAGTCGCGTCTCGATGCTGCGGAAGCGGGCCACCGCCAGATGCAGCTCGGCGCCCTGCGGCCACTGGGTGAACCAGGCATCGTTCGACAGGCCGAGGATGGCCTGTGCGCCGAGTCGCGCGCCGTCGATGGCCAGCTGTGGGTGCACGGCATCGAGGCAGATCATCGGCAGCACGTTGACTTCGCGGCCGTCCGGCGTGCGCAGCGGCATCACCCGCGGACCGTGGCCGGGCAGCCAGGTGCCCGCCCAGGGCAGTGCGTCACGCAGGCGTTCGCTGTCCAGCCAGGGCGGCACGTGCTCGGTCAGCGGAAAGGGATGGGTCTTGCGGTAGTAGCCCAGCAGCCCGCGCGCGGGATCGAGAAAGGCCGCGGCGTTGTACTCGCCGGCGCCATCGACATAGTAGGTGCCGAACACCAGGGGCACGCCGCGGGAGCGCGCGAAGGCCTCGATCTCGCGATCCAGTTCGGCGCCGTCGGCGCTGCGCGGATGTCCAAACGGCGTGGGGTAGACGGTCTCGGACCACAGCAGCGCATCGGCGCCCTGGGTGTCGATGGCTTGATCGGACAGCGCGAAGTGGGTGTCGAGCACGCGCCGAACCACGGCATAGGCGCCGAGTTCGCGACGCAGGTCCTCGTAGCCAACGATGTTCGACTGCACCAGGGCGACGCGCAGTCGCGCGGCTGCTGGCGCGGGCTGCAGCGCGGGATCATCGAGACGCCACAGACCATAGGCAGCGATCGCCAACGGCAGGCCGAGCGCGAAGGCCAGCGGTGCGCGCCAGCTCTGCGCGGGCTGGCGGCGACGCAGCGCCAGCGCGACCGCCAGCAGGGCCTCGTTGATCAGCAGCAGCATGAGGGTGAGGCCAGCCGCGCCCCACAGGTCGGCGGACTGCCTGAGCAGGCTGGCGGCGTGCAGGCCGTGGCCCAGGGTGTCGCCCAGCAGCTTCGGCAGCAGGCTTTCGCAGCCGAGCCAGGCCGCAGCCGCCGCCAGCGCCGCGAGCCCATGCCCGTAGCGACTGCGCGCCAGCACGCGTACGCCGGCATAGGCGAGGAACTGGGGCTGCAGTAGCGGAGCGGCGATCGCCAGCAGGGCCAGCGCGCCGAGCATGCCTGCGCCGGTGTAGCTGGCAATGGCGGCGGCGAACCAGTGCAGCACCGCCAGCACGAAGCCCGCCGACATCAGCGCGGCGAGCAGCAGCGCGCGTCCGAGCGAGTGGCCGTGGTGCAGGGCCCAGAGCCAGGGCAGCAGGGCGACAAAGCCCAGCGGCCAGGCCAGTTCGCCGCGCGCGTACAAGCCGAGGAGCAGGGCGCTCAGGGCGAGCGCTGCGAGGATCTTCAGGGCAGGGGGCTGCTCGGGCGCGGAGCGTGAATCCGATGTGTCAGTCATCGGAGCGGGCAAGCCTTGAGTGCGGAGTCGACGCGAAGTGGGGCATCAATGGGGCGCGAGGCGGGAGCGTGGTGGGTGCGCTGCGCTTACCCACCCTGCGCGGCCTTTCGCTGCGTGAGGGTCGGAGGCATTGCGTCCTTCGCGGGGGTTGGCGAACAGGGCTAGTTGGCTTCGATGGAGGCATTGCGTCTTTCGTGGTTCGACGATGGCTCGCTTCGCGTTGTTCTCTGAGGCTGGCGAACGGGCCTTGTTGGCTTCGATTGAGGCACTGCGTCCTTCGGAGTTGTAGGGCGGATAAGCGCAGCGCATCCGCCATCGTCCCGCTCCGGTGGTGAGCCGCCCAGGCTTCGGCTGCGGCCATCGCCGTTGCTGATGCGCGTGGGCAAGAAAGGTCGAGAGAGTGCCACCATCCCGCGGCCCCGCGACAACCGACAACTCGCCCTCAACCCTGCGGCGGCTCGGGCAGCTGGATCGGTTCGATCGGCAGGCCGGGCGGGGCCATCTCGGGCGGCACCAGTCGATCATCCGGCAGGGCGATCGGCTGTCCGTCGGCGTCGAACCACGGGTGATCCGGCGAGAACATCAGCACCGCCGGCAGCATCTCGCCCTCGTCGGTGACCTGGTAGTGCCGCACATAGCCCGGTGGCAGTGCGAAGTCTTCCGGCACCACAAGGCCCGGCATCAGCGGCACCGTGCCTGGCGGGTTGAACGCTCCAAGGCCCTCGCGGATGCCCGCCTCATGAAGGCCGCGGATCACCTCGGCCATGGTCGGCTCAGGATCACCGGGGCGGATATGTGCGGCCAGATCGTTCGGGTCCAGGCTGGGCAGCTCGAAGTCGGCGCGCTCGGCCACGGTCGGCGGCGTGTCGTTCTGCCTCGCCGGCAGCGCACTTGCGACTGGCGTCGGCTTCACCGGCAGAGGCTCTGCGTCGGCAGATCGCGCTGCGAGTGAAGGCGCAGGCGGCGCGACACCAGCATCGGCGCTGCCCGCGCCGCGGGGCGAGGCAGGCAGCAGCTGATAAACCACCGCGGACAGGCTGAGGAGCCCAGCAGCCAACAGCCAGAGCCGCTGTCGGCGAGCGCCGGCAGGCGCCCGCTCGACCACGCGCAGTCCGCAGGGGGGCCGCCCCTGCGGCTGCGCGTGCTGTCCTTCGGGCATGTGCGAGGACATGCGCCTGGGTGCGATCGGTCAGACCTTTGGACGGTCAGTTCGGCGTGGCCGGATTGAACTCGGACAGGGCCCAGCCCATGCGCTCGTGGCCCAGCTGGTTCCAGATCGGGCTGCGGCCATTGGTGAAGCTGGTGTAGCGCGCCGCGCCCGTGCCGGTGCTGCCGCCCCACAGGCCGGCGCTGACGGTGCCGCCGGTGTAGGTCGGATGCACGTCGTCCGACTGGATGTAGTCGTAGCTGGTCTGCGCCGACACGAAGTGGGTGTTGGCGTCGCGCAGGGTTGAACGCAGGGTCACCGCGATGCGGTTGACGTAGGCCGATTCGGTATCGCCCGGCACATAGCGCAGGGCCTGCGAATCGATGATGCCGTCGCCATTGCTGTCGTAGTCCGCGCCCATGTACTGGGCGAAGCTGTCCGCGCACTGGAAGCCCTTCTGGCGGGCGTACTCGCACATCCAGTAGTTCATGCGGGCGATGGCCGGCAGGAAGCGGTCGCGCATGTTGACAGTCTGCCCTGTGCTGGCGTCGCGGCAGCTGCTCTGCACGTTGTCGGCGTTGTAGCCGGGATAGTACAGGTTGCTGATCACCTTCAGGCGGGTGTTCGGATGCGCGTTGGCGTTGATGTAGTCCATCGCCGCGGCCACGTAGGTCTTGCAGGAGTTGACCGCCGCTTCCAGCCCGCTGTAGTTGCAGGTGCCGGTCTGCGACTTGAAGGCCGAGCGCGCCTGCAGGCCGTCGTTGCCGCACATCTCGAAGGTCACCACCCGCGTCGAGGCCGCCTGCATGTAGCTGCGCTCGGCGACGATCTTGTTCTCGTACACATCGCGCGCCACCGCGCCGGACTTGGTGCGGCGGATGTTCTCGATGTCGGCATTCCAGCGCGCCGCCAGGTACTCGGATTCGACGGTCGGCGCGGCATAGCGCGCGGCGTTGCTGATCGAGCCGTTGTAGCCGGCGTAGATGGAATCGCCGTAGGCCACCACGCGGTACTTCGCGGTGGTACCTGAGCGGTCCACTGTCCAGGACACGTTCTGGTTCAGGGTGCTGGCGTGCAGGCCGGCGCTGCAGGCGAGCAGGGCAAGGCCGGGCAGCCAGCGACGCGCGGTGCTGCGGATGCGGATCTTCATGGTGTTCCCCTCGGATGATGGTGTGCGACGCAGGGGTACGAAGCCCCTGCATGTGTTCACTCGACCAACAGTTGGCATGGCGCCCGTTGCAGGCGTTCCCCCCGATGCCGGGCCGTACGCTAGCGTCGGGTTGCGAAGAACGTCAACGAATTCCCATGATGCAGCGCACAGTGTTTCGCCCCGCGCCATGCGTGCTGCGCTGCGGTGTGTACTGCAACGCCGCAGATCCATGGGTTGCTCCACTAAAGCAGCCAATGATTGCGCGCTCGTTGCGAACCAGCCGCCGCTTTGCGCTGCAGCAGATCGGCCTTCGCGATGCTGCGAGTCGATGGCGCGTGCAATGCGCCTCTGCGCCGTGCGGCGGGGACGTGTGCGCGGAGTTGCGCAAAATGCTTGCGCGGGTACGCTCAGGCTCCGCCCTTGAAGAGAGCTGCACGATCGCGCGCTCGCCAGAGGCCGTGAGCTTCGGCCAGCCACCCCTCTTCTGCGCAGGACGCCTCTGCTCGGCGCTGGCGAAGCGCACCGGGATCCCGCGGCGAGGGCTCCGCCTGGCGTGCAGGCGCTGTGGCAGGAGCGCTGGGGCTATCCCACGCTTTCAGCTGGGCTGCGCGCCGTCGGCCACCGCATCCAGCCGGTAGCCGAGGCCGCGCACGGTGGTGATGCGCGAGGCTTGCCCTGCGATATCCAGCTTCGCGCGCAGGCGGCGGATGTACACGTCGACCACATTGGTCAGTGGGTCGGAATCCAGGCCCCAGACGTTGGACAGGATGCGCTCGCGGCTGAACAAGCGGCCGGGAGCGTCCATCAGCAGCTCCAGCAGGGCGAGTTCCTTCGCAGTGAGGGCCAGTTGGACGCCGCCGCGCCGCACCTCCATGCGCCTGCGGTCGAAGACCAGGTCGCCGACCACCAGCTCGGAGGCGCGCTCGATCCACTGTGGAGGCCGCCGCAGCAGGGCTTCGATGCGCGCCAGCAGTTCATCGAAGGCGAAAGGCTTGGTCAGGTAGTCGTCGGCGCCGCAGCGCAGCCCGGCCACGCGCTCCTGCACGCTGCCCATGGCGGTGAGCATCAGTACCGGCAAGACCAGGCACTCGGCGCGGATCTGCTGGCAGAGCTCCATTCCCGACAGGCCGGGCAGCATCACGTCGAACACGGCGAGGTCGAATCCGCCACGCCGCAGCAGCGGCAAGGCGTCCTCGGCGCTGCCGGCGGCGGTTGGCGTGTAGCCCTCGGCGCGGAGGCCGCGCAGCAGGAAATCAGCGACGCGGATGTCGTCCTCGACGATCAGCAGGGTCTTGCTCATGCCTTGCCTTCAACCGGGCTGATGGGGAGCGCAATGCTGGCACGCAGTCCGCCCGCTTCCCGGTTGGACAGTTCGATGCTGCCGCCGAGAGCCTGGACGATGCGCAGTGCGATGGCGAGGCCAAGCCCCTGCCCGGTGGGCGCATGCTGCAGACCGGCGGCGCCGCGGTAGTGTGGCTCGAAAGCCCTTTCCAGCGTGCCCGAGGCCATGCCTGAGCCCTCGTCGTCGATGTGGACGAGCCAGTGCTCGCTGTCGACGTCCATGCCTACGGTCACGCGCGTTCCTCTTGGCGAGTAGCGCAGCGCGTTGTCCAGCAGGATGACCAGGGCCTGCTGCAGGCGTTCGCGATCGGCGTGCACCAGACAGTCATGCGGCGCGGCGCCGGTGTCGAAGTCCAGCCGCAGGTTGCGATGCTCAGCGACCGCTTGCATCTGCCGAACTGCGGCGTCGACGATCTCGCGCAGCGGCTCCGCGCGGATGTTCAGCGCATAGTCCAGCGGGCCACCTCTGGCGGCGTCGAGGAGGTCCTGGATGCGCCCTCCCAGCTCGCTGGTGGCATCGATGATGCGTGCCAGTGCTTCGCACTGCGCATTGGGGTCAGCAGGGCTGCGCAGCGCCACCTCGGCTTCGCCACGGATGACGGTGGCGGGCGTGCGCAGCTCATGGCTGAGCTCGGCGAAGAACTGGCGGCGGCGGGCCTCGATCACGAGCAGGGTTTCGTACGCGTGGCTGAGCGCGCGTGTACGTTCGGCGACCAGCTCCTCGAGCTGCTGCTGCAGCTGCTGGCTGCGCGCCTGGGCAGTAGCCAGGCACTCGGCCATCGAGTCGAGAAGGGAGCCGATCCGCGCGAATTCGTTGCGACCGCTGATCCGGCTGCGCGCGCCAAAATCCCCGGCTGCCAGCGCCTCGCTCAGGCGCGCGAGATCGGCGAAAGGTCGATCGAGGCGGCGCACGAAGTAGGCGACGGAGGCAAAAGCCAGAGCACACACGCTCAGCGCGAGCAGCAATTCGTACCGGCGAACCTGTGCCAGCGCCAGCGACAGTTCGGCGGACGCCTCGAGGCTCGCGTTCTCCTGGCGATCCACGGCCTCGCGCAGCAGCATGCGCATGTCGCGCCCGGCCAGCTCATCGAAGGCGAGCAGCGTTGTACGCCATTGTTCCGCAGGAGGCAGCTCGGCGCCGGGCCGTTCGGCCGCCTCGATCGCTGCATCCATGGTGGCGATGTTCAGTGCCACCATTTCGACTTCCCGCTGCTCCATGTCGCGCGCTTCAAGCGGCGCCGTCGCAGCGAGTTGGCGCAGGGCTTCGAGGCTGGACAGCATGGAGCCCATGAGCGCATCGCGCACCTCGGGGGCTGGGTCGTTGGCGAGCATGCGCTGGGCGAACCACACCTTGAGCCGCTGCTTGTTGCCGGAGATCTCGAGATACTCCGCCAGCATCCGTGTCGCATTGACGCTGCGTTCGGCATGGTGGGCGGCCGTCGAGGCCGCCCACCAGGCGAACAGTGACTGCACCAGCGCAAGCAGGGCAAGGGCGGAGAACGCGATGGCGAGCCGGGTGCGGATCATGGAGACCTGGTTCTGTCAGCGCCCGGACGGCCAGGCGCAGTGACTCGCACTCGATGAACGGAGGAACTGCGGGGGACCCGCGGGCGACGCTGCCCTATCGCAGCCTTCAGGCGAAGGGGCCTTGCGTCAGCCGCAGCGCATGGGCACCGCTGTGCGTTCGATCAGGTGCGTTCACTGCGCCAGCGCTCAGGAGGCGGTGTAGGGCAGCGAGCTGTGGTGCACGACGATGCGCAGTGTGCCCTGATCGTCCTTCTTGAACTTCCAGGTTTTGTCGACGGTGGTGGTGCTGCCGTCCTTGTTGGTGATGATCACGTTGCCCATGGTGGTGGCCACATCGCCGTTGATGTGCACGGCGGCATTCTCCGCACGGCAGGCCGTCCAGCCCTTCAGCGCGAAGCCGGTGTCGTTGGGGTAGTCGCTGTCGCCGCCGACGAAGTAGGCCAGCGCACCCTCGCGGGTGGTGCGGAAGGTCTGCGGCGCCACGGTCAGGGTTGGCTTGAACAGCACCGGGCCCAGGTTGTAGCCGTAAGCGGCATCGATGACCTCGCCGGCCAGCTTCCGCGCGGCGGCCTGGCCCTGTTGCTCGCCGGTGGTGCTGATCGAAACCAACGCATCGCACCACGCGGCCTGCGCGGCCACCACTTCGGTTTCAGTGACGTTGGCGTTGTAGACGGGCGCATTGGCCGACGCGCCGGCGGCCAGGGACAGAGCGAGCAGAGCGAAGCTGGAACGGTACATGGCGGACCTCTGGGGGTAAGGAGCGGAGTGCCCCTATGCGCCGCCATTGGAGCCCCGCCGCCATGACGGGTGCGTCCGTCGCGCATGAATCGCGCTCGCCATCGGCATTACAAAACGATGAACAGGCCGCATGGACCGCTGCAGCGGGCTTGCCCATCCGTCTGCCCACACCGCGGCGCGCCTGCCCACCGACGACCGTCGCGCGTCGCCCGCCGGCGCGGCCTGACGTGCCCGCGAGGCACAGCGCAGCGGTACGCGCCGAGCCGATCGCTAAGCTGTTCAACGGAGGCCGCAGGCCTCAGCCTGTAGCGATGCGCCCCTACGCACCGCCGCAGCCGATACGCACCCCGCCGCCCTTCGTCCTGCGCCCGATCCAGGCCGATCACAGCGAGCTCGCCTACGCGATCACGCGCGAGGCCATGCGCGAGTACGTCGAACAGATCTGGGGCCCGTGGATCGAAGCCGACCAGCGCGAACGCCACACGCAGGCCTTCCGACCCGGCACGCAGGATTTCATTGTCGTGCGCGACGAGGTGCTGGGCCTGCGCCACATCGAATGGCGCCAGACCCACCTCTACCTCGCTCGCCTCTACCTGCGCCCCGCAGCCCAGGGCCGCGGCCTCGGCTCGGCCGTTCTGCGCGACCTGCAGCAGCAGGCCCGCGCCGTGGGCCGCAGCATTGAACTGCAGGTGCTGAAGGTGAACAGCGGCGCGCAGCGGTTCTACGCGAGGCACGGATTCGAGCAGGTGGGCGAACGCGAGCGGCATTGGCTGCTGCGTGGCGGCTGAAGGGTGGTCGTCGCTCAAAAAAGTCACCGAGCGCTGCCCGAGCACCGCGCCAACCGTAGGAGTCGAGCCCGACACGATAGCCGGGCTGGCGCTTGAGCTGCCGAGGGCAGGCGAGCTGCTTGATACGGCTTGAACATCCGGATAACCGATGCCACGATCGCGCAGGCCGAAGCACAGGCTGCCAGATTAGGCCGACGTGATAGGCGGAAAGGTCGGCGTAAGTGGTTGATTGTGAGGGTCTAGTTTCGAAGCCCGCCCGCGTCGCTCCAGATTATGCGGCGGTGTTATCACGACGGTTTCCGTCTAATAGTAGTTAGGTGCCTCAGGAGAGATTATGGGAGTCGAGCTCTACATTACAAGGGCCGAGTTCTGGGCAGAGAACGAGGATTCGCCAATTACCTCAGAGGATTGGGTGTCGTATGTAGCATCAGATCCTGAGCTTGCGCTTGATCCTTCCAATGGCAAGTATTTCGCACGTTGGCTTGGTGCGTCCAAGTACGACGAGCCTTGGTTGGACTGGTTCGATGGCAATATCAGCACCAAATGGCCGGACACTGCCCTCTATCAAAAAATGTTGTCTATTGCCACGGCTCTTGGAGCCACTGTGCAAGATGACGATGGCACCGTTTACGACTCCCCTGGCGATTGGCAGTTTGACCCAAGCGCTCCGAGAGGCGCCTAACTATGTGCTCAACCGGACCGTCGGGGACATCTTACGTTCAAACCAATCCATCTCGGCCCTCGGCCGGTTAGCACGGCGTTAGGCCGGTATGGCACTGCAAATCGTTGCCCGTGGCATTTGGCTCTACGGTGGCACGGTGGAAACGCCGGTAGACGTCGTCGCCTTGGATTACGACTGGCACTATGAACTGGGCAAAGCCGACGGCCAATTGGAGCCGGGGGAGGAGCCAGAACGCGCGGACCACGCCGGCCTGCTGTACTACGCGCGGTTTCGGTACGCGCTTAATCTATCGGAACCCACTTGGGTAGACTCTCCCGCGTGCCAGACGATCGAAGAAGCAATGCAGTGCGCTGAGAGCAAGGTGGTGGGCGGTATTCGGTGGTCGGCGCCGCCGGCCTAACTAATCATTCAAGCCGACGCCTTCGGCGCGGCTTAACTCAGGCGTTAGATTGCACATGCCCACTCCACCGCGAGTCATGACACAAGCAACAGCAGCGGCCTACTACCTTTACGGAATGGAGGCTGGCCTGTGTACGATTGATGACGCGAAGGAGTGGGCCTTCAGCGTTGTCGCCTCGCTCGAAGAGCCTCCAATTCACGTTATTGACGTAGCGACGTCACAGACGTTCGAGGACGCTCACGCAAACTTGGCGGCAGCTGCAAGAGATGCCGATGTGTCCTTTGCTGGGGCATGTCTTCTTGAGACAATTTCCAACGCGTTAAAGTCAGGCGAGATGCCCCTTAGACCTGCCCTGCGATCGGCAATGCAGGTTGCACGGTCCACATCTATGTCCAGGGATGTGTACTACGCTTTCGACGGCGTGGAGGATGCACTTTCCTTGGCTGAGAGTCAGACATACGGCACCGTAGAGCAGGCGTGCGCATATGCTATTGAGGAGTTCGGTCGTTTCTCTGCATGCGGAGAAGTGCAATCTAACAATTCGCTCAAGCGGACCAATCAATCGCTACGCGATTGATGTGGCCGCTTAGCTTAGGCGTTAGCTTTCGTGTCCAGCATTCTCAGAGCCTTGGCACTATGCGCCGCCCTATTGCCAGTAGGTGCGCACGCCTGTACCTGTAGGGACCGCCATCTTTCCGAAGACGAGAAGATTCGTCTCGCGTTCCGCGATGCAAGGCAAGTGCTCTTGGCACGGGTTGTCAGTTACACGCTATCAGAGGGTTCGGAGGGTACTATCGGTTTCGTTGCCGCCACATTCGAACCAGTGGAAACGTTCAAGGGCGGTGTCAGTGGGCTCCTCTCGGGTCGCCACGACTACACGGCGGGTGCATACTCGTCCAGTTGCAGCGAAGGCATTCCGCCGCTCACTCCTGGCCAGAGCGTGCTTTTGTACATGGAAAGTCCAGAGGTCACAGAATGGACCTTCTCCTATTGCTCCATGAGCAGGGTGGTCCATGAGCCGGACACCGACCGCGAGGTCTTGCTTCTTAGAGCCGGGCATCAGGGCGCCGAGAGCTAACTATGCGTTCAAGCGGACCGCGGGGAGAGGCTATCGTGTTTCCTGATGTTGTATCGGCCCGCGGCCGCTTGACGCGGCGTTGGGCGTCACTGAAATCATGAGTGCATCAGCAGTTCTCTTGGCTATTGGCATAGCGGCAATCTTTGCTTGGGGCCTCATCTTTGGTGCTCGTCTCCCGAAGGCATATCGAGTGCGAACGTGCCAGGGCCGAGGGTGGCGCAAAGCATTTCCGTCGGCGACAAAGAAAGAAATTCGAGAGTTCCTTTCTCTCCTTGTCGCGGCCTTTGCGTTCGATGACCGAGAGAAACTCAAGTTTTCACCTACGGATGAGATCTTGAAAATCTACAAAGCACAGCACCCAAGCCGCCTGCAACCCGACGCGATGGAACTTGAAACTCTCGCACTCGATCTTGAGCGCCGACACAGCCTAAAACTGGAAGCACTGTGGCGAGATGGGCTCACCCTCGGCGAGCTGTTCGCCCAAACTTTGGAATGCAGAAGCGCAGCAAAGTGACGCCCAACCCTTCCATCGATCAGACAGTCAACCGGCTTCGCCGGTCGCCTGCCGCTCATGTCAAACGTTAGCTTTCACATGATGACTCCCGGCGAGGTTGAAGCTTGGGCCGCCGCGTACTCTGCGGCTGCGGAGTTGCCGAGCCCAAAGACTCCCGACGATCCGAATTGGCCGTATATCCAGCACATGATGCCTGGCCTGAGCTACAGTCTCGATTGCGAGGACATTTGGCAGATCATCCTTGCTGTTGTAGCTAGCTCTCCTTCGGACAAGGTGCTCGGTGCACTGGCGGCAGGCCCGCTTGAGGATCTCGTTGAATACGCTGGAGACCAGTTCATTGATCGCATTGAGGTTGAGGCGCGGCGAAGCCCAGCTTTCCGCGCTCTGCTCGGCGGTGTCTGGGAGAGCGGCAGTGAATCCGTCTGGTCCCGTCTAGAGAAGGCGCGGAATGGCGCGCGGTGGTGAAAGCTAACTATGCGTGTATGGACTCCCCCGTCAACCGCTGACGAGTCGGCTGTTCTTTGTTTCCTGCTGACCTGCTCTTCCCGCGCCTGAGCAAGCGGCTGCATTCGTGTACTCGGCTTTGTTGGACGGTTTTCGTCCGAGCCATGATGGAATCCGCGAAGCAAAGCCATTCGTTCAAGCCGCAATCGCTGTGCCAGCACTATCGGCGTATCTGCTTCGGGGACCGTCGCACAGGCATCAGGTTGAAGCGGTGCAGCGCGTGAAGTGGTGGGTTCTTGTGTCTGGGGTGTGGGTTCAGTGCGGGCGATGCGCGCTGAGGTGGTTGGGGTCAAAGGCCTGGCCGTGGCGATCCGCGGCCCAGAGGCGCCGGACGGTCTTGTTGGCGAGCGCGACCGCCGCTTTGTTGTGACAGGTCCGTTCGGCCAGCGCCAAAGCCCACTCCTGGGTTCGATCGAGTGGTTTGCCCTGCTTCTGCGCGAGCTTCGCGGCCAGCAGTGCGGATCGGGCGCCGTGGATCAGCAGGGTGCGCAGGTCGCTGTCACCGCGTTTGGTCAGGCGCCTGAGTCTTCGCGTGGTGCCGGTGGAGTGTTCGCGCGGGGTCACGGGCCGCAGATCGAAGATCGAACCGTTGGTTGGAGTAGGACGGCGGCGAGGCATCGCAGATGACACATCCGCACGCGCCGCGCCGTAACCCAGCACATCGCCACCCACGGTCGCCGCCATGCCTTGCTCAAAATCGTTCCTCTGTCTTGCTGCCTTCGGCCTGCTGGGTCTTGCTGCGCTGGCGCGCCCTGCCTCCGCGGCGACCTTCTGCGTGGGTACGGTGGCCGAGCTGCGCAGTGCGCTGATGGCCGCGCAGGCGGCGGGGGACGACGAGATCCGCATTCGCGCCGGCACCTATGCCATCGATTCGACGCTGGTCTACAACAACACGCAGCCCGGGTGGCTGGTGATCGCCGGCGGCTACATGGAGGGCGGCGGGCTGCCCTGCGGAGCGCGCTCGCTGAATGCCGGGGCGACGGTGCTGGATGGACAGGGTCAGCGGCAGATCATGATCCTCGCGCACCAGCCGCCGGCGGGCACGACGGCGTCCACCCGCATGTACGTCGAGAACCTGACCTTTGCCAATGGCGTGGGCACGGGGTTCCAGCGCGGTGGCGGGCTGAACGCCTACATGCTGCCGGCCAGCGCGGTCAACGAGCTCTGGCTGGAGAACCTGGTGTTCCGCGGCAACAGCGGCTACTTCGGTGGCGGGCTGGATGCGAGCGTGGCCAACGGCATGCTGCGTCTGGTCAACAGCCGGTTCGACAGCAACAGCGCGCCGGACTCGGCGTTCGGGCATGCGGCGCTCGGTGTCAGCAGCAGCCCTGCGGCCTATGGCCACGCCATCGTGGTGGCCAACAGCACGTTCACCCGGGGGCGCTGCCTGGGCAACACCGGTGGCCCGCGCGGCTGCGGTCTGTCGATCTTCACCGGCGCCGGTCTGGATTCGGTCGTCGCGAACAGCGTGTTCCACGACAACTCGATCGCTGATCTCACCACCCAGGTGGTGTCACCGCAGGGCAGCGAGCGTGTGCTCGTGCGCGACAGCCTGATGCCCGTCGACATCGGCAACCTGCCCCGCAGCATCGAGCGCCCGCTGACGGGCGATCCGCGCTTCATGGACATTGCGGCAGGCGATTTCACGCCGCGCGAGGACTCGCCGCTGGTGAACCGCGGCGTGCTGCCAATTCCGGGCGCGTATGCGCAGTTCAACGGCTTCGATGTGGCCGGGGGTTTGCGCAATCGCTTTGGTTCGATCGATGTGGGGGCGATCGAGCGGCAGACCTTGACTCGTGTGTTCGGCGATGGGTTCGAGGCGGTGGTGCCCCGATAGCGGCGGTCGCGGGACCTGAGCTTGGATGGACGAGTTCGGGTGTCTGAGGTGCGCGATCCCGCCGATGCGAACTGGGTCGAAGGCGGGCGACGTACGGTGGGGCTGCGCGGGTGTGGGCTACGGTCCGTGCACGGCTTCATCAGGACGTGCTGGCGGATGCGCTGCGCTTATCCGCCCTACGATCGCGAATGACGCAATGCCCCCATCGAAGCTGCTGCCGAATGCGCGCTGCTCCCGTGCATTCGCTTGGGCGTTGGGCGTCAGGCGCAGCGCACTCCGGGTGCTGGCTTGAAGGTATCGTCGCGTGCATCGAAGGCGACTCCCTCGCCAACCGTCCAAGGAGAGTCCGCATGCACGATCAGGACATCGCCATTCCGCAGCTGCCGGCCCGCATGATGGAGCGGACGCTGGCCTTCTATCGCGAGCTGGGCTTCGAGACCGAGGTCGTGTCGCCCGCCGGTGACTATGCGATCGCCGATCGCGGCAGTCTCGAAATCCACTTCTTCCTGCACAGCCGACTTGTGCCGGCGGAGTCGGCGTTCGGCTGCTATCTGCGGGTGAAGGCTGTCGATGCGCTGCACGCAGAGTTCGCGAAGGCCGGCCTTCCTGCCGCAGGGATTCCGCGGCTCACCGCCGTGGAGGACAAGCCCTGGGGCATGCGCGAATTCGCGCTGGTCGACGAGAACGGGTCGCTGATTCGGGTGGGCCAGGTGCTATAGCTGCGCCTTCGCTGCTGATACGGCGCTCGCGCCGCGCTTCGCGCAGTGGATGGTTCGCGACACCTGCCCCCCAACCTTGATTCGGCGCCTTGGTGCGCCACAGGCGCACCCTGCGTTCAGACGAGGACTTGACCCGAGTCAGCGAGTTCGAGTCCGCTCGAACTGTTCGATCTGTTGGACACGGCTCGTGCCCGCGGCTTGGCGCGGCGCACCTGACGACAAGTAGGGTGCGCCTGTGGCGCACCACGCTCTGCTCAGGATCCACATCGCTGCAGGCGGGTGCGGGTCATCCAAGCCTGCGCGACCTCGGTCGGGCGGCTACAGCCGTCCGGCCCGCTTCATCGACAGGTAGTGATCGACCAGTGCGCCCGGCAGCTGGCTGGCGGTGACGTCGAGCACGGTCGCGCCCTGCGCGCGCAGGGCGGCGTGCACGCGCTGGCGCTGCTCCAGGTACAGGGCCGCGGCGCTGGCTTCCAGCGCGGTGTCGACCCGCTCGGGGGATTGCTCAATCAGTTCGTCGAGCATCGCTTCGCGCAGGCTGGCGACGCAGACCAAGTGCCGGCGCTGCAGCTGACGCACGCCGGCCAGCAGGTCTTCGATGTCCTCGTCGCGGGCATTGGTGACGACCAGGATCAGCGCGCGGCGCTGCTGGCGAACGCCGAGCTGCATCGCGGCTTCGATGTAGTCGGTGGCGACGGGCTGGGGCTGCAGGTCGAAGACGGTGTCGAGCATGCGGTCGATCGCGCCGAGGCCGCGCGCCGGCGGCATCCAGCGCGCATCGCCGCCGCTGGCCATCAGGCCGACCGAGTCGCCCTGGCGCAGGGCGATGAAGGCGACCAGCAGGCTGGCGTTCAAGGCGTGGTCGAAATGGCTCAGGCTGCCGTCGTGGGCGAGCATGCGCCGGCCGGTGTCGACCAGCAGCACGACCTGCTGGTTGCGCTCGTCCTGGTAGTCGCGCGAGATCAGCTTCTGCGCGCGGCGGGTAGCCTTCCAGTCGATCTGCCGCAGGCTGTCGCCCGTGCGGTACTCGCGCAGCTGATGGAATTCGGTGCCCTCGCCGCGGCGGCGATGCTGGTGCGCTCCGATCACCCGGCTGGCGCGGTCGGTGCCGACCAGGGCGAGGTGGCTGACCCGCGCGAAGTCGGGATAAATGCGCACGTCGGAGGTCTGGTCGAGCGTGCGCAGGCGCGTCCACAGTCGCCAGGGCGAGTGCAGTCGCAGGGCGCAGCCGGTGAAGCGTGCGTGGCCGCGCTGGTCCGGGTGCAGCAGGTACTCGATCACGCTGCGGCCCTCGGCCGGCAGGCGCAGGCGCTGCGGCAGGTCCTCGACCGGCCACTGCGGTGGATGCAGGTCGAACACCTCCAGGCTCTGGCCGGGCAGGCCGCCGCTCAGCGCCAGCTCGACCTTGAGCGGATGGCCGACGGCGAAGATGCGCGGCACCCGGCGCTCCAGCTCAGGCACCGGCAGCAGGCGCAGGCGCGCGAAGTCGATGATGGCCAGGGCCAGCAGAGCCACGCCCGCCGCCAGCAGCGGCCCGGGGCCGCTCAAGTCGAAGGCGAACGCAGCGCCGGGCAGGGCCAGCAGGGCGAGCGCGAGGATCAGCGCGCGCGTCGGCCTCACTGGCGCGGCGCCTCCACCTTGAGCAGCAGGGCGTCGAGCACGTCGTCGATGCGGCGACCTTCGATCTGCAGCTCGGGCGACAGGCTCAGGCGATGGCGCAGGGCCGGTTTGGCGATGCTGCGCAGGTCATCGGGGGTGACGAAGTCGCGCTGGGCCAGCAGCGCCTGCGCACGCGAAGCGCGCACAAGGGCCAGGCTGCCGCGCGGGCCGGCGCCCATCGACAGGCCCGACCATTCGCGGGTGGCGCGACAGATGCGCACCGCGTAGTCGAGCACCACCGGGTCGACGCGCACCTGTGCTGCCGCGTGCTGCAGACCGAGCAGGGTTTCGGGCTTCGCCACCGGGCGCACGCGCGAGAGGTCGAAGTCGTGGGCGACGCGGCCGGTGCTGACCGCCTCGACCATGCGCACTTCGTCCTCGTGCGCCGGGTAGTTCATGAGGATCTTCAGCAGGAAGCGGTCGAGCTGGGCTTCGGGCAGCGGGTAGGTGCCCTCCTGTTCGACCGGGTTCTGGGTGGCGATGGTCATGAAGGGTGGCGCCAGCGGAAAGCTGCGCGATTCGATCGTGACCTGGCCTTCCTGCATCACTTCGAGCAGGGCGGCCTGGGTCTTGGCCGGCGCGCGGTTGATCTCATCGGCCAGCAGAAGATTGGTGAACACCGGCCCGCGGCGGATGCGGAAGCCCTCGGTCTTGGGGTCGTAGAAGGCGTGGCCGCTGACGTCGCTGGGCATCAGGTCGGGGGTGAACTGGATGCGCGCGAAGCTGCACGAGACCGCGGCCGACAGCGAGCGCACCAGCAGGGTCTTGCCGAGGCCCGGCACACCCTCCAGCAGCACGTGGCCGCCGGCCATCAGCGCCACCAGCAGTTCATCCAGCACCTGCTCCTGGCCGTAGAAGGCGCCGCCGATCTGCTCGCGGATGGCGGTCACGGTCCGCGCGGCCTGCTCGATGGACAGCGTGGGCACGGGGGTGGCGGCCACGGCGGCGGGAGCGGGCGGGTTGAGTTCAGTGCTCATGGGCGAAGGCTCAGTCGATGAAGGGTGCGCACGGCGTCGGCAAGCGCCGCCGGACGTTCGATGCCGACGCCGAACAGGGCCTGGTCGACGGCGGCGGGCGACAGTGAATGCTGGGCAGCCAGCGCCTGCGCCAGCTCGCGCGCGGGCAGGGCGGCGATCTCGGGCTGGGCCAGCGCCAGCCGTTGCAGCACGCGTTGCCGCATGGGCTTCAGCAGGGCGCTGCCCTGGCGTCGGCGCAGGGCCAGTTCGGCGGCGGCGCGCAGGTGTTCGCGCAGGGCGCGGCGCGGCGTCGCTACCTCCGGCTGCAGCGGCCCGAAGCGCTGGCCGCGCATCCACATCCAGGCCAGCAGGGCGAGCAGCAGGGGCAGCAGGATCGGCCAGCCGTGACGGACGATCAGAACGTGCAGGGGCGGCAGGTCGGCGGCGTAGACCAGCAGCACCGCGGGCTCGGCCTCGAGCGCCGGCGCGAGCAGCTGCCAGGCCAGCGCCGAATGCGCCGGCGAGCGCAGTGCGCGGGTGCCGAGGAAATCGAGCTGGCTGCTGAAGGTGATCTGGCCGCCGCCGTGGCGCAGGCGCGCGAACAGCCAGCCGTCGGTCGCATTGCCGTACAGCCAGTCGAAGTCCTGTTCCCCGAGGTCGTCGCCGAACTGCAGGCGATGGCTGGCGCACCAGCGGTCGCCGCTCTGCATCTGGCGCAGCGGATCCAGCAGTTCTTCCAGCGTCGGTAGCTGCGGCGCACTGCCGAGCGCGCGCTTGGCTGCCTTCTGTGCAGCCGGCGGAGCGGTGTACTTCCAGTGGATACAGGTCGGGCTGGTCTGCGTCCAGAAGTCGAAATGTTCGAGCAGCGGCGCACTGCCCCCGTCCGGTGCCGGCATCGCCACCAGCAGCTGGCCGCCGGCTTCGACCCAGTCCAGCAGTGCTTGCGTGGCCGGCCATGAGAGGCCGCGCAGATCGGCGCTGAGCACCACCAGGCCCGGCTGCGCGGGCAGCGCCTCGGGTCGGAACTGCGCCTGGGTCTGAACCTCCAGATCGCGCTCGCGCAGCAGCGTCTGCAGCCCGTACAGGGGATTGATGCGCGCCTCGCCGGAGAGCGGCAGGCGGCGCGTCACCTCCTTGCGCTCGAAGGTGTTCCACCACCACACGCCGAGGCCGACCAGCAGCAGCGCCAGCACGGCGGAGATCAGATGACTGCGGTTCATGCCTGCGCTGCCTTGGGTTCGGCCGCGGTCGTTTCGCGCCAGCCCTCCACCAAGGTGCGGAAGTCTGCTTCCGCCGGCAGCCGATCGGCATAGGCGGCGGCCTGCCACAGCCTGACGATGCGCGGGAACAGTGCGCCAAAGCCCTGCGCACCCAGCCGCCGCGCGCGGCGCAGGCAGTCGGCCTCGGTGCTGCCCGGCGGCAGGGCTTCACCGGTGCGCTCGACCACGCGCTCGACGCCGCCGGCATACAGCAGGGCGAGCGCTGCGCGCGGCTGGCCCTCGCGCCACAGCGCTTCGGCGGCGGCCGCGATGTCCGCCGGCAGGGGTTCGGCCGCGGCCTCGACCGCCTCGTGCCTGCTGCGCGGCGCGCGCCGTGGCGCGAGGTCGAAGCCGAACACCGGCAGCCAGCGTCGGTGGGTCGACACCAGCAGCACCAGCAGGGCGGCGGCGAGCAGCCAGAACACGTTCTCGATCAGCAGCGCGATGACGCGGCCGAAGCCCTCCAGCCAGTCGAGGCGGAGATTCGGCGCGTCCCGGCGCTTGCGCTCGGTTTCGCGATCGCGCGGCACCCACACGGTCTCGGTGCTGATCGGGTTCAGCTCGGCCCGCTCATAGACTTCCGCGGCCTGCACCACGAAGGCATCGGTGCCGTCTTGGTGCTGGTGCGCGAAGACCTCGGCGAAGCGATCGCCATTGCCTGATTTCACCTGCGGGCTGCCGCCCGGGCCCGCGTGATCGGTGCTCGCCTCGGCCGCGGGCCGGGTGCGCAGGCTGGGCTGCAATGCCGGTTCGGCGGACTCGGCCTCCTCGGCTTCGCTGTCGGTCGTGCCCTGCGCCAGCGCCGGCCGCGGCTGGGCCAGGGCCAGCGCCAGCAGGGGCACCAGCAGCAGGGCGCCCAGCCGCGCGCCGGCGGCCAGACGCGCGGCCAGACGGCGGAAGCCGAGCTCGATGTCCCAGGCTTCGATCTGGGTGCGGCGGTTCAGGTACAGGGCGAAGCCGGCGCCGACATAGAACGGCGCCATCAGGCTGACGCCGGCCCAGTAGATCAGATTCATCAGCAGCTGCGCCCACGGCGGCGGCGCCTCGAACAGGTTCTCCCACACGGCCTGGGCGGCCGGCTGCATGAACTCGATGGGCGTCAGCGTCACCACCAGGCCGATCAGGCCCAGCCCGAGGATGGCCTCCACGTGCACGCACACCAGCAGGATCAGCGCGGCCGTGCCCGAGGCGTTGCGCGCCAGCGCCTGCCGGCGCGCTCGGCGCAGCGGCCCTTCCACGCCCTCCAGCATGTCCACCGGCATCAGCAGCGCGCGCGAGGGTGACAACCGCAGCCATAGCAGCCAGGGCCAGATCGAGCGCGCGAAGCGGAACTGGCCGCGCAGGGTTTCGCGCACGCTGGGCTGGCTGCCGAACACGCCGCGTGAGATCACGTAGAGCGGCGCGCGCTCGAAGGCGGGCTTCAGCCACCACAGCAGCAGGGCCGGCAGCCACAGCAGGTCCAGCCACCAGCCGACCGCGTTCAGCACCGCGAACACCGGCAGGGTGGTCGCCAGCCAGCTCAGCCAGATCACCCGCGCATGCCGGCGGGTCAGGGCGAAGCCGAGCTCCACGGCTTCCCAGCCGGAGCGCGGGCGCAGCACCACCGAGAGGTCCTCAATCCGCATGCAGGCTCCCGCGGCCGCGCCCGCCGAGCAGCAGCCAGGCCAGGAACAGCAGCCACAGGCCGATGCCGACGCTGTACTTGATCCAGGCCGGAATCGAGCCGATCGAGGACCAGAAGGCTTCGATGAAGGCCGCCAGCACCAGCATGGCGAACACGCCGAGGATGATCCTCGCGCCGGCAATGCCGGTTTCCTTGAAGGCGCGCATGCGGGTGCGCTGGCCCGGCATCAGCAAGGACAGGCCGAGCTTCAGGCCGGCGCCGCCGGACAGCACGATGCCCAGCAGTTCGGGCGCGGAATGGCCGGCGACGAAGCGCCAGAAGGGGTCGCCGAATCCCACGGCGGTGAGGTGGCCGGCGGCACTGCCGTGGAACACGCCGTTGAACACGAGCGCGAAAGCGGCACCAATCCCCGCCACCAGTCCCATCGCGAAGGTGCGGAAGCCGATGCTGACGTTGTTGAGGACGTAGAAACCGAACATGTAGAGGTCGGACCCGCTGTCGCGGCCCAGCCGGTTGTGCTTGGCGGCGGGGTCGTACATCGCCTCCATCTCGGCGACCTGTTGCGGGCCCATGATCAGCTGCGACAGCTCCGGCCGGTACTGCAGCAGCACGAGGCAAATGAGGAAGGGCAGGAAGTACAGCGCCGCCGCGGCCAGCATGACCCCACGCTCGGCGCGCACGCGCTGTGGGAACTCGCGGGCGAAGAAATCGATGATGCGGCTGAAGCGCGCGCGCGGCGGCCGGTACAGCTGCAGGTGGCCACGTTCGGCAAGGCTGCGCAGGCGCTCGATCAGGGCCTGTCCATAGCCGCGGCGCTCGGCCAGCGCAAGCTGCTGGCACAGGCGTCGGTAGGCGACCGGGAAGTCGATGTCCGGCAGCGGTGGCAGCTCCGGCGTCAGCGGCGGCGGCGTGCCCTTGGCGCGTCGCGTCGGGCCGTCCAGCCAGGCGCCGAGGCGCTGCCATTCCTCGGCGTGACGCGCCTCGAACTGGGCCTGCTTCATGCGCGGGCCCCGCTCTGGCCGGTCAGGCTGGCCGCCATGCCGAGCGTGCGCATGAGCCCGGCCTCGCCACTGGCGCCGGTGGCTGCCTGCAGCAGGCCGGCAAGCTCGATCTGGCGTTCCTGGCTGAGCTGGCCGTGGCGCTCGGCGAATTCCAGCAGCGACTCGCGCTCGCTGCGCTGCAGGGGCGGTGGGTCGACCGGCAGCACGCCGAGCGGCGCCAGCAGGCGCGGGGGCGGCGGCACGTGCACCACCAGGGTGCCGGCGGCGAGGTCGCCCAAGCGCCGGCTGCGGCTGTCCAGCAGGGTGCTGACCACGCCAACGGCGTAGGCGAAGGGCAGCATGTCGAAGGTGCGCAGCAGGTTGCGGGTGGCCGAGGCGACCCAGCCTACCGGCGTGCCGTCGGCGTGGACCACGCGCAGGCCCATCGCCTTCTTGCCCGGCGTCTGGCCGTGCCAGAACAGCTCGAACAGCACGGGATAGAGCCACAGCAGGGCGAACATGCCGACCATGTAGACGCCCTGTCCGGCCTTGCCGATGAAGGCGAGCCCGATCGCAAGTACCCAAAGCACGACGATGCGGATGAAGAGGTCGAGCAGCCAGGCGACCGCGCGTGGCGCCATGCCGGCGGGCAGCAGGTAGAGGCGGATGCCTTCGGGGGTTTCGACTTCGACGCGGGTATCGAGCAGGGTGGCTGCGCTCATGCAGGCGGCCACCGGCGATCGGTCAGGCGGCCCCGTACGGCCGGCAAGCAGTTCATCGACACCCCAAAGTTTCCCCGCAAGAAGTCATGCCGCCAGGCCCGGAACGTGAGCACACGGCGTGCGGGCACTGTAGCCAGCAAGCCCGCAAAAGCAAGCCCCGCCGCGCAGGACCCTCAGGGTCACTGCAGCCGGCGGGGCCGGGCAGGGCGTGGCGCCGAAGCGGGCGCGCGCGGGTTGCGGACTACAGCAGGCGCGCCCGGCGATTGCTCACGCGCACGTAGCTGCCCTCGCGGATGCCGTCCAGATCGGCCTGGTTGACGATGATGCGGCGGCCGTCATCCATCAGCACGTACAGCTCGTAGCGGGCGGCCGAAGCGCGGTCCTTCTCCAGTTCGTTGCCGACCACGCCGCCAGCGATGGCGCCAGCGACCGTGGCCGCGGTGCGGCCGGAGCCACCGCCGACCTGATTGCCGAGCACGCCGCCGACGATGCCGCCGAGCACGGCACCGCCGCCGCTGGACTGGCGCTCGCCATAGACACGATCGATGCGTTCGACGCGGCCGCAGTCGTAGCAGCGGGCATAGCCGTCATTCGGGCCATAGCCGCGGTAGGAGGGGCTGGCGCAGGCTGCCAGCAGCAGGATCAGCGCGGTGGAGAACAGCAGACGAATATTCATGGCAGACCTCGCACATCCGGGAATGGGTCGACCCTTCACTGGGGTCGTGGGTTCGAAGGTGCCTCTACCAGTCTGAACGCGGGCGGAGCCAGTCAGCCCGCGGTTCAGCGCGCGTGTGGGCCTGTCCAGTGCATGTGAAGATGCCTCGCGTCGCTCGATGTACCCGGAGCCAAGGCAGAGTGGAAGCCGGGCAACTAGCCGCGACCGAAGTCGCGATGACAGCTGTCGCAGCTGTTGTGCACGGCGGTCAGCGCGTTCTTGCGTTCTCCGCAGCTCGCTTCGGCGGGCAAGGCGAGCGCGGCGTCCAGGCGATCGCGCATCTGCTGGGCGTGCCGCCCGAACAGCTCGGGCTCGAAGCCCTGCGCGGCGAACAGGGGTTCGACGTCGTCGGCCATGCCGCGCATCACCAGCAGCTGGCGCGTCCCTTCCGACTCGCCGCAACCGCCTTCGACCACGCGTCTCGCCTCGCCCAGCTGGTACTTGAGTGTCACCATCGCCGCGGCGTGCGGGCGCGCGCCCTTCCTGATGTTGCCAAGGTTGAGGAAGGTGGCGGTGAGCATTGCGCCGGCGAGCAGGCCGACAATGAGCGACAGCAGGATCTTCATGGGGCAGGCGTCGTTCTCGAGGGCGCGCAGGATAGCGGAGGCGGCGCGGTCTGCCGGTGAGGAGGTCAAGCGGCGTTTGGGGCCGGCCTGGTCCCGTGGGTCAGGCCGATGGGGTCAACGTCTCCGCAAGGCCCAAGGGGCGGCCTTCGTTGTCCTCGATGAAGGCCAGCCACTCTTCGTGGCCATCTGCGTGCCGGTGCACACAATGCGGCGCGCTCAGCGGCGTGGCGCCTCGCGCAAGCAGCGCGTCGTAGTGCGCGTGCAGCCGCTCGACGCGAAAGTAGAGCAAGGATTCGCCGCTGCTGGGCGTCTGGCTGAGCATCAGCCGCACGCCGCCACAGTCGAAGAAGGCCAGGGTGCCGAAGGTGAACAGGTGCGACAGACCGAGCACATCGCGATACCAGAGCTCGGCGGCGCGAATGTCGGTCACGCCGCGGGCAATCTGTGCCAGGGCGCCAAAGCCTGACTTGGTCATGTCGAAGGATCCCATCGAAGTTGTGGCCTGCGCCCCCCCGCGCCGCACGCCGCGCCACAGCCGGAGCTGATGGCGGTCGCGCAGTGCAAGCTTCTGCAGCGCGTTGCTGACATGGAACTTCACCGCGTCGATACCCACACCGAGGCGGCGGGCGATGGCTGGATTGCTGAGACCATGGCGCACGCCGTCGACCACGCGCCATTCGGCCGGAGTGAGCAGGTCTGGATGGAGGGGACGTCCACGCCTTCGCATAGCTTCCGGGTCTCCCGCAGCGCCTTGAGCATTCCGGGTCACGCCCCCGTCAGCGACCGAAGGGCAATCGCCGTCGTGTTCCGCAACATAGCGCGAAGCACCCGCGAATTTCCCTACCCGGCGCCGTCCGGACGGTCCATGCGGCTGTCACCGGCAGCGCCCTCGCACTACACTCCCGCGCCGCCCTGAATCGGGCACCGGAACCCCTAGCCCTGCACATGAACACCAGCGCCGAACGCAGCCGCTTCTCCGGCATCGATCGCCTGTACGGCGCGGGCAGCGTGGAGCGACTGGCGCGTGCGCACGTCTGCATCGTCGGCGTCGGCGGAGTGGGCTCGTGGGCGGCCGAGGCGCTGGCGCGCAGCGGGGTGGGCCGGCTCACCCTTATCGATGCCGACGACATCTGCCTCAGCAACGTCAACCGCCAGCTGCATGCGCTCGACGGCGAGTTCGGCAGGCTGAAGGTCGAGGTGCTGGCCGAGCGTCTGCAGCGGATCAATCCGGACATCCAAGTGGAACCCGTTGCCCGCTTCCTGACGCCGTCGACGCTGGATCCGCTGCTGCTGCAGGGCTACGACGCGGTGCTCGACGCCTGCGACGCGTTCCGGGTGAAAGTGGAGATGATCGCCTTCTGCCGGCGCCGCAAGATTCCGATCGTGGTCAGCGGCTCGGCGGGCGGGCGTGCCGATCCGACCCTGATCGAAGTGCGCGACCTCTCGCGCACCGAGCACGACGCGCTGCTTGCGCTGGTGCGCAAGAAGCTGCGCGCCGAGTTCAATTTCCCCAAGAACCGAGACCGCTACTTCGGGGTATCGGCGGTGTTCTCGCGCGAGAACGTGCGCTACCCACAGGCCGACGGCAGCGTCTGCGGACTGCGCCCCGAGGTTGGCGACAGCCTGGGGCTCGACTGCGGCGGCGGTGGGCTGGGTGCGGCCACCCATGTCACCGCGAGCTTTGCGTTCGCGGCGGTGGGCAAGCTGCTGGAGAAGCTGCTGCAAAGGTCCACCGGCACGACGCGCGCTTGATCAAAACGGCTGCGGATTTGCGAATGAGCAAGGCAGGCCGGCGCGTCGACGATGTCGCCGAGCCGTGTCCGCGCCGGAGCGCGTGCTACCGAGGTCGCTGCGGTTCCGGTGTGTCCCTTGAGTTCAATGGAGAGTACCCATGATTCGCAATTCCCTGCTCACCGCTGCTCTGGTCGGCCTCGTTGCCTTCGCCTCGGCCGCCCCGACCACTGCCCACGCCTACATCGGCACGGGTGACACCACGACGATCTGCATGCCTTTCAGCCCGGGCTGGATGCAGTGCACGGAGTACGGCGAGAACTTTGAAGTCATCCGCCAGTACATGATTCGCGACAGCTCTGGCGTCGGCTACATCTTCTGATCGGGTTCCATGCCACCGCGGCGCGCTGAGGCATGAGGCGCTGCGAATCGGGGCAGCGGCGAGGCTGGATCACGGGTCCAGCCTCGCCCTGCGCTGGTATCGCTCCGCGATCATGCGGTGCGGAGTTCTCGGAACAGGATCGATTGCCGGGTTTGCACGGTTCACCGTCGGCCTCGCTCAGGCGCTGATGTCGATCAAGGCCTGCAGCAGCAGCTCGCGCGGTGCCATACGTGCATCCAGACGGCTGACGTCGGTTTCACCCAGCGGCCATTCCAGGGTCTCGAACTGGCTGTCGACCAGGCTGGCCGGCATGAAGTGGCCGCTGCGCTGCTGCAGGCGTTGGCGCGCGCCGTCGGGGTTGATCTCCAGCAGAAGGAAGCGTGTCTGCCAGCCCAATGCGCGCAGCCGCGCGCGATGCGCGCGGCGCAGCGCGCTACAGGCCAGCACGCAGTCGCTGCCGCGCGCGCGCAGGGCGCTGCAGATCGAGGCCAGCCAGGGTTCGCGCATGGCGTCGGTCAGGGGCTGCCCGGCCGCCATCTGCGCCCGGTTCGCTTCGTTGTGGAAGTCGTCCGCTTCCAGCATCGGCCAGCCGAGTCGCTTCGACAGGGCTTGCGCCAGCGTGCTCTTGCCGCAGCCGCTGACGCCCATGCAGACGACCAGACGGGGTGCGCTCGTGCTCATGGACTCGGCACCCGCACCTCGATGCGATAGCGCTGACCCGGCAGCAGTCCGCGCAGGCGAGGCTCGGGCTGCAGCACCCCACCGACGCAGAGCTGCAGCGGGCCCGCATGCCGCAGGTACTCGATGTCGAGCACGCTGCCGCGGATGCGTCGGGTGATCCGCGCCTGCTGCCAGGCGCGTGGCAGCTGCGGGTCAAAACGCAGGCCCTCGCGCTCGCCATGCAGGCCGAACAATCCTTGCAGCAGGGCGCGCAGCAGCCAGGCGACGGCGCCGGAGTTCGGCAGCTGGCTGCTGCGGCCGGCGGTCTCCGGATACAGCCGATGCGCGCCGCGGTAGTAGTTGGGAATGAAGCTCGGCAGCTGGCCGCGCGCCAGCGCTGCTTCCGAATCCGCGCAGGGCAGCAGCTGGCGCAGCAGTGCATATGCGCGCTCGCCTTCGCCCACGGCGTACAGCCCGTTGATGTGGAAGGCGACGGCGTGGCTGTAGACCGAGCCGTTCTCGGCCGAGCCCGGGAATTTCTGGGTGACGCGCCCGATGTCCTCGTGCAGGCGGGTGAAGGGCGGATCACACAGTGTCAGCCCCGAAGGCGTCTGCAGATGGGTGTCGACCGCATGCAGCAGGCGTCGCTGCTGGTCGGTCGTGGCCAGGCCGGCGAGCAGGGCCCAGGCCTGCGGATTCAGGAAGATCCGACCCTCGTCATCGGCCTGCACGCCGAAGCGGCGGCCGTGGTCGGTGATGCCGCGGGCGAACCAGTCGCCGTCCCACAGCCAGGTCTGCACGGCCTCGGCCAGCCTGTCAGCCTCGGTGCGCAGGTGCGCCGCAGGGTTGGCATCGAGCAGATCCGCGGCCTCATCGCAGACCTGCGCCCACACCCGCAGCGCATGCACCAGCGCAATGGAAAGCCAGCCGGACACGCCGCGCCCGAGATGACCCGCCATGTTCATCGGGTCGCACCAGTCGCCGTGGCCGATCAGGCTGAGGCCGCGACCGTCGCGCCGCTGCAGCAGCCAGCGCAGGGCCTGCTCGACGCGATGGGCAACGTCCAGCTCGCGGCCATGGCGGTCGCGCACGACGCTCCGCAGGAAGGTGTAGTCCCCTGATTCCTGCAGCCACACAGCGAGACAGATCGGCAGCCAGAGCGCGTGGTCGGTGTGCGGAATCTGGTTGATGTACTTGAGCTCGGCCTCGGGGTGCAGGAGCACGCCGTCGGGCAGGCCGAAGTCCTCCTCCTGCTGTTCCAGCACGCGCAGGAAGTGGCTGCGGGCGAGATCCGGCTGCAGCAGGCTCAGGCCCATCGCGTCCTGCAGATAGTTTCGGGTCTGCGGGTCGGTGCAGAAGCGGCTGGCCTCGCCGAGATAGAGCGCCTGCCGGCACAGCCAGGGCTGCACGAAGCCATCGAGCGCTGCGTCTGGCGTCGCCAGCCGCAAGGCCTCGCGGGCCGGCGCCAGCGCCGCGGCGCGTTCGGCGAGCGCGCGCTCGAAACCATGGCCTGCGAGGTAGCGCTGACGCAGGGCGCGGATTTCGGCCTCGTCGTGCGCCGGGCCGAAGGCGAAGCGCAGGGTCTGCGTGGCGCCGGCCGCCAGCGCGATGCGGTACTGCAGGCAGGCCGCGGGCACCTCATAGTGCGCTTCGCCGCCCGCGAGCCGGTGGGAAAGCAGGGCCTCCGGCGCGTGCAGGCCGCCTTCGCCCTCGAACGCGGCTTGCCGGCATTCCCAGCTGTCCGGCGGGCTGTCGTGCAAGAGCACGGTATGGTCTTTCAGGCGCGCGATCCGCGGCCAGTCCTCGCGCTTCTGGTAGCCGCTAATGCAGCGCGCGACGATGCCGCCCAGCTCGGGCGAGTAGCGCGCCGACTGGTTCATCCAGCTCATGTAGCCGAGCGGAAAGTAGAGACAGACGCGCAGGCGTCTGGGCTGAGCACCGCGGTTGTCGATCCGCAGCGTCCACAGCTCCAGCGCATCCTCAGGCGGCAGCCCGACCGACCAGCGGCAGAGTAGTTCGCCCTGCTCGACTTCCCAGTCCACGCCGTCGGGTCGCGCGCGGAACACGAAGCGATCGGCCGCCGCGCGCGCCGGCTCGTGCGGCAGCGAGAACAGCGCGCCGCTGTCTTCATCGACGACGTAGACAAAGCGGCCGGGGTGATGCGCGTACAGCGGCTGCTCGGGCTGCAGGAAGGTGGTGGCCTCCAGCACCGGCGCGCGCGCGTACTTGCCGGGCTCGGGCTGCATGTGCAGGGCGCTGGCATAGCCGCGGCAGTTCAGCTGCAGCAGCAGGCTGCGGTTCCACAGGAAGGTGCTGGCACGCGGCATGCGCTTTGGGCAAAGCAGCTCGACGGCCTCGTCAGTGTGGCGGATCAGGTCGATGGCGGACATGGGCGTGCCGGCGGCTTACGGGTTGGCAGCTGCGGCATCGCGGTCCTGCAGCTCCTGCTGGATCTGCTTGAGCCGCGCGCCGCTCAGCGGGTAGGCGAAGGCGAGGGCCGCGGCGAGCAGGGCGAACACGCCGGGCACCAGGGTCTGCAGCAGCTGGATGCCGGCTTCCGAGGCGCCGCTCTGGGCCTGGTTGGCGGCGTAGCCGATGGCGGCCAGCACCCACAGCAGGGCCGCCGAGCCCAGCGAGCCGCCGAGTTTCTGGGAGAAGGTCGCCGCGGCGAAGGTCATGGCGGTGGCGCGGCGGCCGTATCGCCACTCGCCGAAGTCGGCGCTGTCGGCGTACATCGACCAGGTCAGCGGCGACTTCGGCCCCAGCGCCAGGCTGATCAGAATGTTCAGCGCGAAGATCAGCGCGATGTCCTCGGGGCCCACGAACCAGAATGCGGTCGACAGGGCGGCCACGATCAGCATCAGCACCGCCAGCAGGCGGGCCTTGTCGAACAGCCGGATCAGCAGCGGCGCCAGCGCAGCGCCCGCGGCATAAGCCAGCATCTGCACCAGCAGATAGTCGGGCAGCAGGTCCGGGCGCTTCAGCCAGTAGGTGAAGTAGTAGTAGGCCGAGCCGGCACGCAGGGTGATGGTCAGCATGATCAGCATGGCGAGGCCAAACAGGATCAGCCATGGGCGGTTGCGCAGCAGATCGCGCAGGTCGGTGACCGGCGAGCTGGCCTGCGCGGGCGGCGGCGCGATGCGCTGGCGCGTGCTGGCGAAGGTCAGCGCGAACAGGCCGCAGGCGATCAGCCCGTACAGCACCATCGTCAGCGGCCAGCCGCGCTGCGGATCGCCGTCGCCGAGCAGGTCGACGAGCGGCAGGGTGAACTTGTTGACCAGGGCGCCGCCGCCGAAGGCGAACAGGAAGCGCAGACTGTTCAGCGTCGTGCGCTCCTCGCTGCGCGCGCTCATCACGCCGCTCAGCGCGGAGTAGGGCGTGCTGAGCACGGTGTAGGCCAGCATCAGCCCGGTGAAGCTCGCGTAGGCCCAGATCAGCCTGCCGTCTTCGTCCAGGTCCGGCGTGCTGAAGGTGACCACACCCATCACCGCCAACGGCAGCGCGCCGACCAGCAGCCAGGGCCTGAACTGCCCCCAGCGCGTGCGCGTGCGGTCGGCGACGGCACCCATCAGCGGGTCGGTGACGGCATCGAACAGGCGAGTGACGAACAGCAGGGTGCCGGCGGCCGCAGCGCCGAGGCCAAACACGTCGGTGTAGAAGGCCGCCAGAAAGGAGGCAATGGTCGTCCAGTACAGATTGAAGCCGAGATCACCGGCGCCGTAGCCGAGGCGCTCGCGCCAGCGCAGGCGGGCCTGTCGATCGGCGGGCGATGGCGCTGGGCTCACGGGCGTGTCCATGGCCCGGACGTCAGGGTACGAGCCGGATGCGACCGAACACGCCGGCGTCGAGGTAGAGGCGATTGCGGTCTCCTTCGATCGGTGGCACGTCAACATCGGCCATCAGCCGATTGCGAACGCCGGGCATATCGCTGTCACACCAGGCGAGGGCGAAGCCGATGACGTCACCCGCGTTGAGTGGGCGCGCTTGCCACACCTCGCCCGTCGCCAGCGCTGCTGGATCAGGATAGAGCCGGATCCGCGCCTCCCAGACCAGCACATGCGGCGCCTCCGGACGGCGTCGCCACACAGCTTCCACATGGTCGTTCAGCAGGACCGGGTCGCCGGCGCTGTCGATGTCGACTACCTGGCCGTCGAGTGCAACGTGGTAGGCGAAGGCGCTGTGACTGGTCTTGTGGTCGCCGCCGCTGGCGTCCTCGTCGACCAGGATCTCCAGCGCGTCGTCGGCCCAGTAGTTCTTCAGCGGGTCGGGCTCGCCATCGCTGAGCACGTTGTCGCGGATCTCGGCCAGCAGGTACAGCGCATCTTCGCGCCAGAGCAGGCGGTAACGGCCGCTGAAGTCGGCTGCCTCGTCCGGCGTCGAGCCCACCAGAGCATGCGTGAGTGCGCGCCACTCTGCCGCAGCCCACACGTTCTCCTCAGCATGACCGTCGATCAACGGCGCTTCGGCGGCAAAGTGCACGTTGCGCGGATTCGACTCTGTCTGCGGAGCGCCGTTGCAGCCGGCCGACGCTATCGACAGGGCAAGCGCAAGTCTCACGCCGTGAATGAGCTGGCTCATCCCAGCAGACCCACGCGCGCCGCTCCCAGGGTGCCGACATCGGTGCTGCCGATGCGGAAGGTTGGCGTCCGCGCCAGCAGCGGGGTGAAGCGGCCCTTGTCGATGAAAGCTGCGCGGAACAGCGCCTCGCCGCGCTCGTCCAGCACGTGCGGAAGCAGGCCGCCGGCGAGATAGACCCCCGCCCAGCCGCCGTAGAGCAGCACCGCGTCGCCAGCGAAGCGGCCCAGGATGCTGCAGAACAGATCGATCGCGCTGCGCGCGTCGGGATCGCCGTTACGGGCCGCGGCCACCACCGCGGTGGAATCGTGCAGACGCATCTCGCGCCCGCGCGCCATATGCACGCAGGCATCGTGCAGGTTGACCAGGCCCTCTCCGCACAGGAGACGCTCGTAGGAGACACGGCCGTAGCGTCGCTGCAGGAAGCGCAGGATGAAGATCTCGCGCTCGTCGTGCGGGGCGAAGCTGGCGTGTCCGCCCTCGGTTTCCAGCACCGCCAGCCCGCGCGCGTCACGCCGTATTGCCGCAGCACCCAGGCCGGTGCCTGGCCCCAGCACCACCTGCACCGCGGCGGTGTCGAAGGCGGCACCCGGCGCATCGCCGATCGGATGCAGATCGGCTTCGCTCAAACCTGGCACCGCCCAGGCCACGGCGGCGAAATCGTTGATCACCTGCAGCTCGCGGAAGCCGATGCGGCGCTTGAGCGCCTGGATCGAGAAGCTCCAGCGGCTGTTGGTCAGGATCACCTGGTCATCCAGCACCGCCCCCGCCACCGCCAGCACCGCGCGCTCCGGCACGGGCTCGCCGCTGGCCGAGAAATAGGCGTCGAGCGCCGACTCGATGCCGTCGTGGTCGGCGACCTTGAGACTGCGCTGCGCGGCCAGCCTGACCCGTTCGTTCTCGCCCAACGCGGCGGTCGCGAAGCGGGCGTTGGTGCCGCCGATGTCGGCGGCGAGGCAGCGCAGGTGCGCCGCGGCCGCGGCGTCGCGGCGCGATTCAAGCAGCAGGCTCATCGCGATGGGGTCCTGGACGACGCGCCGGGGCGATGGCGCGGGTATGCTTGCGCACCGATATCGCTGTCATCACGACGGCGGGCGGCAAACGGGGATGGGGGGTTATGGGCGGTCGGGTGACCATCGATGATGTCGCGGCTGCAGCCGGCGTCTCGCCGAAGACGGTGTCGCGGGTCATCAACAGCGAGCCGAACGTGCGCGCGCAGACGCAGGAGCGCGTGCGCGCGGCGATCGAGAAGCTGAACTTCCGGCCTGACCCTTCCGCGCGCAGCCTTGCAGCCAGTCGCTCGTATCTGATCGGCGTGGTCTACGACAACCCGTCGGACAGCTATCTGATGGAGATCATCAGCGGCGTGCTCGACACCTGTCAGGCCCAGCATTACCAGACCCTGCTGTGTCCGCTGCGCTTCGACCGCAGCGACCTGCTGCGCGAGGTGGACTCGCTGATCGCGCAGTCGCGGCCCGGCGGCCTGGTGCTGACGCCGCCGCTGACCGACAACGACGCCCTGCTGGCCCATCTGCGCACGCTCGGCGTGCCCTTCGCCTGCATTTCGCCCAAACAGCCGGAGGGCTGCGGGGTGACCTTCGACGAGCGCCAGGCGGCGCGCGAGATGGTCAGGCATCTGGTCGACCTGGGTCATCGTCGGATCGCGCACATCCGCGGCCATGTCGCGCACGGCGCTTCGAGCTGGCGTGTCGACGGCTATCGCGATGCCCTGCAGGACGCCGGGATCGAGTTCGATCCGGCGCTGGTCGTGCAGGGCGAGTTCTCTTTCGATTCGGGCATGCAGGCCGCGCGCATGCTGCTCGATCTCGGGCAGCCACCGACTGCGATCTTCGCTGCCAACGACGACATGGCCGCGGGTGTGGTGCGGGTGGCGCTGGAGCGCGGTCTGTCGATTCCCGCCGAGCTGTCGGTCTGCGGTTTCGACGACATCCCGATCGCGCACCAGATCTTTCCCGCGCTGACCACCGTGCGGCAGCCTGCGCGCGAGATGGGGGCGAGTGCTGCCGCCGAGCTGCTCAAGTGCATGCGCGACCCGGCGCAGGCGGGCATGCGGCAGCTGCCCTACAGCCTGTGCCTGCGCGCAAGCACCGGCCCAGCGCCCAGGCAGCGCGTGAGCAGCCGGGGCAAACGCTGACCGGCAGTTCGTTTCGAGATCCACGACGCGACCTCAGCCCAGGCTCGCGTAGATCAGGATCAGCACCGCGCTCACCGCCACTGCGCCGAGATTGAAGCCGGCGCTGGTCGCGAAGCCGCCCTCGGGCAGCGCCTGCGATTTCGGCTGTGCCTTCCAGCCCTGCAGCGCGGAGATGCCCAGCGCGATCGCGCAGCAGGCCAGGAACACGTAGCCGACGCGATCCATGAACGGCAGCTCGGGCAGCCAGATGCGCGCTGCGATCGACAGCAGGAAAGAGCCGAGCGCCGCGGCGAGCGCGCCGAGCGCTGTCGTCTGCCGTACGAAGACGCCGAGCAGGAAGATCGCGCAGATGCCGGGCGTGAAGAAGCCGGTGAACTCCTGGATGTACTGGAAGGCCTGCTCGAAGCCGCCCAGCAGCGGGCGCGCGCAGATCACCGCCAGCAGCAGGGCCACGGCGCCGGCGATGCGGCCGCTGCGCACCAGGCCACGATCACTGGTCCGGGGCCTGAACTGGTGCAGCAGGTCCATGGTGAACAGGGTGGCGACCGAGTTCATCATCGAGCCCACGGATGACACGATGGCGGCGATCAGGGCAGCGAAGATCAGGCCGCGGATGCCCGCGGGGGCGAGCTTCATCATCTCCGGATAGGCCTGGTCAGGCTTGGCGAGATCCGGCGCCAGGAACAGCGCCGCCATGCCGGGCACGACGATGATCAGCGGCATCAGCATCTTCAGCGCAGCGGCGAACAGGATGCCCTTCTGGGCTTCCTTCAGGCTGCCGGCGGCCAGCGCACGCTGGATGATGTACTGGTTGAAACCCCAGTAGGAGAGGTTCATCACCCACATGCCGCCGAGCAGCACGCTCAGCCCCGGCAGGTTGGCGTACTGCGGGTTGTCGGGCGAGAGGATCATGTCGAAGCGCTCGGGCATGCGCTCGTACATGGTGGCGAGACCCGCCCAGGCGCCGGCGCCCTCGGCGACGCGGTCCAGCGCGATCCAGGCGACGATCAGTCCGCCCAGCACCAGCAGCACGACCTGGATGATGTCGGTCATCGCCACTGCGCGCAGGCCGCCGTACAGCGAATAGGCCAGTGCGAAGGCCGCCAGCGCGAGCAGGCCTGACGTCATGTCGAGGCCGGTCAGCGCATTGATCGCGAGCGCGCCCAGCCACAGCACCGAAGTGAGGTTCACGAACACGTACACGCCGAGCCAGAACACCGCCATCACCGTCTTGACGCTGCGGTCGTAGCGCTGTTCCAGGTACTGCGGCATGGTGTAGATGCCGGAGCGCAGCAGCACCGGCAGGATGAACTTGCCGACCAGGATCAGGGTGATCGCCGCCATCCATTCGTAGCTGGCGATCGCAAGCCCCATGGCATAGCCCGAGCCGGACATGCCGATGATCTGCTCGGCGGAGATGTTGGCCGCGATCAGCGAGGCGCCGACCGCCCACCAGGGCAGGCTGCGGCCGGCCAGGAAATAGTCGTTGGCAGTTCGCTCATGGCCGGCGGGCTCGCGCGAGATCCAGGTGGCGAGGCCGATCAGGCCGATCGCGTAGATCGCGACCACGGCCAGGTCGAGGGTCGAGAGTGCGGACACGGAAGCTCCTTGGCCCGGGTGTTCGGCCCCGGCGGCAGGCGGTCGAAAAAGGCGGCGCGGAGACGGGGAGCACTCCGCGCCGATGGCAAAGCGGGCTGTCGCTGCTGTGGCAACTGCATCTGCTGCGGCCGGTATCGCGCTCGCCGATACCGGCCATCCGGAAATCGCAGGCTCGCGAAAGGCGAATGCGCCCCTGGCGTCGGTCACGCCGTCCCTGGCGTCGACCGTTCCACAGCCCCAGCCGATCCGAGGCGCCGCGCAAGCGGCGCCCGGCACCTCAGAACTGGTAGCGCACGCGCAGGCCGTAGGTGCGCGGATCGTTCAGGAAACGGATGTTCAGCTGCGAACCGACCAGGGCCTTCTGCGAGACATCGTCACCCAGCAGGTTCGAGGCCCACAGCTCGAAGCGCCAGCTGCTGTTGGCCGGGGTGTAGCCGGCGCCGGCATTGATCGTCGTGTACGCGCTCTGGCGGTCCGGGAAGCCCGCGGTTGCCGCGTCCTCGACGCGCGAGACCGTGCCCGCCGTGTCGGACACGAACACCACGTCGCGGTTGTTGAACTGGGTGAGGTAGTAGGCCGAGCGGTAGCTGGCCAGGATCTGCCAGTCGAACACGCCGTTGCCGAGGTCGAACATGTGCTGCAGCCGTGCGTTGAAAGTGAGCTTCGACGACAGCGGCAGCTCGTTGCCCGACAGGTCGATCTCGGAGGTGACGCCGCCCAGACCGTAGTCGATGCTGCGCACATCGGCGACCACGCCGCTCTTGATCTCGGTATCAAGCAGCAGGGCATTCAGGGTCAGCGTCCAGTCGCGCGAGAGGCTGAGCATGCTCTCGGCTTCGACGCCCATGATCTGCGACTTGCCGACGTTGCGGTTGGCGAGCGCGAAGCCGGTGGCCTCGCCGGTTTCCGGGTTGAAGGCGATCGCGGTAAGGTCCTGGAAGACCTGGTCGCGGTAGTCGTAGTAGAAGCCGGCGACATTGAAGGTCGAGCGACGGCCGCGGAAGTCGAAGCTCTGCTTGGAGCCCAGCTCGAAGGCGGTGATCTTCTCCGGCTTGTAGGTCTCCGGGATCACGTTGATGTCGAAGCTGTCGTTGAAGCCGCCCGACTTGTGGCCGGTCGAGACCGTGCCGTAGAAGAGATGGTCATCCGACAGATCCTTCTCGAAGCCGAGCCGGAAATCGTTGAAGGTGAACTCACTGCTGCCCTCCTGCTGAGAGGGAATGCCGAGCGAGATCCACGGATGCGAACCGCTGGGCGTGCAGCTCAGGTTGCCTCCACCGGTGTCCGGGCGATCCACGCAGCCGCCGTTGGGATTCGTGCCGTCGGCGATCGGGCCGATCTGCTGGAAGATGGTGTCGTTGCGGCCAGCGGCGAGGATGCCCTGCAGCAGGAAGCGAGCGCGATCGGCATTGCTGGTGATGTTGCGGACATCGAAGTTCGGGCGCCGGGTCAGCGCCGGCAGGAAGCCCGGGGTGCCGAGGCGCACCGAGAAGCAGCAGCCGTCTTCGGCGCCGAGGCCGATCGTCCAGTTGCCGCCGATGCCGTAGCGGTACTTCGATTCGTCGGTGTAGCGCAGGCCGCCCTTCAGGCGGAAGCTGTCGGTGACGTCGAAGGTGCCGTCGCCAAACACCGCCCAGGAGTCGCTGTTGACGTCGGGCATTGTGAACTCGGTGCCCGAGTAGAACACGCCCTTGTCGGCCAGCGAGAACAGTCCGACCTGCTGGTCTTCCTTGAAGTAGAAGCCGCCCGCGGTCCAGCGGAAGCGTGCGGAGTCGGGCGAGAACAGCAGCAGCTCATGGGTGTAGGACTTCGACAGGGTCTCCCAGTAGTTGGTCGAGAACAGGTCGTAGTCCGGACGCGTGGCGTCGCCGCTACCGGGCGGACGCGGCTCAAGGTTGCGGCCCGGCCAGGTCACGCCGGCGCTGTTGGCATTGGTCTGGGTGAAATCGACGTCGCGGAACGAGGTGTTGTACTCGACGCGCAGGCCGCCGAAGTCGTAGGACAGGCTGCCCATCACGCCCTTGTTGGTCGAGTCCAGCGTGCCCTGGATGCCGTAGTAGACGACCTCGCGCAGGTTGATGTCGTCCGGGTTGAAGCCCTCCAGCGCTGCGCCATAGATGTTGGCGCCGGGGTAGCCAGTGCCGCCTTCCTGGCCGTAGTCGGCCATCAGGAACACGCGCAGGGCCTCGTTCGGCTCCCACAGGAAGGACAGGCGCGCCGCATCCTCGTTCTGGTAGCCGGCGGGCTTGAGCGAGGGATCGCCCACGTTCTTGTAGGAGGTCTCTTTCTCGACGTGGTAGCCGGACAGGCGGAGGGCCGCGGTGCTGCCCAGCGGCAGGTTCAGGCCGAACTCACCGCCGACATGGTCGCGGCTGCCGACCTCGCCCAGTGCGTAGCCGCTGGTCTCGCCGAGCTGCGGCTTGACAGTGACGATGTTGAGGCTGCCGCCCAGCGCGTTGCGCCCGCGCACGGTGCCCTGCGGACCCTTGTTGACCTCGACGCGCTCGACGTCGAAGAACATCGCGCCCAGACCGCGCGGCCGGGCGATGTAGGCGCCGTTGATGTGCGGCGCGGAGCCGGGATCACCGAGCTCGGTGTTGTTGGACGAACCGACGCCGCGGATGAAGATCTCGACGTTGCCTTCCTGGTTGGCGATGCTCAAGCCGGGAATCACGGTCTGCACGTTGCGCAGCTCGTTGTTGATGCCGAGCGAGCGCAGCTCGTCGCCGGTGAAGGCCTGGGCCGTGCCTGCGTACTTCTGCATGTCCTGCTCGCGGCGATCGACCGTCACGGTGATCGTGTCGAGTTCCTTGGCGCGCTCTTCGCTATCACGCTCGCTGTCCTGCGCACCGGCCGGGCCGGCGAGGACGATCGCGGTGAGTGCCACGGCCGTGGCGACGGCCAGACGATGACGGCGCGGCGTCGGCCGGCCCTGGTACTGGGTGCTGCGCATTGTCGATCCCCTCCCGGCGCCTGCGGCTGTGTTCGCCCGTGCGCCCTGTTGACTGCCCCAAACACCCGCCGCGTCGCGGCGGGAATCCTCTTGTGCGACGGGCCTGAGCCCGTTCGCGCTGTGTTCCGTCACGCCCCCGGGCGTGGCGCAGATCCCTTAGGCACAGATCAAGTCCCTCCTGGCCTTGATCAGTGGAAGCCAGTCCGGCACATGTCCGGACTCGCTTTCGCCGGATCGAGCACTTACGTGCTTAACCCATGGGCGCGCCCTCCATGGCGCGCGACAACGCTGAATCCTTCAGCGTTGCCCTTACTCGCTGCCGCAGGCCAGCACGAGCTCGGCATCGGTGCCGAGTTCGACGGTGGCGATGCGCAGCGCGGTGCCGGCGCCGGCTTCGAGCTGCAGCGCCGCATCCACGCGGTCGACCTTGAGGCCACCGCTGCGCAGGCACTTCAGCGGCAGGCCGACGCGCAGCCACTGTCCGCGCACGGCGCCAAGCCGCGTGCCCAGATCGACGCTGGCCGCGCAGCCCTCGCCGCAGCCCATGCCGAGCCGCAGTCCTTCATCCCCGAGAGCGTCCAGCCGCAGCCGGACCAGCAGGCGCACGTCGCCATTGGTCTCGCGCTCGATGTCGACGGGCTCGTCCAGCTGCAGGCGCAGTGCGCCCTTCGCGCTCCAGCTGAGCGCACGGGCGTCCTCCTGGGCGAGGTGGTCGACCGCGCGCAGTTCTACGGCACCCGCCGGGCTGCGTGCGGGGCCGTTGCCGACGACGCCCAGGCTGCCCTGCGAATCCACCAGCTCGAAGCGCGCCCCGGCGGCCAGTGCACCGCGCGCGAACCATTGGCCGCTGCGGGTGACGGCGGACAGGTCGATGTCCTCGGGCAGCGCGGCGAGCTCGCCGTCCTGGCCGTAGCGCAGGCCGTGGCCGAAGGCGAACAGCGGCGCGTAGTCGGCATCGCCCACGTTCAGGGTGTACTGCTCCGCACGCGCTGGCCACGAGAACGAAAGGCGGCCGTGGAAGTCGTGCTGGACATCGCCATCGGCCGCGCGCAGCAGGACATCAGCGACGCCGCCGCCCTCGCTGCCCGGCAGCCAGGCAGCGACGAAGGCATCGGAGGCATTGAGCTCGCGATTGACCCACAGCGGGCGGCCCGACAGGAACACCGCGACCACCGGAATGCCCTCGGCGCGCAGGCGCAGCAGCAGGTCGAGGTCACGGCGGTCGTCGGGGCGGTAGGCGAGGGTGTCGACATCGCCCTGGAACTCGGCATACGGGTCCTCGCCGAACACCACCACGGCGACATCCGGGCGCTGCTGGAAGCGGCCGTCGACGGCCAGCTCGGCCTGTCCGCCAGCGGCTTCCACCTGCGCGCGCAGCCCTTGCCAGATCGAGGTCGCGCCGGGGAAATCGGAGGGCTGGGTGCCAGTGCCCTGCCAGGTCAGGGTCCAGCCGCCGCTCTGCTTGGCCACGCTGTCGGCGCCATCGCCGGCCACACCGATGCGCCGCTTTGGATCCAGCGGCAGCAGTTGGCCGGCATTCTTCAGCAGCACCAGCGAACGGCGCACGGCCTCGCGCGCCACGGCGCGGTGTTCCGGCGCGCCGATCAGCTCGAAGCGCCCGCCGAGCGCGCGTTCCGACGGTTTGGGCGCGTCGATCAGGCCCATAGACAGCTTCACGCGCAGAATCCGCGCGACCGCCTCGTCGATGCGCTCGGGGCTGAGGCGCTTGGTGCGCGCGGCGGCCAGCGTGTTGCTGTACAGATCACGCCAGCTGTCCGGCGCCATGAACATGTCGACGCCGGCCTCGATTGAGGCCGGACAGTCGGTCGGCGTGCAGCCGGGCACCTGGCCGTGGCCGTTCCAGTCGCCGACCACGAAGCCGTCGAAGCCCATGCGTCCGCGCAGGACATCGGTGAGCAGGCCGCGATGGCCGTGCAGCTTCACGCCATTCCAGCTGGAGAAGCTGGCCATGACGGTCTGCACGCCCGCCGCGATGGCCGGTGGATAGCCGGCCGCATGGATGTCGCGCAGTTCGGCCTCGCTGACGCGGGTATCGCCCTGGTCGCGGCCATCAGCGGTGCCACCGTCGCCGACGAAGTGCTTGGCCGCGGACAGCACGCGCTGCTCGCCGAGGAAATCCGAGCGGCCGGGCACGCCCTGCAGGCCATGCACGACGGCAGCGGCATAGCTGGCCACCACGGCGGGATCTTCCGAGAAACCTTCGTAGCTGCGACCCCAGCGGTCGTCGCGCGGGACCGTGAGGGTGGGGGCGAAGGTCCACTCGGCGCCGGTCACGCGCAGCTCGCGGGCAGTGATTTCGGCGATGCGTCCAACCAGCGCGGGGTCGCGCGTCGCCCCCAGCCCGATGTTGTGCGGGAACAGGGTCGCGCCAACAACGTTGTTGTGGCCATGCACGGCGTCGATGCCGAACAGCAGCGGAATCGCGGTGCCGCGACGGCTGGCGTTGGCAGCGTGGAAGGCGTCGGCCAGGGCCAGCCATTCCTGCGCGGTGGCGAAGGCCTTGCCGCCGGGCGCGGAATTGCCGCCAGCGAGGATCGAGCCCAGAGGATAGCGGCGCAGCTCCTCGGGGCGGATGCTGCCGATGTCGGCCTGGATCAGCTGGCCGACCTTTTCTTCGAGCGTCATTCGCGACAGCAGCTCGGCCACGCGCGCTTCAATCGCGTCTTCGCGCTTCAGGCCGGCCTGCGTCTGCGGCCACTGTGCCGGGTCGACTTCCGCGGTTCTATCCGGACCTGCCCAAGCGGCTGCCGCCGACAGCAGCGCACAGGCCGCCGCAGCGCCGATCGACAGGCCTCGGGCCTGTTTGTTCAGGCGTCGGGCCAAACGCTCCCGCGCCGCGGACTGCGCGTGGCAGCCGGCCGAAACTGGTGGATTCACGATGTCCCTCCCGCCACTTGGAACGCATCCGCGGTGCGCGGATGCCGCTGGCGTCTTGATGCGCCGTGGACGCTAACTTTGCCCAAACTGACATCGCTGTCAATCACTTTCTTCGCAATCGGATCACTATGGCTCGAGGAGAGGTGCTGGCCTCCGAGCACCGTGTCTGGTGAGGCAAGTAGAGCCAGCGCGCGCGGGCGGTATCCTTTCTTCGCTCGCTGGGCGCGGCTGCGAAAGTTTAGCCGGGCAGGGCGAACAGGCGGCGCGCGTTGGCGCTGGACTGTTCCGCAACGGACTCAATGCTGGTGTCGCGCAGTGCGGCGATACAGGCCGCGACCTCGACCACGCGCGAGGGCAGGTTGCGCTGGCCGCGGTAGGGCATCAGCGGCTGGTCGGGAGCGTCGGATTCCAGCAGCAGGAACTCGATTGGCATCGTCGCGACGAGCTCGCGCAGGCGCTGCGCGCGCGGGTAGGTCACCGGCCCGCCGATGCCGAGCAGGAAGCCGAGGTCGAACAGCTGGCGCGCCTGCTCGGCGCTGCCGGCGTAGCTGTGCACCACCCCGCGCAGGCGGCCGCGATAGCGCTTGAGCGCGATCAGCGTGGCCTCGACCGCGCGACGCGCGTGCAGAATCACCGGCAGTCCGGCCGCAGCGGCAAGCGTGAGCTGCGCCTCGAAGTAGTGCTGCTGTTCAGCGGGGTCCAGTGTCTCGACGTAGAAATCGAGGCCGAACTCGCCGACCGCGACCGGTTGTTCCTTGTGCAGCCAGGTTTCGAGCAGGTCGAGATGCTCGCGCCGGTGCTCGGCGAGGAACATCGGATGCAGCCCATAAGCGGGATACAGATCGCGCTCGCTCGCACAGAGTTCGCGCAGGCCAGGCCAGCTGGCTGCAGTGACCGCTGGGATCACCTGGGCGACGATGCCGGCGGCGCGCGCCTGTGCGAGAACTGCACCGCGGTCGCCATCGAACTCCGGCGCATCCAGATGGCAGTGGCTGTCGATCAGCTGCACGTGGGGCTCGCGACTCAGGCCTTGTCGACGCGGCGGGCTTCGCCCTCGATCGGCGCGCGCGGCGGAACATCAGCGCCGTCCTGAGCGTTGCCGCCGCGTCGCTGTTTCCAGCTGCCGAGCAGCAGGGTGGCCGAGAACAGCAGCAGTTCGTCGACGAAGGGCAGGGGATCGGGCACGAACAGGGTGAGCAGGAACAGCGTCGCTGTAGCCAACGCCAGCTGCGGAAAACGCAGGCGCTGCAGGCGGCGTCGCAGGAAGTTCGGCAGCAGGGCGATGAGGAATCGGGGCATGGGAGAGCCGGGATTGGGGATTCGGGATTTGGGATTCGCGGAGCGGGCCTCGCGAGCACGAAGCGCACGCTTTGCTCGCCGTCGAGCCTAGCGCGACTGGCGTGCAAGCGTGTTTCCGCGCGCTTAACTGCGCGTGGCGAGGCTCCTGAGTTGCCTGTCGTCCACAACGTGACAGGCCCGCACATCGCGGGCCTGTCTGGTGTTCAGCGATGTCAGCGCGAACTCCGCGAGCGCGGCTCGACTCAGCGGCTGCGATCGCCGCTCTGGGCGCGGCGCGGCTGGCCGCCGTGCGGGCCGTTACCCTTGGGCGCCGCGTTGCCGCCGGCGCCTTGTCCACCCGGACGACCGCCGCTGCCCGGACGGGCACCGCCGCCGCGACGGGCCTGCGGGCGCGGGGCGCCGGAGGGGCGCGGGGCCGGGCGATTGACCTGCAGGGCATGGCTCGGCTCGAAACCGGCGATGACCTGCTGCGGGATCTCGCGGCCGATCAGCTTGTGGATGTCGCGCAGCTGGCCGACTTCCTCGTGGCAGACCAGCGAGATCGCGTGGCCCGTGCTGCCGTTGCGGCCGGTGCGGCCGATGCGGTGCACGTAGTCCTCGGCCACCATCGGCAGGTCGAAGTTGATCACCGCCGGCAGCTGGTCGATGTCGATGCCGCGGGCCGCGATGTCGGTGGCGACCAGGGTGCTGATGCGGCCCGACTTGAAGTCGCTCAGGGCCTTGGTGCGGGCACCCTGGCTCTTGTTGCCGTGGATCGCGGCGGCGCGCAGGCCGGCGGCTTCGAGCTGGCGCACCAGCCGGTCGGCGCCGTGTTTGGTGCGGCTGAACACCAGCGTCTGACGGCGGCTGTCCTCGCTGAGGACGTGCAGCAGCAGGTCGCGCTTCTTGGCGGTGTCGACCGGGTAGACGACGTGCTCGATCATCGCCACGGTGCTGTTGCGCGGGGTGACCTGCACTTCCGACGGATTCTTCAGGAACTGCTGGGCCAGCTCGCGGATCGGGTCGGCGAAGGTGGCCGAGAACAGCAGGGTCTGGCGGGTGTGCGGCACGCGCGAAACGATGCGCTTGATCGCCGGCAGGAAGCCCATGTCGAGCATGCGGTCGGCCTCGTCGAGCACCAGCACCTCGATGTGCGAGAGGTCGATCGTGCCCTGGCCCATGTGGTCGATCAGGCGGCCGGGCGTCGCGACCAGGATGTCGACGCCGCGGCGCAGCGCATCGATCTGCGGGCTCATGCCGACGCCGCCGAACACGGTGGTCGAGCGGATGCGCAGCTGCTTGCCGTAGTCGCGGATGCTTTCCTGCACCTGCGCCGCGAGTTCGCGGGTGGGGGTCAGCACCAGCGCGCGCGGGCGCTTGCCCTGCGCCGGTTGGCCGCCGGCCAGACGCTGCAGCAGCGGCAGTGCGAACGCCGCGGTCTTGCCCGTGCCGGTCTGGGCGCCGGCCAGCACATCGCGGCCTTCCAGCACCAGCGGGATGGCCTGCTGCTGGATTTCGGTGGGCTGCGCGTAGCCGAGATCGGACAAAGCGCGCAGCAGCGGGCTGGAGAGCCCGAGGGTTTCAAAGGACATTGGAACTTCCGTGGGAGGTCCCGAGCGCTCCCTGCAACCGCGCTCAAGGGATGGATCGAACGGCGAGGATTCGCCTGCGACCGTCAACGCGAACACCGCGTCGAGGACAGCTCCGAGGAGGGGAAAGGGCGGCGGCTGGACCCGGCGGTTCCCATGCGGCCTCTGGCCGGTGAGGGAAACTTGAGGCCCTGGGGAGAGCGCACGGCACCTCGGGGCGTGGCGGAGACTACAGCACGCGCCGCCCCGGGTCACTTCAATTCGTGTGAACTCTGCTGAACGGAGGCCTCGCCGTTCACAGAATGCGCTTGGCGCCGAGGTAGTGATCGCGCCAGTAGTGGCCATCCAGCGCATCCAGCCGCACCGTGCCGCCGCTGCTCGGCGCGTGCACGAAGCGGCCCTCGCCGACATAGATGCCCGCATGGTTGACCCGGCCGCGGCTGCCGAAGAACACCAGATCGCCCGACGCAAGCTGTGCCCGGCGCACGTCGCGTCCGCGCATGGCCTGTAGTTCGCGGGTGGTGCGCGGCAGGCTGAGCGCTGCAGCCTGGCGGAACACATAGCCGATGAGGCCGCTGCAGTCGAAGCCACCGGCAGGCGTGTTGCCGCCATACCGATAGGGCGTGCCGACCAGCGAGATGGCGAGGAACAGCACGTCCTGGGCGGCATGGCCAACCACGCCTGCGCGGCCGTGATCGGCCCGCGGCGATGGGCTCGACGGCGCCTGCGGACGCTTCGGCGCCGAGCCGCAGGCGGCCAGTGCGAGCAGGGCCAGGCCCAACAGCCAGCGCGGCGCGCCGTGACGCAGGCCCGAGCGGCGGCTATCCTTGCGCGTTGCGTCCAATCCGATCACCAGCGAAGACCCCAGCATGAAAGTCGAAGAAAACCGCGTCGTCCGTTTCCATTACACCGTGTCCGAAGGCGGCCGCGAAGTCGAGAGCTCGCGCAGCGTGGGCGAGCCGCTGGCCGTGCTGTTCGGCAAGGGCGGCCTGATCCCCGGCGTCGAGAAGGCGCTCGCGGGCCGCGAGTCCGGCGACACGGTGCAGGCCGAAGTGAGCCCGGAAGAAGGCTACGGCCCCTACCGCCCCGAGCTGACCCAGCGCGTGCCGAAGAAGCATTTCAAGAACATGCCCCTGGCCGTGGGCCAGACCGTGATGATGCAGACCCAGCAGGGCCCGCGCCCGATCACCATCAAGAAGGTCGGCATGAGCGTGGTCGACATCGACCTGAACCACCCGATGGCCGGCAAGCAGCTCAGCTTCGACATCGAGATCATCGAGGTACGCGAGGCCAGCGCCGAGGAGATCGATCACGGTCATGTGCACGGCGACGGCGGCGTGCAGCACTGATCGCCCTGCTGCCTCCGCCTGCGCGGCGGGGGCAGCTTGATTGGGGATTGGGGATTCGGGATTGGCGAAGCGTTGAGGCCCGAGGCCTGCAGCTCGCCGCCCTTTCCGATCGATAAGCACGCCCGGAGCGTCGGATGGGGGACGGCGCAAGGCCCGGGCTTGCGAGCTGCCAATCCAGTTCTCGATGCCGCTGCCCCGGTCGCCGCGGCGAAGCTGCGCGCAAGTCGAAGCGGCGTCTGCAGTCTCAGCTCCAATGGCCTGAAAAGCAGAAGGCCCGCTCTTGCGAGCGGGCCTTCTGTCTTCAATCTGGTGCCCAAGAGAGGACTCGAACCTCCACGGGTCGCCCCGCTAGTACCTGAAACTAGTGCGTCTACCAATTCCGCCACCTGGGCAGGTGTCCCGCAGTGCGCGCCTTGCGTTGCAGCACCGGAGAGCCGCGCACTTTACGGATCGTGATTGCGGCTGTCAACGGGGTGGCGCGATCGAATTTGCGCCGCGTGTACCATGCACGGATGAGCAAACGTCCAAGCAAGCCCACCCCGCGTCGCGGCGGTGGATCGAAGTCCCAGAGCGGCGCGCCCGCTGGCCCTGCCAAGCCGCGCGGCAGGTCCGCCAAGCCGGCGCCCTGGCTGCCCGACCTGCCGCCGGCGCCGCTGCCGCCGCCGCCCTCGCGCAAGGCCTCTCCGGATGCGGTCCTGCCGCGCCCGCGCGGTCGCCTGCCGCAGCCGAGCGTCTCCGACCCCTATGCCGAGCGCGAGGCCAGCAAGTACGAAAACCCCATCGCCAGCCGCGAGGCCATCCTCCAGCACCTTGAGGAGAAGGGCGAGCCGGTCACGGCCGAGGATCTCGCCGCCGATCTGCAGTTGACCGCACCCGAGCGCTTCGAGGCGCTGGGCAATCGGCTGCGCGCCATGCTGCGCGACGGCCAGCTGCTGGTGAACCGCCGCGGCGGCTATGCGCCGGCGAAGAAGCTCGACCTGATCGCCGGCGTGGTGCTGGCCAACGCCGATGGCTTCGGCTTCCTGCGTCGCGACGGTGGCGGCGACGATGTCTTCCTGCCGCCCATGCAGATGCGTCAGGTGCTGCATGGCGATCGCGTGCTGGTCAGCATCACCGGGCTCGACCGTCGCGGTCGTCCGGAAGGCGCCATCGTCGAGGTGCTGGAGCGCCGCACCCAGCGGCTGGTCGGCCGCTTCCAGGAGAACGACGGGATCGCCAGCGTGGTGCCCGACGACCGCCGTATCCACCAGGAGATCCTGATCCCCCCGACCGCGCGCGGCGACGCGCGCTCGGGCCAGATCGTGGTCTGCGAGATCACCCAGGCGCCGTCCTCGCATCGTCTGCCGATGGGCCGCGTGCTGGCCACCCTGGGCGAGGCGCTGACCGCTTCGCTGGCGGTGGAGATGGCCATCCACGGCCACGACATTCCGCATGTGTGGCCGCAGGAGGTGCTGCAGCAGGCGGCTGGCGTCAGCCTGGAAGTCAGTGCGCACGAGATTGGCGATCGCGTCGATCTGCGTGATCTGCCCCTGGTCACCATCGATGGCGAGACCGCGCGCGATTTCGACGATGCGGTCTATTGCGAGACCACCCGCAACGGCTATCGCCTGGTCGTCGCCATCGCCGACGTTTCGCACTACGTGCGCCCGGGCACGCCGCTGGATGACGAGGCGCAGAAGCGCGCGACCTCGGTCTACTTCCCCGGCTACGTGGTGCCGATGCTGCCGGAGACGCTGTCCAACGGCATCTGCTCGCTGAACCCGAAAGTCGACCGCATGTGCTTCGTCTGCGACATGCGCATCAATGCCGAGGGCGAGGTCACCAAGTCGAGCTTCTACGAGGCGGTGATGCGCTCGCATGCGCGCCTGACCTACACCCAGGTCTGGAACGCGGTGGGCGAGCAGGACGAAGGCGCGCGCGCCCAGCTCGGCGGCGTGCTGCCGCACGTCGAGAACCTGTACGCGCTCTACCACGTGCTCGCCGCGCAGCGGCAGCGTCGTGGCGCCATCGAGTTCGAGAGCACCGAGGTCGAGTTCCGGCTCGGCCCGGCGGGCGAGGTCATCCAGGCCGCGCCGCAGCCGCGCAACGATGCGCACAAGCTGATCGAGGAATGCATGATCGCGGCCAACGTGCAGGCCGCGCTGTTCCTGATGAAGAAGTCCATGCCCGCGCCCTACCGCGTGCACGACCGGCCGCCGGAGTCGAAGTACGGCGAGCTGCTGGAGTTCCTGAAGGGCTTCGGCCTGAAGCTGCCGGAGTGGTCGAAGGTGACCCCGGCCGACTACACCGCCCTGCTGCGCAAGATCCGCAAGCGCGACGACTGCGAGCTGCTGGAGACCGTGCTGCTGCGCTCGCAGGCGCTGGCCGTGTACCAGCCCGAGAACATCGGCCATTTCGGCCTGGCGCTGGAGGCCTACGCCCACTTCACGAGCCCGATCCGGCGCTATCCGGACTTGCTGGTGCACCGCGCGATCAAGCACGCACTCAATGGCGGCCGCGCCTCCACGTATCTGTACGCCGCCCACGACATGGCCGCGCTCAGCCTGCAGTGCAGCGAACGCAGCCGTCGCGCCGAGGAAGCCGAGCGCGAAGTCGACGAGCGCTACCGCTGTGCCTTCATGGAGCGGCACGTCGGCGCCGAGTTCGACGGCACCATCGCCGGAGTCACCAGCTTCGGCCTGTTCGTCGAACTCGACGAATCGAAGATCAGCGGCCTGGTGCACGTGACCCAGCTGCCCAACGACTACTACCACTTCGACCCGGCCCAGCGCCTGCTGCGCGGCGAGCGTCAGGGGCGCGTGCACCAGCTCGGCGACAAGGTGCGCGTGCTGGTGCTGCGCGCCTCGATCGAAGACCGCAAGATCGACTTCCGCCTGGTCGAGGGCGGCAAGAAGTCGAAGAAGGTGGGAATCAGCAAGTGAGCATGCGCCGATGAGTGACTGGATCGCCGGCATCAATGCCGTGGCCGCGGCGCTGGAAGCAGGGCAGGACTTGGCCGAAGTGCTGATCGACGGCAAGGCCAAGAACCCGCGCCTGGCCGAGATCGGCAGCGCGGCAAAGGCTGCGGGCATCGCGCTGCGCTTCGTGCCGCTGGACCAGATCGAGCGCCAGGCGGCGGGCGCCCGCCACCAGGGCGTGATCGCCCGCGTGCAGTCCACCCGCATCTACGACGAGCGCGACCTCGAAGGCCTGATCGAAGCGGCAGCGAAGCCGCTGCTGCTGATCCTCGACGGCGTGCAGGACCCGCACAACCTCGGCGCCTGCCTGCGCTCGGCTGCCGCCGCGGGAGCGACTGCGGTCATCGTGCCCAAGGACCGCGCGGCCACGCTGACGCCGACGGCGCGCAAGGTCGCCGCCGGCGGCGCCGAGCGCGTGCCGCTGGTGCGCGTCACCAACCTCGCGCGCTGCATGAAGGAGCTGCAGGACGCCGGCATCTGGATCGTCGGCCTGGCTGGCGAGGCCGAGGCCAGCCTGTACAGCGTTGATCTCAAGGGGCCCATTGCGATCGCCATGGGCGGCGAGGGCGAGGGCCTGCGGCGCCTGACCCGCGAACACTGCGACTACCTCGCCAAGATCCCGATGGCCTCGGGCATGGAGAGCCTGAACGTGTCGGTGGCGGCGGGCATCAGCCTGTTCGAGGCGCTGCGGCAGCGCGGCTGACCCGGGGCGAGGTCCCTGGCTTGGGCTGGCTCCGGCCGCGCCGGCGCGAGCCTTGGGGCAACAAGGACGAAATCCCTCCAGGCCTCCATCCGTGGCCGCGCGTCCGGCACCTGTCCGGATGCGTTCGGTCGCGACGCAGCGACCCGGCGACGCCTTCGCTTTGCTCGGTTGCGCGGGATCTTCGGTTGCGCGGGATCAAAGGATCGCGTGCTTGATCCGCGGGCGCGCCCTCCGTGGCGCGCGACGACGCTGAATTCTTCAGCCTTGCCTCAGTGCCGGCGCGTCGGCGTGCGCAGGGTGACAAGCTCTTCGGCAAGGCTGGGATGCAGGGCCATGGTGCGATCGAAGTCCGCCTTGGTGGCGCCTGCCTTCAGGGCGACTGCGACCAGCTGGATCATCTCGGAGGCGCCAGGGGCGACGATCTGGCAGCCGAGCACGCGTCCTGTCTTCGCACAGACGCTGAGTTTCATGAGCGCTTCGTCGCGTTCCCCTGCAAAGGCCGAGCGCATCGGCGTGAAGCGCGTCGAATACACCTCGACAGGGCCACAGGCTGCGGCCCGTTCCTCGCTGAGCCCCACGCTGCCCAGCTCCGGCTGGGTGAATACAGCTGTCGGCACCAGTTCGTGGTCGACCGCCTGCGGGCGTTCTTCAAACACGGTGGAAACGAATGCGGCCGCGTCGGCGATGGCCACGGGCGTCAGGCTCACCCGCCGGGTCACGTCACCGAGTGCGTGCAGCCAGGGCAGGGCCGTGCGTGAGCGCGCGTCTACCGGCACCTCGCCGTTCGGGCCCAGGCTGAGGCCCACGAGATCGAGCCCGAGGCCAGCCGTTGCTGGAGCGCGACCGGTAGCCAGCAACACCTGTCGGAAGCGGCGCGGACCGACGCTCGCGCCATGCACCTCGAGCTCGTTCCCGTGTCGCGTGATCCCGACCACGTCCGCGTCGGGGCACAGGGATACGCCGGCGCCGCGCAGGTGCTCGGCCAGCAGCGTGCTGGCCTCGCGGTCGAAGCCCGGCAGCAGCTGCGTGCCGCGGTGACACAGGCTGACCTTTGCTCCCATGCCGTTCAACAGGCTGGCGAATTCGCAGCCGATGTAGCCGCCACCCACGATCAGGATGGATTCCGGCAGCGCTTCCAGATCGAACATGTCGTCCGACACCAGCGCGAGTTCGGCGCCCGGGAAGCCGGGTCGCCGCGGTTGCGCGCCCGTCGCGATCAGCACCTCGCGCGCGCTGCGGACACTCCCATCCGCGAGCGCGACACGCTGGGTGCCGATCAGGCGCGCGTGCTGCTCGTAGAGCGCGACACCCGCCTCAACCAGGCGCTGCCGGTAGAGCACGCCCAGGCGAGTCAATTCGTTCCGAAGCCGGCCACGGAAGGCTGGCCAGTCGAAGTGCGCCGCGCCGACCGGCCAGCCATAAGCGGGTGCCTCGCGAAGCAGCCGTGCGTACGCGGCTGCAAAGCTCATGAGTTTCTTTGGCACGCAGCCGCGTGCCACGCAGGTGCCGCCGTAGTGCGATGGCTCTGCAAGCGCCACGCGCGCGCCGGCCTCGGCCGCGAGTCGGGCCGCGCGCACGCCGCCGGAGCCGCCGCCGATGACGAACAGATCGTAGTCGTACTGCATGCAAGCTCCTTCCTCTCTCTTTGAGTTGGCCGAAAGAGTGGCATGGCGGTACTTTCGAACGCGTTCGCCGTCGCTTGGCGCGCGCAGCGCCCCGCGGCAGGAACACGCTGGCGAGGCGGGCAGCCCGGCTGCCGACCTCGGCTAAGATCCACCCATGCCCCCGTTCGAGCCCGCTCTCTGGCTGCTGCTGGCCGCCCTGGTGCCGCTGTGTCTGGGGGCGCTGCTGGCTTTGCGTTTGAAGCGCGCCAATGGCTGGAGCGCCCGGTTGCTCCGCGCGTTCGCCGCAGCCGTGCTGCTGCTTCTGGCCTTGCTGCTGGGGGGAACAGGCCTTGCCCTGTTCGGCTACGCCCGCCTGCTGCAGGACGCCGAGGTGGCCAGCCTTTCAGTGCAACAGCTTGCTCCGCAGCACTACGCAGTCCAGCTGGATACGCCCGACGGCCAGCGCCAGCGCTTCGAGCTGCACGGCGACCACTGGCAGCTCGACGCCCGCGTGCTGCGCTGGAAGCTACCGGTCCTGCTGGCCGGCGCGCCTTCGCTGTACCGGCTTGAGCGGCTGTCTTCGCGCTACGTCGATGTCGCCCAGGAGCGCGAGGCTGTGCGCAGCGTGCATGAGCTCGGCGCACAGGCCTTCCCGGATCTGTGGACCCTGCGCCGGCAGTTTCCGCAGTACCTCGACTTTGTCGACGCCGACTTCGGCAGCGGGGCCTACCTGCCGCTGGTCGACGAGGCGCGCTACAGCGTCAGTCTGGGGCCGCGCGGGGGGCTGGTGGCGCGCCCGGCGGATGCGGAGACGCAGGCGCTGCTCAATGCGCAAGGCTGGTAGCAGGGGGCGGCGACGCCCGGCGGACGTCTGCCCGATCGCTGCGCGCCTACGCCTTGAGCATGTGCCTCTCGGGCGGGGAATCTGGCCCCGGACTCACGCGAGGCAGTGGGTCGTCGAGCGCTCGGCCACAGCGAGCGTCAGAGGATTGGCGCTGAATGAAGGGTCGCTGCCGGGCGGTGCCTGAGGCGCGCCGCGCCTTCCGCCTGTAGAATTGCGTTTTCCCGCTGCGTGTTCCCCCATGACTCCCCTGATCTTCGTCACCGGTGGCGTGGTGTCCTCGCTTGGCAAGGGCATCGCTTCGGCCGCACTCGCGGCCATCCTGGAATCGCGCGGCCTGCGCGTGACCCTCATGAAGCTGGATCCGTACATCAACGTCGATCCCGGCACCATGAGCCCCTTCCAGCACGGTGAGGTCTACGTCACCGACGATGGCGCCGAGACCGACCTCGACCTCGGCCACTACGAGCGCTTCGTGCGCACGCGGCTTGGCCGCATGAACAGCATCACCACCGGTCGCATCTACGAGAACGTGATCCGCAAGGAGCGCCGCGGTGATTATCTCGGCGCCACCGTGCAGGTGATCCCGCACATCACCGACGAGATCAAGCGCTGCATCGACGCCGCCACCGCGGGCTACGACGTCGGCCTGGTCGAGATCGGCGGCACGGTCGGTGATATCGAGTCGCTGCCGTTTCTTGAGGCGATCCGCCAGATCCGCAGCGAGCGCGGAATTGAGAAAGCGCTGTTCATGCACCTGACCCTGGTGCCCTACATCGCCGCGGCCGGCGAGCTGAAGACCAAGCCGACCCAGCACTCGGTGAAGGAACTGCGCAGCATCGGCATCCAGCCCGACGTGCTGCTGTGCCGCAGCGAGCAGCCCCTGCCAGAGGGCGAGCGCCGCAAGATCGCGCTGTTCACCAATGTGCCGGAGAAGGCGGTGATCTCGGTCATCGACGTCGCCAACATCTTCAGCATCGTGCCCTGGCTGCACGAACAGCAGCTCGACGAGCTGGTGGTGCGCCAGCTGCACCTGCCGGCCAAGCGCGCGGCCGAGCTGGGCGACTGGATGGAAGTGATCGATGCGGTTGACCATCCGGTAGACGAGGTTACCGTCGCCGTGGTCGGCAAGTACGTCGACCACCAGGACGCCTACAAGTCGGTGGGCGAGGCCTTGAAGCACGGCGGCCTGCGCCAGCGCACGCGCGTGCGCCTGAAGTGGATCGAGTCGGAGGACGTGGAGCGCGAGGGCGTGTCGGTGCTGGCCGGCGTCGACGCCATCCTGGTGCCCGGCGGTTTCGGCGACCGCGGCTTCGAGGGCAAGGTGCGCAGCGTGCAGCATGCGCGCGAGCAGGGCATTCCCTACTTCGGCATCTGCTACGGCATGCAGGCGGCCGTGGTCGATTTCGCCCGCAACGTGGCGGGTCTGGCCGGCGCCAACACCACCGAGAACGATCGCAACGTGGCGCATCCGGTGATCGGCCTGATCACCGAGTGGCGCACCTCGACCGGTGAAGTGGAACGCCGCACCGAGGCCTCCGACCTTGGCGGCACCATGCGTCTCGGCCTGCAGGAATGCCGCTTGAAGCCCAACACCCGCGCGCGCGACCTGTACGGCCGCGACGTGATCGGCGAGCGCCACCGCCACCGCTACGAGTTCAACAACTACTACCGCACCCAGCTGGAGGACGCGGGCCTGGTGATCGCCGGAAAATCGATGGACGACCTGCTGGTCGAGATCGTCGAGCTGCCGCGCGAGCAGCATCCCTGGTTCGTGGCCTGCCAGTTCCATCCTGAATTCACATCGACCCCGCGCGACGGCCACCCGCTGTTCATCGGCTTCATCCGCGCCGCGCGCGAACACAAGGCGGCTGCCGCGAAGGAGGCCAGCGCATGAATCTCTGCGGGTTTGAAGTCGGCCTGGACAAGCCGCTGTTCCTGATCGCCGGGCCCTGCGTCATCGAGTCCCTGCAGCTGCAGATCGACACCGCCGGCACGCTCAAGGAAATCACCTCCAAGCTGGGCGTGCCCTTCATCTTCAAGTCGAGCTTCGACAAGGCCAACCGTACCTCGGCGACCAGCTTCCGCGGCCCGGGCATGGAAGAAGGTCTGAAGGTGCTGGCCGAAGTGAAACGTCAGCTCGGCGTGCCGGTGCTGACTGACGTGCACGAGTACACCCCGATGGACGAGGTTGCCAGCGTGGTCGACGTGCTGCAGACCCCGGCCTTCCTGTGCCGGCAGACCGACTTCATCCAGAAGGTCGCGCGTGCGGGCAAGCCGGTGAACATCAAGAAGGGCCAGTTCCTCTCGCCCTGGGAGATGAAGCACGTCACCGACAAGGCCAAGGCCACCGGCAACACCCAGATCATGGCCTGCGAGCGCGGCGTGAGCTTCGGCTACAACAATCTGGTCAGCGACATGCGCAGTCTGAGCGTGATGCGCGACACCGGCTGCCCGGTGGTGTTTGACGCCACCCACTCGGTGCAGTTGCCCGGCGGCGCCGGCGGCAAGAGCGGCGGCCAGCGTGAGTTCGTGCCGGTGCTCTCGCGCGCCGCGGTCGCCGTGGGCATCGCCGGCCTGTTTGCCGAGACCCACCCCGACCCCGAGAACGCGCTGTCCGACGGCCCCAACGCCTGGCCGCTGGGCCGCATGGCCGAGCTGCTCGAAAGCCTGGTCGAGCTCGACCGGGTTGTGAAGAAGCGGCCTTTCATCGAGATGGGTTGAGCGGGCGCCTGTCGATGCCAATGCGCAGTGGTTCAGCCGAAAGCGTGCAAGCCCGAGTACGGCCGGCAGCGCTGCTGTCGAAGGCGGGCGGCCGTGCCGCTGCCGGCTTCGCTGCCGTGCTGGGACTGATGCTGCCCTTCGCGCAGGCGGGTGCCTGCAGCATGAAGGGCGGCGCGCCTTCGCTCAGGCAGCAGCTTGAGTCCGCTGAGTCGGTCTTCGTTGCCCGCGTCACCGTCGCTCGCGAGATAGCTACCGAAGAAGTGCTATCCCCAGAGGCTCGCGCAGAACTCGACGAGGCTCAACGTAATGAGCCCCTGATCGAGGCCTCCTACCGGCTGATCGAGACCTTGAAGGGCAAGCCCGCCGCCAATGGCCCTGTGTACGATCTTCCGTTCGCGGCCGGAAACTGCAGCCTGGGTCTTCTGCCAGGTTGGGACTATGTGTTTGTCCTCCAGCCACCTGATCCCGAGTTCGGCCGACACTTCGTAGGCTTGTTCTCCGGTTCGTTCGGGCTCGGTGCCTACCGAACTTCCGACGGTCCCGATTCAAGCGAGCTTGAAGAAGTCCGCGCCATCCTTCGATCACTTTCCACGGAACCCGAGACGCCATGAGCACGATCCGCAGCATCCACGCCCGCGAAATCCTCGACTCCCGCGGCAATCCCACGCTGGAAGCCGAAGTCACGCTGGAGTCCGGCCAGGTCGGCCGCGCCGCCGTGCCTTCGGGCGCGTCGACTGGCACCCGCGAGGCGGTGGAGCTGCGCGACGGTGACCGCACGCGCTACCTCGGCAAGGGCGTGACCCGCGCGGTGGCGAACGTGCGCGGCGCCATCAACGACGCCCTGCGCGGCTTCGACGGTGCCGATCAGGCGGGCCTGGACCAGCGGATGATCGCGCTCGACGGCACCGAGACCAAGAGCCACTTGGGCGCCAACGCGCTGCTGGGCGTGTCGCTGGCCAATGCGCATGCGCAGGCGGTCGCGCGCGGCCTGCCGCTGTGGACGCATCTGCTGGGCGATCGCCAGGCCGTGCTGCCGGTGCCAATGATGAACATCATCAACGGCGGTGCGCATGCCGACAACAACGTCGACATGCAGGAGTTCATGGTGCTGCCGGTCGGCCTGCCGAGCTTCGCCGAGGCCCTCCGCGCCGGCACCGAAATCTTCCACGCGCTGAAGTCGGTGCTGAAGGGCCGCGGCCTGTCGACGGCCGTCGGCGACGAAGGCGGCTTCGCGCCGGACCTGCGCTCGAACGAGGAGGCCGTCGAGGTCATCCTGGAGGCGATCGGCAAGTCCGGCTATCGCGCCGGCGAGGACATCTACCTCGGCCTCGACTGCGCGGCGTCTGAGTTCTATGAGAACGGCAAGTACCAGCTGGTCGGCGAAGGCCAGCGTCTGTCCTCCGAGCAGTTCGCCGATTTCCTGGCCGGCTGGACCCGCCAGTACCCGATCATCACCATCGAAGACGGCATGGCCGAGGACGACTGGGACGGCTGGGCGGGGCTGACCGCGCGCCTTCGCGAGAGCGTGCAGCTGGTCGGCGACGACCTGTTCGTGACCAACCCCAAGATCTTCCGCGAGGGCATCGCCAAGGGCATCGGCAACGCCATCCTGATCAAGGTCAACCAGATCGGCACGCTGACCGAAACGCTGGAGGCCATCGCGATGGCGGAAGCCGCCACCTACGCGCAGGTGATCTCGCACCGCTCGGGCGAGACCGAGGACACCACCATCGCCGACATCGCAGTGGCGACCACCGCGACCCAGATCAAGACCGGCTCGCTGTGCCGTTCGGATCGCGTCGCCAAGTACAACCAGCTGCTGCGCATCGAGGAGGCGCTGGGCGCTGGCGCGCGCTACGCCGGTCGCGCCGCGTTCCCGCAGCTGAAGCACTTCCGCTGAGATTCCGGCCCGGCCTGGGCGCGCATGTCCCGACTGATCATCCTCGTTCTGTTGGCCCTGCTGGTTTACCTGCAGGTGCAGCTGTGGACGGGTGCAGGCGGGCGCGCCCAGGTCGATGGCCTCGCCACTGCGGTGGAGCGCCAGCGCGACGAGAACGCGCGCCTTGAGGCACGCAACGAGGCGCTCGAAGCCGAGGTGGTTGATCTGAAGGAGGGCCAGTCCGCCGTCGAGGAGCGGGCTCGCGCCGAGCTCGGCATGATCAAGCCGGGCGAGGTGTTCTATCGCGTGGTCGACGGTGATCTGGTGCCCGAGCCGCCGCCCACGGTTCCAGAGGGGCAGGGCAGCCGCCCCTCAGGGCAGCGCCCCGGCCAATGAAGCCGCGCATCTGGGCCATCCTGCCGGCAGCCGGCAGCGGGCGACGCATGGCCAGCGATGTTCCGAAGCAGTATCTGCAGCTCGCGGGACGCAGCGTGCTGGAGCACAGCCTGCGCGCGGTGCTGGCGCATCCGGACGTCGAGGGCGCGATCGTGGCGACCGCCGCCGGCGATGGGCGCTGGCCCGGCTGGACCACGATGGACGGCAAACCGGTGCAGCGCGTCGACGGCGGTGCCGAGCGCGCCGACAGCGTGCGGGCGGGGTTGCTCGCAGTGCGCGAGCATGTGGCAGACGGCGCGGCCTGGGCGCTCGTCCACGATGCCGCGCGCCCCTGTCTGCGGCAGGAGGACCTCGATCGCCTGATCCGCTTCTGTCTGGACGCGGGAGAGGGTGGCCTGCTGGCGGCGCCGGTGCGCGACACCTTGAAGCGGGTCGACCCCGCCAGCGCGGCCGAGCGGCCCAGAGCGCTCGGAACCGAAGCGCGCGCTGGCCTGTGGCGCGCGTTGACGCCGCAGTTTTTTCCGGCGCAAGCCCTGCTCGATGCGCTGGAACACGCGCGCGCTGCGGGCGTCGCGATCACCGACGAAGCCATGGCGATGGAGCGCCGGGGCGCTCAGCCCCTGTTGGTCGAAGGCGCCGAGGACAACCTCAAGATCACCACGCCGGCGGATCTGGCGCTGGCGGAGTTTCTGCTGGCCCGAATGGGCTGAGGCCGCGCGCGTTTCGTCGTCGCCATCGCCTCGATTCGCGCTCGCTTCCCGGCGCTTGATCTTCGCCATCGGGTGACTCGGAATCGCGTCTGGGTCGGGCCCGTCCTGCGGCTCCGATTGGGCGTGGTGGCAGATGCGCTGCGCTTATCTGCCCTGCGCGGGCAGGGTCTGGCTGCTTCGTTCAACGCGAGGCGTCATTCGTGTTTGTAGGGTGGATAAGCGCAGCGCATCCATCGGAACCTCGCGTCACGTCCACGTCCTCGACCAAGCGGCGACGCGTGCTGCCTCACTCGCCGCGACAGAGCGGATCTCGCCGAAGGCGGCATTCAGAGCCGGCAGATGCGCTGCGCTTATCTGCCCTGCGCGGGCAGGGTCTGGCTGCTTCGTTCAACGCGAGGCGTCATTCGTGTTTGTAGGGTGGATAAGCGCAGCGCATCCATCGGAACCTCGCGTCACGCCCTCGCCCGAGCCTGAGCCTGAGCCTGAGCGAACCCGAGCGAAGTGCCTGCAACACCCTCTGCCTCCGCCGCATCGGGCGTCGTGCAGCACAGCCCCAGGTCAGCTCCAGTCCCCGCGCAGCGCCTGCAGCGCCGCGAGGGCGGCGATACCGGCGGTTTCCGTGCGCAGGATGCGTGGACCGAGGCGCAGGCCCCGGGCGCCGGCCGCGCGCAGTTGGCCGAGATCACGCGGACTCAAGCCGCCTTCCGGACCGATCACCAGGCTCAGCCGTTGGAAGGCGGGCAGGGCCGACAGGCTGTGTTCGCCGTCCGGATCCAGCGCCAGGATCAAATGGCCTTCGGCTTTCGATGCGGCAAGGAAATCGGCCAGCGCGCGCGGTTCCTCGATCTGCGGCAGGCGCGCGCGTCCGCACTGTTCGCAGGCGCTGGCGACGACGCCGCGCCAGTGCTGCAGGCGGCGGTCGGCGCGTTCGGCGTCGAGCTTGACCTCGGTGCGCTCGGTGACGACCGGCGCGATGCGGCTGACGCCCAGTTCGGTCGCCTTCTGCAGCACCCAGTCCATCTTCTCGCCGCGCGCCAGGGCCTGGGCCAGGGTCACCTGCAGCGGCGACTCGCGCTGCACCTCGATGCGCGCTTCGACCTGCACCTCGGCGCTGCGCTTGGCCAGCCCGCTGATCCGAGCGCGGTAGTCGTAGCCGTCGCCGTTGAACAGCAGCACCTCGTCGCCCAGGCCCAGGCGCAGCACGCGCAGCAGGTGGGTGGCGGTCGACTCGGGCAGGGCGAGCGATTGACCCACGGTCAGCTCGGCGTCGATATGGCTGCGGATGCTGCGCATGGCGGTATCAGGAAGCGGAAGACAGGCGTGAATGTACCAGCGGTCGCGCATGGCGCTTGCGTCGATGCGGCACACGCGCTTCGGCGCAAAGAGCGCGGGTGACGGGGTCGGCGCGCGCCCGTGCGCGCCAGTCTCAGGCCCTGAGACAGCGCTGCGCTCCGCTTGCGACCCCGCGCTTCGAGCCTTTCGCCATGTCCCTGCCAGCCCCCTTGCCCTACGCCCCGCAACTGATCGACTCGCACAGCCGCGCGATGGCCGAGGCGCCGCGCATCGAGCGAGTCCGTGCCGACCGGCTCACCGGCACGCTCAAGCACAAGTACGGCAGCCGCATCACCGGCCATTCGGTGCAGCCGGCGCGCGAGGGCCGCTACGCCGAGCTGCCCGCCGACCTGCCCGCACCGATCGCGAATGCGCTGCGCGCGCGCGGCATCGAGCGCCTCTACAGCCATCAGGCCGAGGCCTGGCAGCGCGCGCAGGCCGGCGAGCATTTCGTGGTGGTGACGCCCACGGCGTCCGGCAAGACACTTTGCTACACGCTGCCGGTGCTGGCCGGCGCGATCGAGCAGCGCGCCAAGGCGCTCTACCTGTTCCCGACCAAGGCCCTGGCCCAGGATCAGCTGGCCGAGCTGCTGGAGTTGAATCGCGCCGGCGGGCTCGGCATCAAGGCCCACACCTTCGACGGCGACACGCCCGGCGATGCGCGCCAGGCGATCCGCCTGCACGGCGATCTGGTGATCAGCAATCCGGACATGCTGCACCAGGCGATCCTGCCGCATCACACCAAGTGGGCGCAGTTCTTCGAGAACCTGCGCTACGTGGTGATCGACGAGATCCACAGCTACCGCGGCGTGTTTGGCGCGCATCTGGCCAACGTGCTGCGACGGCTGCAGCGCATCTGTGCTTTCTATGGCGCGAAGCCGCAGTTCATCCTGGCCTCGGCGACGATCGGCAATCCGGCCGAGCATGCGTCAGCGCTGATCGGTGCCCCGGTGGAAGCCATCACCGACAGTGGCGCGCCCAGCGGCGAGAAACATCTGCTGCTGTGGAACCCGCCGATGGTCAACCGCGAACTCGGCATCCGCGCCTCCGCGCGCTCGCAGAGCACCCGCATCGCGCGCCTTTCGATCAAGGCCGGCCTGAAAGCGCTGGTGTTCGCGCAAACGCGGCTCCTGGTGGAGGTCATCACCAAGTACCTGAAGGACGTCTTCGACCACGACCCCAGGCACCCCCCGCGCATCCGCGGCTACCGCGGCGGCTACCTGCCCACCGAGCGCCGCGAGGTCGAGCGGGCCATGCGCGAAGGCCGCATCGATGGCCTGGTCGGCACTTCGGCGCTGGAGCTGGGCGTCGATATCGGCGCGCTGGATGTGGTGGTGCTGAACGGCTATCCCGGCAGCATCGCCGCGACCCGCCAGCGGCTCGGCCGCGCCGGCCGTCGCGGTCAGCCGAGCCTCGGCGTGCTGGTCGCCGGCAGCACTGCGCTGGACCAGTACATCGTGCGGCATCCGGAGTTCTTCGAATCGGCCTCGCCGGAGATGGCGCGCATCCACGCCGACCATCCGCTGATCCTGCTCGACCACATCCGCTGCGCGGCCTTCGAGCTGCCCTTCGTCGAGGGCGAACGCTTCGGCAGCGTCGAGCCGGCGCCCTGGCTGGAGGTGCTGGCCGAGGCCGAGGTGCTGCACCAGGAGTCTGGCCGCTGGGAGTGGATTGCCGACAGCTATCCGGCCAATGCGGTGTCGCTGCGCTCGGTGGCCGACGGCAACTTCGTGGTGGTCGACCGCAGCGACGGCCGCCAGCAGATCATCGCCGAGGTCGACTACTCGGCCGCCGCGCTGACCCTGTACGAGGGCGCGATCTACCTGCTGCAGTCGCAGCCCTTCCAGGTCGAGAAGCTCGACTGGACCGGCCGCAAGGCCTACGTCACCCGGGTCGGCGTCGATTACTACACCGACGCCATCGACTACACACGTCTGCGTGTACTGGAGCGCTTCGACGGCAGCAATGCGGGGCAGGGCACCTGCCACCACGGCGAAGTCCATGTGGTTCGACGCGTCTCGGGCTACAAGAAGATCCGCTACTACACCCACGAGAATATCGGCTACGGCCCGGTCAACCTGCCGGACCAGGAGCTGCACACCACCGCGCTGTGGTGGTCGCTGCCGGCCGACGTGCTGGAGGCGAGCTTCGAGAGCCGGCAGGACGCGCTGGATGCGTTTCTCGCGGCTGCCCATGCCCTGCATCTGGTGGCGGGGCTGTCGGCCATGGCCGAGGCCCGGGACCTGCAGCAGTCGGTGGGCAGCGGCGACGGCAGCTGGAGTCGCGTTGAGGGCTTCGGCCGCGAGCTGCCCGAGGCGGTCGAGGCCGATGCGCGCTTCGCGCCAGCGGTGTTCCTGTACGACAACTTCCCCGGCGGCATCGGCCTCTCCGAGCCGCTGTTCAAGCGTCGAACGGAACTGGTGCGCGCGGCCCTGGGGCTGGTCGAGGCTTGCGACTGTGCGGCCGGCTGCCCGGCCTGCGTCGGTGCAGCCCTGCAGGCCGACGAAGAACAGACCTGCGCCGGTGCCAGCCCCAAGCGGCTCGCGGCGCGCGTGCTCGGCCTGTGGAATGCAGCGGCAGCGGCGTGAGCGCGTTTGCCGGACACCTTCGCAGGCTGCGCGAGCAGGCGGGTGCGAGCATCGAGGCCCGACCCGGTCCGGTGGACGCGGATATCAAGGTCGCAGCCCCATCGGGCAGCATCGCCACGCAGTCTGCGATGGTACGCGCCCGTGACCCCGCCCAGACGCCCGGCGCAGACGTCGACCTGAGTCTGTCGGGGTTGAAGGATCTGCTGCGTCGCCATGCCCGAAAGTCGCGCACGGATCCGGTCGATGCCTTCGGGAGCAGCGGCCATGCGGGGCCCCGCCCAGTGCTTGCGGAGGACATCAGCAACGCCTCGTGCTCGATCGATGCGAGCGGTGCGAACGCTCCGCAGGGCGTCGAGATCGCCCCAGGACTGCATGAGTACATCGAGCGCCTTCCTCTGCGCCCGCCGGCAGCATGGCAGTGGCTCCCCGACCTGCATCCACGGCTGTTGCCGACAGATGCGCTTCTGCATTTCGATACCGAAACCACCGGGCTCGCCGGCGGCACCGGTACGCGTGCCTTCATGCTGGGCTATGCCCGCTGGATGGAAGCGGGTCTTGAAGTTCGGCAGCTGTGGATCAGCCGTCTCGCAGCAGAGTCCACGATGCTCGAGCGCTTCGCGCAGTGGCTTTCCTGTGGGGCCTTTCAGCTGGTCAGCTACAACGGCCGCAGTTTCGACGGGCCGCTGCTGCGGGCCCGCTATCGGCTGGCACGTCAGCGTGATCCGCTGCAGCAGCTTCCGCATCACGACCTGCTGCATGCCGTGCGGCGAAGGTTCCGGCGCGAGTGGCCGAGCTGTCGACTGGCTGAAGCGGAATCCCGACTGTTGGGCGTGCAGCGTCAGGACGATCTGCCTGGTGCGCAGGTGCCGGCGGCATTTCTTGCCAGCCTCCGCGGTGGTGATCCGCGACCGCTGGAGCGCGTGCGTCGCCACCATTTCCAGGATCTCGTCAGCCTCGCCGGGCTGTTGCCTCGGCTCTGCGAGCTCGCCGCCGTGGCGCCTCGTGCCTGGTCGCTGGAGCCGCAGCCTGGGTCGGCTTCCCGGTGAATCGCCGGGGTCAAATGCGGCTGGGCTCCACTTGCATGAGAATGTTTTGACGAACGTGCAGGTTGGGTGATATTCCGGTCGTCACAGCCCTGCTGCGCCCAACTTGCGCGCGCGGCCGCACGCGGGTTCGGGCGAGCAGATCGTCATCGAGCGCAGCCGTGCGGTCGAGCCTCAGGGCATGCCCTGTCCACTCACGAGGTTGCCCGTGTACCGATCCTCGCTTTGCTCCGCACTGCTGTTCGCGCTTGGCCTGTCTGTCGCCGTTCCTGCCTCGGCCAGCGTCGTTCGTGATTGGAACGAAACCCTGCTGGAAGCGGTTCGCGAGAACGCACCGCGTCCGACCGTGGTCTCGCGCACCTTGTTCATGAGCTCGGCGGCAGCGTTCGATGCCTGGGCCGCATATGACCCGCGCGCGCTGGCGGCGACGCCCGCCAACCGCAGCCTGCGGCGCCCGCCCTCGGAGCACAGCGAGGCCAACCGCCGGGTCGCGGTCAGCCATGCGATGTTCCAGCTGCTGGTGCACGCCTACCCGGGCGAGCGTCCACGCTTCGAGGCGCGCATGCGCGCGCTCGGGCTGGATCCACTGTTCACGTCGACCGATCCGGGAACGCCCGCGGGGCTGGGCAATCGGGTGGCGCAGAACGTCATCGACGCACGCGCCAACGATGGCAGCAATGTCGCGCGCAACTTCGCCGACACCGCGACAGCTGCGTTCCCGGTGCCCTATGCCGCGGTGAACGCTGCCGATCCTGCCGCACCCAACGCGCCCGGTGGCGCCCACTTCGACATCAACCACTGGCAGCCCCTTCGCGTGCCCACGGGCAGCCTGCGTGATGCGCTCGGACAGCCGGTGGTGGATGCCGCACGTCCGGACTCCTATCGGGATCAGAGCTTCCTGACGCCGCACTGGGGTTCCGTGCGTCCCTTCGCGATTCCTTCGGCCGCGGCACTGCTGCCGCCCGCGCCACCGCGGCATGGCTCGCAGGAGCCCTATGTCGATGCGCTGGGTGTGCGCAGTACCGGGCACGAGGCCTTCCTGCGGCAGATGACCGAGGTTCTGGAAATCAGCGGGGCGCTCAACGATCGCACCAAGGTCATCGCCGAGTTCTGGGCGGACGGCCCGCGTTCGGAAACGCCCCCGGGCCATTGGAACCAGCTCGCCCAAGGCGTTTCGATACGCGATGGCCACGATATCGGCGCTGATGCGCGGATGTTTCTGGCCCTGAACGGTGCCTTGCTGGACGCCGGCATCGCCACCTGGAACGCCAAGCGCGTCTACGACCTCGTGCGTCCGGTGTCGGCCATCCGCCATCTGTTTCATGGTCAGCAGGTGCAAGCCTGGGCCGGTCCCAACCTGGGCAGCCGCATGATCGCTGGACAAGACTGGCAGCCGTACCAGGATCCGACCTTCGTGACGCCGCCGTTTTCGGAGTTCACCTCGGGACACAGCGGCTTCAGTGCAGCCTCGGCGGCCGTGCTGGAAGGCATGACCGGCAGCCCGCGCTTCTTCGACGGCGTCAGCCGCATCGATCGCGATCTGGACCGCGACGGCCAGCCCGACCTGATCGGCGAGTTCCGCGCTCAGCCGGGCTATCTGCGCTTCGAGTCCGGGCCGGCTGCGCCGGTGGTGCTGCGCTGGCCGACATTCAAGGACGCCGCCGACGAGGCCGGCTTCTCGCGACTCTATGGTGGGATCCATATCCAGGACGGCGATCTGCGCGGCCGTGAGATCGGCGAGAAGGTGGGGGCCTCGGTGCTGGCGCGCGTGCAGGCGCTCGCCGCCGGCGTGCTGCCGATCGGGCCGGAGTTCACCGGCGTTTGGATGGACCGCGGGCGCAGCGGTGAAGGACTGTCGCTGCAGATCGACCCCGCCGGTACGCTCGTGGTGCAGTGGAATACCTACGACAACCAGCGCCGCCAAATGTGGCTGGTGGGTTCGGCCAAGGTGCAGCCCGATGGCAGCGTGACCGTGCCCTTGATCACGACCTCTGGCGCTCGCTTCGGCGAGAACTTCGACGCTGCCGAAGTGCAGACGCATGCGTTCGGGTCCATGCGCATCCGCTTCACCGACTGTGACCGCGCGGTGGCGACCTACGCGCCCACCCTGCCGGGCTTCGGGCCAGGCCAGCTGGAGCTGGAGCGGCTGTTCAATCCGGGGACCAGCCGCTGCAGCGAACTCTGAACCGGCCGCCACACCGCGCGACTGCCCTGATCGGTCCAGCCTGCGAGCGTCGACTCGGCTCCTGCAGCGGAGCGGCGCTCAGATCGCTTTGGAAAAGCGCACCGGCTGCGCCGGGCTCTGCAGGTAGCGATCGAAGCACATGGCGACGATGCGCATCAGCAGGCGGCCTCGCGGGGTGACGCGAATGAAGCCGGGTTCGAGCGTGACCAGGCCGTCCTGGATCAGCGGCGGCAGCTGTTCGAGGCTGTCGCCGAAGTAGAGGTCGAAGTCGATGCCGTAGCGGTTCTCGAGGTCGCGCTTGTCGATCTCGCCCTGGCACATCAGATGCTGGATCAGGTCGGCGCGCAGCACGTCGTCGGCATCCAGTTTCAGGCCACGGATGATCGGCAGGTGGTCGTTCTCGACCATCGCCACGTAGCCGGCCAGCTCGCGCGCGTTCTGCGCGAAGTGATCGCCGATGCGGCTGATCGCGCTCATGCCCAGGCCGATCAGGTCGGTCTCCGCATGCGTGGTATAGCCCATGAAGTTGCGCTGCAGGCTGCCGGCACGCTGGGCGCGGGCCAGCTCGTCCTCGGGCAGGGCGAAATGGTCCATGCCGATGTAGTGGTATCCGGCGGCCGAGAGCTTCTCGATGGCCAGCTCCAGCAGGCGCAGCTTCATGTCGGGCGGCAGCAGGTCTTCGATCTTGATCTGCTTCTGCGCCTTGAACAGATCGGGCAGATGGGCATAGCTGTAGACGGCCAGGCGATCCGGCCGCGCGGCGATCACGGTGTCGAGGGTGCGGGCGAAACCGGCCAGGTTCTGCCGAGGCAGGCCGTAGATCAGGTCGACATTGACCGAGCGGAAGCCGTGCGTGCGGCAGGCCTCGATCACCGCCAGCGTCTCGTCGACGCTCTGGATGCGATTGACCGCCTCCTGCACGTCGGGGTCGAAATCCTGCACGCCAAGGCTGGCGCGATTGAAGCCGAGCTCGGCGAGATGGGCGATGCCGGCGGGATCCACGCTGCGCGGATCGAGTTCGATCGAGAAGTCGCGGTCCGCCCGCGTGCTGAACTGGAACTCGCGGCCGAGGCTCAGGATCAGCTGCTCCATCAGCTCGGGCTTCAGGAAGTTCGGCGTGCCGCCACCCAGGTGCAGCTGCACCACTTCGCGGTCGCGGTCGAACAGCGGCGCGACCAGGCCGATCTCGCGCTGCACATGGCCCAAGTACTTCTCACCGCGGCTCAGGTCGCGGGTGATGATGCGGTTGCAGCCGCAGTAGAAGCAGGGCGACAGGCAGAAGGGCACGTGCACGTACAGCGACAGCGAGCGCGGGATCGGGTCGGCATTGCTTTCGCTGGCCGCGCGGCGATAGGCGGCTGCATCGAACTTCGTGCTGAAGTGCGGCGCGGTCGGATAGGAGGTGTAGCGCGGACCGGGGCGGTCATAGCGGCGCAACAGCTCGGCATCGAAGGGCGGGATCGTCGGCATGGGGCGAAGTCTTGCGCCGACGCCGCCCGGCCGCGTTGATCGGGATCAAGCCGGCCGCGAGCGCTTCAGCGCGCCTCGGCGCCGTCCAGCATGCGGCCGAGCTCAGCATCCTTCTCGGCCCAGAGTTGATTCAGCCAAGCCTGGAAACGCTCGCGGAAGTCCGCGTCCTCTTGGTAGTCGCGGCCGAGCAGGTCCGCCGGCAGCGGCAGCTGACGGACACGCAGCTGGACCTCGGGTATCCGCCCGGCCAGCAGATCGAACAGGCTGGGCCGACCCGCGGGATAGGCGATGCTCACGTCGATGAGGGCCTGCAGGCTGTCGCCCATGGCCTGCAGTACGAAGGCCACGCCGCCGGCCTTGGGTGCCAGCAGATGGGTGTAGGGCGAGTTCTGGCGTGCATGCTTGGCCGGCGTGAAGCGCGAGCCTTCGACGAAGTTCATCACCGAGACCGGGGTGTAGCGGAACTTGGCGCAGGCGCGGCGGGTGGATTCGATGTCCTTGCCGCGCAGGCTTGGGTCACGCGCGATCTGCTCGCGGGTGTGTCGGCGCATGAAGGGGAAATCCAGCGCCCACCAGGCCAGCCCCATCACCGGCACCCACATCAGCTGCTGCTTCAGGAAGAACTTCAACATTGGGATGCGTCGGTTCAGCGCCATCTGCAGCACCGGGATGTCGACCCAGCTCTGGTGGTTTGCGATCACCAGGTACCAGCCTTCCGGCTTCAGGCTGTCGAGACCCAGGAACGCAAAGCGCGTGGGCGTCAGCGCCCGCATCAGCGCGCTGTTGACCGCCACCCAGCTGGTGGCGATCGCGATCAGCACCCGGGTCAGGCCCACCTGGGCCGCGCGGAAGCGCAGAACCAGCTTGAACAGTGCGAACAGCAGCAGCACCGGCACGTGGATGGCGGTGTTGAGCGCGACAAGGCTGAAAGTAAAGGCGGCGCGCAGCGACGCCAGGAGCGATTTCATCAGGCAGCGGGAATGGCGGCGGGGTGCGGGGAGTATGCCTTGCAGCGGGGAGTGGGGATGCGGGAGTGGAGATTCGGAGCTCGCGCGATACCGATCGCCGCTGGCCCCTCTGCCCTTGCGCGAAGCGAGGCTGGTCGCTTGTCGGCCGCCGATGACAGCCGATGCTCGCTGGAGCACGAGCGGAGCGGAGGCGGGTGGGAGCAGGCACTGCGCCCTGCAAGCGTTCTACCCCACTCCCCCGACCCCTCTCCCACAAGGGGAGAGGGGAGATTCGCAGGCACAAGTACAGATAGGAGGCTCGCACTCAGTGGAGGAGAGGGGAGATCCGAAGGCAGAGGGAGACAGGAGGCTCATCTCGGTAGATGAGAGGGGAGGTCCACACTCACTGCTCAGGGCGCGCGAGTCGCGGCTGTCCATGCCTTGATCCAGCAGGCCGCGGGCGATGGCCGATCAAGCCCAACGCCCGCGACAACCCGCTCCAACAAATCCCGAATCCCCACTCCCGAATCCCGGCTCTCTCAAAACATCTCTTCGCCAATCGCCATCAGGCTGTCCGCACCCGCGCGCGCCGCGCGGAAGTGGTAGGCCGTCTCCGGCAGCAGGCGGCTGAAGTAGAAGCGGGCGGTGTGCAGCTTGCCGGCGTAGAAGGCGTCGCCGCTGTCCTTCTTTTCCAGCGCCACGCGGGCCATGCGCGCCCAGAAGTAGCCGTAGACCAGATGGCCGACGATGCGCAGGTAGTGGGTGGCGGCTGCACCCACTTCGTCCGGGTTGCTCATGGCCTTGCCGCCCAGCTCCATGGTCAGCTGGGTGAGCTTCTGGCCGAGTTCGGCCAGCGGCGCGATGAACTCCGCCATGCCCGGATAGGCCTGCTCGGCCTCGGCGAACTTGGCGATCAGGGCGCCGAACCGCTGCAGGCGCTTGCCGCCGTCGCCCAGCACCTTGCGGGCCAGCAGGTCCAGCGACTGGATGCCGTTGGTGCCCTCGTAGATCATGTTGATGCGGGCATCGCGCAGGTACTGGCTCATGCCCCATTCCTCGATGTAGCCGTGGCCGCCGAACACCTGCTGCGCGAGCGTGTTGGTCTCCCAGGTGTTGTCGGTGATGAACGCCTTGACGATCGGCGTCAGCAGGGCGACCAGATCGGCGGCCTCTTCGCGCACGGCGGCATCCGGATGCGAAAGTTCGCGGTCGATCATCTGCGCGATCCAGGTCGTGAACGCGCGGCCACCTTCGGTGTAGGCCTTTGCAGTCAGCAGCATGCGGCGCACGTCGGGGTGCACGATGATCGGATCCGCGACCTTGTCCGGGCGCTTCGGCCCCGTCGCCGAGCGGCTCTGCAGGCGGTCGCGCGCGTAGGCCACCGCGTTCTGGTAGGCGGCTTCGGCCAGGCCCAGCGACTGCATGCCCACGCCCAGACGCGCGGAATTCATCATCACGAACATCGCGTTCAGGCCGCGGTTCGGCTCACCGATCATCCAGCCGGTGGCGTCGTCGAGATTCATCACGCAGGTGGCATTGCCGTGGATGCCCATCTTGTGTTCGATCGAGCCGGCCTTGATGCCGTTGCGCGCGCCGAGGCTGCCGTCCGCGTTCGGCACAAACTTCGGCACCAGGAACAGCGAGATGCCCTTGGTGCCGGCCGGGGCGTCCGGCAGGCGCGCCAGCACCAGGTGCAGGATGTTCTCGGCCAAGTCGTGCTCGCCGGCCGAGATGAAGATCTTGGTGCCAGAGAGACGATAGCTGTCGTCGCCGTTTGGCTCGGCGCGGGTGCGCAGGATGCCGAGATCGGTGCCGCAATGCGGCTCGGTGAGGCACATGGTGCCGGTCCATTCGCCGGAGACGATCTTCGGCAGGTACAGATCCTTCTGGGCCTGACTGCCGTGCGCCTTGATGCATTCGTAGGCCGAGTGCGACAGGCCCGCATACATCAGCCAGGCCTGATTGGCCGAGTTGTACATCTCGTAGACGGAATTGTTCAGCACGATCGGCAGGCCCTGGCCGCCATAGGCCGGATCGCAGGCCAACGAAGGCCAGCCGGCCTCCACGTACTGCTGGTAGGCAGCCTTGAAGCCGGGCGGGGCAGTCACCACGCCGTCACCGTGATAGGTGCAGCCCTCGCGATCGCCGATGGCATTGAGCGGGTGGATGACGTTGGCGGCGAACTTGCCGGCTTCTTCCAGCACCGCGTTCAGCATCTCCGCGTCGACTGCCTCGTAGGCCGGAAGCGCCTTCAGCTCGGTTTCCGCATCCAGCAGCTCGAACAGGACGAAGCGCATGTCACGCAGGGGGGCGGTGTAGCTGGGCATGGTCGAGCTCCGGCAGGCCTTGGGGAGGCGACCGCGGGCGATATCGCCATACGCGGCCGTATGTTTTCGCCGCGAAGTATGCCGGAGACGCGCGCTGCTGTCAGCGCGGAAAGCGTGAAACCCTTTGGGAATCAGAAGTTTCGATCAGTGAAACAAGCGTTTGAAAGCGCGCGCTTGCGATTGGGACTGACGCCATGACCGAATCGAAGCCGAAGCCGATGTGCGCGTAGGGTGCGCCTGTGGCGCACCTACAGTTTCGAGAAACGCGAAGCCCCCAACCGAAGCCCGAGACGATGTGCGCGTAGGGTGCGCCTGTGGCGCACCTGCAGTTTCGAGAGACGCGAATCCCCGACCGAAGCCCAAGCTCGCGCGTGGGTGTGGTGCGCGACACGCGCACCCTACAGGGCTTCGCTTCCGTGCTTCTGGGGCTGAGCCATCCATGGCGGTCGACTCCCGCCCGCGCATCCATGCGCGGGCCTAGCCAGCCGCTGGGTCCGCCATTCAAGGCGGACCCAAAGCGCGGCGAACGCAGCTGAGGCTGAGCCATCCATGGCGGTCGACTCCCGCCCGCGCATCCATGCGCGGGCCTGATTCGATGTGCGGACTGCGCTTCAATGCAGCCCACAAGCACATCAGTGTCGATGGGCTGAGCCATCCATGGCGAGGTGCGCCCGCCCGCGCATCCTTGCGCGGGCCTAGCCAGCCGCTGGGTCCGCCATTCAAGGCGGACCCAAAGCGCGGCGAACGCAGCTGAGGCTGAGCCATCCATGGCGGTCGACTCCCGCCCGCGCATCCATGCGCGGGCCTGATTCGATGTGCGGACTGCGCTTCAATGCAGCCCACAAGCACATCAGTGTCGATGGGCTGAGCCATCCATGGCGAGGTGCGCCCGCCCGCGCATCCTTGCGCGGGCCTAGCCAGCCGCTGGGTCCGCCATTCAAGGCGGACCCAAAGCGCGGCTGGCTAGCCCTCATCCCGCCAGCGGCGGAGGCGGGTGGCGAGGACGATCATGGCAACGCCTGCCGCGGCGCCGATCCAGAGGTTGAGCGAGGCCAGGGCTTGGCCCATCAGGTTCCAGCCGAAGGTGCTGGTGACGTTCTGCAGGTTGCCTCCATCCACCAGTACCGAGGGGTCGGTGACTGCGAGATGCAGGGGGAAGCTGCCTGGCAGAACGCCCAGCAGGATCCGCATGACGACGTGCTTCCAGTACGCCGTGTACTCCAGATTGATCACGCTCAGCAGGTCGAACCAGTTCAGCAGCAGGCCGATCGAGACCGGCACCAGCAGCGCCCAGAGGAAGGGCTTGCTGCGCGCGAAGGCGGAGACCAGAAGCAGCCAGCCGATGGTTGGCAGGGCCCACAGCGCATTGATTGGCACGTTCGCCAGCATCTGGCCCCAGACGTTCAGCAGGGACACCGGTCCCCACAGCACGGTCAGCGGATTGATGCCGTGGAACAGCACATACAGGCTCAGCAGGATCAGCAGGGCGAACTGCAGCACCATCGCGATCAGCGTCGACAGGATCGGAGCGAGCAGGGCTGCCGCCAGCACCTTCGACAGCACCATCGAGCCGTCCGACAGCGGCAGCGACTTCCAGAACAGCACGCTGCGGTCGCGGCGATCGTCATACAGGGCGCCGAGCAGGTAGAAGAACACCACGAAGAACAGGATGAACTGCAGCAGCCCCGACATCGAGAACAGGGCCATGTCGAGCGCTGAACCCAGGGTCTGCAGTTCCGTTTCCGAGAGGCGCTCGGTGAGTCGCTTCAGCGGAATGCCGATCTGGATGTCACCGGTGAATTTCTTGCGGAACACCTCGGCGGTGATCAGCCCCATCACCGTCAGCAGCAGGGTGATCCCGGCGCCGATCGCCGGCGCCCAGAAGAAGCCGCCGCGGTTCTCCCAGTACTCTCGCCTCAGCAGCCAGGGCAGGGTGGTCTTCATGCGTAGGTTCCTTTCATGGTGGCCACGAAGATGTCGGCGACGCCGGGGGTGCGGATCTCGCCCATGCGGCTCAGCGCGGCGCGGTCGGCGCCGTCGAACAGGAAGATGCTCTTGCCGAAGACCTGGCGCTCATCGAGCGGCTTCATGGCGCGACAGGTCTCGACGTGCTCGGCGCCGACCATCACTTCGGTGAAGCGCTCGCCCACATCCTCCATGCTCGACGACAGGCTGACCTCGCCGTCGCGGATGAAGATCAGGTCGGTGAGGATGTGCTCGATCTCCTCGACCTGATGGGTGGTGACAATGATCGTCTTGTCGCGGTCGAAGTAGTCGTTCAGCAGGTGCTGGTAGAAGGCCTTGCGGTACAGGATGTCGAGGCCCAGGGTGGGTTCGTCCAGCACCAGCAGGCGTGCGTCGATGGCCATCACCAGGGCCAGGTGCAGCTGCACCACCATGCCCTTGGACATGGTCTTGACCTTCATGTCCGGCGTCAGCTTGGTCGCTTTCAGGAAGGCTTCGCACTTGTCGCGCGAGAAGCGCGGATGCACGCCTTCGACGAAGTCGATCGCCTCACGCACGCGGATCCAGCGCGGCAGCACCGCGACATCTGCGATGAAGCAGACGTCCTGCATCAGCTGGTTGCGCTGGGTGCGCGGGTCGAGGCCCAGCACGCTGAGCTCGCCCTCGTACGGGGCAAGCCCCAGGATCGCCTTCAGCGCCGTCGTCTTGCCGGCGCCGTTGGGGCCGATCAGGCCGACGATGCGGCCGGCTTCAATACTGAAGTTCAGCCCCTTCAGCGCCGTGGTCTTGCCGTAGGTCTTGCTGAGACCGCGTGCGGTGATGACCGTGCTCATGCCGATTCCTCCGTGTCCGGGCTGCGTTTCATGAGTTCTTCGAGCTTCAGGCCCAGCTGCTCGATGCGCGCCAGCAGAGCCGGCCACTCTTCCCTGAGGAAGCGCTGACGCTCGCTCGCAAGCAGCTTTTCTGGGGCGCCATCCGTGACGTACATGCCAAGTCCTCGACGTTTCTCGACCAGGGATTCGTCCACCAGCTCCTGGTAGGCGCGGGAGACGGTGATGGGGTTCAGCTGGAAGTCCGCGGCTACCTGGCGCACCGAGGGCAGGGCGTCACCCGGCTTGAGCGAGCCATCGAGCAGCATGCCGATGACCTTCTCCTTCAGCTGCAGATAGATCGGTGTGGTCTCGTTCCAGATCACGCTCATGCTCAGATCTCCTGATCGGCCTCGCGGGGGGCGTTGCCGGGCATGTAAGGCAGGGTCATGCGTAGTCGCAGACTGCCTGGTGCGGCAATCTCGGGGAGTGGCGCGGCAGAGGTTTCAATCGTCGCCGACTGCATCGCGGCGCCCGGATAGACCGAAGGCGGGCCCGGATGCAGGGCGACCAAGGTCGCCACCAGGCCGCTGTACAGGACCGCCATCACGAGGCTGATGCCGAGGTTGGGCGCTGGGGTGGCTGTGCTGGGCTTCATGGGGCGCTCCTGCCGGCTGGGGCGGGGTGGTGTTGTAGTTGACTATAACACTAGATTTCGAGCTGTCAAGCCCGGCTCGGATTGCCGGCGCCGCCGTCCTGGCCTAGCCTTTAAGGCGGTCGCGGCCACGCCCGCGACCCGGAACCCCGAGATCTGCACGAACGCTGCCGATTTCTTCATCCCCAGACGGTGCCTTCGCCCGTCATCTCTCTACCGGAGCTCCCCATGCAGATTGCCGACCGCTGTGTCGTTTCCTTTCACTACACGCTGACCAACGACGCTGGCGAGGTCCTCGACAGCTCTTCTGGCCGCGAACCATTGGCCTACCTGCATGGTGCAGGCAACATCGTGCCGGGGCTGGAGTCGGCGATGACCGGCCGCCAGGCGGGTGACAAGTTCAAGGTCGCGGTAGCGCCCGAAGAAGGCTACGGCGTGCACCACGAAGGCCTGGTCCAGCAGGTGCCGCGCGATGCCTTCGCCGGCGTCGATGAGGTGCAGGTCGGCATGGAGTTCCATGCGCAGGGGCCGCAAGGTCCGCTGGCTGTCACGGTCACCGCGGTCGAGGGCGATACCGTGACCATCGATGGCAACCATCCGCTGGCCGGGAAAACCCTCCATTTCGACATCGAGGTGAGTTCAGTGCGTGAGGCCTCGCTGGAGGAAACCCTGCACGGACACGTCCATGGCGCCGGCGGCGTGGAGCATTGATCTTGAGCTCGTTGTTCTCAAGTGACTGATCTGTAAGGATTTCACTCGCTGTCAAGCCTGTAAGATCTGCGCAGTCGCTTTGGTGTGAATGTTGGCGTATAGTGGCTCCGCTGTGTTTGCTGGGGTCACCGTGACTCGTGACCCGATGGTGTTGGTTCCACAACGTTCATCGCTTCACCTCGTGTCTTTCTCCGAGCAGACCCAGTAGGCGACCAAAAAAGTCGTCGCTTTCATTTCAATCAAGTCTCAAGGAGCAAGACATGTCTGATCGTCAGACTGGTACCGTGAAGTGGTTCAACGACGCCAAGGGTTTCGGCTTCATCAGCCGCCCGGACGGCGAGGACCTCTTCGTCCACTTCCGCGCCATCATGGGCACCGGCTTCAAGTCGCTGCAGGAAGGCCAGAGCGTGAGCTTCGTCGTGACCAAGGGCCCGAAGGGCCTGCAGGCCGACCAGGTCCAGCCGCTGTAATCAGCAGTTCACCTGCCGATTCAAACAAAGCCCCGGGAAACCGGGGCTTTGTTTTTTCTGGTCCTTCATGTCTTCATGCGGGCATGAAGCCATTGCTGATCCTGCACGCCGGAGACGCGCACGGCACGACGACACTGCTGGTGGATGCGTTCAGTGAGGGAGCCCGCAGCGCCGAGCCAGCACTGCCGCAGCGCCGGGTGCCCGCACTCACTGCCTCCGCCGACGTCCTGCTCGACGCTGGCGCGGTGCTGTTCGCCACGCCCGAGAAGTTCGGCTACATGGCGGGGGCGCTCAAGCACTATTTCGATCGGAGCTTCTACCAGCTCGAGGGGAGGGTCGCAGGGCTGGGCTACGTGCTCCTGGTCAGCGCCGGCAACGACGGGCGCGGTGCGGTCGACTCGGTGCAGCGCATCCTGCGCGGCCTCGCGCTGAAGCCGCTCGCCGAACCCCTGCGCGTCACAGGGCCGCCGACACCCGCGGACCTCGATGCGGCCCGCGAGCTCGGCGCCGCCATCGCCGCGGGCCTCGTCTTGGGTATCTTCTGATTCGCCACCGACCAAGGACGTGCCATGAGCGATGCCGTTCACAGCCCGATCGCCGATAGACCTGACCCAGACGTTGCTCCCCAACGCGTGCTTTCCGAACTGGAGGGCCGCATTCTCGCCAGCCTGTTCGAGAAGGCGCAGACCACGCCGGATCAATACCCGCTTACGGTCAATTCGCTGCAGCTGGCCTGCAACCAGAAGAACAACCGCGACCCGATCAGCCAGTACGAGCAGGGCGCGATCGTGCATGCACTGCGCGACCTGGAGAATCGCGGCTGGGCGCGGCAGTCCTCCGAGGGCGTGCGCGCGCAGCGCTGGGAGCACCGCTTCGACCAGCACCTGGGCCTGACCCCGCGCAAGGCCGCGGTGATGTGCACCCTGCTGCTGCGTGGTCCACAAACGCTCAACGAGATCCACACCCGCAGCGAGCGCCTCACGCCGTTCCCCGGCGTCGAGGATGTGGAGGACACATTGGAGCGTCTGATCGAACGCGCCCCTCCACTGGTGGTGAAGCTGCCGCGCCAGCCCGGCCAGCGCGAGGAGCGCTACATGCATCTGCTGTTCGGCGCGGTCGATCCGGCCCTGCTGGCCGAGCGCGCCGGCGCCGAGCGCGCCCCGCGCGGCGGTTCGGCCCTTGAGGCGCGCGTGGAGGCACTGGAGGCCGAAGTCGCCGAGCTGCGCGCTGCCCTGCAGGCGCTCGGCGCCCTGTAGAACCGCGTACAAGCGTCACCGCGGCAGGGCCTTCGACTACCGTCGCGGGCCCTGCACGCGTCGGATCTCCTAAAATGGTGGTTTCCCCAGCCGGAAGCCACGCGCCATGGGCACGCCCGCCACCATCCGCCAGGACGATTTCATCCAGAGCGTCGCCGACGCCCTGCAGTACATCAGCTACTACCATCCGGTCGACTACATCCAGGCCCTGGCTGCCGCGTACGAGCGCGAGGAGAGTCCGGCGGCCAAGGACGCGATGGCGCAGATCCTGATCAACTCGCGGATGTGCGCCGAAGGCCACCGGCCGATCTGCCAGGACACCGGCATTGTGACCGTGTTCCTGAAGATCGGCATGGACGTGCGCTGGGACGCCACGCTGAGTGTCGAGGACATGGTCAACGAAGGCGTGCGCCGCGCCTACAACCATCCCGACAACAAGCTGCGCGCCTCGGTGCTGGCCGATCCCGCCGGCAAGCGGCTGAACACGAAGGACAACACGCCCGCGGTCATCAACATGACGGTGGTGCCCGGCAATACGGTCGACGTGATCGTGGCGGCCAAGGGCGGCGGCTCGGAGGCCAAGTCCAAGTTCGCGATGCTGAATCCGTCGGACTCCATCGTCGACTGGGTGATGAAGACCGTGCCCACCATGGGCGCGGGCTGGTGCCCGCCGGGCATGCTCGGCATCGGCATCGGCGGCACCGCCGAGAAGGCCATGCTGCTGGCGAAGGAAGCCCTGATGGAGCACATCGACATCCAGGAGCTGATGGCCCGCGGCCCCGCCAACCGCATCGAGGAACTGCGGCTGGAGCTGTACGAGAAGGTCAATGCGCTGGGCATCGGCGCGCAGGGCCTGGGCGGCCTGACCACCGTGCTCGACGTCAAGATCAAGGACTACCCCACGCACGCGGCCAACCTGCCGGTGGCGTTGATCCCCAACTGCGCCGCCACCCGCCATGCGCACTTCGTGCTGGATGGTTCCGGCCCGGTGAGCCTTGAGCCGCCCTCGCTGGAGGACTGGCCCAGGCTGACCTACGACGCCAGCAAGGGCCGCCGCGTCGATCTCGCGACCGTGACCCGCGACGAGGTCGCCAGCTGGAAGCCCGGCGAGGTCCTGCTGCTGAACGGCAAGATCCTCACCGGCCGCGACGCCGCCCACAAGCGCATGGTCGACATGTTGAACCGTGGCGAAAAGCTGCCGGTCGACTTCACCGGCCGCTTCATCTACTACGTCGGTCCGGTGGATCCGGTGCGCGACGAGGCCGTCGGCCCGGCCGGCCCGACCACGGCTACGCGCATGGACAAGTTCACCGACCAGGTGCTGGGTGCCACCGGACTTCTGGGCATGATCGGCAAGGCCGAGCGTGGTCCGGCGGCAATCGAAGCGATCAAGAAGCACCGCTCGGTCTACCTGATGGCGGTCGGTGGCGCGGCCTACCTGGTGTCGAAGGCGATCAAGTCGGCCCAGGTGGTCGGCTTCGAGGACCTCGGCATGGAGGCCATCTACGAGTTCGACGTGCGCGACATGCCGGTCACCGTCGCCGTCGATTCGGCCGGCGAGTCGGTGCACAACACGGGCCCGAAGCAGTGGCAGGCGCGCATCGGCAAGATCCCGGTGGTGGTGGCCTGAGCCGGCTTGCGTGCGCGTCCTGTTGATCGGAGGATCGGGCCTCGTGGGGCGCGCGCTGGTTGCGCGCCTTGGCGCGCACGAGGGCCTGCAGCTGGACCTGCTGCTGCGGCGCTCACTGTCCACGGATGCCGCGAACACGCAGATGTTCACAGGGGATCCACTGGTCGACGCGCTACAGCAGTGGCGGGAGGCAGAGCGGAGCTGCGACGTCCTCGTCAGTGCGCTGGGCACCACCCGGCGCATCGCCGGTTCAATCGACGCCTTTGCGAAGATCGACCGCGACCTGGTCCTGGAGGTAGCGCGCGCCGCCCGCGCCGCCGGCGCGCGCCAGGCCGTGCTGGTGTCGTCGGTCGGGGCGGATCCGCGCTCGCGCAACGACTACCTGCGGATCAAGGGCGAACTGGAACAGGCGGTCGCGGGGCTCGGTTACCAGCGCTGCGACGTCCTGCAGCCCGGGCTGCTGCTCGGTGCGCGTGGCGAGGCCGCATCGCGGCCAGCGGAGCGCCTCGGGCAGTGGGTCGCTCCGCTGCTGAATCCGCTGATGTCCGGCGGGTTCGCGCGTTTCCGCGCAATCGAAGCGAGGCGCGTCGCGCGGGCGGCCCACGCGCTCATCGGCCGGCTCGATCCTGGCGTTTATGCCCATCGCTGGGCCGAGCTCATGGTCCTGTCCGCCGTGCATTCGGCTGCCGACTGAAGCGGGCAGCCCCTCGCCGCCATGCTTTCTCTGCGTCCTGCTCGTCCGCAAACGCGCGGTTGAGCCGGTTCAGCCGCTGAACGTCGCTGCCCGGGTCCGGCCGCCTCACGTACACTTGCGGCCCTGTCCGATCCACGCTTTCCCGGAGAACTCGCGTGCTGGAACTGCTGATTGCTGGCGGCTGGGTGATGTGGCCGATCCTGCTGTGCTCGGCCCTGGCCCTGGCCATCATCATCGAACGCTTCTGGAGCCTGCGCCGGTCCAAGGTGCTGCCGCTGGATCTGGGTGACGAGGTGCGCCAGTGGGCCGCCAGCGGCCGGCTCGATCCCAAGCACATCGAAACCCTGCGTGCGAATTCACCGCTGGGTGCGATCCTGGCCGCGGCCATTGAAGTCCGCCACCGCCCGCGGGAGCAGATGAAGGAGCGCGTCGAGGATGTCGGTCGCCACCAGCTGCACGGAATGGAGCGGTTCCTGAACACCCTGGGCACGATCAGCGGAATCTCGCCGCTGCTCGGTCTGCTGGGCACCGTGTTCGGCATGATCCAGATGTTCCTCGGCATCCTCACCCACGGCGTGGGCGATGCCAACCAGCTCGCCGGCGGCATTGGCGAGGCCCTGATCACGACCGCCGCGGGCCTGTGCGTGGCGATTCCGGCCTTCATGTTCTACCGCTATTTCCGCGGACGCATCGCCGAGTACGTGGTCGAAATGGAGCAGCAGGTGATCGCGCTGATCGATACCCTGGAGACGGTTCCGCAGCCCGGTACGGCGCAGCCTGCGGCGCGCCCGCGCCGGCCGGCGGGTGCGGCGCCTGGCGCAGGAGCCGCGGGATGAACTTCGGCAGCCGCCGCTCGCTGGAAGATCCCGAGCTGAACCTCACGCCGCTGATCGACGTGGTGTTCTGCCTGATCATCTTCTTCGTGGTCACCACCACCTTCGATGACCGTTCGGCGCTCAACATCCAGCTGCCCAAGGCCGGTCCTTCCGAGGCGCTGCCGGTGGGCGAGCCGCTGCAGATCCAGATCGACGCGGAGGGCCGCTACTTCATCGCCGGCAACGAGGTGCTGCGCCGCGACGGCGCCGCCCTGCGCGAGGCCCTGCAGCAGATCGCCGGTGATGATCGCGAGCGCAGCGTCATCCTGCGTGCGGATGCGCGCACGCCGCACCAGGCGGTGGTGACCGCGATGGATGCACTGGGCGCCGTGGGTTTCACCAAGCTGTCGATCGCGACCCTGCCCGAAAGCGCGGACACCGACGGCGGAGGCGGTGGATGAAGCCAGCGTCTGTCGATGCTGGCGCACGGGCATCGCCGTCCGCCTCGTACCGGCGCCTGCTGGGCTATGCGCGCGCCTACTGGGGCTTCGCAGCAGTGGCCGTGCTCGGCATGGCCTTCGATGCCGCGGCATCGGGCGGGTTCGCCTACCTGATCAAGCCGATGCTCGACGACCTGTTCGTGGCGCGCGATGCCGACGTGATCCGTTGGCTGCCACTCGCCCTGGTCGGCATCTTCGTGCTGCGCGGCATCGGCACCTATGCGACCGACTACAGCATGGCCCGGGTGGGGCGCGGCGTCGTCCGTGACCTGCGCATCGCCGTGTTCGCCCACTACCAGCAGCTGCCGGCCAGCTGGTTCGACCGGGAGCCTTCGGGCCAGATCATCGCGCGGGTGATCTACAGCGCCGAGCAGGTCGCCCAGGCGGCCGCCGATGCGGTCAAGGTGATCGTGCTCGACTGCCTGCTGGTGATCGCCATGGTCAGCGTCATGCTCTGGCACAGCGTCAGCCTGACCCTGTACCTGTTCATCATGGCACCGCTGGCGGGCGTCGTCTGGCAGTTCGTCGGCAAGCGCTTCCGCCGCATCAACCGGCAGATCCAGGGTGCGGTTGGCGAAGTCACCGGGATGGTCGAAGAGGCCGTGGATGGCCATCGCGAGGTGCGCATCTACGGTGGCCAGGCGCACGAGGCGCGGCGTTTCGGCGAGGTGGTGGAGCGCAACTTCCGGCTGAACCTGAAGGTTGCCGCCACCAGCGCACTCAGCACCTCGACCATCCAGCTGATCGCCGCCAGCGTGCTTGCCGCCATCATCTGGCGCGCGACGCGGCCGGACCTGCTGGACGCGATGAGCCCCGGCACCTTCATGTCGCTGATCACCGCGATGCTGGTGATGCTGCCCTCGCTGAAGCGCCTGACCACGGTACAGGCGATGCTGGGCCGCGGCATCGTTGCCGCCCAGGACCTGTTCGCCGTGCTCGATACGCCGGCTGAAGCGGATCGGGGCAGTCGCGAGCTTGACAAGGCCCAGGGTGACATCGAGTTCGCGGGGGTCAGCCTGAACTATGCGGATGCATCGGCGCTTGCGCTGGATCGCGTCAGCCTGCGCTGTGCGCCGGGCACCGTGACGGCCCTGGTGGGACGCTCCGGCAGCGGCAAATCCAGCCTGGTCAGCCTGCTGCCGCGCTTCTACGAGCCCAGTGCGGGTGCCGTGCGCCTCGACGGCCATGCCCTCGCCGAGTACCGGCTCGCCGACCTGCGTGCGCAGATCGCCCTGGTCGGCCAGCGCGTGGTGCTGTTTGCCGGGAGCATTGCCGACAACATCGCTTTCGGCGCCCTGCGGCGCTGCTCGCGCGACGAGATCGAGGCCGCCGCCGAAGCGGCCAATGCGATGGAGTTCATCCGCCTGCTGCCGCAGGGGCTGGACAGCCCGGTGGGTGAGGGCGGGGCCCTGCTGTCGGGCGGCCAGCGCCAGCGCATCGCGATCGCACGCGCCCTGCTCAAGAACGCGCCGATCCTGATCCTCGACGAGGCCACCAGTGCGCTGGACAGCGAAAGCGAGCGCCTCATCCAGGATGCGCTGGCCCGCCTGATGCGCGATCGCACCACCCTGGTCATCGCGCATCGGCTGTCGACCATCGAGCACGCCGACCAGATCGTCGTGCTCGACGCCGGGCGAGTGGTCGAGACCGGCTCGCACGCCGAGCTGCTGGCCCGAGGCGGCATGTATGCCAGCCTGCACCGTCTGCAGTTCAGCGAGGCCATGGGCGGCGGGTCGGAGCACCCCAGCGTGGACGACAGCGGGACGGACGCTACGCGATGAGTCCGCGCGCCGGCCTGGAGCGCTGGCTTGTCGCGCGCTGGTACGGCCCGCGTCCGATCCTGCCGCTGCTGCCGCTGGCCGGCCTGTTCGGCGCCATCGGCGGCCTGCGGCGCTGGCTGTACCGACGTGGCCTGCTGAAGGCCGAACCGCGATGCCTGCCGGTGCTGGTGGTGGGCAACCTCACCGTCGGAGGCGCCGGCAAGACGCCGACGGTCCTGGCGCTGATCGAAGGGCTGCGTGCGCGCGGCTGGCGTCCCGGCGTGATCTCGCGCGGTCACGGCGGCAGCGCTCGCGACGCGATGCTGTTGCCGGAGCAGCCCGAGCCCTCGCTGCACGGCGACGAGCCGAGCCTCATCCGCCTGCGCAGTCGCGCCCCGGTGGCGGTGGCCCGCCGGCGCAGCCGCGCGGCGGAGCTGCTGGAGGCCTCCGCTGAGGTCGATCTGCTGATCGCCGATGACGGCCTGCAGCACTACGCGCTGGCGCGCGATCTGGAGGTGCTGGTGATCGACGGCGAGCGCCGCTTCGGCAACGGCGCCCTGCTGCCGGCCGGGCCCCTGCGCGAACCGCTCGTCCGCGCCGCCCTCTGCGCGGCGCGGGTGTGCAATGGCGGCCTCCCCGGGCCTGAAGAGTGGCCGATGCGCCTCGTGCCGCTGCCCCTGCGCGCACTGGTGGACGGTGCAGCGCCACCCCTGCGGGGGGCGCGCGTGCATGCGCTGGCCGGCATCGCCAACCCGGCACGCTTCTTCGCCACGCTGCGGGCGCTGGGCTTCGAACCGGTCGAGCATGCGTTTCCGGATCACCATGCCTTCGCGCCTGCGGATCTCGATTTCGCCGATGATCTGCCTGTGCTGATGACCGAGAAGGACGCGGTCAAGTGCGCGCGCTTCGCCACGGCGCGCTGCTTCTACCTGCCGGTCAGCGGCGAGCTGCCGGATGCCCTGCTGGATCTGCTGCATGCGCGGCTCAAGGCCGCGCAGAAACCGAGAGGACGTTGATGAGCCCCGATCCCGACTTCGTGGTCGCCATACCCGCGCGCTACGCCTCGACCCGTCTGCCCGGCAAGCCGCTGCAGCGGATCGCCGGCGAGCCGATGATCGTGCACGTGCTGCGCCGCGCGCTCGAAGCCGGCGCAGCGCAGGTACTGGTCGCCACCGATGACGCCCGCATCGCCGAGGCGGTCTCCGGCCATCATGCGACGGTGTGCATGACGGCGCCCGACCTGGCCTCCGGCACCGACCGCCTGGCTGCTGCCGCACAGTCGCAGGGCTGGGCAGGCGACCGCATCGTCGTCAACCTGCAGGGCGATGAGCCGCTGGCACCGCCGGCCGCGATCAGCGCGGTCGCGCGCCTGCTGGCGACCAGCGGCGCGCCGATCGCCACGCTGGCGCAGCCCGTGGTCGACAGCGAGGAGCTGTTCAATCCGCACTGCGTCAAGGTCGTGCGCGCGCAAAACGGTGACGCCCTGTACTTCAGCCGTGCCCCCATTCCCTGGGACCGCGATCGCTTCGCCGTCGACCGTCTTGGCCTCGCCGGTGGGCACTGGCTGCGCCACATCGGTCTGTATGCCTACCGCGCGGATGCGCTGAAGCGTTTCGCTGCCCTGCCGCCCGCTCGACTTGAGCAGCTTGAATGCCTGGAACAGCTGCGTGCGCTGGAAGCCGGCTGGCGGATTGCGGTCGGCCTCAGTCCGGAGCCGTTTCCTGCGGGCGTCGACACCGCCGAGGACCTGGCGCGCGTGGACGCGGTCCTGCGCGGGGCGCAGCCATGAGGGCGGCCGTCGATGGCACCCGCAGCGTGCTTCTCGTCTGCCTCGGGAACATCTGCCGCTCGCCGATGGCCGAGGGCGTCCTGCGCGCGCGCGCAGCCGATGTCGGGCTGGCCCTGCACATCGACTCAGCGGGTACGGCCGGCTACCACATCGGGCAGCCACCCGACGCGCGCGCGATCCGCGTGGCGCGGGCGCACGGCACGCCGATCGACCAGCAGCGTGCACGCCAGGTCGACCGGCGCGACTTCGAGCGCTTCGATCTCATCCTTGCCGCGGACGCGAGCAACCTGCGCGATCTGCAGGCGCTGCGCCCGGCCAGCGCCACGGCACGCGTCGCCCTGTTGCTGGAATGGGCCGGCCTGGGCGAGGGTGGCGAGGTGCCCGACCCCTACTACGGACGCATCGAGGACTTCGAACAGGTGCACGCACTGCTCGACCGGGCCTGCCGCCGGATCACGGCGCGCCTGCTCGGCGTGGCAGAATGTGAAGGATTCGCGGATGCGGGCAGCCAGCATGGATCCTGGTAGGCCGGCGTACCCACAGCTTGGAGCAGGCAGCGCCGGATCGGCGCGGCTGCGGAGGACATACTGATGGTGGCTGGCGCGCGCGCCCCCGAGTTCCCGATCACCCTGGAGTGGGTGAACGCACCGCCGCAGCGACTGGCGGAGCTGAAAGGCCGTGCCGTGCTGCTGTACTTCTTCCATGTCGGTTCGGCCTGGTGCCAGAGCTCGCTGGAGGAAATGCGGCTGCTGCAGAACCAGTTCTCCGACGGCCTGAGCGTGCTGGGCGTGCACTGCCCCAAGTACGACGCCGAGCGTGATCCGAAGACCTTGCTCAAGGCGCTGAACCGGCTGTTCGTACGCTTTCCGGTCGTGCAGGACGCCGACTACGTCAGCTGGCAGCATTTTGGCGTCGAATCCTGGCCGACCGCGGTGCTGATCGATACCGAAGGCCGGATCGTCGAGATGCTGTCCGGCGAGCCGCTGCGCGAGCGCCTGCAGCCGCTGATCGACGGCGTCCTGCAGCGGGCCGGTGAGAACGATACCCGCGTGTACGAGGCCGCAAGCGCGGTGTCGCGCCCCGAGCCGCGACTGCCGCTGGCGTTCCCGAGCGGTCTCGCGGCCAGCGAGCGGCATCTCTACGTGGCCGACACCGGGCACAACCGGGTGCTGGAGTGCACGCTCGACGGCCGCATCCTGCGCCAGTTCGGCTCCGGCAGCGGTGGCTTCATCGACGGCGGCAGCGCCGAGGCCAGCTTCATGGCGCCGCGCGGTCTGGCGCTGTGGAAGGACGCGCTCTACGTCGCCGACACCGGCAACCACGCCCTGCGCCGGATCAGCCTGCTGGACGGCGATGTCGATACGCTTGCGGGCACCGGACGTGCGGGTTCGGCGCCGGAGGGTGCGCCCGCGGATCCCAAGGCCTGTGCCCTCAATGCGCCCTGGGCCCTGGCCACGGCCTTCGACAAGCTGTATCTCGCGATGGCCGGTTGGAATCAGATCTGGGAGTACGACCTCGGTCGGCGCAGCCTTGCGCCGCTTGCCGGCTCGGGCGCGCTCGCGCTGGGCGACGGTGAGTCGCTGAACTCCCACTTCGCGCAGCCCGCCGGGCTGGCCTTGGCCCAGCAGACGCTGTTCGTCGCGGATTCGGCGTCTTCTTCGGTGCGCGGCATCCAGCTCGCGACCGCCAAAGTCCAGACCCTGCTCAGTGGCGGCCTCTACGAGTTCGGCGATGTCGATGGGCCGCTGCCGCAGGCGCGGCTGCAGTACCCGCTCGCGATCGTGCTGGATCCGCGCGCGCCGCAGCTGTGGATCGCGGACACCTACAACTGCGCGCTGAAGCTGCTCAATCCGGCCACGCGCCAGGTCAGCACGCAGAGCATCGGCTATCGCCTGCACCAGCCTTCGGCGCTGGCGGTCAATCGCAGCAGCCTGTTCGTCGCGAACACCGACGCCCACGAGATCCTGCGCATCGACTTCGACAGCCAGCTGCCGCGCAGGCTCGCGATCGGCGAATGAGCGTGGTGGATCCTGCGCTGCCGCCGCAGGGCGGGTTTGACGGCAAGGAGTTCGCGGGGCGCCTGACGCTCGCTCCCGGCGTGTACCGCATGGTCGCCGCCGACGGCAGCGTGCTCTATGTCGGCAAGGCGGCCAGCCTGCGCAAGCGCGTCGCCAGCTATTTCACCCGCAGCCCGCGCGAGCCGCGCCTGCGGGTGATGATCAGCCAGATCGCCAGCATCGAGATCACGGTGACCCGCAGCGAGGGTGAGGCGCTGCTGCTGGAATACCAGCTGATCAAGTCGCTGAAGCCGCGCTACAACATCCTGCTGCGCGACGACAAGAGCTACCCCTACATCCATCTCACCACCGCCGACGAGTCGCCGCGCATCCGCTTCCACCGCGGGCCTCGCAGCCAGCCCGGGCGCTATTTCGGTCCGTATCCCGGCGTAGTTGCGGTGCGCGAGACCCTGGCCCTGATCCACCGCCTGTTCGGCCTGCGCAGCTGCGAGGACAGCGTGTTCCGCAACCGCACGCGGCCCTGCCTGCAGTACCAGATCCAGCGCTGCAGCGGGCCCTGCGTGGGCCTTGTCGAGCCCGGGGAGTACACCGAGTCCGTGCGCCGCGCGAGCCTGCTGCTGGATGGCCGCAGCGAGGACCTGGTCGGCGAGCTCGCAGCGGCGATGGATCGCGCGGCGGAGGCGCTGGAGTTCGAGCGCGCCGCCAAGCTGCGCGACACCGTGGCGGCCGTGCGCAAGGTGCAGGCGCGACAGGTGGTCGACGGCGAACACGCCGAGCTCGACGTGCTGGCCTGCGCGCTGGAGGGTGGCCGCGCCTGCGTGCTGCTGCTGAGCTTCCGCGACGGTCGCAACCTCGGCAGCCGCAGCTTCTTTCCGAAGCTCAACGGCGCCGAGGACGCTGCCGAAGTGCTGGGCGCCTTCCTGACCCAGCACTATCTGGAGCAGAGCCCGCCGAAGGAAATCGTCCTGAGCCACGAGGTGCCCGATCAGGATCTGATCGAGCGCGTACTGGGTGAGATCGCTGGGCGTCGCATCGAACTCAAGCTGCAGGTGCGCACCGACCGCGCACGTCTGCTGCAGCTGGCGAGGCAGAACGCCGAGCTGGCCCTGCGCAGTGAGCTGGCCAGCGCCGCCAGCCAGCGCGCGCGGCTGGATGCCCTGCAGGTGCTGCTGGACCTGCCCGAACCGCCGCAGCGCATCGAGTGCTTCGACATCAGCCACACCCAGGGCGAGGCCACCGTCGCCAGCTGCGTGGTGTTCGACGCTGAAGGCCCGGTGCGCGCGCAGTACCGTCGCTACAACATCAGCGACATCACGCCGGGCGACGACTACGCCGCCATGCAGCAGGCGCTGACGCGGCGATTCAAGCGCGCCGCCGAGGACGGCGTACTGCCCGATCTGCTGCTGATCGATGGCGGCAAGGGTCAGCTTGAGCAGGCGCTCGGCGTGTTGTCCGAGCTCGATGTGCAGGGCGTCGCCGTGATCGGTGTGGCCAAGGGCGAGGAGCGCAGGGCAGGGCACGAAACCCTGGTGTTTCCCGACGGGCGCCTGCTGCGCCCGGGCCAGGATTCACCCGGTCTGCAGCTGATCCAGCAGGTCCGCGACGAGGCCCACCGCTTCGCCATCACCGGTCACCGAGGTCGTCGCGCCAAGGCGCGCGAGCGCAGCAGCCTGGAGGACATCGAAGGCATCGGCAGCAAGCGCCGCACGGCCCTGCTGCGCCACTTCGGTGGCCTTGCCGGCCTCAAGCGCGCAAGCAGCGAGGACATTGCCCGCGTCGAGGGCGTCAACGCCGCGCTGGCGCAGCGCATCTACGCGGCCCTGCACGGGCTGGAAGAGGGCGGCGGCTGAGCCAGGCGTCGTGGTCGCCCTCAGCCGCGTGAGTCACAGAGATCGCGATGCAGATCGCGAACCGTCCGGCTGGTGCATTCGACACAAGCGCGGTCCGAGCGGGCAGAATGCGGGGGCCGTTCCCGCGCGGCCGGGGTCCGCCCCGCGCCGAGGGTCCCCACGGAAGAGTGCGCGTGCCCCTGAACCTGCCCAATCTGCTGACCCTGTTCCGCATCGCCCTGATCCCGGTCCTCGTGCTGGTGTTCTACCTGCCGTATCCGTGGACCAACTTCGCCGCCGCCTTGATCTTCGCAGTGGGCGCGATCACGGACTGGGCCGATGGCTATATCGCCCGTCGCTACGGCATGTTCTCGGCGTTCGGCGCCTTCCTCGATCCGGTGGCAGACAAGCTGGCGGTGGCCGTCGCGCTGGTCATCATCGTGCAGGCCCACCCCACCGTATTCATGGCGCTGATCGCCGCGGTGATCATCGGGCGCGAGATCACCATCTCGGCGCTGCGCGAATGGATGGCCGAGATCGGCCAGCGTGCCACCGTGCGGGTGGCGGTGATCGGCAAGATCAAGACGATCGTGCAGATGGTCGCGCTGGTGATGCTGCTCTACCGCGTCGACCTGTTCGGCTTGCCGATCTTCCTGATCGGCGAGGTCCTGCTGGCGGTCGCTGCAATTCTGACCTTGTGGTCGGGCATGCAGTACCTGATCGCGGCCTGGCCGGCGATGCGCGGTGACGCCGCGCGTGAAAAAAAGTCCCCCGGCGAGGCTTGACAGTGATGCTTCGATGCCTACAATGGCGGGCTCCAGTGCGGGAATAGCTCAGTTGGTAGAGCACGACCTTGCCAAGGTCGGGGTCGCGAGTTCGAGTCTCGTTTCCCGCTCCAGATCCACGAAACCCCGTGGTGACTTCGGTCCTCCGGGGTTTTGTTTTTAGGCGGAACCGGTTGTCGCCGTCGCAGGCTTCGGCAGGTGCCGCTGGTGTTAGGATGCACCGCCACGGCCTGGTGGCAGAGTGGTCATGCAGCGGCCTGCAAAGCCGTGTACGCCGGTTCGATTCCGACCCAGGCCTCCATCCGCAAGGGTGGACTTACAATCAGAGTTCTGCGGGAATAGCTCAGTTGGTAGAGCACGACCTTGCCAAGGTCGGGGTCGCGAGTTCGAGTCTCGTTTCCCGCTCCATTCGAAGCCCCGGGCCTGCGCCCGGGGCTTTTCTTTTGCGGCCGCAGTAGGCGGATGGCTCTCACATGCTCTCAGTCCAGCGAGCGGAAGTCGCGTGAGCGCTTCTGCACCAGCTTGAGCGCCATCCGGTCCGGCAGCAGCTGGGTCACTGCCTTGATCAGCCGGTTGGCCCGCCCCGGCACGTGCACGACCTTGCCGGCAGCGAGCGCGTCCAGACCCTCGCGGGCGACCTCCTCCGCGCTCATCCACATCCAGCGCGGCATGCGCGAGACCTGCGGACGCGTACCGGTGATGTCGTGGAACTCCGAGTAGGTGAAGCCGGGGCATAGCGCGCAGACGCGGATCCCGCGTTCGGCGTTCTCCAATGCCAGCGACTCAGAGAAGCGGATCATGAAGGCCTTCGAGGCTGCGTACAGGGTGTGACCCGCCGAGCCGGGGACGTGGCCGGCCAGGGAGGCGACATTCAGGATCTCACCGCGCCCGCGTGCCTGCATCGCCGGCAGCAGGCGCCAGCTCAGCTCGCAGACCGCGGTCACCATGACCTGCAGGAAGCGGGCATGCGCGGGCCAGTCCGGCACATGGAATGCGCCTGGCAGGCCGTATCCCGCGTTGTTGACCAGTCCGCCGATCCTCAGGCGGCGTTGTTCGAGCGCGTCGACGATGGCCGCGGGTGCCGACGGGTCCGCCAGATCCGCCGCCAGAATCTCCACCGCCACCTGCGGACGGAGCTCCGCGGCCAGCGCCTCCAGGCGCTCGGTGCGACGCGCCAGCAGCACCAGCGCGCGACCGCGCCGGGCGTACTCGCGCGCCAAGGCTTCGCCGATGCCGGCCGATGCGCCGGTGATCAGGACGTACTCGGTATCCATGGAGCCTTGTTCCCCGTTTGGCTGGTTTGGAAGGGCGCACTGCGGCCCTTTCCGGGCGTGCGCCGACGTGGGCATTCTTCCACAGCGCGGAGAAGGGACTGCGGAACGGCCAGTCACGGTCGGCTTGCAGCAGTCTCGCATCGCGACCTCAACTCGCCGCGTCGCGGCGCCTGCACACATGGCCAAGCACACCCTTTGCATGCCGCACACGCCCGGCGGAGTATCCGTGCCGGAGTCGGCTCAACACGAGGTGCCCGATGCTGGCAGGACGGGGAAGGCGGAAGTGGGCGGCAGCCCAGGTTGTCCTTGCGCTCGCGCTGCACGCGACGGTCGCGTGCGCGGCGCGGTTGGAGCTGGATCTGGACATCGAAGGGGACCCCGGCGACGGCGCGCTCGTGCTCAGCCTGCATTCGCCGGCTGCCGCCGCCCAGGTCGCGCCCGTACAGGCGGTGATGGACCAGCGCGGGCGCCAGTTCGCGCCGACCCTGCTGGTCGTGCCGGTCGGCAGCACGGTGGCTTTCCCGAACAGCGACGACATCCGCCACCACGTCTATTCGTTCTCCGCCGCGCGTCGCTTCGAGCTGCCGCTGTACGCGGGGGGCAACGCCGAGCCGGTCGAGTTTCCCGAGGCCGGCGTCGTGGTGCTCGGCTGCAACATCCACGACTGGATGCAGGCCCATATCCTGGTGATGGATACGCCGCACCACCGCGAGGTCGATCCCGGCGTACCCACCGAGCACTGGATCGAGGCACCGCCGGGCGATCATGTCCTGCGGGTCTGGCATGCGCGGCTTGCAGGCGATGCGCCCTGGATCGAGCAATCGGTCCGACTGGACGATGCCGAAGTGCTGCGGCTGCCGCTGGCCTTGACGCTCACGCCGCCTCAGGGGCCTGCGCTCTCAGAGGATGCACAGCTGCGCGCCCTGCAGGAGCGCTTCCGGGCCCTTCGCAAGGATCCCTGAGGCGTGCTCCGGCTCCGCTCCAGCCTCCGCGCGCGTCTGATCGGGCTCGTTCTGCTGGTGGTGCTGCTGTTGCTGGCCGCATCGGCGCTGGCCGTACAGTTCGGCACGCGCGGCGTGGTCGATCGCGTCGCGGGCGCGGAGCTGGCAGCGGCCGAGCGCGTCTGGGAGCGCTTCCTCGAACTGCGAGGGCAGCGACTGCTGTCGGCGGTCTCGGTGCTGGCGGAAGATTTCGGCTTTCGCGAGGCGGTGGCGAGCGGCGATCGCGCCACCGGCGTTTCCGCGCTGCTGAACCACGCCGCCCGGGTGGAAGCGGATTTCGCCCTTCTGCTCTCGCCCACCGGCGAACCGATCGCGACCCTGCCCGAGTTCGAGCTCGACGCACTGCGTCCGGCGCTGCGCGATATGGTGGAGAGCCCTGATGCCGCGCGCGGATCGGTCGGACTGGTGCAGATCGAAGGCGTCGCCATCCAGCTGGCGCTGGTGCCGGTGCGCGCGCCGCAGCGGGTGGCATGGGCGGGTTTCGGCTTCGCCATCAGCCGCGGCGTGTTGACCGACTTCAGTGCCCTCACCGGTGCCGACCTCAGCCTGGTGGTCCCTGAGCGCGGCGTCGTGCTGGCGAGCAGCCTGTCGAGTGACCAGCAGTCCGCATTGCTGCAGGCCCTGGCCGACGACCAGGCCGCCGACGATGCGGTTGTGAGCCTTCGCAGCGCGCTGCGCAGTGTGGATGGTCAGGCCATGGTGCGCGTGCTGCAGTTCGACCGCGATCGCTTCGAAGAGCCCATGCGCGCGCTGCGCAGCAATATCCTCAGCCTTTCGCTGCTGATGGCCTTGCCGGCGGTGCTGGCCGCGCTCCTGGCAGCGCGTGGCATTGGCCGGCCCTTGCGTGCTCTCACCGAGGCGGTGGAGCGTATTGCTGGCGGCGACTACGCCGTAGCCATGCCGCGTTCTGGGGGCGAAGAGCTGAGCGTGTTGGCATCTGCGGTAGATGCGATGCAGCTGCAGATCCAGGCGCGTGAGTCGCGGATCCAGAAGCAGGCAATCGAAGACGGACTGACCGGCCTGCCCAACCGCCCGGCAGCCCTGGCGATGCTGGACGCTCTGGTCCAACCCCGCGATGGGCAGCGCTGGTGCCTGCTGTTGATCGACATCCGCCGCTTCGCGCAGATCAACGACAGCCTTGGTGCCGAAGCCGGCGATGCCCTGCTCAGGAGCCTGGGCCTGCGCCTGCGCGAAGCCTTTCCCGAGGACGGCCTTGCCCGGCTGGGCGCCAACGAGTTCATGCTTCTGGCGCGAGGTGCGCCCGGGCAACCGCCGATGGGCTGGGCGCTCGATGTGTTGGCACGCATTGGCAGCGCGTACTGGGTCGGAGCCGCGCCAGTGCGCGTCGAGTTCACCGCCGGTCTCGCCTGCCTTCCCGGTGATGCCGACAATGGTCGTGCGCTTCTGCGCCGCGCCCAGCTCGCCCTGGCGGATGCCAAGCGCGAGGGCTTGCCCGTCTGTGCCTACCGGCCGGGTCGGGAGGATCGTCATCTGCGGCAGCTGAGACTGATGGCGGATCTGCGTCAGGCTGCAGATCGCGGCGAGCTGTTCCTGGTGTTCCAGCCCAAGGTCGATCTTCGCAGCGGGCGGGTGGTGCATGCGGAGGCGCTGTTGCGCTGGCGGCATCCCGAACTCGGTCTGGTGTTTCCCGACGAGTTCATCCCGATATCCGAGCGCGCCGGCCTCGTTGGCGCGCTGACCCGGTTCGCGCTTGCCGAGGCGATCCGCAGCTGTCGCGCCTGGGGTGTGGCGGGCATCGATCTGGCGGTGGCGGTCAACCTGTCGGCACTGGATCTTGCCGACCCTGGTCTGGCCGCGCGCATCGAGAGCGAGCTCGCAGGGCAGGACTTCCCGGCCTCGCGTCTGATCGTCGAGGTGACTGAAAGCGCCGTCGTGACCGACCTCGCCACCGCGATCGAGCAGCTTCAGCGCCTGCGTGCTGCCGGTGTGCGCGTCGCCATCGACGATTTCGGCACCGGGCAATCGTCCCTTGCCCAGCTACAGCACCTCCCGGCAGACGAGTTGAAGATCGACAAGAGCTTCGTCCTGACCCTGCAGCCGGGCAGCGCGGAGGAGGAGCTTGTGCGAATCGCGGTTGAGCTGGGCCACCGCTTCGGCATGCAGGTGATCGCCGAGGGCGTCGAAACGCCGGCAGGCCTCGCGGTGCTGCAGGAGCTGGGCTGCGACCTCGGTCAGGGCTACCTGTTCAGCCGGCCGATGGCGGGCGCCGACCTGCCTGGCTGGTGCAGCCGGTTTGATGGATGGCAGCCGCTGTCCGTGTTTGACTGAGACCCCGCTTGTCACGGAGGCAAGGCTGATGCATGTGGACCACACCGGCGCGCTCGCGCATTCCGTCCGGCCGCGAGCTTCAAGAGCGGTCGGGTGGATTCTGGCCCTATTGTTGTCTGCCTGCGCCTCGGGATCACGGCCGACACTGCAGGACGACGCGCTGTTCGCCGATCTGGGCGGGCTGCAGGGCGTCACCGCGATCGTCGATGGGCTGCTCTTCGCCATCAGCGAGGACCCCCGCATCGCCCACCATTTTGCCGAGAGCAACATCCTGAGACTGCGCGAGAAGCTGATCGAGCAGCTCTGCGCGGAAGCCGGCGGGCCCTGCATCTATACCGGGGACAGCATGCAGCAGAGCCATGCCGGGCGGGGCTTTACGCAGGCGGACTTCAACGCGCTCGTCGAATGCCTGCAGCAGTCGATGCAGGAACAGGGTGTGCCTTTCGCCGCCCAGAACCGCCTGCTCGCCCGGCTGGCGCCGATGCAGAGGGACATCCTGTACCGCTAGGTGGCAGCGGTATCGCCCAGCCGTTCCTGTGCGGGATCGGGTCTTCGGCTCCTCGGCATTCGTTGGAGCTTGCCCGCGAGACGCGTATCCTGCGCGCCGCGCTGGCCGGTGCGGCGCCTCGTACCGGCCATCCCGAATTCGCTCATAACGGAGTAGCGTCCATGCGCAGCACCATCGTCGCGGGAAACTGGAAGCTCAATGGCAGTCGCGACAGCGCGCGCGCGCTGCTCGATGCGCTGCTCGCCGGCTCGCGGCCCGAGGGCGTCAAGCTGCCGGTGTTTCCGCCGCTCGCCTATCTGGCCGAGCTGGCCCAGGCCTACGCGGGCCGCGGCATCGAGTTCGGTGCCCAGGACGTGTCCGAGCACGAACGTGGCGCATTCACAGGCGAAGTCTCTGCAGCCATGCTGTACGAAATTGGTGCGCGTTGGACTTTGGTCGGACACAGCGAGCGGCGCAGCTACCACGGGGAGACATCCGAGCTGGTCGCGCGCAAGGCGAGGGCGGCTGCCAGCGCCGGCCTCACGGCCGTGGTCTGCGTGGGCGAAACCCGCGCCGAGCGCGAAGCGGGATCCACCGAATCGGTGCTGCGCGCCCAGCTTGCGCCGGTGCGCGCCCTGGGCAGCGACTTGCTGTCGCGCTGCGTGCTGGCCTACGAGCCGGTGTGGGCGATCGGCACCGGGCTCACCGCGAGTCCGCAGCAGGCGCAGGATGCCCATGCGTTCATCCGTAGCGAAATCTCCGCAGTCGATGCTAATATGGCGAACTCGCTGGTCATCCTGTACGGCGGCAGCGTCAAGCCCGACAACGCGGCTTCGCTGTTCGCACAGCCGGATGTCGATGGCGGTCTGATTGGCGGCGCCGCTCTGGTGGCCGCCGATTTTCTGGGGATCGCGGCTGCCGCTGCGTCCCGCGGATGAATTCCGATACAAGCTGGTATCCATGTCCTCCACTGTCCTGACTCTCGCCAACATCCTGTACGTCCTGGTCGCCGTGGCCATGATCGTGATGATCCTGCTGCAGCGCGGCGCAGGCGCGGCGGCCGGCTCCGGCTTCGGCGCTGGCGCCTCGGCGACGGTGTTCGGCTCGCGCGGGTCGGCCAACTTCCTGTCGAAGTCGACGGCGGTGCTGGCGATCCTCTTCTTCGCGATCAGTCTCGGCATGGCCATGTATGTCGCTCGCGGCGGCCTGCGTGCGGGCCCGGTCGACGATCTCGGCGTGATGGGCAGCGTCCAGCCTGCTGCAAGCCAGCAGATTCCGGCCGCCGTCGAAGCGCCGGCCAGCCAGATTCCCGAGGCTGTGGTGGCGCCCGCCGCCACGGCTCCCGACGCTGCTTCCGAGCAGCCTGTGGAGCAGGACGAAAGTCGGGAAAATCCCCCGTCGGAGGGTGGGTCGGGCGAGTGATCGCCTGATACAATCCGACTCCGCTGGAATGAGGCGCGCAAGACGCCATCCAGCGATCCCTTGCCCAGGTGGTGGAATTGGTAGACACACTATCTTGAGGGGGTAGCGGCGCAAGCTGTGCGGGTTCGAGTCCCGCCCTGGGCACCAACATCCTGAAACGGCAGCGGAGCTGCACTCGCGCTCTCCGCTGCGCTGATGCGCCCCATCGCGGCGCGGAGGTGGCGACGCGTGTTGGCCGATTACCTGCCGATCCTGATGTTCCTCGGCGTAGCTGCCGGCATTGGCGTGGTCCTGCTCTTCCTGGGCTGGCTGCTGGGTCCGAAGTCCCCCGACGGCGAGAAGGGCTCGCCCTACGAGTGTGGCTTTGAAGCCTTCGAAGACGCGCGCATGAAGTTCGACGTGCGCTTCTACCTCGTCGCCATCCTCTTCATCATCTTCGATCTCGAGATCGCCTTCCTGTTCCCGTGGGCGCTGGTGTTCAAGGACATCGGCGTGACCGCGATCGCCGCCATGGCGGTGTTCCTGGGCATCCTCGTGATCGGCTTCATCTACGAATGGAAGAAGGGAGCGCTGGAATGGGAGTGAGCCAGCTGCTGCACAACCCCGAGCCGATCGGTCGTCTCGACGACATCCTCCGGCCCGAGGGCGAGAACCCGCTGCTTGAGCGCGGCTTCGTCACGACCTCGGTCGATGCGCTGCTGAACTGGGCGCGCACCGGCTCAATGTGGCCGATGACCTTTGGTCTGGCCTGCTGCGCGGTCGAGATGATGCACGCCGGCATGTCGCGGCTCGACCTGGACCGCTACGGCGTGATCTTCCGCCCTTCGCCGCGCCAGTCAGATGTGATGATCGTGGCTGGCACCCTGGTCAACAAGATGGCGCCGGCCCTGCGCAAGGTCTACGACCAGATGCCCAACCCCAAGTGGGTGATCTCGATGGGCAGCTGCGCCAATGGCGGTGGCTACTACCATTACTCCTATTCGGTGGTCCGCGGCTGTGATCGCGTGGTGCCGGTCGATGTCTACGTGCCGGGCTGCCCGCCCACGGCCGAGGCCTTGATCTACGGCATCCTGCAGCTGCAGAAGAAGATCCGCCGCACCAACACGATCGCGCGCTGAGCAGGCCATGGCAGACGAAACCTCCACCTTGGCCGAGCGCCTGCGCGCCCGCTTCGACGGCAAGCTGCAGAAGCTGCACGGCGAGCGCGACGAGACCTCCATCGAGGTCGCGCCTGACAGCCTGATCGATGTCTGCCGCACCCTGCGCGACGACCCGGAGTTCCGCTTCGAACTTCTTGTGGATGTGTGCGGCGTCGACTATCTGGGCTTCGGTGATGTCGAGTGGGACACCTCGGACGTCTCCGCCGAAGGCTTCTCGCGAGGCGTTGAAGGGTACGGTCCCGGCCGCTTCAACTGGGAGCAGCGCCCCGCCGTGTCCTCGGGCGCTGGGCGCTTTGCCGCGGTGTTCCATCTTCTTTCGATCGTCCACAACCGCCGCCTGCGCGTGCGCTGCTTCGGCGCCGACGACGCGCTGCCCGTGGTGCCCAGCGTGACCGAGCTGTGGCCGGGCGCCAACTGGTTCGAGCGCGAGGCCTTCGACCTCTACGGCATCGTTTTCGAGGGCCATCCGGACCTGCGCCGCATCCTGACGGACTACGGCTTCGTCGGGCATCCGTTCCGCAAGGACTTCCCGCTGATCGGTAACGTCGAAGTGCGCTACGACCCGGAAAAGGGCCGCGTGGTGTACGAGCCGGTCAGCATCGATCCGCGCGTCGGCGTGCCGCGCGTGGTTCGCCACGATTCGCGCTACGAGCAGGCCCAGGCCGAGCGCAGCGCAGGGCAGGGCAAGTAAGCCATGCAGGAAATCCGCAACTACACGATGAACTTCGGCCCGCAGCATCCGGCCGCCCACGGCGTGCTGCGCCTGGTGCTGGAGCTGGACGGCGAGACCGTGGTGCGCGCCGACCCCCACGTCGGCCTGCTGCATCGCGGCACCGAGAAGCTGGCCGAGTCGAAGCCCTTCAACCAGTCGATCGGCTACATGGATCGCCTGGACTACGTCTCGATGATGTGCAACGAGCACGCCTACGTGCGTGCCATCGAGAACCTGCTGGGGATCCAGGCGCCAGAGCGCGCGCAGTGGATCCGCACGATGTTCGATGAAATCACCCGCGTGCTGAACCACCTGATGTGGATCGGCTCGAACGGTCTCGACCTCGGTGCGATGGCGGTGATCCTGTATGCCTTCCGTGAGCGCGAGGAGCTGATGGACTGCTACGAGGCGGTCTCGGGCGCGCGCATGCACGCGGCCTACTACCGTCCTGGTGGCGTCTACCGTGACCTGCCCGAGCGCATGCCGCAGTACAAGGAATCGCCCTGGGCCAAGGGCAAGGAGCTGAAGCGCCGCAACGCCTGGCGCGAGGGCTCGATGCTCGACTTCCTCGAGGCCTTCACCGACGACTTCCCCTCGAAGATCGACGAATACGAAACCCTGCTGACCGACAACCGCATCTGGAAGCAGCGCACCGTCGGCATCGGCGTGGTCAGCCCCGACCATGCCCTGGCCTGGGGCATGAGCGGCCCGATGCTGCGCGGCTCAGGCGTGGCTTGGGACCTGCGCAAGAAGCAGCCCTACGCCAAGTACGCCGAAGTCGATTTCGACATCCCGGTGGGCGTCAACGGCGACTGCTACGACCGCTACCTCGTGCGCGTCGAGGAGATGCGCCAGAGCAACCGCATCATCAAGCAGTGCATCCAGTGGCTCCGCGCCAACCCCGGCCCGGTGATGCTGAAGAACTTCAAGGTGTCGCCGCCCTCCCGCGAGGAGATGAAGGACGACATGGAAGCCTTGATCCACCACTTCAAGCTGTTCACCGAGGGCTACTGCGTGCCGGCCGGCGAGACCTACGCCGCCGTCGAGGCGCCCAAGGGTGAGTTCGGCTGCTATCTGATTTCCGACGGCGCCAACAAGCCGTTCCGCGTCAAGCTGCGTGCCCCCGGTTTCGCCCACCTGTCCTCGATGGACTCGATCGTGCGCGGGCACATGCTGCCGGACGTGGTGGCGATGATCGGCACCTACGACGTCGTGTTTGGAGAGATTGATCGATGAGCTCGGGATTCGGGATTCGGGATTCGGGATTCGCGACAGCCGTGAACAGCGGCTGCGGCGCGACGTCCGTTCCGGCTTCGTGTCCTTGCAGCTCCGACCCGGGCCAGCGCGGCCCGCTCTTCCGAATCCCGAATCCCGAATCCCGAATCCCAGCTCTCCACCCATGAAAGCCACCGGCAATTTCGAGACGGTACGCGAGGTCGACCCGCTCGCCGTGCTCAGCGAGCACACCCGCCACCATATCGACCACTGGGTCGGCAAGTTCCCGCCGGATCGCAAGCGCTCGGCGCTGATCCAGGGCCTGATGGCGGCGCAGGAGCAGAACGGTGGCTACCTCACCGATGAACTCGTCACCGCGGTGGCGCGCTACCTGGACCTGCCTTCCGTTTGGGCCTATGAAGTCGCCAGCTTCTACTCGATGTTCGAGCTGAAGCCGGTGGGCCGGAACAACGTGGCGATCTGCACCAACATCAGCTGCTGGTTGAACGGCGCCGAGGATCTGGTCGCACACGTGGAGAAGCGCCTGGGCATCAAGCTGGGCGAGAGCACTCCGGACGGTCGCATCTACCTGAAGCGCGAGGAAGAGTGCCTGGCCGCCTGCTGCGGGGCGCCGATGATGGTGGTCAACGGCCACTACCACGAGAAGCTCACCCCGGCATCGATGGACCAGATCCTGGATTCGCTGAAGTAGGGGCCGCCGGCCGCGACGTTTGGACACCGAACGCCGCGCCGCACCTGCTTTGGCAGGCCTGTCGCCATCCCGCGGCGGGCAGATGAGGAAGAGGCGAGAAGGCAATGGCGTACGGACCGGAACCGCAAGAGCACAGCGTCGTTTACACCACGCTTCATTTCGAGAAGCCGTGGAGCTATGAGAACTACCTGAAAGTGGGTGGTTACCAGGCGCTGCGCCGCGTGCTGACCGAGAAGATCCCGCAGGAGCAGGTGATCGACATGGTCAAGCAGAGCGGCCTGCGCGGCCGCGGCGGCGCCGGTTTCCCGGCTGGCCTCAAGTGGAGCTTCATGCCGCGTAGCGCGCCGGGCCAGAAGTACATCCTCTGCAACTCCGACGAGTCCGAGCCCGGCACCTGCAAGGACCGCGACATCCTGCGCTACAACCCGCATGCGGTGATCGAGGGCATGGCGATCGCCTGCTACGCCACCGGCAGCACCGTGGCCTACAACTACCTGCGCGGCGAATTCCACCACGAGCCTTTCGAGCACTTCGAGGAGGCGTTGAAGGAAGCCTACGCCAACGGGTGGCTGGGCAAGAACGTGCTGGGTTCGGGCGTCGACATCGACATCTACGCAGCGCTCGGCGCCGGCGCCTACATCTGCGGTGAAGAAACCGCGCTGATGGAATCGCTGGAAGGCAAGAAGGGCCAGCCGCGCTTCAAACCGCCGTTCCCGGCCAACTTCGGTCTGTTCGGCCGTCCGACCACGATCAACAACACCGAGACCTATGCATCGGTGCCGGCGATCATCCGCAACGGCCCCGAGTGGTTTCTGAACCTTGGCAAGCCCAACAACGGCGGACCCAAGGTGTTCTCGGTGTCGGGCCACGTCAACAATCCCGGCAACTTCGAGATCCGCCTGGGCACGCCCTTCAAGGACCTGTTGGCGATGGCGGGCGGCGTGCGCGGTGGCCGCAAGCTGAAGGCAGTGATCCCCGGCGGTTCGTCGATGCCGGTGCTGCCGGCCGACACCATCATGGAACTGACCATGGACTACGACGCCCTGCAGAAGGCTGGCTCCGGTCTGGGTTCGGGCGCCGTGATCGTGATGGACGAGACCACCTGCATGGTCAAGGCCTGCCGCCGCATCTCGCAGTTCTACTACAAGGAAAGCTGCGGCCAGTGCACGCCCTGCCGCGAAGGCACGGGCTGGATGTACCGCGTGCTCTCGCGCATCGTCGAGGGCCGCGGCACGGTCGAAGACATCCACATGCTGAAGGCCGCCGCCGGCCAGATCGAAGGCCACACCATCTGTGCCTTCGGCGAAGCCGCTGCCTGGCCGGTGCAGGGTTTCCTGCGCCACTACTGGCATGAGTTCGAGTACTACGTCGCGCACGGCCGATCGATGGTCGAAGCAGAGATGGGGGTGGCCGCATGAGCCTTGCGCGCTGTTGCGACGCGGGATTCGGGATTGGGGATTCGGGATTCGGAAGAGCCGGTGCCCCCACTCCAGGCGTATCCCGCTCTGAACGAATCCCGAATCCCGAATCCCGAATCCCTGTGGTGAAGGCATGAGCGCCGCACCGTCTGCGCCCAACGTGGCGCCCGACCAGGTCAACATCGAAATCGACGGCACCGCGATGGCGGTGCCCAAGGGCTCGATGATCATCGAGGCCGCCGACAAGGCCGGCATTCCGATTCCGCGCTTCTGCTACCACAAGAAGCTGCCGATCGCGGCCAACTGCCGCATGTGCCTGGTCGACGTCGAGAAGATGCCCAAGCCCGCGCCGGCCTGCGCCACGCCGGTGATGGAGGGCATGAAGATCTACACGCAGTCCAAGCGTGCGCTCGACTCGCAGCGCAACGTCATGGAGTTCCTGCTGATCAACCATCCGCTGGACTGCCCGATCTGTGACCAGGGCGGCGAGTGCGAACTGCAGGACGTGGCCATGGGCTACGGCCGCTCGGTCAGCCGCTTCGTCGAGCGCAAACGCGTGGTGCCGGACGAGAATGTCGGCCCGCTGGTCGCCACCGACATGACCCGTTGCATCCATTGCACCCGCTGCGTGCGCTTCGTCGGCGAGATCGCCGGCACCTACGAGCTGGGCGGCATGGGGCGTGGCGATCGCCTCGAGATCGGCACCTACATCGGCAAGAACATCGACAGCGAGCTGTCCGGCAACATCATCGATGTCTGCCCGGTCGGCGCGCTGACCAACAAGCCCTTCCGCTACCGCGCCCGCGCCTGGGAACTGGCCGCGCGCGAGTCGATCGGCTACCACGATGCCCTGGGCTCAAACCTGTACTTGCACGTGCGCCGCGGCGAAGTGATGCGCGTGGTGCCGCGCGACAACGAGTCGGTCAACGAGAGCTGGCTGTCGGATCGCGACCGCTACAGCCACACCGGCCTGACCGCCGCCGATCGCGCCACCACCGCCCTGGTCCGCGAGGGTGCGAACTGGAAGGAAGTCAGCCTGGAGCAGGGTATCGCCCGCGCCGCCGAGCTGCTGCGCGCCGCCAGCGGCGAGCAGACCGGCGTGCTGGTGCATCCCTCGACCTCGCTGGAAGAGGGCGCCCTGCTGGCGCGGCTCGCGGCCCGTCTCGGCTGCAGCAACATCGACCACCGGCTTGGCACGCTGGACTTCGCCGACTCTCCCGTCGCCACGGCCTTCGAGCTGCCGCTGGCCGAAGTCGAGCAGGCGCGCGCTGTGCTGCTGGTCGGCTGCAATCCGCGTCTTGAGGCGCCGATCCTAGGTCACCGCATTCGCAAGGCCTGGAAAGGCGGCGCGAAGATCAGCGCGATCAACCCGGTCGACTTCGATTTCAACTTCGACCTGAGCCACAAGGCCATCGTCGCCCCGCAGGGCATGATCGATTCGCTGGCGGCCGTGCTGGCCGCGGCCGGTGGCGCGACCGAGGGTTTGCCCGCTGAACTGGCATCGCTGGTCGCCAATGCGCAGGTCGAAGATGGTCATCGTGCGGTGGCGGAACAGCTCAAGTCTGCGAGCGTCGCCCTGATCCAGCTGGGTGAGAGCGCAGTTGGCCATGCCAACGCCTCCTGGCTGCGTGCACTGGCGTCCGCGCTGTCGCGCGCCACGGGTGCGCGCCTGAACGTTCTGGAGCGCGGTGCCAATGCGCTGGGCCTGGCCCGTGCTGGCCTACTGCCAAAGGGCCTCGACGCCCGCGCCATGCTCGCCCAGCCGCGCAGCAGCTATGTGCTCTACGGCATCGAGCCGGAGTTCGACTTCGCCGACAACACCCTGGCCCTGCAGGCGCTGTCGCAGGCCAAGCAGGTCGTGGCTTTCAGCGCGTTCGTCACCGAGACGCTGAAGCGCTGCGCCAACGTGATCCTGCCGATCGCCCTGCTGCCGGAGATCGAGGCCAGCCTGATCAACGCACAGGGCCAGACCCAGCTCGTCAGCGCCGGTGCCAAGGCGCCGGCCGAGGCGCGTCCAGGTTGGCGTCTGCTGCGTGCGCTGGGCGAGGCGATGAAGCTCGACGGCTTCGACTTCATCGACATCCACGGTCTGCGCGCCGGCATCACGCTGTCCGAGCCCAAGAGCGGGGCAGGGCTGTCGAAGCGCGAGGCGATGGAAGGCCTGCAGCGCGTTGCCACCACCCCGATCTACCGTGCCGATGCGGTGCTGCGTCGCGCCGAGCCGCTGAACGCCCACAGCCTGACCCGCGGTCCGCGCGTGCTGCTCAATGCGGCTGATGCGTTGGCGGCGGGCCTGTCCAACGGCGCGATGGCGAAGGTCGGCGACGGCCGTGGTCAGGCCACCCTGCAGGTCGAGGTCAGTGGCCGCGTGCCGCGCGGCGCGGTCTGGATCGAAACCGGCTACGGCGCGACCGCGCCGCTGGCGCCCGCGGGCGCGCTCACCGTGGCAAAGGTGTAAGGCCCCATGCTGTCGCTCATCGAACCCATCCGCGAGTTCTTCCTCGGCTTCGGCGACATCGGTCTGCTGGTTTGGACCCTGATCAAGATCCTCTGCATCACCGTGCCGCTGATTCTCGGCGTCGCCTACTTCACCCTGTTCGAGCGCAAGGTGATCGGCTGGATGCACGTGCGCCAGGGCCCGGTCTATGTCGGCCGCGTCTTCGGCATCGGCTTCATCCAGCCCTTCGCCGACGTCTTCAAGCTGCTGTTCAAGGAAGTGGTGCTGCCCAGCAACGCCAACCTGTTCCTGTTCCGCCTGGCGCCGGTGTTGGCGCTGGCCCCGGCCTTCGCCGCCTGGGCGGTGGTGCCCTTCGAGGACGGCATGGTGCTAGCGGACATCAATGCCGGCCTGCTGATGCTGCTGGCGATGACTTCGATGGGCGTGTACGGCGTGATCATCGCCGGCTGGGCCTCGAACTCGAAGTACGCCTTCCTGGGCGCGATGCGCTCGGCGGCGCAGGTGGTCAGCTACGAGATCGCCATGGGCTTCGCACTGGTGGGCGTGCTGGTCGCCTCGGGCAGCCTCAACCTGAGCGAGATCGTCAACGCGCAGGGCGGTGACGCTGGCTTCTTCGAATGGTTCTGGCTGCCGCTGCTGCCGCTGTTCGTCATTTACTTCATCTCGGGCGTGGCTGAGACCAACCGCGCGCCCTTCGACGTCGCCGAAGGCGAGTCGGAAATCGTCGCCGGTTTCCATGTCGAGTACGCGGGTTCGGCCTTCTCGGTGTTCTTCCTCGCCGAGTACGCCAACATGATCCTGATCAGCTTCCTGGCGGCCCTGCTGTTCCTGGGCGGCTGGCTGTCGCCCTTCCAGGGCTGGACCGATTCCTGGCTGGGTCAGCCGAGCGTGATCTGGCTGCTCGCCAAGGCCGTGCTGTTCGCCTTCTTCTACGTGTGGTTCCGCGCCAGCTTCCCGCGTTACCGCTACGACCAGATCATGCGTCTGGGCTGGAAGGTGTTCATCCCCATCACCATCGTCTGGATCCTCGTCGCCGCCTGGGCGGTGCACGCGGGCTGGTTCACGGCCAACGCCTGAGGATGACCGAATGAACCGCGTTGTCTCCTACTTCAAGAGCCTGCTGCTGATCGAACTGCTGCAGGGCATGTGGCTCACGCTGAAGTACTTCTTCAAGCCGAAGTACACCCTGGCCTATCCCTTCGAGAAGATCCCGCAGTCGCCCCGCTTCCGCGGCCTGCACGCACTGCGTCGCTACCCCAACGGCGAAGAGCGCTGCATCGCCTGCAAGCTGTGCGAGGCGGTGTGCCCGGCGCTGGCGATCACCATCGACTCGGAACCGCGCGAGGACGGCAGCCGTCGAACCACGCGCTATGACATCGACCTGTTCAAGTGCATCTTCTGCGGCTTCTGCGAGGAGAGCTGCCCGGTCGACTCGATCGTGGAAACCCACATCCACGAGTACCACTTCGAGAAGCGCGGCGAGAACATCGTCACCAAGCCGCAGCTGCTGGCCATCGGCGACCGCCTCGAGGCGGAGATCGCCGAGCGTCGCGCGCTCGACTCGGCCTACCGCTGATCCAGGCCCGCGCCTGAACGACCTGGAGCCCCCGGCATGAGTTACCCCCTGATCGCCTTCTACCTGTTCGCCACGGTCGCCGTACTGTCGGCGCTGTCGGTGGTGTCCGTGCGCAATCCCGTGCACGCGGTGCTGTTCCTGATCCTCACCTTCTTCTCCAGCGCCTGCCTGTGGATCCTGGCCGACGCCGAGTTCCTCGGCATCGCCCTGGTGCTGGTCTACGTCGGCGCGGTAATGGTGCTGTTCCTGTTCGTGGTGATGATGCTCGACATCAAGTTCGCGCCGCTGCGCGAGGGCTTTGCCCGCTATCTTCCGGTCGGCATCGTGGTCGGCATCGTGATGGCGCTGGAGATGATCGCGCTGATCGGCCTCGCCCGCTTCGGCGAGACCCTGCCGGCGACCGACCCGGCGGCTGCCGCAGGTATGTCCAACACCGAGTGGCTGGGCCGCGCGCTGTTCACCGAATACCTGTATCCGTTCGAGCTGGCGGCGGTCATCTTGACCGTGGCCATCGTCGCCGCGATCGCGATCACCCTGCGCCGCCGCATCAACGTCAAGGCCCAGGACCCGGCCCGCCAGGTGATGGTGCGCCGCGAAGACCGTATCCGGCTCGTCAAAATGAAGGCCGAAACCCCGGAGACCCGCCAGTGATCACCCTCGGCCATTACCTCGCCGTTGGCGCCCTGCTGTTCTGCATTGGCGTCGGGGGCATCTTCATCAACCGCAAGAACATGATCGTGCTGCTGATGAGCATCGAGCTCATCCTGCTGGCGGTGAACATGAACTTCATCGGCTTCTCGCGCCATCTGGGCAGCGTCGATGGCCAGCTGTTCGTGTTCTTCATCCTGACCGTGGCGGCTGCCGAAGCTGCCATCGGACTTGCAATTCTGGTGGCGCTGTTCCGCGCGCGCTCGACGATCAACGTCGGTGAACTGGATTCGATGAAAGGGTGAGGCCCGCGCGAGCCACTGGCTCGCGCAGGCCGAACGCCCGCGCAAGGATGCGCGGGCCGGGGGGCGGAACCCCTCGGCTGGGCGCCACGGATGGCAGCGACACGCACGATTCAAGGCGCGCTCGGTTCGGCCGCGCGCGAAGCAAGAGGGGGCGCTCCCGGGCGCTCGCTTGCGATGGTTTCGGTAGCAAACAAGCCGCGCCGCGCACCCGCTCCACCGCGCAGGCTGCAGCCCAAGGCCGCAGGGCAACCCGCAGTGCCGCACGCATAAGCAATGGAAACGAGCCGTGATATCTGAAAACGTACTCCTGCTGATCGCGCTCGCGCCCCTCTTCGGCGCCATCGTCGCTGGCCTGTTCGGCAAGCAGATCGGTCGCGCCGGCGCGCACTGGGTGACCATCCTCGGCGTGGCGGTGTCCTGCGCGCTGTCGGTGCAGGTGCTCTACCAGCTGGTCTGGGGTGGGGCACCGGTGTTCAACCAGAACATCTACACCTGGTTCGAGATCGGCGAGTACTCGGCCCACGTCGGGTTTCTGGTCGACCGCCTCACCGCGATGATGATGGTGGTGGTGACCTTCGTGTCCCTGCTGGTGCACATCTACACCATCGGCTACATGGAAGAAGACCCGGGCTACCAGCGCTTCTTCGCCTACATCAGCCTGTTCACCTTCTCGATGCTCATGCTGGTCATGAGCAACAACTTCCTGCAGCTGTTCTTCGGCTGGGAAGCGGTGGGCCTGGTGTCCTATCTGCTGATCGGTTTCTGGTTCAAGAAGCCGACGGCGGTATTCGCCAACATGAAGGCCTTCCTGGTCAATCGCGTCGGTGACTTCGGCTTTCTGCTGGGCATCGCCGGCGTGCTGTACTGGCTGGGCACGCTGGACTACCAGACCGCCTTCAACAACGCGCCGCAGTTGGCTGGCCTCACCGTCGAGATCTGGCCGGGCGCTCAGTGGGCGGTGCCGACCTTCATCTGCATCTGCCTGTTCATCGGCGCCATGGGCAAGTCGGCGCAGGTGCCGCTGCACGTCTGGCTGCCGGATTCGATGGAGGGCCCGACCCCGATCTCGGCTCTGATCCACGCCGCGACCATGGTCACCGCCGGCATCTTCATGGTGGCGCGCATGTCGCCGCTGTTCGAGATGAGCGAGACCGCGCTGGCCTTCGTGCTGTTCATCGGCGCCACCACCGCGCTCTTCACCGGCCTGATCGGCGTGGTGCAGAACGACATCAAGCGCGTGGTCGCTTACTCGACCCTGTCGCAGCTCGGCTACATGACCGTGGCGCTGGGCGTGTCGGCCTATGCCGGCGCGGTCTTCCACCTGATGACCCACGCCTTCTTCAAGGCCCTGCTGTTCCTCGCCGCGGGCTCGGTGATCATCGGCATGCACCATGAGCAGGACATGCGCCGCATGGGCGGCCTGCGCAAGTACATGCCGATCACCTGGATTACCAGCCTGATCGGAACCCTGGCACTCGTCGGCACGCCCTTCCTGTCGGGCTACTACTCGAAGGACACCATCATTGAAGCCGCCGGCGTCGCCGCGGGGCAGGGTGGTTGGGTGCAGCACTACGCCTACTGGACGGTGATGCTGGGCGTGTTCATCACCAGCTTCTACAGCTTCCGACTGCTGTATCTCACCTTCCACGGCCCCGAGCGCTTCCGCGACGCGCATGCGCATGACGATCATCACCACGATGCGCACCACGACGACCACGGTCATGGCCACGGTGCGCACGAGCCGCACGAGTCGCCCTGGGTGGTGACCCTGCCGCTGATCCTGCTGGCGATTCCCTCGATCGCTATCGGTTTCCTCACCGTCGGCCCGATGGTGTTCGGCGACTACTTCGCCGGCGCGATCACCGTGCTGCCGGAGCACGACAGCCTGGCAGGCGTCGCCGCCAAGCTGTGGCACGACGCGCACGGCTGGGTTTCGGCGGCCGTAGGCTTCGGCCTGCACTTCTACGCCTCGCCGGCGTTCTGGCTGGCTTTTGCGGGCTTCGCCGCGGCCACCTACCTCTACCTGTTCAATCCGGATCTGGCCGCGCGGATGCGCAAGAGCTTTGCCCTGCCGGTGCGGGTGCTGGAGAACAAGTACGGCTTCGACGACTTCAACCAGGCGGTGTTCGCCAGCGGCAGCCTGAAGCTGGGACGTCTGTTCTGGAAGGCCGGCGACACGGCGGTCATCGACGGCGTGGCGGTGAACGGCTCGGCGGCGCTGGTGGATCGCATCGCTGCGGTGGTGCGCAACGTCCAGTCCGGCCTGATGTACCACTACGCCTTCGCCATGATTCTGGGCCTGATCGCGCTGCTCGGCGCGCTGATCTGGTCACTGCGCGTGTAACGCGCGGCATACGGATTACAAGGAAAAAACGCCGATGCCCTCGACCCTTCCCCTGCTCAGCCTGCTGATCTGGTTGCCCATCCTGGGCGGCTTCGCAGCGCTTGCCTTTGGCTCCGAACGCGCCAACCAGGTGCGCTGGTTCGCCCTGCTGGTGACACTCGCTACCTTCGTCCTCAGCATTCCGCTGTACACCGGCTTCGACGTCAGCTCGGCGGCGATGCAGTTCGTCGAGAAGCACGTCTGGATCGAGGCCTTCAAGATCCACTATCACCTGGGCGTCGACGGCATCGCCCTCGCCCTGGTGCTGCTGACCACCTTCACCAGCGTGCTGGTGCTGATCGGCGCCTGGACCTCGGTGGACGAGCGCGTGCACCAGTACATGGCCGCCTTCATGATCCTCGAAGGCCTGATGATCGGCGTGTTCTGCGCGCTCGACGCCGTGCTGTTCTACGTGTTCTTCGAGGGCATGCTGATCCCGATGTTCATCATCATCGGCGTCTGGGGCGGCTACCGCCGCATCTACGCCTCGATGAAGTTCTTCCTGTACACCTTCCTCGGCTCGATCTTCATGCTGGTCGGGCTGGTCTACCTCTACCTGAAGGGCGGCAGCTTCGCTCTCGCCGACCTGTACGCGCTGCCGCTGACCGCCACCGAACAGATGTGGCTGTTCTTCGCCTTCTTCGCGGCGTTTGCGGTGAAGATTCCGATGTTCCCGGTGCACACCTGGCTGCCCGACGCCCACGTCGAGGCGCCGACCGCGGGTTCGGTGGTGCTGGCCGCGATCATGCTGAAGATCGGTGGCTACGGCTTCCTGCGCTTCACCCTGCCGATCGTGCCGGACGCCGGCCACGACTACGCCTGGCTGATGATCACCCTGAGCCTGATCGCCGTGGTCTACGTCGGCCTCGTCGCGCTGGTGCAGGAGGACATGAAGAAGCTGATCGCCTATTCCTCGATCAGCCACATGGGCTTCGTCACCCTGGGCATCTTCATCGCCTTCGCGCTGGTGCGCGGTGGCCGCACTGACGGCGCCGAGCTCGGCCTGCAGGGCGCGATGGTGCAGATGATCAGCCACGGCTTCATCTCGGGCGCGATGTTCAGCTGCGTGGGCGTGGTCTACGACCGCATGCACACCCGCATGATCAAGGACTACGGCGGTGTGGCCAATGTCATGCCGATGTTCGCGGCGTTCTTCGTGCTGTTCGCCATGGCCAACAGTGGCCTGCCAGGTACCTCCGGCTTCGTCGGCGAGTTCATGGTGATCCTGGCGGCCTTCCAGCAGAGCCCGTGGATCGGCGCGATCGCAGCACTCACCCTGATCATCGGTGCGGCCTACACCCTGTGGATGGTCAAGCGCGTGATGTACGGCGAAGTGGCCAATGCCAATGTCGCCGCGCTCAAGGATCTGCGCGGGCACGAGTTCCTAGTGCTGGCCCTGTTCGCCGCCGCTGTCCTGTACTTCGGCATCCATCCCAAGCCGTTGACCGACCTGATGGACGCCTCCATCGCCCAACTCGCGGCCCAGCTTGCCGCCAGCAAGCTGTAAGCGAGGACGACGACCATGATCACTGCCTCCGACTTCATTCCGCTCACTCCCGAGCTGTTCCTGCTCGGCGCCGCCTGCGTGCTGCTGCTGGTGGATCTCTTCATCAGCGATGCGCGCCGCGGCCTGACCCACTTCCTGGGCCTGCTGACCCTGCTCGCCACGGCAGCGCTGGTGCTGCGCGACGGCATCGCGGGTGAGGCGGTCACCGCGTTCGGCGGCATGTTCATCCGCGACGGCGTGGCCGACGTGCTGAAGGTGTTCATGCTGATCGTGACCGGCGCGGCCTTCGTCTACGCCAAGCCCTACCTGCAGGACCGTGGCCTGTTCAAGGGCGAGTTCTACGTGCTTTGCCTGTTTGCAGTGCTCGGCATGATGGTGCTGGTCTCGGCCGGCAACCTGCTCAGCCTGTACATGGGCCTGGAGCTGCTGGCGCTGTCGTCCTACGCACTGGTCGCCATCGACCGCGACAACAAGCTCGCCACCGAAGCGGCGATGAAGTACTTCGTTCTCGGTTCACTGGCCTCGGGCATGCTGCTCTACGGTATGTCGATGCTGTATGGCGCGACCGGCAGCCTCGACATCGCCACCATCCAGGCGGCGCTTGGCAGCGTCGGCGACAACCGCGGCATCCTGCTGCTGGGCGTCGTCTTCCTGGTGGTCGGTATCGCCTTCAAGTTCGGCGCCGCGCCTTTCCATATGTGGCTGCCCGACGTGTACCAGGGCGCGCCTACTGCGGTCACCGCCTTCATCGGTTCGGCGCCCAAGCTGGCTGCCTTCGGCATGGCCTACCGGCTGCTTGAAGGTGCGGTCGGTGACGTCGGCGAGTGGCGCCACATGCTGGCCTGGCTGGCGGTGCTGTCGCTGGCGGTGGGCAACGTGGTGGCGATCGCGCAGACCAACCTGAAGCGCATGCTGGCCTACTCGACCATCTCCCACGTCGGCTTCCTGTTCCTCGGTCTTGCCGCCGGCACCGAGCAGGGCTACGCCGCGGCGATGTTCTATGCGATCTGCTACGCGATCATGTCGGTCGGCGCCTTCGCCTCGATCATGCTGCTGGCGCGAAAAGGCTTCGAGGCCGAAGAGATCAGCGACTTCCGCGGCCTGAACCAGCGCCACCCCTGGTTCGCCTTCCTGATCCTGCTGCTGATGGGCTCACTGGCCGGCTTCCCGCCGCTGTTCGGCTTCTGGGCCAAGCTGACCGTGCTCGAAGCCGCCGTCGGCGCCGACATGCTCTGGCTGGCCCTGGTCGCGGTGGTGTTCGCGGTCATCGGCGCCTTCTACTACCTGCGCGTCATCCGCACCATGTACTTCGATGCGCCGGAAGACAGCAACAACCAGCCGCTCAATCCCGACCCGCAGCTGCGCTGGCTGCTGACCGTGAACGGCTTGGCGATGCTGGTGCTCGGCATCTTCTGGAGTCCGATCATGCAGTGGTGCCTGCGCGCAACGGGGGCTTGAGCCAACTGCTTGCGACTTGAATCCTGACAGCATCCGAAGGGCGCCCTCTGGGCGCCCTTCGCGTTTCCGGGACTGAATGCGAGGCGCTTGCCTGCGCCGACAAATACAGTGGGCTGTCCGCCCGTTGCGCACCCCCTGCATTTCGACCTGCTGCGACAGCCGAGGTGTGCTCGACGACCGGGCGAGAAGATCCCGCGGCGATCGAATGCGTACCTGACACAGGTTTTCCGGCGATCTGCTCGAACGGATCGCGTTGCTTGATCTGTGTTCGCGGGCTCGGCTTCTCGCGGGCAAGCCAGCATGCGTATGCGCGCCGTCGAACGCTCGCGTGGGCGAAAGTAAAGCACCACGCACGGCACCGAACGCAAACTCCGCGCACATCGCCTGTTGCGCTGCACGCAAACGCTCCTTATACTGAGCGTCTGACTGATGCGGGGTGGAGCAGTCTGGCAGCTCGTCGGGCTCATAACCCGAAGGTCGCAGGTTCAAATCCTGCCCCCGCTACCATCAGTGAAGCAGTGAAAGGTCTTATCTTTCTGCTGCATTGCAAAGAGCCTCCCCGTGAGGCTCTTTCATTTTCGGGCCCGCAGCGTCGGTGAGGTTGTCCGGCGAGGCTCCGGTGTCTTGGACAGGGCCCTGTGCCCTGGCTGCGCTCCGCCTGGCTGCGAGCGCGTGCGAGATCCAAGGATGCTGCGCCCATGTCCCAGACCAATCTTGAACTCGAAGCCTTGATGGGCCCGGCGATTGAAAGCCTGGGCCTTGAGCTGCTGGGCATCGAGTATGCGCCGAGCAGCCATCGCAGCGTGCTGCGGCTGTACATCGATGCACAGGATCGCTACGTGACCCTCGAGGACTGCGAGTCCGTGAGTCGCGAGGTCAGCGCGCTGCTGGACGTCAACGATCCGATCCAGGGCAACTACGTGCTTGAGGTGTCCTCGCCGGGCTTCGATCGGCCGCTGTTCAAGCCTGCGCATTTCGAGCGCTTCCTTGGCCAGCAGGCCAAGATTACCCTGCACTTGCCGCAGGACGGCCGCCGCCGCTACACCTGCGCGCTGCGCGCGGTCGACGGCGACACCATCGTGGTGGAGCAGGACGGCAAGGAATTCCGGCTGGCCCACGACAACATCGCCAAGGCCCGTCTGGTGCCGGACTACTCGGCGCTTGGACAGCCGTCCGAGGCCTCAGCGGACGCGGATGCGCCCGAGGCATCCATCTACGACGATCCCGACGCCAAGCCCGCGCCCCGACGCCCTGGCCGTGGCCGTGGCCGCTGAGCGCCGCGCACGGACCTGCTGACTCCCACCCACTTTCCGCCCCCCAGGCACCTCCCACGTGCCGGAGACACGACGATGAGCAAAGAACTGCTGCTGGTTGCCGAAGCCGTTGCCAACGAGAAGGGCGTCGATCGCGGCGTCATCTTCGACGCGCTTGAAGCCGCGCTGGCGTCCGCTGCGAAGAAGCAGTATCCGGAAGAGGACGTGCAGATGCGCGTGTCCATCAACCGTGCCACCGGCAACTACGAGACTTTCCGTATGTGGGAAGTCGTCGCCGACGATGTGGTGATGGAGTCGCCGCACCACCAGATCCGTCTGATGGACGCGGTCGACATCAAGGCCGACGCCCAGGTTGGCGACTTCATCGAGGAGCAGGTCGAGAACGTCGACTTCGGCCGCATCTCCGCGCAGGCTGCGAAGCAGGTGATCGTGCAGCGCGTGCGCGAGGCCGAGCGCGCGCAGGTGGTGGACGCCTTCAGGGATCGCGTCGGCGAGCTGATCACCGGCATCGTCAAGCGCGTCGAGCGCGGCAACATCTACATCGATCTCGGTGGCAACGCCGAGGCCTTCATCTCGAAGGACAAGTCGATCCCGCGCGACACCCTGCGCCCCGGCGACCGCGTGCGTGGCTATCTGTATGACGTGCGTACCGAGGCGCGTGGCCCGCAGCTGTTCGTCAGCCGCGCTGCGCCCGAATTCATGATGGCCCTGTTCAAGCTCGAAGTGCCGGAAGTGGGCCAGGGCCTGGTCGAGATCAAGGGCGCGGCGCGTGATCCGGGCGATCGCGCCAAGATCGCGGTGATCGCCCACGACACCCGCACCGATCCCATCGGCGCCTGTATCGGCATGCGCGGTTCGCGCGTGCAGGCCGTCAGCAACGAGCTGAACGGCGAGCGCATCGACATCGTGCTGTGGAGCGAGAATCCCGCCCAGTTCGTCATCAACGCGATGGCGCCGGCCGAGGTGCAGTCGATCATCGTCGACGAGGAGCGCCACTCGATGGACATCGCCGTCGCCGAGGACAAGCTGGCGCAGGCGATCGGCAAGGGCGGCCAGAACGTGCGCCTGGCCTCGAAGCTGACCGGCTGGCAGCTCAACGTGATGACCCAGGACCAGGTCGCTGCCAAGAGCGAGGCCGAACAGGCCACCGCGCGCAAGCTGTTCATGGACCGCATGGAGGTCGACGAGGAAATCGCCGGCATCCTGGTCAGCGAGGGCTTCAGCACGCTGGAGGAAATCGCCTACGTGCCGGCGGCCGAGCTGCTGGCGGTGGAAGGTTTCGACGAGGATGTCGTCGAGGAGCTGCGAGCGCGTGCCCGCGACGCCCTGCTGACCGAGGCCCTTGCGGCCGAGGAGCAGCTTGAAGAGCACAAGCCGGCTGAAGACCTGCTGGGCCTGGACGGGATGGACGACGCGATCGCCTACGCGCTGGCCGCGCGCGGCATCGCGACGCGCGACGATCTGGCGGAAATGGCGGTCGATGAGATCAGCGACATCGAGGGGCTGGATGACGAGCGCGCCGCCGCCCTGATCATGGAAGCACGCAAGCACTGGTTCGAATGAACACCCGAGAGGCGGGTGCGCGAGCAGCGCGCCCGTCAGCCACGGGGTAGAATTACCGGCTTGACGCCCGTGCGCGGTGCTCGGCCGGGCCCATGAATTTTAGGAAGCCACATGTCGGAAGTTACAGTTCGTACCCTCGCAAAATTGACGGGAACCCCGGTCGAGAAGCTCCTTGAGCAGCTCGCCGAGGCCGGCATGAGCTTCAGCGGGCCCGACCAGGTGGTGACCAGCGCGGAGAAGATGAAGCTGCTGGGCTTCCTGCGCCGTACCCATGGCAAGACCGAGCCCGCCGAAGAGGCCTCCGCGCCGCGCCAGATCACGCTGAAGCGCCGCAAGGTCGAAGAGATCACGGTCGCTGCCGGCAAGCAGAAGACCACGGTCAACGTCGAAGTGCGCCAGAAGCGCACCTACGTCAAGCGCAGCGAAATCTCCACCAGTGAGGATCCGGGCCGCGAAGAGGCCCAGCGCCTGCTGGCCGAGTCGCAGGCGCGACAGGAGGCCGAAGAGGCCGCCCGTATCGAGGCCGAGCAGCGCAAGGCCGCCGAGGCCGAGCGCCAGCGCGAGGAAGAGGAAGCGCGCCGCCGCGCCGCCGAGGCGCCTGCCGCGGTGGAAGCCAGCGCGCCCGTCCCGGAGCCTGCCCCGGCAGTGCAGACGCCGGCGGCGGTGGCTCCCGCGGCCTCCACGCCGTCCGTGCGATCGCCTGCGCCGAGCGCGCCCACCTCGCGTCCTGCTCCGCGCAGCGACAGCCCCTCGTCGCGCCCGCCGATGCGTACGGGTGCGCCCTCGGGCCCCGGGGCTCCGCGTCCGGCGGGTGCACCGCCGCGTCCCGGCATGCGCCCCTCGGGCCCGGGTCCCGGTGCCGCGCCGCCTCCGCCTGCCGGCCCGGCTCGAGGGCGTGACGATCGCCGCGCCCGTCCGGCCCGTGGTGCGCCCGCCCGCCCCGGTGGCGATGATGCCGCGTCGCGCTTCGGCCGCGGTGAACTGCATCTGTCGGACGCCGGAATGGCGCGCCGCGGCGCGCGCAAGAAGCCCGGCCAGCGTCGCCAGGAAGCCTCGCGCTCCGGCGGCGGCAGCCATGCCTTCTCGCGCCCGCTCGCGCCGATGACCCGCGAGGTCGCGATCGGCGACACGATTGTTGTCGCCGACCTGGCGCAGAAGCTCGCGCTGAAGGGCGCCGAGGTGGTGAAGGCCCTGTTCAAGATGGGCGTGATGGCCACGATCAACCAGACCATCGACCACGACACGGCCGTGCTGGTCGTCGAGGAGCTCGGCCACACCGCAGTGCGCGCCAGCGAGAACGATGTCGAAGACGCGCTGATCGCCCACGTCGAGCAGACCGGCGAAGGCGAGCTGCGTCCGCCGGTGGTGACCATCATGGGCCACGTCGACCACGGCAAGACCTCGCTGCTCGACCACATCCGCCGTACCCGCGTGGCGTCCGGCGAAGCCGGTGGCATCACCCAGCACATCGGTGCCTACCACGTCGAAACGCCGAAGGGTGTCATCAGCTTCCTCGACACGCCCGGCCATTCCGCCTTCACCCAGATGCGCGCGCGCGGCGCCAAGCTCACCGACATCGTGGTGCTGGTGGTCGCCGCCGACGACGGCGTGATGCCGCAGACGGTGGAAGCCATCAAGCATGCGAAGGCGGCTGGCGTGCCGCTCATCGTGGCCATCAACAAGATGGACAAGTCCGACGCCAACCCGGACAACGTCAAGCAGGGCCTGGCCAATCACGAGGTCATCCCGGAAGAGTGGGGTGGCGACACCCAGTTCGTGCCGGTGTCGGCCAAGACCGGCATGGGCATCGACACCCTGCTGGATGCGATCTCGATCCAGGCCGAAGTCATGGAGCTGCGCGCAGTGGTCGATGGGCGCGCCAACGGCGCCGTCATCGAGTCCTCGCTGGACAAGGGCCGCGGCCCGGTGGCGACCGTCCTGGTCCAGGCCGGCACCCTGAAGAAGGGCGACTTCGTGGTCTGCGGCACCCAGTACGGCCGCGTGCGCGCGCTGTTCGACGAGACCGGCCGCCAGGTCGAGGCGGCGACGCCTTCGATTCCGGTGGTCATCCTCGGTCTGTCCGGCGTGCCGGATGCGGGCGACGATTTCGTGGTCGTCGAGGACGAGCGCCTCGCAAAGGACGTCGCCCAGCAGCGCGAGGCCAAGAAGCGCGAGTCGCGTCTGGTCAAGCAGGCCGGCAACCGCATGGAAGACATCATGGCCCAGATGGGCCAGGGCGAAGGCCAGCAGACCTTGAACCTGGTGGTCAAGGCGGATGTCCAGGGCTCGGTGGAAGCCCTGCGCGACTCGCTGACCAGCCTCTCCAACGACATGATCCGCATCAACGTGATCGCGTCCGGCGTGGGCGGCATCAACGAATCCGACGCCACCCTCGCTGCCGCCTCGAAGGCCGTGGTCATCGGCTTCAACGTCCGCGCTGACGCTGCTGCCCGCCGCGTCATCGAGGCCAATGGCCTGGATCTGCGTTACTTCTCGATCATCTACGACGTGATCGACCAGGTGAAGCAGGTGGCGTCCGGTCTGCTCGGCGTGGAGATCCGCGAAGAGATCATCGGTACCGCCGAGGTCCGCGAAGTCTTCCGCAGCTCCAAGTTCGGTGCGGTCGCCGGTTCGATGGTCATCGAGGGCGTGGTCCGCCGCAACAAGCCGATCCGCGTGCTGCGCAACAACACCGTGATCTTCCAGGGCGAACTCGAATCGCTGCGCCGCTTCAAGGAAATCGTCGACGAGGTCCGAATCGGCACCGAGTGCGGCATCGCGGTGAAGCAGTACAACGACGTCAAGCCTGGCGACCAGATCGAGTGCTACGAGCGTATCGAAGTCCAGCGCACGCTTTGAGGCCGGGATTCGGGATTTGGGATTGGGGTTTGACGCTGGCACGGCTACGCGTGCCGGGACGTCACAGGTGGCTCCGGAGCTGCGCGGCGATGTTCGCGCATGTTCCGTCTCCCGGTCTCAAAACCGTAAGCGCTTCCTGAGAAGAGAGATATGGCGACCAAGAGCTTCCATCGCACTGACCGCGTCTCCGCCCAGCTTCGCCGCGATATCGGCCAGCTGGTGCATGAGGCCGTGCGCGAACACGGGCTGCCCTCGGTCAGCGTGTCCGATGTCGAGGTGACCCGCGACATGGCGCATGCCAAGGTGTACTTCACCGCGCTGCAGCCCGAGAGCGCCAAGCAAGCCCTGAAGGCGCTGAAGGAGCTGGCCAAGGAGATGCGATTCGAGCTGGGCAAGCGCATCCGCATGCGGTCCGTGCCCGAGCTGCACTTCCATTACGACGATTCGGTCGACCGCGGCGAGCGCATCGAAGCGCTGTTGCGCGGACCCGAGTAAGCCGATGTCGCGTCAGGCGCGCACGGTCTGGCGTCGGCTGGACGGCATCGTCCTGCTCGACAAGCCGGCCGGACTGTCCTCCAACCAGGCCCTGCAGCGCGTGCGACATCTCCTGTGCGCCGAGAAGGGCGGCCATACGGGCGCTCTGGATCCTCTGGCCACCGGCCTGTTGCCGCTGTGCTTCGGTGAAGCGACCAAGATTGCCGGCCAGCTGCTGGGTGCGTCCAAGGCCTACGAGACCGTGGCCGTGCTGGGTCGCACGACTGACACCGACGACGCCGATGGACAGCCGCTGCGCGAGCGCTCCGTACCGGAGCTGAGCGCAGCGCGGATCGAAGCTGCCCTGGCGCCGCTGCGCGGCGCGATCCAGCAGGTGCCGCCGATCTACTCGGCACTAAAGCGCGGCGGTGAGCCGCTGTATGCGCGTGCCCGCCGCGGCGAGCAGATCGAGCTGGAAGCGCGACCGGTGCAGGTGGATCGATTCGAGCTGATCGCCATCAATGGCCTGCGGCTGCGCCTGCACGTGGAGTGCGGTTCCGGCACCTATGTGCGTTCCCTGGTCCGCGACCTCGGCGAAGCGCTGGGTTGCGGCGCGCATGTCGCCGAGCTCCGTCGACTCTGGGTGGATCCCTTCCGTGAGCCGGCCATGCTCAGCCTTGAGCAGATCGCGGCTGACGCCGCGCATGCGCCAGACGTGGCTTGGCTGCTGCCGCTGGAGGCTGGCCTCGTCAGCTTCCCGCGCGTCACTCTCGATGCCACCCAGGTACACCAGCTGCGCCGCGGCCAGCGCTTGCCCGGCTTCGAGGGGCTGGCCTCAGGCCTGCATGCGGCCTACGGCGAGGACAGTCGTGCAGTTGCCCTGGTCGAGCGCCTGGACGGCGGTCTGCTCGCCTCCACGCGGGTGTTCCTGGCAGGCTGAGGTGGGCTGCGGACGCAGGCGGTCACCGCGTCGCCTTGCCCTGAGGCAACACTGATCATGTCCGTCCCGACCTTGATCAGTGGTCGCGAGTCTGGCACGGGTCCGGACTCGCTTTCGCTGGATCAAGCACTTGCGTGCTCGCTCCGCGGGCGCGCCCTCCATGGCGCGCGACAACGCTGAATTCTTCAGCCTTGCCCTAGGAAATCGACTTCAGCGCCAGGCGACCCCGGCTGTGCTCGCGCAGCGCGTGGGCAAAGGCGTCGACCTGATCCGCGCGCAGGCGCAGGCGTAGATCCACGCCCTCGGAATCAAAGCCCTCGTGGAGCTTGTCCGCGGCGAACAGGCTCATCAGTCCGTGCACTTCGCCAAGGTCAGGAAAGCCGCAGTGCAGCTCGATCACTCGCATCGGCAGCACGGTGATGCGCTCCGCCAGCCGCAGGCATTCCGCGGCGCAGCCGCCGTAGGCGCGCGCGAGGCCGCCGGCGCCGAGCTTGATGCCGCCATACCACCGCGTGACTACGGCGACTACGCCGTCCAGGCCCTGGCCGTCGATGGCGGCGAGGATGGGTCGGCCGGCTGTTCCGGCCGGCTCTCCATCGTCGGAGGAGCGGTACAGCTCACCGATGCGGAAGGCCCAGCAGTTGTGGGTGGCGCCGGGGTCTGCAACGTCGCGCAGGAATCCAAGCGCGGCCTCCGCGTTGTCGACCGGCGCCGCTCGGCAGAGGAAGCGGCTGCGCTTGATCTCCTGCTCCAGCCGGGCTGGTGCGGCGAGCGTCTGCGTGCTCACGGAGTCTCGTTGAGCAGCTGCCGCAGGTCCTTGGGCAGCACGCGGTGCGGGTGCGCGCGCACGAACTCGCGGACGCTGCGACGTGCCGAGTCGAGGTCACCGCTGTCGCGACGATCGCGGATCCTCTGCAGCCAGTCCTCCGGCGACAGCCGGAAATCCTGCACGACCGGCGGAAAGCCGCTGATGCGCGAGCCCGTCACCTCGATGCGATCCAGCTGTGGCTGTTCGCCGACTTCGACGCCGACCCCCGCCGCTGGCGCCTCTTGCCGCTGCATATCCAGCACGGCGCCGGGGCTTGGCGTGGGCTGCGGGCTCGGGGCCATGGCCGGCGCCGGAGGTGCGACCGGCTGGATCGCGGCAGGCGCCTCGCGACTGTCGGCTTCACGCTGGCGCGAGGGGTGCTCCGCCGGCGCTGCGCGCTCGGCGGCGACAGGTGCCGCGCTGTTCGCGCTCTCGGACACTGTCGACGCTTTGGTTTCGGAAGCGCTGCGCGGAATGATCACGACTTCCATGTCCCCCTCGCGCGGCGCGGCCGGGCGCGATGCGGCGGTCGAGGCCCGGTCAGCGCCGTCCGGCGCGGCAGTCCGAAGCCCGCTGATCTGCCAGCCGATACCCGCAGCCATCACCGCGCCGGCTGCCGAGCCGAGCCACCACAGTGCGGACGAACGGCGTCGCGGACGCGGGCGCAGTGATGAAGTCGCCGCGCCGCGCGCGGAGGCCGGCGGTGCGACGGCTTCGCGTGCCATCGCCAGGATGCGGGCATCGAGCGCCGCCGAGGGTCCGCCGCCCGGCAGCGCATCCAGCGCTGCGGCGAGCCGCGCCTCGTCGGCGTCCAGCGGCGCGTGCCTGGGATCGGGCCCGTTGCCGGAGGGTGTGGTGGGCGTGTTCATCGACGCAGGCGGTCCTTGAGCTTGTCCAGCGCGTAGCGCAGCCGGGACTTGACGGTTTCTCGGCCGGCGCCGGTGATCGCGCCGATTTCTTCGAGGCTCAGCTCCTGCTCCAGACGCAGCTGCACGGCGATGCGCTGCTCGTCGGGCAGCTCGGCCAGCGCCTGCTGCAGCCGTCGCGCTTCCTCGAAGGCGCCCACGGTGTCCTCCGGCGACAACGCAGGAGCGGGGGCGATGGGGTTGTCGATGGGTTCGGCCTCTTCAGGCAGGGTTTCGACGTTCAGCTCGGGACGCTGGCGGCGGTACTGGTCGATCAGCAGGTTGTTGGCGATCTGGTACAGCCAGGTCGCGAAGCGCGCCTCGGGCTGGTAGCGGTCGCGGGCGGCGATGACCCGGCTCCAGACCTCCTGGAAGCATTCCTCGGCGGTCTCGCGACGGCCCAGGCCGCGCTGCAGGAAGCGCATCAGCCCGCCCTTGTGGCGGCTGTAGAGCTGCTCGAAGGCGCCGACATCGCCGGCGGCGAAGCGGCGCATCAGCTCGCCATCCTCGGGCGCGGCCACTGCAGCCTCGGTCGGCAGGGTTTGTGGCGTGGCGTCATCCAGCAAGCGCATGCGGCCCGCTCACTCGCAGCGCAGCTTGAGTTCGCCGTCGACCAGCCGCGCCCGCAGGGCCTGGCCCTGACGCGCCTCCGAGGCTCGTGCCACCACGCTGCCGCTGTCGGCATCCAGCAGGATCGCGTAGCCGCGCCCCAGAGTCGCCAGCGGGCTGACCGCGGACAGCGTGCGCGCCAGCAGGCCGGAGCGCAGGCGCTGCCGCTGCAGGTTCTGGCTGACGCCGCCACGCAGCCGCCGCAGCAGCTCTGCACCCTGCTCGCGCTCCCGGCGCAGGCGCTGGGCGGGGGTGGCGCGCTGCAGCCGCAGCCGCAGCTGCTGCAGGCTGCGTCGCCGCTCGGCCTCGCTGCGCCGCTGGGACTGCATGAGCCGTGCTGCCGCCTGCTGCAGGCGCGTACGCACGCGCTGCAGGCGCAGGGCTGGCGCCTGCGCGCGCAGGCGCAGCTCCAGCTGGTCGAGGCGCTGCCCGAGTCGGCGTTCGAGCTGGGCCTGGTGCAGCTGCAGGCGCTGTCGAAGCCGTCGCAGCTGTGAGCCCAGGTCGGCCCGGTCTGGCACCAGCAGCTCGGCAGCCGCCGAGGGCGTGGGCGCGCGCAGGTCGGCCACGAAGTCACTGATGCTGAAGTCGATCTCGTGACCGACGGCGGAGACCAGCGGCGTACGCAGGCGCGCGATGCAGCGGGCCAGCGCTTCGTCGTTGAAGGCGAACAGATCCTCCAGCGAGCCGCCGCCGCGGGTAAGCAGCAGGGCGTCGTAGCGGCCGCTGGCGTCGGCGCGTTCGAGCATCGCACGCATCTGCGCCGGCGCCTCGCGGCCCTGCACCAGCACCGGCAGGATCTCCACCTCGACGAGCGGAAAGCGGCGGGACAGCACGCTCAAGACGTCGCGCACGGCGGCGCCACTCGGCGAGGTGACGACACCCAGACGTCGCGGCGGCGAGGGCACCGCCCGCTTGGCCTCCGCGGCGAACAAGCCTTCGGCTTCGAGCCGCGCGCGCAGCTCCTCGAAGGCGCGTCGCAGGGCGCCCTCGCCGGCGGGTTCCATGTGGTCGGCGATCAGCTGGTAGTCGCCGCGCGGTTCGTACAGCGAGAGCCGGCCACGCACGCGCACCTGCTGGCCGTCCGCGGGCACGAAGGGCAGACGCAGGCTGCGCTGGCGGAACAGGGCGCAGCGCACCTGGGCGCGGGCGTCCTTCAGGGTGAAGTACACGTGGCCCGAGGCCGGTCGCGAAACGCCGGACAGCTCACCCTCGACCCAGACCAGCGGGAACGCGCCCTCCAGCAGATCGCGGGCCATCGCGTTCAGGCTGCTCGGCGTCAGGCTGGGCGTCGGAGAATTCTGCAAATCGCTCACGCAAGGGGCAGGGCTGTGCATCGACCGGGATCGGCATGCTACCTGCTGCCGCGGCGTGCCGGCAGGCCGCAGGGGCGAGGGCGGCGCGGGACTCGGCCGCTCGCGGCGTGCGGGCGACGGCGATCCGGCGCGGGCCGTGCTGGCAATTCGGCCCCGACTTTGCATGCGACTGCCGTCACAGCATTCGGGATGCGGCTAGACTGCCGGTTCCCCGCGATCGGAGGCAGCCGGACCTCGCCTCCGCCACCGGCAACGAGGATCAGGACAGGCATGTCAGAACCCTATCAGCAGTTGGGCGAGCAGCTTCCCGAGCGCAGCCACAGCGCCTCCGGCAGCTTCCCTTCCGAGCCCAAGGCCGTCGCCCGCTGGGTAGAGGAGCTTCCGCGCGCGAACCCACAGGTGACGCTTGCACGTCTTGCTGACGCCTTCAACCAGCTGCGGCAGCGGGCGCTCGGCGGCAACCAGCGCGCGGCCATCCTCGATCTGGTGCGGCCGGCGGTGCTGGAGGCCCTGCAGTTCCTCGACCGCCAGCTGCAGACCAGCTCGTTTCCGCTGTCTCCCCAGGCCTCGCAGGCCGCCGAAGCCAGCCTGAATCTGCACCGCGAACTCGCCAATGGCTATCGCGCAGCGGCCTTCGAAACGCTGGCGCCCACGGGCTCGGTCTCGTTCCTGCGTCGCGGTGCGGTCAGCCAGATCCTGCTGCGTGCGGCCCTGCACTGCGCGCGCATGCTTTCGCTCTGCTACTTCCTGTACCGGATGCCGCTGCCCGGCGCCTGGTTTGGCCTGCACTCCGTCCATCGCTTCGCGCGCGCCGCCGGCCTCGCCGCCAAGACAGTCAACGAAGCCTCCGAAGGCGGTGCCCGTTCGGTCGAGCAGATCTACCTGCAGGCCGTGCTGCTGGCGCTGTCCAATCCCTTTCGCTTCAGTCAGCGCGAGCAGCACGAGCTGTGGCCGATCTGTCGCGAGCTGGTCGGCGAGCTGGAGCTGAAAGACGCCAGCGGCAGCGAGAGCGATTTCGCCGTGCCGGTGGCCAGCGACCGCGGTCCCGGCTACATCCCCGAGGAGCGCGAGGGTGCGGCCGAGCAGGTGCTGTGGCTCGATCTCGGTCCGCTGCGGGCCGTACTGGAAGCGCCGCTGCAGAACGCGGGCGTCGAACAGGTGCTGCTGAAGCTCAAGCGCCAGCGGCGCAGCCTGGATGCGCCGGCGGAGCTGCTGCGCCGCCTGCGCGCAGGCTGGGGTACGGCGGCCGCGCGGCGCGCCCGTCGCCTGGGTGCCACCCATGCGCTGGATACGGTGATCGGCCTGTCCGGCCTGCATTACTTCCTTTCCGGCGAGCAAGACTTCGACAGCTTCATGCACCAGGTCACCGGTCATCGCGTCGGCGCCGCGCCGCACGCGAGCTGGGCACAGGCCACGCAGGAGACGGTTAAGGCCAGCCGGGTGCGCTCGCAGGTGCTCGACCAGAGCCTGGGCGGCTACCGCCTGCTGTGGCCGCGCGAAGCCGGTATCCGGATCCGCGTCGGCGAAGTGCTGGGCCTCACCATTGCGCACGAGGAGGACGATCCCCTGTGGATGGTCGGCGTGGTGCGCTGGATGCGCTACCACGGCGATGGTTCGGTCGACGCCGGCGTCGAGCTGCTGGCCCGTCGCGCCTTCGCGGTCGGTCTGCGCACGCTGGACCTGATGGGCACGCCGAAGTCACCGCAGCGCGGCATCGCCCTGCGCTGGCTGCGCGAATCCGGCGATCAGGCCTCGCACTTCCTGGCGCCCTCGCTGATCGATGCCCAGGCCGGGCGCATCGAGGTCGCCGGCCTGCCAGAAGATCTGGATGACCTGGAAGCCACGCCTGGCACCGAGGCGGTATCCTTCACCGGCCTCGCGGCCGTCGAGCAGGCCGGTGACTACGTCCTGCTGCGGGCCGAGCGCAGCAAACCGCCCGCAACCCCGGTGATCTGAATGTCGGAACTGCAAGTGATCGAGCGTCGGCAGACGCTCCGCGCCCGCGTGGGCGGCATCGATGTCGGCGGCGGTGCACCGATCGTCGTGCAGTCGATGACCAATACCGACACCGCCGATGTGACCTCGACGGCGAAACAGGTGGGCGAGCTGTGGCGCGCAGGGTCCGAGCTCGTGCGCATCACGGTCAACACGCCGGAAGCTGCGGCCGCGGTGCCGCGCATCCGCGACCGGCTGGCGATGATGGGCATCGAGGTGCCGCTGATCGGCGACTTCCACTACAACGGCCATCGCCTGCTGGCGGACGAGCCGGCCTGTGCGGAGGCGCTGGCGAAGTACCGCATCAACCCCGGCAATGTCGGCTTCGGACGCAAGCGCGACACCCAGTTCGCCCAGCTCATCGAGTTCGCGATCCGCTACGGCAAGCCGGTGCGCATCGGTGCGAACTGGGGCTCGCTGGACCAGGATCTCGCCGCACGGCTGATGGACGAGAACGCCGAGCGCGCCGAGCCCTGGGACGCCGCGCGGGTGCTGCGCGAGGCATTGATCCGCTCGGCGCTGGATTCGGCCGAGCGCGCGGTCGAGATCGGTCTGGCCCCCGAGAACATCATCCTGTCCTGCAAGGTCTCCGGCGTGCAGGACCTGATCGCCGTCTACCGCGATCTGGCCAGGCGCTCGCGCTTTCCCCTGCATCTCGGCCTGACCGAGGCCGGCATGGGCTCGAAGGGCATCGTCGCCTCCACCGCGGCGCTGGCCATCCTGATGCAGGAAGGCATCGGCGACACCATCCGCGTGTCGCTGACGCCTGAGCCGGGACAGTCGCGCACCACCGAAGTCGTGGTCGCGCAGGAGATGCTGCAGACGCTGGGCCTGCGCGCTTTCACTCCACTGGTTACGGCCTGCCCGGGCTGCGGCCGCACCACCAGCGAGTTCTTCCAGGAACTCGCGAGGGACGTGCAGGAGCACGTCCGCGGACGCATGCCGGAATGGAAGCTCAAGCACCCCGGCGTCGAGAACCTCACGCTGGCGGTGATGGGCTGCGTGGTCAACGGCCCCGGCGAGAGCAAGCACGCCAACATCGGCATCTCCCTGCCCGGCACCGGCGAAGCTCCGGTGGCGCCGGTGTTCATCGACGGCGAGAAGGCGACGACGCTCCGGGGCGACAACATCGTCGCCGAGTTCATCGGGATCATCGAGGACTACGTATCGCGGCGCTACTTGTGAAGCCGTGAGTGGGGATTCGGGATTCGGGATTCGAAAGAGCGCATTCGGTAGGCTGAAGACCGCGCCCCGGAGTGGTCTTGTCGATGATGGGTCTTGCGCTGGGCTGAGACTTGCCGGCTCTGACGAATCCCGAATCCCCGCCCGTCAGGGCTCCACGCACACCCGGTTGCGCCCTTCGTCCTTGGCCCGGTACAGGGCTGCATCGGCCGCACGCATCAAGCGCGAGCGATCGCCGCGGTCGGGGCGCGCTTCGGCGACGCCGACGCTGACGGTGATGTGCTGCGCCTCGCCGCCCGGATGGAACAGGGTGCCGGCCACGGCGCCGCGGAACTGCTCCGCGAATTCGCGGGCGCCCTCGATGCCGGTTTCCGGCAGCAGCACCGCGAACTCCTCGCCGCCGATGCGCGCGGCGAGGTCCTCGCGTCGCACCTGGGTGCGCAGGATCGAGGCCATCTGCTTCAGCACGCTGTCGCCGGCGATGTGTCCGTAGCGGTCGTTGACCGGCTTGAACAGGTCGACGTCGATGATGCACAGGCTCAGCGGTCGCCCGTGGCGCAGCGCACGGGCGATCTCAATGTCGACGTGCTCGGCGAAGTGGCGGCGGTTGTAGAGGTCGGTCAGCGGGTCATGCGTCGCCAGCTGGTAGACCTCTTCGTGGTAGCGCGCCTCCAGGCTGGCATGGCTGATGAACTTCAGCAGGATCTCGCCGACCGTGATGTGGTCGCCGTCGGTCAGGATCGCCTCGGCGCAGGCGCGGTCGTTCACCCGCGTCTGGTTGGTCGCGCCGAGGTCGCGGACCCGATAGGTATCGCCCTCCCGCCAGACCTCGCAGTGCCGCCGCGACACGCTGGGATGCGGAATATGCAGCCGTGCCTCGGGTGAGCGGCCGACCAGCACGCGATCGATCTCGACGTCCACGCGCTTGCCCAGGCCCTCACCGTGGATGATCACCAGGCAGGCCGCGCGCTGCGCGGGGGCGATCAGGCCCGGGCTGAGCGCCGTCTGCTGGGTGGTGGGGTTGTCATAGGACGGCGGCATGCGCAGGCGGTCACCGGGGCGGAATCCGACGCAGGTTAGCACCGGTTCATGGCCGTCGAGAATCTTGGCGTGATGGCCGCCTGCGCTGCGTTCCGCGAGGCGCACCGGCCGATGTCGACAGGGCCGCTGATCGCCGGGTCGGCGGAGTTCGCACATGGCCCGGTTCCGCCCTTTCTTGCTGCAGGGCAGCATGCTAGCCTCGGGCGGATTCACGGTTTCTTCCCAGCTAGCGGAGCGCCCGAGCATGTCGCGTACCTTCAACTTCAGCGCCGGCCCCGCCGCGCTGCCCGAACCCGTGCTGCGCCAGGCGCAGGAGGAACTGCTGGAGTGGGGCGGCGAGCGCGCCTCGGTGATGGAGGTCAGCCACCGCGGCGCGGCCTTCGTGGCGGCGGCGGAAGAGGCCGAGCGCGACCTGCGCGAGCTGCTGGCGGTGCCGGCCCACTACAAGGTGCTGTTCCTGCAGGGCGGCGCCACCCAGCACTTCGCCCAGATCCCGATGAACATCGCCTCGCCCGAGCGCGCGGCCGACTACATCGTCACCGGCGCCTGGGGCCAGAAGGCGGTGTCCGAGGGCAAGCCCTACGTCAAGACCCGCGTGGCGGCCAGCTCGGAAGCCGGCAACTTCACCGCGATCCCGGCGCGCAGCGAGTGGCAGCTCGGCGACGATGCCGCCTACGTGCACTACACCCCCAATGAGACCATCCACGGCGTCGAGTTCCACGAGACGCCGGACACCGGCGGCGTGCCGCTGGTGGGCGACTTCAGTTCGACCATTCTTTCGCGACCGATCGACATCGCGCGCCACGGCATCGTCTACGCCGGCGCGCAGAAGAACATCGGCCCCTCCGGACTGGTGGTTCTGATCGTTCGCGAGGACCTGATCCCGTCGCCGCCTTCGAACATCGCCAAGGTGCTGAGCTATGCCGCCCAGGCCAAGGACGGCAGCATGCTCAACACCCCGCCGACCTTCTCCTGGTACTTGGCCGGCCTTGTCTTCAAGTGGCTGAAGCAGCAGGGCGGCCTTTCCGCCATGGCCGAGCGCAATCGCGCCAAGGCCGAGCTGCTCTACCGCGCCATCGATGGCTCGAACGGCTATTACCGCAACCCGGTCGAGGTTTCGGCGCGCTCGTGGATGAACGTGCCTTTCACCCTCCACGATGAAGCGCTCGACAAGCCTTTCCTGAAGGAGTCCGAAGCGGCAGGCCTGCTTGCGCTCAAGGGCCATCGAGCGGTGGGCGGCATGCGCGCCTCGATCTACAACGCGATGCCGATCGAGGGCGTGCAGGCTCTGGTCGACTTCATGGCCGACTTCGCCAAGCGCCACGGCTGAGGTCGCCGGAGCGGCGCGCGGCGCCGAGCCGCGCGCACGCTGGAGCCCGAGGCCGCGCGCGGGTCCTTGATGACTGCCGCGCGGCGTCTCGTTCCGAAATCTCCTTTGCCGGCCGCGCGCAGCGTGGACCACGCTGCGCGGGTCGAGACTCACCGTCTTTCTCCTGCCAGGCTGTCCCCGCCCATGTTCAAGATCCAGACCCTCAACAACATCAGCCGTATCGGCCTAGACCGCCTGCCGGCCGACCGCTACGAAGTCGCCACCGACATGGCCCAGCCCGATGCGGTGCTGGTGCGCTCGGCCGACATGCACAAAGTCGACATCCCGACGTCGGTCAAGGCCATCGGTCGCGCCGGTGCGGGCACCAACAACATCCCCGTGGCTGCCATGAGCGAGCGCGGCGTGCCGGTGTTCAACGCCCCGGGCGCCAATGCCAATGCGGTCAAGGAGCTGGTCATCGCCGGCATGCTGCTGGCCGCGCGCAACATCAGCGAGGCGCTGGGCTTCGTCGCCCGCCTGCGCGAGCACGCCGACCCGCACCACGCCATCGAGGCCGAGAAGAAGCGCTTCGCCGGCTTCGAACTGGCCGGCAAGACCCTGGGCGTGATCGGCCTCGGCGCGATCGGCGTCAAGGTGGCGAATGCCGCGCGCGCGCTTGGCATGCGCGTGGTCGGCTTCGACCCGCACATGACCATCGACGGCGCCTGGCAGCTGTCCTCGGATGTGGTCAAGGCCGGCAGCCTGAACGAGCTGTTCGCGGCCTCGGACTTCATCAGCTTCCACGTGCCGCTGAATGACGCGACCCGCGGCATCTTCGGCGCGTCTGCGCTGGAGTCCGCTCGTCGCGGCGTGGTGCTGCTGAACTTCGCCCGCGAGGGCATCGTCGACCCGCAGGCCCTGCGCCAGGGCCTGGAGAGCGGCGCGATCGGCCACTACGTCAGCGATTTCCCCAGCGTCGACCTGGTCGGCAATGCGCGCGTCATCGCGCTGCCGCATCTGGGTGCGTCCACTGCTGAAGCCGAAGAGAACTGCGCAGTGATGGTCGCCGACCAGATCCGCGACTACCTGGAGAACGGCAACGTGCAGAACTCGGTCAACTTCCCGAACACGCGCATGGCGCGCGAGGGCAAGGCTCGGCTGTGCATCGCCAATCGCAACCGGCCGAACATGATCGGCCAGCTCTCGCACCTGCTGGGCGAGGCGGGCTTCAACATCGCGCAGATGCATAACGCCTCGCGCGGCGAGCTGGCCTACACCCTGCTCGACGTCGACTCGCCGGTCGACGCCGCGGTGGTGGCGAAGATCGCCCAGGTCGACGGCATCCTGTCGGTGCGGGTGGTCTGATGGCCACGCGCAGGCAGGCGGGGCAGGGAGGCAAGCCGCCTGCCGCGCCGAAGAAACCGAAGTCCGCGACGAAGCCCGCCGCCAAGCGCGCAGCCAGGGTCGAGCTACCGGAGTCGACCGCGCTGCCGCCGGCGCTGGCGCAGGCGCGCGAGCGCATCGACAGCATCGACCAGAGCATCCAGAACCTGATCGCCGAGCGCGCCCAGTGGGCCCGCCAGGTCGGGCGAGCCAAGGGACCGCTCAAGGCGGCGGTCGACTACTACCGCCCCGAGCGCGAGGCGCAGGTACTGCGCAAGGTGGTCGACCGCAACGACGGCCCGCTGCACGACGAAACCCTGGTGCGCCTGTTCCGCGAGATCATGTCGGCCTGCCTCGCCCAGCAGGAGCCGCTGCGGATCGGCTTCCTCGGGCCCGAGGGCACCTTCAGCCAGCAGGCGGTGCACAAGCACTTCGGCCACTCGGCCCACGGCATGCCGCTGTCGAGCATCGAGGAAGTGTTCCAGGAGGTCGAAGCCGGCAACGCCGACTTCGGCGTGGTGCCGGTGGAGAACTCCGGCCAAGGCACCATCCAGTCGACGCTGGACATGTTCCTGACCTCCAAGCTCAAGATCTGCGGCGAGGTCGAGCTGCGGGTGCACCAGTACCTGCTGAACCGCTCCGGCCGCATCGAGGACATCGAGCGCATCTATTCGCATCCGCAGTCCTTGGGCCAGTGCAAGACCTGGCTGCGCCAGTACCTGCCCAAGGTCGAGAAGCTGCCGGTGGTCAGCAATGCCGAAGCCGCGCGGCGCGCACGCACGGCGGACGATGCAGCGGCGATCGCGGGCGAGTCGGCGGCGCATGTGTACGGGCTCAAGGTCGTTGCTGGCCCGATCGAGGATCGACCGGACAACACCACGCGCTTCCTGGTGATCGGCCGCGAGCTGTTCCCGCCCTCGGGCCACGATCGCACCTCCCTGCTGGTGTTCGTGCGCGACCAGCCCGGCGCGCTCTACAACGTGCTGCGGCCGCTGGCCGAGCATGGCGTGAGCATGAATCGCATCGAGTCACGGCCTTCGCACGAGGGCAAGTGGCAGTACGCCTTCTTCATCGACATCGCCGGCCACGTCGAGGACGCGCCGGTGCGTGCGGCGCTGTCGGCGCTGGGCGAGTTCGCCTCGCAGGTGCGCATCCTCGGCAGCTATCCGGTGGCGGTGCTGTGAGCGGGGCAGGGGGCGTGTATCTCGCCATGCGCGCGGCGCGTGGCCTGCAGGGCCGCATCCGCGTGCCCGGCGACAAGTCGGTCAGCCACCGCGCGGTGATGCTGGCCTCGCTCGCCGAGGGTGTCAGCCACATCAGCGGCTTCCTCGAAGGCGAGGACACCCGCGCCACGGCGCGCGCGTTCGCGCAGATGGGCGTGCGCATGGAGGCGCCCGAGCCCAGCGTCCGCGTCGTGCATGGCGTCGGCCTGCACGGGCTGTCCGCCCCGGCTGCCGCCACCGACTGCGGCAATGCCGGCACCGGCATGCGTCTGCTCGCCGGCCTGCTGGCGGGGCAGGGCTTCGACAGCGAGCTGGTCGGCGATGAGTCACTGACCCGGCGGCCGATGAACCGCGTGGTGCTGCCGCTCCGGCAGATGGGTGCCGTGATCGACACCGCCGAAGAAGGTCGCCCGCCGCTGCGTATCCACGGCGGTCGCGCGCTCAAGGGCATCCGCTACGAACTGCCGGTCGCCAGCGCACAGGTCAAGTCGGCCCTGCTGTTGGCCGGTCTGTACGCGCAAGGTGAAACCGAGACGATCGAGCCGCACCCGACCCGCGACTACACCGAGCGCATGCTCACGGCCTTCGGCGTTGACATCGATTTCACGCCCGGCCGCGCGCGCCTGAGTGGCGGCCAGCGCCTGCGCGCCACCGATGTGCAGGTGCCGGCGGACTTCTCCTCCGCGGCTTTCCTCATCGTCGCCGCAAGCCTGGTGCCGGGCTCCGATCTGCTGATCGAGCAGGTTGGCATCAACCCGCGCCGCACCGGCCTGCTGGAGGCGCTGCGCCTGATGGGCGCGGACATCACGCTGGAGAACCGCAGCGAGCACGGCGGCGAACCGGTCGCTGATCTGCGCGTGCGCCATGCGCGCCTGCGTGGCGCGGTGATTCCCGAGCACGTCGTGCCTGACATGATCGACGAGTTCCCGGCCCTGTTCATCGCCGCGGCCTGTGCCGAGGGTACGACCACGGTCACCGGTGCGGCCGAGCTCAGGGTCAAGGAATCCGACCGCATCCGCAGTATGGCCGAGGGCCTGCTGGCGCTGGGGGCGCACATCGAGGAGCGCTCCGACGGGGCGATCATCGAAGGCGGCACCCTGCGCGGCGGCACGGTCCACGCCCGCGGCGACCACCGCATCGCCATGAGCTTCGCCATCGCCGGCCAGCTCAGTCAGGGCGAAGTGCGCATCGAGGACTGCGCCAACGTGGCGACCTCGTTCCCGGGCTTCGTTGAGCTGGCGCGGGGCTGCGGCTTTGAGCTGGTCGAAACCGCGGGCTGATCGCGGCTAGGCCGGCATCGCCCCAGCCGCTAAACTGAGCGGATGACCACGAACGCCCAGACCCTGCCGCCCGTCCTGACCATCGATGGCCCCTCGGGCTCCGGCAAGGGCACGGTGGCGAGGGCGGTGGCGAAGCAGCTGGGCTGGCATTTCCTCGATTCGGGCGCGCTGTACCGCGCCGTGGGCCTGGCCGCGGGCTGGCACGATCTGGATCTCAGCGATGCCGAGGCTCTGGAGCGCTGCGCGCGCGAGACCCGGGTCGGATTCGAGGAGCGCGACAGCGGCGAGCCCCGGGTGTTCGTCGACGGCGTCGACGCGACCGACGAGCTTCGCACCGAGACGGCAGGAGCCGCTGCCTCGGCGATCGCCGCCCTGCCGCCGGTGCGTGCCGCCCTGTTCGACAAGCAGCGCGCGTTCCGGCAGCCTCCGGGCCTGGTGGCCGATGGTCGCGACATGGGCACGGTGATCTTCCCCGATGCCCCCTACAAGGTCTTTCTGACCGCCAGCGCCGCCGAACGCGCCGGGCGTCGCTATAAGCAGTTGAAGGATAAGGGTCTCGCGGTTACACTCGCCGGTCTGCTGGAGGAGATTGTCGCGCGCGACGCGCGTGATGCCGAACGCACCGTGGCCCCCCTGAAGCCCGCAGCCGATGCGGTCCTCATCGATTCCACCGGCGTTCCCGTCGACACCGTGATCGAACGCGTGCTCGCCGTGCTGCGCTGATTGGCGCCGCATCGCGGGCTGGCTTCGCGCCGGAACGCCCGACTTTTCCGACTGCGGAAACCCGAACCCCCGGGCCATGAAGGCACGGGTCAACCCACAGATGTCCGAAGGCCGTCCCGATCCGTCGGGTCGAACCCGAGGCCGTCGCACAGCCGGTGGCCGGCGCAAGTTTTGGCGCGTCAGGCCGTGTGTCCAACCTGGAAATTCACCCCCATGACCGAAAGTTTTGCTGAACTGTTCGAGCAGAGCGAAAAGCTCTCCAAGCTCAAGCCGGGCGCCATTGTCGTCGGCACCATCGTCGAGATCCGCTCCGACGTGGTTGTCGTCAACGCAGGCCTGAAGTCCGAAGGCATCGTCCCGATCGAGCAGTTCAAGAACGAGCAGGGCGAGCTCGAAGTCGCCGTCGGCGACGAAGTCAAGGTTGCGCTCGACTCGCTCGAGAACGGCTTTGGCGAGACCGTCCTCTCCCGTGAGAAGGCCAAGCGTTCGCTGGTGTGGGACGAGCTCGAGGAAGCCCTCGAAGCCAATGCCACCATCACCGGCCGGATCAGCGGCAAGGTCAAGGGCGGTTTCACCGTCGACATCAAGGACGTCCGCGCTTTCCTGCCGGGCTCGCTGGTCGACGTGCGCCCCGTGCGCGACCCGGTGTACCTGGAAGGCAAGGACATCGAGTTCAAGATCATCAAGCTCGACCGCAAGCGCAACAACGTCGTCGTCTCCCGCCGCGCGGTGGTCGAGAGCGAGTACAGCGCCGAGCGTGAGCAGCTGCTGGAGCGCCTGCAGGAGAACGCGGTCGTCAAGGGTGTGGTCAAGAACCTCACCGACTACGGCGCCTTCGTGGACCTCGGCGGCATCGACGGCTTGCTCCACATCACCGACATGGCGTGGAAGCGCGTGCGTCATCCGTCCGAAGTCGTCAACGTCGGCGACGAGCTGGACGTCCGCGTGCTGAAGTTCGACCGCGAGCGCAACCGCGTCAGCCTTGGCCTGAAGCAGCTGGGCGAGGATCCGTGGGAGAACATCGCCCGCCGCTACCCGAATGGCTCGCGCATCATCGGCAAGGTCAGCAACGTCACCGACTACGGCTGCTTCGTCGAGATCGAAGCTGGCGTCGAAGGCCTGGTCCACGTGTCCGAGATGGACTGGACCAACAAGAACGTCAACCCGTCCAAGGTCGTGCAGGTCGGCGATGAAGCCGAAGTCATGGTGCTGGACGTGGATGAAGAGCGTCGCCGCATCTCGCTGGGCATCAAGCAGTGCACCTCGAACCCGTGGGAAGCCTTCGCGGCGATGCACAAGAAGGGTGACAAGGTCGAAGGCCAGATCAAGTCGATCACCGACTTCGGCATCTTCATCGGCCTGGACGGCGGCATCGATGGCCTGGTGCACCTGTCCGACATCAGCTGGAACGCCACCGGCGAAGACATCGTCCGCAACTTCAAGAAGGGCGAGAACGTCGAAGCCGTGGTGCTGGCGGTCGATCCCGAGCGTGAGCGCATCTCGCTGGGCATCAAGCAGCTGGAGCAGGATCCGTTCGGCCAGTTCATGGCCGGCAATCCGAAGGGCAGCATCCTGAATGGCGTGGTCAAGGAAGTGGACGCGCGCGGCGCGACCATCGAGCTGGCCGACGGCATCGAGGGCTACCTGCGCGCCTCCGACATCGCCAAGGAGCGCATCGACGACGCCACCCAGCACCTGAAGGTGGGCGACAACGTCGAAGCCAAGTTCATCGGCATGGACCGCAAGGGCCGCACCCTGCAGCTGTCGATCCGCGCGAAGGAAGAGGCCGACCTGCAGGACGTGCTGGACGAGTACCAGAACGCTGCCGGCGGCACCACCAAGCTGGGCGCGCTGCTGCGCGAGCAGCTGGGCAACAAGGGCGACTAAGCCCCAACACGCGTCGCGGCTGCGCCTTCCGGTGCAGCCGCGGCGTGCTGTCGGAAGGTGCGCCCGCATCCCTGCGAGAACCCTTTCGATTTCCGGTCCGGCGGGCGTTCGCGCCCGTCGGGCTCCCGGTGTGACGTGCGTTCGTCGCGCCCAGGGTTGAATCGGCTCGCGCCTTTGCCAGCCCAGACTCGAGCTGCTCCATGACCAAGTCCGAACTCATTGAAGCCCTGGCACGCAACCAGTCCCATCTGAAGGCCGACGACGTCGACCTCGCGGTGAAGACCCTGCTGGAGCAGATGAGCACGGCGCTGGCCACGGGCGAGCGCATCGAGATCCGCGGCTTCGGCAGCTTCAGCCTGCATTTCCGTCCGCCGCGCATGGGCCGCAATCCCAAGACCGGCGATTCGGTCGCGCTGCCGGGCAAGTACGTGCCGCACTTCAAGCCCGGCAAGGAGCTGCGCGAGCGCGTCAACGACGGCAACGCCAAGCTCTGAGACCCGCCTCCTTCGGCCTGCGGCGTGATTCCCGCAGTCCGCGATGTCCGCCGCGCCGCATTCGGCGCGCGCTGTCCCGGTTTTGCGCGCAGCGATCCTGCGCAGGGCCGTCCCGCTACCCCTGTCGCCCGTCCGTCGAGCAGCCCTCCGCGCTGGTGGCAGCCACTGCCCGTGGCGGCATGAGTGCTCGTCTACAATGCCCGCCTGGTTGCCGTCGCTCCTGTGCGCGATGGTCCTTTCGGGAGCCCGCATGCGCATTCTGTTGACCGTGGTCGCGCTCGGCCTGCTGGGATTGGGCTTCCTCTTTGGCGCCCTCAATCCTGCGCCGGTCGCGATCGATCTGTTCGGCTTCGATTTCTCGCTTCGCCTCGGCCTGGCCCTGCTGCTGGCGGCCCTCACCGGAGCGTTCGCGGCCGGCCTGCTGCTGACCGTGCTGGTGCTGATGCCGCGGAGCAGGAAGCTGCGCCGCCTCACGATCGAACTCAAGGCGGCGGAAGCGGCCCAGCGGAACGCCCTGCAGTGAGTGAGCTTCTGCTGCTGTTCCTGCTGCTGCCCGTGGCCATGGCCTGGGGCTGGTACGCCGGTCGCCGCAACGCCGAGCGTGCCGGTGGGCATCGTGTCAGCCGGCTGTCGACCCGCTATTTCAAGGGCCTGAACTACCTGCTCAACGAGCAGCCGGACAAGGCGATCGAAGTCTTCCTGCAGATCGCCGAAATCGACAGCGACACGGTCGAGACCCACTTCGCGCTGGGCAGCCTGTTCCGGCGCCGCGGCGAGGTCGATCGCGCGATCCGCATCCATCAGAACCTGATCGAGCGGACCACGCTGACCGACGAGCAGCGCGTGCAGGCCGTGCTCGAGCTTGGCGAGGACTACATGCGCGCCGGCCTGCTCGATCGTGCCGAAACCCTGTTCGCCGACCTCGTCCGCCTGGGCGAGCAGGCGCCGCAGGCCCTGCGCCATCTGCTGGTGATCTACCAGGCCGAGCGCGACTGGGAAAAGGCCATCGAGCACGCTCAGCGCCTGGAGGCCGCGACCGGCGAACCCACCGGCCGCCTGGTCGCGCATTTCCACTGCGAGCTGGCCGACAAGGCGCGCCGGCAGGGCCGCAGCGCCGACGCGCGCGCGCTGCTCCAACAGGCGTTCGCGGCCGAAGCCAACTGCGTGCGCGCCGGCATCATCGAGGGCCAGATCGAGCTCGCCGAAGGGCGCGACGCGCTCGCCGTGCGTGCTTTCGAGCGCGTCGCCCGGCATGAGCCCGACGCCCTGCCGGAAGTGCTGAAGCCGCTGCTTTCGGCTTATGGGCGCCTCGGGGAACGGGCGCGGGCGCGGGCCTTCCTCGCCGAGATGAGCGAGCGCTATGCGGGCGTGGCGCCGGTGCTGGCCCTGTTCCAGCTGATCCGCGAAGACGATGGCGACTGCGCCGCCGCCGACTACCTGAGCGAAGCCCTGCGCCAGCGCCCGTCGATCAAGGGCCAGGCTGCCCTGATCGAGCTGGGCACGTCGAGGCCCGTTGAGGCGGCGCTGCCGATCCTGCGGGTGCTGGAGCAGACCACCGGCCAGCTCGCCTCCAGCGTGCTCACCTACCGCTGCAACCGCTGCGGTTTCGGCGCCCGCCAGCACCACTGGCAGTGCCCGAGCTGCAAGAGCTGGAGCAGCGTGCGTCCGATCCACGGCCCGGCGGGGGATTGATGCCGCTGTCGTTGGCTTCGATGGGCCCGCTTGCGTCGGTACTGCTGACGCTTGGCAGCGGCCTGCTGGCTTTTCTGATCTGCAGGTTTGCACTGGCCTACGCCCTGCGTCGCGGCCTGATGGATGCACCTGGACGCCGCCGCTCGCATGTGGTCGCCACCCCGCGCGGCGGCGGCATCGGCTTCGTGCTGGTGCTCGCTGCGCTGGCGCCGCTGCTGCTGACGCCGGCGACGCTGGGCCTGTCCTTCAGCGCGGGCCTGCTCGCGGTCGCGGCCGTCGGCTGGTGGGACGACCATCGGCCGCTGTCGGCGCGATTCCGGCTTGTCGTCCATGTGCTGGCGGCGGCCCAGTTCCTGTGGGTGCTACAGGGAACGCCAACGGACATGCAGACGGCCCTGCACTTCGGGCTCGGCCTGCTGTGGATCGTGAGTCTGGTGAACTTCTGGAACTTCATCGACGGCATCAACGGACTTGCTGCCCTGCAGGCGGTAATCGCCGCGGGCCTGTACGCAGGTCTCGCCCAGGCGGCCGGTCTCGCGGGGGCGGCCGTGTTGATGCTGGCCCTGTCCTCGGCGGTGCTGGGATTCCTGCCCTACAACCTGCCGCGCGCACGCCTGTTCATGGGCGATGTCGGCAGCGGCGCACTCGGCTTCGCACTCGGTGCCTTCGCCTTGCTGCTGCTGCCCAGCGTGCGTGCGCCCTGGCTGCTGCTGCTGCCGGTGGCAGCGGTCCTCGCCGATGCCGGCCTGACCCTGGCCAAGCGCATGCTGCTGGGGCGCCGCTGGTATGCTGCGCACCGGGAACATCTCTACCAGTGGTGGGTCCGACGCGGCGCCAGCCACGTGCGCGTCAGCCTTGCCTACGCTGCCTTCAGCCTCCTGGTGATCCTGCCTTCCATGGTCCTTGCCCTTGAACAGCCCGCCCTACGCCTGCCGATCGCGATTGGCGTGTATGCCCTGGCCGGCCTGATCTGGCTCTGGGGCAGGGCGCGGCTGCTGCGGAGGCCGCGCTGATGGTCAGCCGCGTCGCCGGCTTGATCGGCCGCGTGCATCCGCGCCTTGCCGTGGTGCTGCATGACCTGCTGATGGTCTGGGCGGCGTGGGTCATCTCCAACGCCCTGCGCTTCAGCCTGGTGCCGAACGCACCGTCCTTCACCCTGTTTCCGCCCGAGCTGCCGGTGGTGCTGCTGGCCCAGGGCGTGGTGCTGTGGTGGACCGGCCTGTATCGCGGGCTGTGGCGCTTCGCCAGCCTGCCCGACCTGTGGAACATCGCGCGCGCCTGTCTGCTCGGCGCGCTGGCAGTGTTCAGCGCCCTGTTCCTGCTGACGCGACTTGAGAACGTGCCGCGCACGGTGATGGCGCTCTACCCGCTGACCCTGCTGGTCTGCCTCGGCGCACCGCGCTGGCTCTACCGCTTCTGGAAGGACAGCCGCTACGGCGGGGCTCCGCGGCTGCAGCCGCTGCGCGTGCTGGTGATCGGTGCAGGCAGCGCCGGTGAGGCGCTGGTGCGCGACCTGCGCCGCGAGGGGCGTTTCCGTCCGCTCGGCCTGATCGACGACAACCGCGCGTTGCGCGGCGCCAAGGTGCACGGCGTGCCGGTGCTGGGCGACCTCGACCAGCTTGCGCAGATCGCCCGCGAAGTCGCCGCCGAAATGCTGCTGATCGCCATGCCGTCTGCCAGCAACCAGCAGATGCAGCGCGCGGTCGAGCGCTGCGAGGACAGCGGTCTGCCGTTCCGCACGGTGCCGCGCCTGCAGGACGTCATCGACGGTCGCTCCAGCTTCAACCAGCTGAAGGAAGTCGCGATCGAGGACCTGCTCGGCCGCGATCCGGTGGCGCTGGACTGGACCGCGATCCGCACCGGGCTGTCGGGCCGGCGCGTGCTGGTCAGCGGCGGCGGCGGCTCGATCGGGTCGGAGCTCTGCCGCCAGGTCGCGCGGCTCGGGGTGTCTTCGCTGATCGTGCTGGAGCAGTCCGAATACAACCTCTACCGCATCGAGCAGGAGCTCTGCGCCGAATTCCCGGAGCTGCTGGTGGTGCCGGTGCTGGGCGACTGCGGCGATCCGGCGGTGGCCGAGTACGCGCTGTCGGAGTTCCGGCCCGAACTGGTTTTCCACGCCGCCGCCTACAAGCACGTGCCCCTGCTCGAGGGCATGGTGCGCGAGGCGGTGCGCAACAACGTGCTGTCGACCCAGGTGCTGGCCCAGGCCGCACTGCGCCACGGCGTCGGCAGTTTCGTTCTGATCAGTTCCGACAAGGCCGTCAATCCGGCCAATGTGATGGGCGCCAGCAAACGGCTGGCCGAGCTGCTGTGCCAGACCCTGCAGGGCCAGGGCGGCACGCGCTTCGTCACCGTCCGCTTCGGCAACGTGCTGGATTCCGCCGGCAGCGTGGTGCCGCTGTTCCGCGAGCAGATCCGCCGCGGTGGCCCGGTGACGGTGACCCACCCGGAAATCACCCGCTACTTCATGACGATTCCCGAAGCCTGCCAGCTGATCCTGCAGGCGGCCACCCTCGGCGAGGGCGGCGAGATCTTCGCGCTCGACATGGGCCAGCCGGTGAAGATCCAGTACCTCGCCGAACAGATGATCCGGCTCGCCGGCAAGCGCCCGGGCGAGGACATCCGCATCGAGTTCACCGGCCTGCGCGCGGGCGAGAAGCTGTTCGAGGAGCTGTTCCACCCCCAGGAGGACTACCAGCCCACGCGGCATCCCAAGATCATGCTGGCGCAGCCGCGCGAGCTTGCCGCGCAGTCGATCCAGCAGCAGCTGCTGCGCATGCGGCAGGCCAGCCAGCAGTACGACTCGGCGCAGATGCTGGAGATCCTGCAGCAGCTGGTGCCCGAGTTCCGCCGCAGCGAGGACCCGCCTGCCGTGGTCTCGCTGCACCGCGCGTCCTGAAGCCCAACCTCCCATCACGGAAGACCATGTCCCAACGCATCCGCAAGGCTGTATTCCCGGTCGCCGGTCTCGGCACCCGCTTCCTGCCCGCGACCAAGACGGTGCCCAAGGAAATGCTGCCGATCGTCGACAAGCCGCTGATCCAGTACGCGGTCGACGAGGCCATCGAAGCCGGCTGCGACACCCTGGTCTTCATCACCAACCGCTACAAGCATGCCGTTGCCGACTACTTCGACAAGGCCTACGAGCTGGAACAGAAGCTCGAGCGCGCCGGCAAGCAGGAGCTGCTCGACGTCGTCCGCGGCGTGCTGCCGCCGCATGTGCGGGCGATCTTCGTGACCCAGGCCGAAGCGCTGGGCCTCGGTCATGCGGTGCTGTGCGCCGAGCCGGTGGTCGGCAATGAGCCGTTCGCCGTGCTGCTGCCCGACGACCTGATCTGGAACGCCAGCGGCCCCGGCGCCTTGAAGCAGATGGCCGATCTGGCCGAGCGCGAGCAGGCCAGCGTGATCGCAGTCCAGGACGTGCCGCGCGCGCAGACCTCCAGCTACGGCATCGTCGCCACGGACGCCTTCGAAGGCCGCTCGGGCCGCATCCACGCGATGGTCGAAAAGCCCAGGCCCGAGGTCGCGCCCAGCACCCTGGGTGTGGTCGGACGCTACATCCTGGGCCCCGGCATTTTCGATGCGCTGCGCGCTACCCGGCCGGGCGCCGGCGGCGAGATCCAGCTGACCGACGCGATCGCCGCCCGCCTCGCCCAGCACAAGACCCTGGCCTATCACTTCGAGGGCACCCGCTTCGACTGTGGCAGCCACATCGGCCTGATCCAGGCCACGATCCGCTTCGCGCTGGACCACGAGAAGCTCAGCTCCGCCGCGCAGAGCTTCATGCGGCAGACGCTGGAAGAGCTCTCGCACAGCGAGGCGCCGCTGGAATAGGGCGGGGCGCGAGGGCGGGGATTCAGAGGCGGGGCGTATAATCCGCGCCCCTCGCTCGCAGACGCCCGCCACCCCATGTCCAGCACCGCCCCCAAAGTCGGTTTCGTCAGTCTCGGCTGCCCCAAGGCGCTGGTCGACTCCGAGCGCATCCTCACCCAGCTGAAGGTCGAGGGCTACGAGATCGTGCCGACCTATGACGAGGCCGACGTGGTGGTGGTCAACACCTGCGGTTTCATCGACTCGGCGGTGGACGAGTCGCTCGACGCGATCGGCGAGGCGATCAGCCAGAACGGCCGGGTGATCGTCACCGGCTGCCTGGGCAAGCGCCCCGAGACGATTCGCGAGGCGCACCCGGAAGTGCTGGCGATCAGCGGGCCCCAGGACTACGCGAGCGTGATGAACGCGGTGCACGAAGTCGTCGCCCCACAGCACAACCCCTACATCGACCTGCTGCCGGACTACGGGCTGAAGCTCACGCCCAAGCACTTCGCCTATCTCAAGATCTCCGAAGGCTGCAATCACCGCTGCAGCTTCTGCATCATCCCCAGCATGCGCGGCGACCTGGTCAGCCGGCCGGTGGACGACGTGCTGCGCGAGGCCGAAAAGCTTGCGCGCGGTGGCGTCCGCGAGCTGCTGGTGATCTCGCAGGACACTTCGGCTTACGGCGTGGACTTGAAGTACGCCGAGCGCGAGTGGCGCGGCAAGACCTACCAGACCCGGATGAAGGCGCTCTGCGAGGGGCTGTCCGAGCTCGGCATCTGGACGCGTCTGCACTACGTCTACCCCTACCCGCACGTCGACGACGTGATCCCGCTGATGGCGGACGGCAAGCTGCTCCCGTATCTGGACATTCCCTTCCAGCACGCCAGCCCGAAGATCCTGAAGGCCATGCGCCGTCCGGGTGCGGTCGACAAGACGCTTGAGCGCATCCAGCGCTGGCGCGAGACCTGCCCCGAGCTGGCGATCCGCAGCACCTTCATCGTCGGCTTCCCCGGCGAGACCGAGGACGACTTCGAGGAGCTGCTGGACTTCCTCGAAGCGGCCCAGCTCGATCGCGTCGGCGCCTTCGCCTATTCGCCAGTCGAAGGTGCAGCTGCCAACGACCTGCCGGGTGCGGTGCCGGAGGAAGTCAAGCAGGAGCGCCTGCAGCGCTTCATGGAGCTGCAGGCCGAGATCAGCGAGGCCAAGCTGGCGGCCAAGGTCGGCACGCTGCAGCCGGTGATCATCGACCACCTCGAAGGCGAGCTCGCGATCGGCCGCTCGCGCTTCGATGCGCCCGAGATCGACGGCCTCGTGCAGATCCAGGACGGCGAGGCCATGGGTGTGAAGCCCGGCGACATCGTCAACGTGCGCATCCTCGGCAGCGACGAGCACGACCTGTTCGGGCTGATCGGCCCGGGCGAGGATGAGCTCGACGACTGACGCCATGGCCAAGCGTCGCTTCGAGGCGCCCGCGCGCGAGGCCGTCGATCGGGCGGTCTTCGAGCATCCGGCCTTCGCGCCGTATCGCTTCGAGCTGGATCTGCTCACCGTCGAGCACTGGCCCGACATGGGTACGCTCAATGCGCGCGGCTGCGGCTTGAAGCACGCCGGCACCGGACGCAGCCTGCGCTTCGTCGAGCAGACGCCTGAGCTGTTGACCGAAGGCCTGCACTACGAGACGCGCATCTTCGAGCGCGGTGAGATTCCCACCCGCGCCGACAACTGGCACGACCTGCTGAACGCGCTGGTGTGGATGCGCTTTCCTCAGCTCAAATCCGCGCTCAATGCCCGCCAGGCTGCCGACGTGGCCGCGGTCGGTGCCAGCGAGCGCACCCGCGGCCAGTGCGCACTGACGCATTTCGATGAAGCCGGCGTGCTGGTGCGGGTGTCCGATGCGCACACGCTGGCGCTGTGGGACGCACACGACTGGGGCGCGCTCGGTGCCCGTGCCCAGCTCGACCCCGAGGCACTCGAAGCCCACGTCTTCGGGCACGCGCTGCTGGAGCACGCGCTGTACCCGCAGCCGCTGCTGGTCGGCAAGGCCATCGCCGTGCTGGCGCCGCCCGAAGTCTCCACCAGCACGCTGGTTCGCCGCGTCGCCGAGGGCATCGCTGCAGGCGAACTGCTGACCGATCCGCAGGAGCTGAGGCCCTTGCCGACGGCGCTGCTGCCCGGCTGGCATCCGTGCAGCGGCGAGGCGGAATTCCTGCGTGAGGGCGAATGCTTCCGGCCGCTGCGCGAGGGCAGGGTGTATCCGCCGGCGGTGGAACTCGACCTTGATGTCCTGGCCGGAAACAGCTGAGCCGGTTCGGTCACACTCCGCACGTTTTCGCATTCTGTCGCGACACCCTGCCTTGCCCGGATGCTGATTGCGTTTCCGGCCAGAGCAGGCAGGATGCTGGCGCGAGGACCGTGTTCAAGGAGCCGACTGCATGGGATGGGAACGATTTCACGCGAGCTGCCGGCGACATCTTCGTCTGCCGGGCGAGGACTTCGCGGCGACGCTGGAGTACTTCCGCTCCAATCGCGACGCGGCCTTGCTCGGGCCACCGCCGCGGAGAAACTCACTGGCCGACAGCCTGATGCAGGCCATGGCGCGCATGCCGGTCGAAGCCCGTGAGATCGCGCTGCAGCGCTACTCGACGCTTGATCTGGACGATCTGCTGAAGCCGCCGCCGGGTCGGGCAAGGGTGAGCCTGTACCTGCTGCTGCTCAGCGCGATGCTGATCCTGATGGTGTCCATCTTCAGCCTGTTCGTACTGCCCTCGCTGCAGAGCTTCTACGCCGCTGCGGGCCACGTCCTGCCCGAGTTCAGTCAGCAGGTCATGCGCTGGGCGCCGCTGCTTGCCGTCGGGGTGTTGCTTCTGGCCGGCTATGTACTTGCTTCGGCGCAGGCCCTGCGAGGCCTGCTGCCCTCTGCAGGTTCGAGTGTGGCCACTGGGCGCCTCGCCTGGCTTCTGCCTTCCGCACTGCGTGCTCAAGGCGCCCGGGTGCGTGCGCTTGTCGCCAGCCCGGCCCTCGCCGTGGACGATCCCGCGCTGAAGCATGAGCTTGCTGCGATGGAGTCAGAGGGGCTGCTGCTCTCCGAGGAGCTGCGCGCGATTCTCCGTCTTCAGTCCCAAGGGCTGCAGCGACTGGCGGAGAGCTTCAGTGTCGGGCTGCTGCTCCTGCTTTCGCTCGCCGTGGTGACGAGCATTGCCACCTTCTTGATCGCCATCTATCTGCCAATCTTCAGGATGGGTTCCTCGCTATGAACAAAGCACGCGGTTTCACCCTGATCGAACTGATGATCGTGGTCACCATCATCGGCATCCTCGCAGCCATCGCGCTGCCGAGCTACCAGACCTATATCCAGCGCGCCGAGATCGTCGAGGCCATATCGCTGGCCGAGCATGCGCGTCGGAGGGTGGAGCAGTACTACACCGAGTTCGAGCGCTTCCCGCAGGACAACAGCACCGCCGGTCTGCCTCTCCCCGACAAGCTCATTGGCAATCGCATCACCGGTGTCGAAGTCGTCGATGGCGCGGTCCATGTCACGCTGGGCTTCAAGGCGTCCGAGAGTCTGCGCGGCAAGGTGCTTTCCTTCCGACCCGCCAGCGTCGACGGCAGCCCGACCAGCCCGATCGCCTGGCTGTGTGGCTTCGAGCAGCCCGTGCCCGGCATGTCGGCCTCGGGTGAGAATCGCACCGACGTTCCCGGCGTGGTGCTGCCCGGCAGCTGCCGCGGTTAGCCAATTCGAACCGGAGCCGCTTTCGATACCTTCGACGCATGCGGATTCGCACGAGCGCGAGGCAATACTGCGCGACACGCGGACCCGGGGAGAGTCGAGCATGGACCACGAAGCCGCCATTGGCGCATTGATGCAGGCCCTGTATGCGCAGGTCTCCGGGCCGGCCGGGCATCGCCGCGACTGGTCGCAGCAGGCCGAGCTGTTCATGCCGTTTGCGCGCATGGTGCGCACCGGTGTCGATGAGGCGGGCACGCCCTGGGCGCTGGTGATGGAGGTCGCCGACTACCCGGCCAACTTCGAGCAGAAGATCGCCGGTGCGCCCTTCTTCGAGGTCGAGATCCATCGCGTGGTGCAGCGCTTCGGCAACATCGCCCAGGTGTTCAGTACCTACGAGGCCTGGCGTGACGCGGCGCAGACCGACTTCATCAAGCGCGGCATCAACAGCATCCAGCTCTACAACGATGGCCAGCGCTGGCGCGTCGCCAACATGATCTGGGACGACGAGCGGCCGGGACTGCGCATCGATCCCGCCTTCCTGCCGCCCTGCACCGACGCCGTCCTTTGAACCTGCTCTTCGTCTGCACCCAGAACCGCCTGCGCAGCCCGACCGCCGAGCAGGTGTTCGCTGACTGGCCGGGCGTGGAGACGGCCTCGGCCGGGCTGGGCAACGAGGCCGCCGTGCCGGTCTCGCCCGAGCTGCTGCAATGGGCGGACATCGTGTTCGTGATGGAGCCTGTGCACCGGACCCGACTCGCCCAGCGCTTCAAGGCGCACCTCAGGCGCGCCCGGGTGGTCTGCCTCGGTATTCCGGACGACTACGACTACCAGCAGCCCGAGCTGGTCGAGCTGCTGAAGCGCAAGGTCACGCCCTTCCTGCGCTCGCCGCCAGGGCGAGACTGAAGCCCTCGTCCGCGGGAGAATCCTCAAGCCGGATTCCGCACCGGTCGCGGCGCCCGTCCGCCTGGCTTAGTCTTTGGCGCTTCCCATTGCTGGAGCGCCTTCGATGTTCCGTTCGTTGACCCTTGCCCTCTGCCTGGTTTCCTCGGCTGCCATTGCGCAGGAGCCCGCCGCCCCCAGCGACGCCACGGTCCGTGAGCTGCTGGAAAGCACCCGCAGCCGTGAGCTGGTCGACGGTATGCGGCCGCAGCTGGAGTCGGTGACCCGGCAGGCCATTGGCGAGGCGGTGGACCTGTCGCAGCTCTCGCCCGGCCAGGCGCGCATCCTCGACGAGATGCAGGCCGAGATGATCGACGTCTTCGTCGAGGACATGGCCTGGGAGGTCATGGAGCCCGACTTCATCGCCATCTACAAGGCCAGTTTCACCGAGGAGGAGCTGCGCGGCATGATCGAGTTCTATTCCACAGAGCTCGGCCAGACCATGATCCGCAAGATGCCGATGGTGATGGAGCAGACCATGGGCATGCTCGGCCAACAGATGCAGCGCGCAGCGCCGCGGCTGCAGGACATCCAGACTCGCGCGATCGAACGCATGCGGAGCTGCTGCGCGGACGAGAAGGTCGAATAGCCTGCGACGCTGACCGGCCTTCCGAGCCGAGGGAGTGAACCCGATGCATCGTGCCGCCTGCCAAGTGCTTCTGTTGCTCGCTGCCGCTGGCGGCGCTACCGCTGCCAGCCCCATCAGCGGCGCCGCTGCCGACCCGTGGGCTCCGCCGTATGCTGGCAATCCCTGTATCGCCCCGGGCGCGGTTCCGGGCCATCAGCTTGAGTTCAACGCTTACTTCGAGCGCGAGGCGGATGCGCAGGGCGTGGCCCGAGCGCTCCCGTCCGAGGTCTTCATGCTGAGCGTGCGACGCTCGGTCGAGGGCCACGACTGGATTCTGATCGCGCGCTATCGCGAGCTGCCGACGCCCAACGACCATGCCGCGCACTCGGAACAGGCCCACGCCCTGGCCCGCGCCACGGGTGGGCGCTATACCGGCTTTGTCTGCGCGGGGCCGCGCTACAGGCCCGCGGATTCGTCGGCTGCGTCTCCTTCGCCGCCGCAGGCACAGCCCTGATCTTGCCGGCCTTGGCGCCCGCCGAGTGGCGCGGTTGACGAGCGCGCCCTGAATACAGTTGCGGCGGCGGACACCGGTCACGGATGGCTCGGGGCGATCTGGCTAGACTTCACGCCGTTCGCAGCCCCTGCGCTGCTAGTCGACCGCAGTCGCCATGGCTCTCCGCTCCCGCTTGCCCCGTCTCATTCTTCTCGCTGCCGCACTGGCACCGGCCCTGGCTGCCGCTCAATCCGCGCGGCTGGAGATTCCCAAGGCGCAGTTGGAAGCGCTGCTTTCTGCGCAGCCGGGCGACGAGCGTCGCCTGCTGACGGACTGGAGCACGGCCGAACCGCGGCGCGACGCTGCAGCGCCGAAGTCCGTCGAGCTGCGCCTGCGCCGCATCGAGGTCTATGCGCCCGATGCCCGTGTGTTGGAGGCGACCGCTGACGGCTACCGCGAGCTGCCGCGCGATGCGCGTCTGCATTTCGTCGCCGAGCCCAGCGCCGGCCAGCGCATGTCGCTGAGTCTCGACCCCGAGAGCGCCAAGGCCGAGGGGCTGCTGCTGCTCGGTGGGCGCATGTATTCGCTCACCGGCGCGCGCAGCGAGGGCGGGCTGGCGCTCGACGCGAACGATATGGAGCAGCCGCTGCCGGACGGCGCGCTGCGTGTCGCCTCCTGCGTCGGCGACATGAGCGCGGCGGATGCGCCGACCGCGAAGGTCGAAGCGCCGGCCGCACAGCCGCTGCGCGCCCGCGAGGCCGCGAACCTGTTCGGTGCACCGTCGACCCCGGCCCAGCGCCTGGCCATGCAGTCCTTCGCGCCCAAGGCGGCGACGCGACAGGTCACGCTGGCCATCGACACCGACAACGAACTGCTGCAGAAGAAGTTCAGCAACAACACCAGCAATGCGACGGCCTACGTCGCCGCCCTGGTGGCGGCCATGAACGCGATCTACGAGGACGATCCCGCCCAGTACGGCCTGCAGCTGCGCCTGCTGCAGGGCACCCTGATCCTGCGCCCCTCGACCACCGCTGATCCGTACACCAACAGCGACGACATGGCGACGGGCGCGGCCCTGACCGAGTTCGGCAACTGGTGGCAGGCCAACCAGTCCGGGGTGTCGCGCGCTTTCGCGCTCAAGCTCTCGGGCAAGGCCAGCAACCAGTTCAGCTCCTCGGGCATCGCCTGGCTGCTGAGCAGTGGCACCTACTGCACGGCAACGTCGGGTTCGGGTGGGCACTACAGCGTGACCCGCGTATTCCACAGTCCGCAGCTGGTGGCGGCGGACGACGCCTATGTGGTTTCGCATGAGTTGGGCCACAACCTCGGCGCCCGCCACACCCACTGCGCCAATGCCAGCACCGGCGCCCAGGCCGCCACGGGCACCATCGATCGCTGCTTCAACGGCGAGTCTGGCGGCGGCTGCTATGCGGGGCCGCAGGCCTGCCCGACCGGCGCGGAGTCGCCGCTGGCGCCGCAGGGCACGCTGATGTCCTACTGCCATCTCAACGGGCTGAACTGCGGTGTCTCGACCGAACTGCATCCCACCCACGTCAACCAGCTGAACGGGCGGCTGGCCAGCCAGCCGAGCAGCTGCGTGGTGCCGATCGGCAGCAACCAGGCGCCGACGATCAATGCGCCTGCCAGCATCAGCGGCGTCGAGGACACGGTGCTGGCCTTGACCGGCATCAGCGTCGCCGACCCTGACAGCGCCAGCCTGGCCGCGACGTTCTCGGTGCCCTCGGGCGCGCTGAATGCGACTGCGGCCGCTGGAGTCAGCGTGAGCGGCAGCGCCAGCGCGCGCGTGCTGACGGGCAGCCCCTCGGCCCTGAACAGCTTCCTCTCCGAGGGACGCCTCAGCTATGCGCCGGTCGCGAATGCCAATGGCAACGTGACGCTGGGCCTGTCGGTGACCGATACCGTCGCAGCACCGGTCACGCGTTCGGTGACGCTGGCCATGGCTGCGGTCAACGACGCGCCCACCCTCAACGCGCCTGCCTCGCTGTCCGTACAGGCCAGCGTGTCCTCGGCCATCAGCGGCGTCAGCTACGCCGATGTCGACTCGCCCGGCGGCGGCATTGCCGTGCAGGCAAGCTACAGCGCGGGCTCCGGCAGTTTCACTGCCAGCAGCGGCGGTGGTGTCACTGTCAGCGGCTCGGGCAGCGGCAGTCTCACCCTGTCGGGCACCCTGTCCGCCATCAACAGCTTCGTGGCGGCGACGCCGGTGCGCTTCACTGCCTCGCCCACCGGGCCGGCATCGGTCAGTCTGAGCCTGGGCATCAATGACCTCGGCAACACCGGCTCGGGCGGCGCGCTCAGCGCGACGCACTCGATCAGCGTGTCGGTGAGCGGGCGCGAGGGCGAACTGTTCGCCAACGGCTTCGAACCCTGAACGCCGACGCACCTGCGTGACCTTCGGCGGGTCGTCACGACCCGCCCTTCACCTATGCTTGCGCGCCCTCACACGTCCGCCCGCATGCGCCCTGTGTCCGCCCCCGGCCCTGTCCTTGCCCTGCTGGCCCTCGCCCTGCTGCTGGCGCCACCCGTCATGGCGGCCGACGGCATCCAGCTCGACGGTCGCCTGGACGAGCCCGAGTGGGCGCAGGCCCTGCGCATTGACGACTTCCGCACCGTCCAGCCGCTGACCCGCGAGCAGCCACCGGTGCGCACCGAGGTGCGCGTGCTCTCGCGCGCGGACGGCCTGTACTTCGGCATCCACGCCGAGCAGCCGCCGGAGTTCGCGCGCACCCGCCATCCGACCCGCCGCGATGCGCAGGCGCGCGCCGATCGCATCAATCTGATGATCGATTTCGAAGGCGAGGGCAGCACCGCCTACGAGTTCACCATCAGCATCAGCGGCGGCATCCAGGACGCCATCATCACCGGCCAGAACGGCTACAAGTACGACTGGGACGGCGTCTGGGAGCAGGCCGTCGCCGAGGACGCCGACGGCTGGAGTGTCGAGGTGCGCCTGCCCTGGGGTATCGCTCCGCTGGGCCGCATCGAGGACGGCCGCACCACCATCGGCGTCTACCTCTCGCGGGTCGTCGAGCAGCGCGGCCTGCGCTTCTCGCATCCACACTACGATTTCGAGAATCCGACCTTCGTCGCCGACATGGCGAAGTTCGAGATCGAAGCGCGCAGCGACCTGCGCCTCGACGTGGTGCCCTATGTCGCAGTGGCGAACGATCGCCTGCTGCGCAGCACCGACACCCGCGCCGGTGCCGACCTCTACCTGGCGCGCGGCGCGCATCGCCTGAACGCCACGCTGGCGCCGGACTTCGGCCAGGTCGAGAGCGACGCGCTGGTGGTCGACTTCAGCGCGCTGGAGGTTTTCTTCAGCGAGAAGCGGCCCTTCTTCACCGAGAACCAGGCCCTCTTCGATGTGCCGCTGGGCAATGGCGCCCTGCTGGTCAACACCCGCCGCATCGGTGGTCGCCCGGACGATGGCCCCGACGGCATCAGCGACGTCGACGGCGCGATCAAGTACACCGGCGCTTTCGGCGCCTTCGACATCGGCACCCTGCTCGCCACCGAGGCCGATCCGGTCGATGCGCGCGGCCGCGACTTCCGGGTGCTGCGCGGTCGTTGGCGCACCGCCAGCGGCGAGTACGGCGCCACCGTCACCGAGACGCTCAGACCCACGCTGGACCGCGAGGCGCGCGTCGGCGTGGTCGATGCGCTGTGGCGCCCGCTCGAAGGCCTGCAGCTGCGCGGAGCGGTCGGCGAGAGCCGGATCGACGATGCGGGGCAGGGTGATCCCGACGGGCGCCTGCTGTGGCTGCGCATGGACCATGCGGTGAGCCCCAACTTCCGCCAGGAGTACGAGCTGGGCCGCTACGGCCGCGACCTGCAGGTGAACGATCTCGGCTTCCTGCAGCGCGCGGACATGAGCCTGCTGCGCGCCGAGTACACCTGGTACCGGCGCGCCTGGGGCGCCGAGTCCAGCGTGCGCGACTCGTCGTGGGAGACCGAGCTGCTGTGGCAGCGCAACGGCGACGGCGAGCGCATCTACGGCGGCTGGGAGCTGGGGCACAGCTGGGCCTTCCGCAACGCCGCCGAGCTGACCACCTACGCACTGCTGCGTACGCCCTACACCGATGACCGCGTGCTGCGCGGCAATGGCGACGTGCGCCTGCCGGCACAGCATCTTGCGGGCGTCTACTTCGCCAGCCCGCGCATGGGCAGGTGGCGCTTCGAGACCGACCTCGGCCTGGAGCAGGAAGGGCTCTCTGGCTGGGCGCGCTTCATCGAGTTCACGCCGACCTGGTTCCTCGGCGAGCGCTTCAGCACGGCGCTGGGGGTGTACCTCACCGACAGCAGCGACTGGCTGATCTGGGACAGCGGTGACCGCCTTGGACGCTACGCGCGGCGGCAGGCGGAGTTCGACTGGACGCTCGAGTGGTTCCCGGCGGCAGGCCACGAAGTACGGCTGCGCGCCCAGTACGTCGGCCTGCGCGCGCAGGCGCTGGCGGGCTATGCGGTGCAGTCGGGCGCGCTGTTCGACGCCGTGGCACCCTCGGACTTCAGCCTCGGCACGCTGGCGGCACAGATCCGCTACCGCTACGAGTTCGCCCCGCAGCGCGAGTTCTACCTGGTGCTGAGCCGCGGCGGCGAGTACTTCGGCGAGGACGAGGATGCGGCAGGACTCGGTCGACTCTTCGACCGCAGCCGCGCCAACGAAACCGCCAACCAGATCCTGGCCAAGCTGCGCTGGGGCTTCTGAAGGCGCGCCCGGGCGTGCTCGGCGCTCGACGCCTTACTCCGGAAGCGCCGCGCCGTAGCTCACGTCCAGCACAAGGAAGCGCACGCGGCCCCCGGGCAGCGGGGCCTCGAACTCGTCGTCGATGCGCTTCCTGAGTGCGGACCGCGCCAAGGGCGAGTCGATGCTGATCCAGCCGCGTCCGGCATCCGTTTCATCGGGGCCGACGATGCGGTAGCGCAGGGTTTCGCCATCGTCCATGCGCTCCAGCTCGATCCAGGCGCCGAAGTAGATCGCCTCGGGATCGGCAGGCTGGCCCTCGGCGACCTTGAGCGCCTCCAGGCGCTTGCTCAGGTAGCGCACCCGCCGGTCGATCTCGCCCAGCTGCTTCTTGCGATAGGTGTACTCGGCGTTCTCGCTGCGGTCGCCTTCGGCGGCCGCGGCGGCCAGCGCCTTCACCACCTCGGGGCGCTTCTCGCGCCACAGATGGTTCAACTCGGCGCGCAGGGCTTCAAAACCCTCGCGGGTGATGATCGGGGTGGAGCCGGGGGCAGGCGGGCGCCAGCGGGACATATGCGCTTGGAGACGGCATCAGGACGGCCGCCTATTGTGGTTGCCGGCCGCAGCGCTGTCAGCCAGCCTCGACGCGCAGCCACGCATGCGGCGTAGCGCGCCGCCCAAGCCTGCCTCTGGCAGACTGCAGGTCCACCAGGATCACCAGGCCATTCACCCCATGCCACGACCCATCTTGAGTGAAACGGACCTGCACCCGGCGATCCGCGAGCGCGTGGCGCGCCTGCATGCCGATCTGCTCGACGAAGTTCGTGCCGCTGTCGCGCGCGAGCCGGTGCTGGTCATCGGCATGGCCGGCAATCCCTTCGTCGGCCGCGCGCGCAAGGCGCTGAGTGGCATCGGCATCGAGCACGCCTATCTCGGCTACGGCAGCTACTTTTCGCAGTGGCGACGCCGCAGCGCGCTCAAGATGTGGAGCGGCTGGCCGACTTTTCCGATGGTGTTCGTGCGCGGCCAGCTGATCGGCGGCGCCACCGACCTCGAGGCCCTGATCGCCAGCGGCGAACTGCAGCGGATGATGGCGGCGTCTGCGCAGGTCTAGCTCATCGGCTCAACAGGGACGATCCCGTGCAGGGGCTCCGCTTGCTGCGAGGCATCCATCGGAATTGCTGGTGGATGCGCTGCGCTTGTCCACCCTGCGACCCCAGCGACGCCAGGTAGCAGGCGACGCCGGATGCGTTCGTGCGTAATGGACGCGGCGCGCAGCGCATGTGGCGGATCGCGATCGACTCCAGCCACCGAACCCAGCTGCAACGCCCGGTGCGCAGAACAGTCGCAGCTCAGCGCGTATTCCCCCGCCACCGCGCCGCGCTTAAACAGGTGTTCAGTCCAGGCCCACCCGGAATTCACCGACATCGATCCGGCCGCGTACGTCGTGCAGTCGACGCGTCGTGGCCTGGCGCTCCGAATCCGGCGTGCCGAACGCGGTCTGGAACTCCAGCTGCACCGTGACCGGGCCCGCAAGGCTCTGGCGGCGGTCGCCGAAGTAGTTGGCCTGGACGCGGTAGACGCCGGGCAGCGGCCTCGTCAGGGTGAACACTTCGGGCCCGTAGCCCTGGGTCAGATCCTGGCTGACGCGGCCGCCGCTGCTTGAACGGTTGCTGGCGTAGTAGACGGACTCGCCCAAGGGGTCGATCACCCACAGATCGATGTCGGTGTTGTCCGCGTCCCAGCCCAGCGTCACCCGCAGGCCGATGGGCAGTGGTTCGCGCAGGGTCTGCGGGATCCGCAGGGCGTCCAGGGTGTCTGCCAGCTGCGCCGGGCCCGCGCGGGCGATGAGGTCGTTGATCTCGTGCGCGGCGATCAGTTCGATGCCGGGAAAGCGGTTGCTCCAGTCTCCGAGCGCGACCTTCCACAGAAGTTCGATCGCGCGCACATAGTCCGGCTGCGGCAACCGCGCCAGCGCGAGCGCGAGGTCGCGATGGCTCTGCGGCTCCTCCGGGCGCTGCGCAAGCGCGGTCTCGAATTGCTGCACGGCCAAGGCGTGCGATCCCCACTGCGAGAGTCGATGCGCCAGCACGCGAACCAGGGCGGTGTTCTCGGTCGAGAGTTCGGCCAGGTTGGAGAGCACGCGCTGGGCAAGCGCCGCATCGCCTCGCACCTCGCGCAAGTGGTCCGCGGCGTCCAGGAAGAAGCCCGGTGTATCGCCGTATGCCTCGCGCTGGCGCAGGTACTCGGCGTAGGCATCGTCGGCGGCCTGCATCGCCTGCAGGTAGGGCGTGTCCGGATTCCAGGCCTGGAGCCGGATCTCTGCGCGGGGTGTGGACTGATCGCCGTCATCTTCGTCTGCGCCCTCGGAGACCCGTGCGCCGGTGACGACGATCTGATCGAGTGACATATCGTTGGCGTCGACGGGCGCGGAGGCAGGCGCGGGGACTGGCGGCGCCGGTGAGGGCATCGCCGCCTGCTGGCGACCAGCGGCGTCGTCTTCGCGTGCGTCCCGGCCTGCGCCCGTCCTTGCTCGCGGCAGCTCCGGCAGCGCTTCGCGTCGCGCGCGCAGCGCCAGCAGCAACTCGAGCTGTTCGGCGGCCTCACGTTCCCAGCGCTGGCGCGTGCGCGCATCGCTGCCCTCGTTTGGCCAGCGGGATTGCAGCGTGCGAATGCGTTTGTCCAGCGTCTGCGCCTGGCGCAGTTCCGCGCGCACGCTGCGATCGCGCGCAGCGCGCGCCTGCCACAGAGCGACCTCGGCCGAAGCCGCCTGCGGCAGGAGCGTCTCCAACCACGGATGCGCCTGCCGGTGCCAGCGGCTGAACTCTGCCCAGCCGGACAGCAGGCGGTCGATGCGATCGCGCTCGCTCAAACTGGTATCCGGCTTCTGGGCCATGGCCAGCGCCTGTTCGTACTGCGCGCGCAGCTCGGCTTCCTTCGGGGCAATCCGGTAGCGGACATAGTCCTCGATACGGTCCAGCACCAGCAGCGAGGTCCAAGGCGTGACGACCCCGTGGCGGGTGGCCAAGGCAAGGATCGCCTCGGTGTCCGGCCTGTCCTCAGCTGCCATGCGCCGCAGCTGCTGCTGCGCGCGCAGCCGATGCACCGCTTCGCCCAGGGCGCCCTCGGCGGGGGATGACTCACCAACCCGAATCGCGAACTCTTCGCTGGCCTGGGTATTGCCGACCCGCAGCCGGAGGCTGGATTCGCCCTCGCAGCGCGCGCTCACCACAAGCCGCATCGGAGCGGCTTCGCCCGCCTTCGGCAGCAGGTCCTCGCAGTGGCCCCCAGTGACTTCGACCGCGAGCACGCGCCGCTCGTCCGCCAGCAGGGCCGCCAGCGCCGACTCGGCATCGAGCTGAAGCAGATCGACGACTTCGCCGCCCTGCGCAGTCGCGATGCGCAGCAAGCGCTGGTGGTCCGCCGACTGCGTCGCCAGAAGGATCGATACGCGGGGCTGGTGGCCGCTGCGTGTCTGCAGTCTTGGGGAGGCCTCGCCGAAGTTGTGCAGGCCGTCGCCCAGCACGAGCACGCGATCGACCTCGGGCAGACCGGTGAGATCAAGGCTGCCGTAGCGGCTGCCGCCGTCCAGGGGCAGGGCCTCGATCGCTTCCAGCAATGCCGCGCTGTTGCCATTGGTGACGTCGAAGCGACGCGGCGCCTCCGCGGCATCGCGGAATGGCACCAGCCACAGCTCGCGCACATTCGCTGCCCTGATCCACGCCTGCAGCACGGCGCGCTCGCGTTCCAGATCACGGCGCGCCGCGCTGGCCGAGGCATCGAAGAACAGCGCTACCCGCACGGACTCGGCCGTGGGCGCCATGCGCCGCGCGCCGGGTTCGATGCTGGCGATCACGCTGCGCCACGCCGGCTGCTGCGTGTCCTGCGCCTCGATCTGCACGGCAGGCGCAGCACCCGCCGGAATCGAGAACGCCAACTCGCGCTGCGGCTGCACGTTGCGGCGGACGAAGCCGGCGCTCCAGGCCGGCCCCGCGCGATCAAACCGCAGCTCAGGGTCCGGCGAGGCAGGCGCCGGACGCAGATCGCCCGTGTGCGCCAGCGCCTGTACTTCGAAGCGCTCGATTGGGGCGTCGAAGCTGAGCGGCAGCAGGTAGCGGTACTGACCCTCGCGCAGCGGCATCAGCTGCTCGAAGCCCAGCGCGACGCGCTTGTTGCCGCGCGCAGGTATCGGGTACAGGCGGGTGCGGAAGACATTGCCCTGGGTGAGTTCGGCGAGGCCCGGATCGATCTGCTGCCGGCTGATCTCCTCGAAAGCGACGCGTGCGGTCTGCTTCGGCACGACCACGCCCTCGCGCATCGCCCCTTCCACCTCCAGCGCGTAGCCGGAGACGGTCTGTCCGTCAGCCAGCGGGAACAGGAATTCGCCTTCGAGGACGCGTGCGTTGGGATTGTGGAAGCTGAGCTCGATCCAGGTGCGCGCCAGTGGGCCCTGACTGTCGATGTGGATCGATACCGACTGCAGCTGCACCGGCAACAGGTCCTCTGCGGGGGGAATCCAGACCCGTGGCGGCGGCAGGGGGCGCGTATCGGGTATGGGCGTAAGCGCCTGGGCAGGCGTCAGCCCGCCGCAGGCGCAGAGCAGGACAAACAGTCGAAGCAGGCGCATGCGGGGGCGCTCCGGGCGAGTTCGAGGGCAGCCTAGCAGTTGGCGTCGCTCGCGCCATTGCTCTTAGCTTCGACCACGCGCGACGCGGCTGGTGCTGCGCCAGGGCGGTGAGTCAGCTCATTGAATGCGCCCGGGCGCTTGTCGATGCCGCCACGCGTCGCCATCTCGAGTCTGCGCCGCGGACGCGATCGGAGCATTCACTCCAGACGCCAGGCGCAGGCTGCAACGCGGTGTGCGCATCCATGCAGCGCACCGTCCCGGAGTCGGAGGCTGCCATGGGTTCGAGCACGAAACACAGGCGCACGGGTCGCTGGCAGCCGGGCGATGCGCGGGCGGCCGTGGCGCTGGCGCAGCGCGCGAGCGAGGGCGTGATCGACATCACCGAGGGCGTGCACCAGTCCGTGCGTCGCACGCTGGGCCTTGCCCACGGCGCCACGGCAGACCGCTGTGGCGGGCTTGCCGGTCGCATCTACGCGCTGGTGCGCGGCGGGCACGCCCTGGTCGGCTCGGGTGCGCAGGCGGCGCTGCGCGCGCTGGAGGGCCAGCGAGCGGCCGAGCACACCGGGGTATCGGATGAGGCGCCGATCGACGCCCGCCGTCTGGCCTGGCTGGCCGCACTCAACGGCGTCTGCGGCGATCACCTGCATGCGACCGGCAATGTACTGGCCATCCAGCCGGCACTCAGTGCGCACGAAGGCTCGCTGGCGGATGCCCTGGCGGCAGCCTCGGCCTCGGGCCATCTGCTGGTGCTGGCGCATGGCCTGTGCATGAACGAGCTGCAGTGGCGCAGCCGCGGTGATGCAGGACACGGCGCGGCGCTGGGCGCGGAACTGGGCACGGTGCCGGTCTACTTCCGCTACAACAGCGGGCTGGCGATCGAGCACAGCGGGCGATTGCTCGCGGAGGCGCTGGAATCGGCACTGGCGGCCATGCCGCGGCCGCCGCAGCGGATCAGCCTGATCGGGCACAGCATGGGGGGGCTGGTCGCACGCAGTGCCGAACGGCAGGCGCGGCAGGCAGCGCTGCGCTGGCGTGGTGCCCTGCGCGAGATCGTGCTGCTGGGTACGCCCAATGAGGGCGCGCCGCTGGAGCGTCTTGGCCACGCCTTCGAACGCGTGCTGGGACGCCTGCCGTTCGCACATCCGTTCACCCGCATTGGCGCGCTGCGCAGCCGCGGCATCCTCGACCTGCGCGATGGCCTGCACGATGCGGAGGGGCTGCCCGGGGATCTGCGCTGCTACACCGTGGCGGCCTCGCTGGCGCGTACGCCGGGGCGTCTGGATGCCGCGCTGCTGGGCGATGGTCTCGTGCCGGTCGAAAGCGCGCTGGGACGACGAGCGCTCGGCAGGCCCGCCGACGACGCGCTGGTGGTGCCGGGCACCGGCCATCTTCAGCTGCTGCGTTCACCAACGGTGCGTCGACAGCTGTCGGACTGGCTTACCGAGGGTTGATCCAGTGGCGCGGCCTGCTTCGTCAGTTCGGACCGTGCTGCGATAGGGCTCAGAACCTCAGTTCGAGCTTGCACAGGGTGAGCCCATCGCTGTGCCGGAACCGCTCGACGTGCCGGAAGCCGAGGTGCGCGAGCAGCCCCAGTGACGCCGCATTGTCCTGCTGGCAGATCGCGAGCAGGCCAGGCAGCTGCAGCGCGTCGCGGACGAAGGCCAGCGTCGCTTCAGCCGCCTCGCGGGCGTAGCCCCGGCCCCAGAACTCGGGCAGGAAGGCGAAGCCCAGATCGGGTCCGGGCAGGCTGTCGCGACGCACCAGCCCGCACAGGCCCATCGGCGTCGGGTCATCGATGCGGCTGATCCGCCAGAGGCCGTAGCCAGACTCGCGGTAAAGCCGGCGCGGGCCGTCCTCGATGTATCGGATCGCATCGTCGCGGCTGCGCACGCCGCGGTCACCGATGTAGCGCAGCCAGCCCTCGCTGTTGGTCAGCCGCAGGATGAAGTCGGCATCGTCAGGGCTGAGCTCGTCGAAGCGCAGGCGAGGGCTGGTGGGGCAGGGCATGCACGGGTCTCCGGTGGCAGCGCAGCACAGCAGTCGACTTCGAGCGGCGCAAGTCCCGGCATTCACGGCGGGCGCGCCAGAGGGGACAATGCGCGACCGCCGCGCCTGACCACTCCGACCCTTGAGCCACACACACCTCCACGACGCCAGTATTCCCAGCGGGACCGACATCGCCTGGATGCGCGAGGCGCTTGCACTCGCCGAGCAGGCCCGCGACCGCCTGGGCGAAGTGCCAGTGGGCGCGGTGCTGGTGGACGCTGCCGGGCAGTGCATCGGTCGTGGCCTGAACCGCACGATCAGCGACCACGACCCCAGCGCCCACGCCGAGATCGTCGCCCTGCGCGAGGCCGGCCGCGCTCGGCACAACTATCGCCTGACCGGCAGCACGCTCTACGTCACCCTGGAGCCCTGCGCGATGTGCGCCATGGCCCTGGTGCATGCGCGCGTCGGGCGCGTGGTCTATGCCGCCGACGACCCCAAGACCGGGGCCGTGGTCAGCGTCTTCGACCTGCTGACCTCGCCGCGCCACAATCACCGCGTCGAGGTCTGCCGCGGGGTGCTGGCCGACGACGCCAGCGCGCTGCTGCGCGATTTCTTCCGCGCCCGCCGGGCGCAGGCCAAGCTCTTCGAACCCAAGGATCCATCCGCGTGAATGCGACCACCGTACTGCCGCCCGAGACCCGCCTGATCTGGATCGACCTGGAAATGACCGGACTCGACACCGACCGCGACAGCATCATCGAGATCGCCACCCTGGTGACCGACAGCGAGCTCAATGTGCTGGCGGAAGGGCCTGAGATCGCCATCCGCCATCCGGTCGAGCGCCTGCAGGCGATGGACGACTGGAACCGCGAGACCCACACGCGTTCCGGCCTGTGGCAGCGGGTGGTCGAGTCGCAGGTGTCGATGGCCGAGGCGGAGGCACGGACGATCGAGTTCCTGAAGGCCTGGGTGCCGGCCGGCAAGTCGCCGATGTGCGGCAACAGCATCTGCCAGGACCGTCGCTTCCTCGCCCGCGAAATGGTCGAGCTGGAGCGCTACTTCCACTACCGCAACCTCGACGTGTCGACAGTCAAGGAGCTGGCCAAGCGCTGGGCCCCGCAGGTCGCGCAGGGCCTGAGGAAGAACGGCGCGCATACCGCGCTGTCGGACATCCGCGAGTCGGTGGCCGAGCTGGCCTACTACCGCGGCTTCATGGGGGTGCTGGGCGGGGCGACGGCGGACGCTGAGGCTTCGGCCTGAGGCATCGGCCGCAACACGCTGGGGGCGAGCGCCCGGGCTGACGTCCGTGCGTCCGCGATCTGCCGAGCACGCGGCGTCATCTGGACTTGCTGGCGGATGCGCTGCGCTTATCCGCCCTACGACTCGGGTGACGCCATGCGGCGAACCAAGCAGCGGGCCTGTGTTCGCGTAGGGCGCACAGGTGCAGCGCATGCGCCGGCCCTGGGCACTGCGTCACGCTGTCCATCGCTGCGCGAACCACGGCTCTGGCGCCACAAGGCCGACATCAGCGCATGCGCCAGCAGCCCTCAGCCAATCAGCCCGTCGAACTCCACCGCCAGCTCGCGTGGGCTGGGCATGTCTTCGAGCAGGGCTTCGTCCAGCTCCAGCGCGTCCAGCACCTGCACCGGCAGGGTGCCGGCGATCTCGTCCGGCTCAAGGCTGTTCTCGTCGCAGCGGGCGCGCCAGGCGGCGATGTGGATGACCGCCGCCAGGCGGTCGAACTCGGCCAGCTCCAGCGGCTCGTTCCAGGCCTTGAGCGCCGCCGGGTAGGCCTTGGGAAAGCGCCACAGCTCGGCCAGACGCGCGCCGACCTGAGGAAAGCTGTAGCCGAAGGAGTGCCGCTCGACATCGCTGCGGCGTGGATCGAAGACGCCGGCCACGCGCGACACCGCCAGCATCTTCTCAGGCATCGCCGCGTGCATCACCAGTTGTCCGATGGCGTGCATCAGGCCGACGGTGAAGGCCTGGTTCGGATCGACGCCGGCGGGTTTGGCCAGCCAGCGGCCGATCACCGCGGCCTTCAGGCTGTAGCGCCAGAACGCGGCGAGGTCGAGGCCGGGAATCGGACGGAAGCTGCTGGTGAGCCCCGCGCTGATCACCAGCGTGCGCACGGTCGAGAAGCCCAGCATGCGCAGCGCGTCGTCGATGGTGCCGATCGGCCGCGGCGGGTGGTAGTAGGCCGAGTTCGCCAGCCGCAGCAGGCGCGCCGACAGCACCGGGTCGGCGGCGATCTTCGGCGCCAGCTCGCCGATCAGCACGTTGTCGTCGTCGAGGCTGCTGATCAACTCCTGGACCACCTTGGGCACCGTCGGCAGGGCGCTGGCGTGGTCGAAGAGGGCGTCGAACTGCATGCAGGACTCCGGCGAAAAACAGGGAAACAGGCGGGCGAGTCTAATCCGTACGCACGCGATATGCCTCGGCCAGCGTGATTTCGCCCGTTCTGGCGAGATCCAGCGCCGATTGTGTGATCGAGCGCATGCCGCCGGCGAGGGCTGCTTCATGGATGCGATCGGCCTCTGCGCCGGGCACGATCAGGCGGCGGATCTCGGGCGTGACTTCCAGCAGTTCATAGACCGCGCGGCGGCCCTTGATGCCGTGCCCCCCGCACTCCGGGCAACCGCGGCCGCGCTGGAACCGCTCCTGCTCGGCCACCGACAGGGCCTCCCGCATATGGGTCTCGCCGGTCTCGGGCTCGCGGCAGTGCGGGCAATTCACCTTCACCAGGCGCTGGGCCAACACGGCGAGCAGCGAGCTGCGCAACAGATACGACTCGACGCCCAGATCGAGCAGGCGGGTGATCGTGGTCGCCGCGGTATTGGTATGCAGGGTGCTCAGCAGCAGGTGGCCGGTGAGCGCGGCATCGACGGCGATGCCGGCGGTCTCGCGGTCGCGGATCTCGCCGACCATGATGACGTCGGGGTCGTGGCGCAGCATGTTGCGCAGCGCGCTGGCGAAGGTGAAGTCGGCGGCGCGGTTGACCTGCATCTGCTGCAGGCCCGTGATGTGGTACTCGACCGGGTCTTCGACGGTGAGGATGTTGAGCGCACGCCGGCGCAGCTCCAGCAGCAGGGCATAGAGCGTGGTCGACTTGCCGCAGCCGGTCGGCCCGGTGGCGAGGAACATGCCGTGGCTGCGCTCCATCACCCGGCGGATCACCGCGCGGTCCTGCGTGCTGAAGCCGATGCCGTCGATGTCCTTCAGGCTGTCGGCCGTGTTGAGCAGGCGGATCACCGCGCCTTCGCCCCACACCGTCGGCATGATCGAGATGCGCATGTCGGGCTTGCGGCCGTCATCGAGCGTGAGGCTGCAGCGGCCGTCCTGCGGGCGCCGGTGCTCGGCCAGGTTCATCAGGCCGATCACCTTGATGCGGCTGATCAGGGCCGGCGCCAGCGCGGGCAGGAAACGGCGCACCGGCAGCAGCTCGCCGTCGACGCGGTAGAGCAGCTCCAGGCCATCCTCGGCCGGGCGCAGGTGCACATCGGAAGCGCGCCGGGCCAGCGCGTCGACCAGCAGGTCGTGGATGATCCGCACCACGCTGCGCTCGCGGGCCAGGCGCTCGTTGTCGCGATCGCTGGTTTCGCTGACGCGCAGGCCGGGGTCCAGCCCCAGCTCGCGCACCACGTGGATGTCCTCGATGCGGTCGTAGCTCATCGCCAGCAGCTTGCCCAGCACCTCGCTGTCGGCCAGCAGCGGCACCACCCGCTGGCGCGAGAGGAAGTCGAGCTGCTCCAGCGCCGCGGCGTCGAGCGGGTTCTCCATGGCCACCGCGATGCGGCCATTGATGCGCAGCAGCGGCACCGCGCGCAGCTGACGGGCGCGCGCCGGCGGCACCAGGGCGAGCGTGGCTTCCTCGCCGTCGAGCACGGGCGAGAGCAGCACCGGCAGGCCGAGCTGCTCGGCCTCGATCAGCCGTGCGTCGGTGAGGCGGGTCAGCGTCTTCAGATGCTCGACCGGGTGGCGCAGCGCGCTCAGCGACCAGTCCGCATTGCCCTGCGCCGTCGCGCCGACATAGGTCTCGATGTCCTCCAAACCACCCAGAGCGATCACGCCCTGCGCGCGCGCGCGCGTCGAATCCGCAAAGCCCATCCGCCATTCCCCTGTGGCCGGCAGGTGCCGGCTCCGGTCATCAGTGTGCCGCCTCTGCGGCGCGTGGGCTTGACCGCGATCAGACCGTGAGATCGATCTGCTGCACCACGCCAGCCGTGGCCGCCGTGCTCAGGTAGAGCCCGGTGCTGCGCACCTGGCCGAGGTCGCTGTTGTTCGCGCCGCGCAGGTCGAAGGCGCTGCTGATCGGGCGCAGGCTGATCGCCGCCACGCCGGCCTCTTCGAGCGTCAGCAGCTGGCCGCCCTGGCGGCGCTCGTCTTCCTCGCGCGAGCGGGTGCCGGTTTCCGGCGCGGTGGGGTCGGGCATCCATACCCGCAGCCGGCCGAAGATCGTGTCGCCGGAGTCGATCCAGCCGTTGCCGTCGGAATCGAAGGCCAGGAGTTCGCCGAAGCCGTCGCCGGTCTTGGCGCCGAACAGCTCGCTGCCGTCGCCGACGCGGCCATCGGCATTGCGGTCGAAGGCGAGGAAGCCGCTGCCCGAGCGCAGCATCGGCAGGGCTTCGCTCTTGCCGTCGGCGTCGAGGTCGAACTCGAAGCGCTGGTCGCTGAGCTGGGCCGCGCGGCCGTCGAAGTTGATCACCAGCGGATCCTTGCGCTGGGCGGCAGCGCCGGCCTGCAGTCGCAGCTCGACGGTCTCGCTGTAGGCGCGCTCCATCGACAGATCGAGCGAGAAGCGGATGCGCGCGCCATCGGCGGTCAAGACCTCGCCCTGTGCGCTGACCGAGGTGCGCTCGTACTCGCTGCGGGTGGCGCGGAACTGGTAGTCGAGGCTGAAGCCGGGGTCGGACCCGGCAGGCGCGGCTGCGGCCGACGGCCCCTGTGGGGCGGCAGCGGTGGTGGCCTCTGCTGAATCGCCCGAGGGCGCACTCAGCTGGCTGGCGTCGAACAGCTTCACCGGCCGCCCGGTGAGCGTCTCGATCAGGCGGATCAGCAGGCTCAGATTGGGGTCGTTGCGCGCGCCCGCTTCATCGGTGGCGGCGACTTCCTCCGGCGCCAGCAGCGGCGATTCGCCGGCGCCGACCTGCAGGGCCAGCTCGCGGCCGCGGGCGGACAGTTCGATTTCAGGGCGGGCCTGTGGCGCAGGCCCAATGCGCAGCGCCAGCCGCTCCTCACGGGTTTCCGTTTGTCGGAACTCGCGCGCGGACGCGAGCTGCAGTTCGGTGGCGACGATGCGCATGGCCATGCTCCTCAGGAGGGGCGGAAATGGAATTCCGCTGGACGGAGTAGCGGCCAGGACTCAGCAAACTTTAGCCGCGAATTTCGCGGATCCACGCGGCCGCGCTGCTACGCTTCGGCGCTTGCCTACGCGATGGACGCCTGCATGACACCGAGCCCCCTGGTCGATCTCCGCAATCAGCAGTTCATGCTCAGTGACGTGTTCGACCTGCCGGCCCTGCTGCGCCTGCCGGCGTTTGCCGAACATGGCGAGGACGCGGTCGCGGCAGTGCTTGATGCCGCGCATGCGCTGGCCGCGGAAGTCTTCCTGCCGCATGCCGCCGAGGCCGATCGCGAGGAGCCGCGCTTCGTCGATGGCGAGGTGCTGCTGCCGGCGTCAACCCGCGAGGTGACGCGGGCCTACGCCGAGGGCGGCTTCAACGCCGCTGCCGCGCCTGTCGACCACGGTGGCCTGGGCCTGCCCTACACGGTGGCGCTGGCCGCCGACGGCCTGTTCATGGGCGCCAACACCGCCGCTGCCGGCTACGGCCTGCTGACCCGCGGTGCCGCGCATCTGCTGCTGGCCCACGGCTCGCCCGAACAGATCCGCCGCTACGCCGAGCCGCTGCTGGCCGGACGCTTCTTCGGCACCATGTGCCTGTCCGAGCCGCAGGCCGGCAGCTCGCTGGGCGACATCCGCACGCGCGCGATCCCGCAGGCCGACGGCAGCTATCGCCTGGAGGGCCAGAAGATGTGGATCTCCAGCGGCGAACACACGCTGGGCGAGACCATCATTCATCTCGTTCTGGCGCGCATCGAAGGGGCACCTGCCGGCACCCGCGGCATCAGCCTGTTCGCGGTGCCCCGCAACCACATCGGCGCCGATGGGCGAGTCGGCGAGCGCAACGATGTGCAGCTGGCGGGCCTGAACCACAAGCTGGGCCAGCGCGGCATCGTCAACACAGTGCTGAAGTTCGGCGAGCGCGGCGCGTGCGTGGCCGAGCTGGTCGGCCAGCCGCAGCAGGGCCTGGCGGCGATGTTCCACATGATGAACGAGGCGCGCATCGGCGTCGGCATCGGCGCGATCATGCTGGCCTACCGCGGCTATCTGTATGCGCTGCAGTACGCGCGAGAGCGCCTGCAAGGGCGGCCGGTCGACAACCGTGACCCGGAATCCAAGCCCGTCGCCATCATCGAGCACGCCGACGTGCGCCGCCTGCTGCTGCGCCAGCGCGCCCTGGTCGAAGGCGGCTACGCGCTGTGCCTGTACGCGGCCAGCCTGGTCGACCAGAAAGCGCATGCAGTGAACGAAAGCGAGCGCAGCGAAGCCGGGCGTCTGCTCGACCTGTTGACGCCGATCGTCAAGGGCTGGTGCTCGGAGTTCGGCGTGCAGGCCTCGGACCACGCGATCCAGGTGTTGGGCGGCTACGGCTACACCCGCGAGTACCCGGTGGAACAACTCTGGCGCGACAACCGCCTGAACCCGATCCACGAGGGCACCAACGGCATCCAGGCCATCGACCTGCTGTCGCGCAAGGCGATGGCGGAGCAGGGCGCGGCGCTGCGTCTGCTGGGCCAGCGCATCGAGGCCACGCTGGGCGAGGCCGCCATGTACCCGGACTGGATCGAAGCCACCGTCGTGCTGCGCGTACTGACCCAGAAGGTCGGCGTCACCGCCGCCAGCGTCGCCAGCCGCATGCAGCGCGGCGAGGCCGGTCTCGCGCTGGCGAATGCCAGCCACTACCTGCACGCCGCCGGCCACGCGGTGGTCGGCTGGCTGTGGCTGAAGCAGGCCCTGGTCGCGCAGAAGCAGCTCGACGCAGGGCAGGGCGATGCCGACTTCCTGCGCGGCAAGCTGCAGACCTGCCGCTATTTCCTCAAGCAGGAGCTGCCGACCGCGATGCATGCGATCGGTCTGGTCGCAGGCTTCGAGGACTCGTTCTTCGCGATGCGCGGAGAGTGGTTCTAGGGCAGTGCTGAAGACTTCAGCGCTGTCGCGCGCCATGGAGGGCGCGCCCTTGGATCGAGCACGGAAGTGCTTGATCCAGCGAAAGCGAGTCCGGACCTGTGCCGGACTCGCGACCACTGAACAAGGCCAGGAGGGACTTGATCGGTATTGCCGCAGGGCGGGGCGTGTAGCCCTGGCGGATCGGCTCACCGGTGGCTCAAGCACGTTGGCCGTGGCCCGGCCTGCTCACTCCGGTTCGCGGATGTTCGCCGGCGTACCTTCGCTCCGCTGCTTCGGAACATGGAACCCGATCGGCTGCCGGGCGATCAGCTCGACGACCCAGTCGATGAACGCGCGCAGCTTGCGGCTGACGTGGGGGCTCTGCGGATAGGCCAGGTAAAGCGGCATCGGTTCGATCTGCCACTCTGCGAACAGCGGGATCAGCTGGCCGCGCTGCAGCGGCGCGCTGGCCATGTACTCGGGTAGCCAGAGCACCCCGAGGCCAGCAATGCCCGCGGCGAGGTAGGCATTGCCGTCGTCGACGATCAGCGTCTGCCGCCCCCGCAGCGCGTGGCGCGCCCCATCGCGCTGCAGCACAGGGCGCAGGGGCTGGCCGACGCGCGAGCCGCGATAGCCGATCAGCACATGGGCGCCCTCGTCCAGGGTCGCGGGTGAATCCGGTATGCCGGCGCGCCGCAGGTACGCCGGCGCGGCGTACACGCCCATCGACAGCTCCGCCAGCTGGCGCGCGCGCAGGTGGGGCTCGGTTAGCGGGCCGCCGCGGATCACGCAGTCGACGTTCTCGTCGATGAGGTCCACCCGGCGATCACTGGCGCCCAGATCGAGCTGGATCTCGGGAAAGCGTGCCTGGAACTCGACCAGCGCCGGCAGCAGCACAAGGCTCGCGAACGGCGCCGGCACGTCCACGCGCAGACGCCCGCGGGGGGCCGTCGAAGCCGCGGAGACACTGGTCTCGGCATCGTCCAGTTCGGCGAGCAGGCGCTGCGCGCGCTCGTAAAAGGCCGCGCCCGCTTCGGTCGCAGCCACCCTGCGCGTGCTGCGGTGGAGCAGCTTGACGCGCAGGTGCCCCTCCAACTGCTGGATGAGCTGGGTCACCCGCGCCTTGCTGGTCTGCAGGGTCTGCGCGGCGCGCGTGAAGCTGCTCGTTTCCACCACGCGCACGAAGGCCTGCAGCGCTTCGAATCGGTCCATGCAGGGCGTCGGATCAGGGCGGGATTGTTTGGATTCTACAAACAGTGAAGCGCGCCGCGCGGCGCTTATCGCCCGCGCCCGCAGCGCCGACACTGCTCGCACCTCCTCCCCAACGGACCCCCGCCGCCATGAACCTCGCCCGCCAGGCTGTCTTTCCCGAGGGCCGGCACGCCCTCTACGCCCAACACGGTTACTCCGCTGCGGTCCGCTCCGGCGATCTGCTGTTCGTCTCCGGCCAGGTCGGCAGCCGCAGCGACGGCAGCCCCGAGCCCGACTTCGAGGCCCAGGTGCGACTCGCCTTCGCCAACCTTGAGGCCACTCTCAAGGCTGGTGGCTGCACGCTGGACGACATCGTCGACGTCACCAGCTTCCATACCGATCCCGAGCGGCAGCTCGCCACCGTGCTCGCGGTGAAGAGCGAAGTCTTCGCGCAGCCGCCGTATCCGAACTGGACGGCGATTGGGGTCACCTGGCTGGCCGGCTTTGACTTCGAGATCAAGGTGATCGCCCGCATTCCCGGCTGAGGCCACGCGGACGGCAGCGTGCCGGCGCGCTGCCGCGCCAGCGCGACTGGCGGTCTCCACGGGGTCCGCGCCCGCTTGCGTGGCTGGACGCGAAGCGAATACGATTCGTATATGTTTCGTATCTAGAGGCGCACATGGGCATCGTGAACATCGACGACGAGCTGCACGACCAGCTGCGCAAGGCCAGCACGGTGTCGTGCCGCTCCATCAACGCGCAGGCGGCCTTCTGGATCCGCATCGGCATGCTCTGCGAGCTCAACCCGACGCAGAGCTACAGCGAGATCGTCGCGGCCGAATTGAGGTCCGCCGGCGTCGAGCCCCAGCCCATGCGATTGGCAAGGGCGTGATCAAGCGGCCCGAGGAAATCGCCCTGCTCGCGGAGTCGGGCCGGCTGCTGGCACAGGTATTCGAGTACCTCGACGGCCTCGACCTGATCGGCCTGTCGACCCTGCAGGTCAATGACCGTGTCGATGACTTCATCGTCAACACGCTCGCAGCGCGCCCCGCCAGCAAGGGCCAGTACGGCTACGCCTACGCGCTCAATGCCTCGCGCAACCATGTGGTCTGCCACGGCATGCCCTCGGCCGCCGACATCCTGCAGGACGGCGACATCGTCAACTTCGACATCACCCTGGAAAAGCACGGCTACATCGCCGACTCCAGCAAGACCTATGTGCTGGGCGCGGCCTCGCAGCCGGCCCGGCGTCTCGTGCAGACGACCTACGAAGCGATGTGGAAGGGCATCCAGGCCGTGCGCCCGGGCGCACGGCTCGGCGACGTCGGCCACGCCATCGAGCGGCACGCCCGCCGGTACGGCTATTCGATCGTCCGCGACTACTGCGGCCACGGCATCGGGCGCGAGATGCACGAGCCACCGCAGGTGCTGCACTTCGGCAAGCCGGGCACCGGCCTTGTCCTGCGCGAAGGCATGGTGTTCACCATCGAACCGATGTTGAACCAGGGGCGGCGCGCCGTGGATACGCTGGAAGATGGCTGGACCGTCGTCACCCGCGATGGGCTGCTGTCCGCGCAGTTCGAGCACACCGTGGCGGTGACCGATCGCGGCGTGCGCGTGCTGACCCTGCGTCCGGGCGAGACGGCTCCGCATTGAGATCGAAGAGCCTGGATTGAAGAGCCGGGATTGGGGATTCGGGATTGAGAATTCGCCCACAGCCGTGCAGATCAGCTCCAGACGGCCGCAGCCGGTGTCAGCTGTGTGCGGGGAGACGGTCTGTCTCTTGAGAGCTTCTCAGCCCCGCGCGGCGGGCCCGGTGATCTTGAAGACACCTTGATTCGTCATCCCCGCGAAGAGCCTGCCCTCGCGAAGGCGGGGGCGGGGATCCAGGACTCGTGCGACTGCGGCAAGCGACACTGGGCCCCCGCCTCCGCGGGGGCGACGGTACTGGCTGATGCGCCGAGCGTTCGATTTCTCGAACGCTTCTCAGCCCTGTGCGGCGGACCCGGTGATCTTGAAGACACCTTGATTCGTCATCCCCGCGAATGCGGGGATCCAGGAGTCGTGCGACTGCGGCAAGCGACACTGGGCCCCCGCCTCCGCGGGGGCGACGATCAGTGGGGTCGCACGTGTTCTGCTTCTCGACAGGCTCTGATCTTGCGACCGCGGCGGTCTGATCTGGGCTCCCGTCGCCGCCTTCGCGGGGGCAGGCTCTTCGCGGGGGCGACGGTACTGGCTGATGCGCCGAGCGTTCGGTTTCTCGAGCGCTTCTCAGCTCTGCGCGGCGGACCCGGTGATCTTGAAGACACCTTGATTCGTCATCCCCGCGAATGCGGGGATCCAGGAGTCGTGCGACTGCGGCAAGCGACACTGGGCCCCCGCCTCCGCGGGGGCGACGATCAGTGGGGTCGCACGTGTTCTGCTTCTCGACAGGCTCTGATCTTGCGACCGCGGCGGTCTGATCTGGGCTCCCGTCGCCGCCTTCGCGGGGGCAGGCTCTTCGCGGGGGCGACGGTACTGGCTGATGCGCCGAGCGTTCGGTTTCTCGAGCGCTTCTCAGCTCTGCGCGGCGGACCCGGTGATCTTGAAGACACCTTGATTCGTCATCCCCGCGAATGCGGGGATCCAGGAGTCGTGCGACTGCGGCAAGCGACACTGGGCCCCCGCCTCCGCGGGGGCGACGATCAGTGGGGCTGCACGTGTTCTGCTTCGCGAGAGGCTCTACCTTGTGCTGGCAGCCTCCGAGTCACGCAGGCTGGCCACGTCGCGGATCGGTGGGGCGCCGAACATACGCGCGTATTCGCGGCTGAACTGCGAGGCGCTCTGATAGCCCACGCGATAGGCTGCGCTGGCGGCGTCGGCCCGCTCGGCCAGCAGGATCTGGCGGGCTTCGGTCAGGCGCAGACGCTTCTGGTACTGCAGCGGGCTCATCGCGGTGACGGCCTTGAACTGCTCATGCAAGGCCGAGCGGCTCATGTGCGCCAGTGAGGCGAGCTCCTCGATGCGGATCGGCTCGGCGAGCTGGCTGCGGATGTGCTGGATGACCTGCGCGATCCTGTGCGTGTGGCTGCCGGCCATGGCCATCTGCGCGATGCATGCACCGAAGGGGCCACTCAGCACTCGAAAATGGAACTCGCGCATCAGCAGCGGCGCCAGCACCGGAATCTCGTGCGGCGTGGCGAGCAGGCGCGCGAGCCGCAGCACGGTGTCCTGCGTGGCCTCATCCAACTCGCCGACGAAGAGTCCGCGCGGCGTGTCGCGCGGCGCCTGTCCGATCGGTCCGACCTGTTCGATCAGCTCGGCGATCTGGCGGGCATCGATGTCGATCGCCACGCACAGATAGGGCGCCTCCGCGCTGGCTTCCAGCACCTGTCCCACCAGGGGCAGATCAACCGACACCGCCAGGAACTGCGAGGGCGCGTAGCGGTAGACCTCATCCTCCAGCAGCACCTGCTTTGCGCCCTGCACGATCACGCAGAACGAGGGTCGGTAGACCGTCGGCAGCGGCGCGTGCGGGGCGGACAGGCGGATGCAGTGCAGGCCGGCAATGGCCGAGGCGTGCATGCCCTCGCCCTTGGAGAATCGGAGAATCAGCTCGCCGATCTCGCGCTGCCGGGCTTCGGGCAAAGCGTTGAATGGAATGTCCATGGGCTGGGCACGATACGCCCCCTGGGCGCGGGGCCTCAACGCAAGTGCCACCGAGTCTGGACGATCAGGCAATCCATGCGGAGCTCCAGGTATCGAGCCCAGCGTGCTCGGCCAACAGACTTTCTCCCACCCCGGCAGCCGCCGAACACACGGAGAAAGCGACATGTCCAAGGTCATCCTCATCACCGGCGCCAGCAGCGGAATCGGCGAAGCCACCGCCCGCGTGCTTGCAAGGCAGGGCCATCGCGTGCTGCTGGGCGCACGCCGCACCGAGCGCCTTGCACAGATCGCCGCCGACATCCGCTGGGCGGGCGACAGCGCCGAGTACCGCGCGCTGGACGTGACCCAGGGCGAGGACGTCAAAGCGTTCGTGGCCTTCGCGCAGGAGCGCTTCGGTCGCGTCGATGTGATCTTCAACAACGCCGGGGTGATGCCGGTGTCGCCGATGAGCGCGCTCAAGACCGAGGAATGGGACCGCATCATCGACGTCAACATCCGCGGCGTGCTGAACGGGATTGCCGCGGTGCTGCCGATCATGGAGGCGCAGGGCAGCGGGCACATCATCAACACGGCCTCCACCGGCGCGCATGCCGTCGGCGCGCAGTTTGGCGTGTACTGCGCCAGCAAGTACGCGGTGCGCGCGATCACCGAAGGTCTTCGCCAGGAGATGGATCGCATCCGCGTGACCCTGATCTCGCCCGGCGTCACCGAGTCCGAGCTGGGCCACGACATCAGTGTCGACAGCACGGCCAGCGCGGTGAAGCAGCTGCGCAGCATCGCGCTCGACAATCGCGCCATCGCCAATGCCGTGCTCTACGCGATCTCGCAGCCCGAGGATGTCGACGTCAACGAGATGCTGATCCGCACAGTGCGCAGCGCGGGGCATGCGTTCTGAGGCCCGCATGTGTGGGCGCCTCGTGCTCGCGTCGCGTCATGCCGCGCGCAGGGCGCTGCTTGGGAGGTTGGGATTGGGGATTGGGGATTGGAGATTCGTCCACAGCCTGCTGTGGGCCAAGGCCGCGCATCCACCTGGCTCGCTCTCACACCTGCTGGTGACCGCAGCCTAGGGCGCAGTCTCCGCCATCGTCTCTTCCATCCACGCCGCGTAGTGCTGCAGCCGAACGCCGATGCCGGACTCGCCGTACTTGCCGGGCTTGATCTCAGTGCCCTCGACAATGCCGCGCTTCCAGGCGGCGACGCCCGCCAGCTGCCAGCTGTCCTCCACGGCAATCAACAGCGGCCCGCCGCTGTCGCCGCTGCCCATGCTGGCCTCCAGCGGCAGCGCGGCGGGCGGGGCGTCGAAGGTGTAGGCGAGCCAGCGGCCTTCTTCGCGGTCGATCACGTTGTATCCCTGGCGCAGCGCGTTGCGCCGGGGTGCATCGAGACGATGGCCCACCGCGCCCGTGCCCGTCGCACCTCGGCCGAGGATGCGTGCGGTCTCGCCGAGCGCCGGGCCCTGGTAGAGCGGCACCGGCGCGATGTCCTGCACGGGTTCGGCCAGTTCGATCAGCGCGATGTCGTCGGTGCCGGACTGGAACTCGAAGAACTCGGCCCAGTCGCCGGAGGCCAGCGCCGCCTCGACCATCGCCTGCGGCGGCTGCCGATAGCCGGGATGGATCACCACGCGGCGCACCGCGCGCTGCACGCCGCCGATCCCCACGCAGGGCAGCGCAGGGCTGACCGCGTGCGCCGCCGTCACCACCCACTGCGGCGCGATCAGCACGCCGTGGGCTTCCATCGGCAGGTCGACGAGGGCAGGGAAGTCGGCGGCTTCGATCCGGTATCTCGCATCAGGCACGTCGTCGCGGATGACGATGGCGCTGGCGGTGGACGTGCCGGCGAGCAGGAGTAGCCAGAACAGGCGAGTCATGGAGGTAGGGAACCTTGAATGTGGCTCACCGCGGACGCGGCGGGCCGGTGGGGTGGGCGGCAGGGATCCGGGCTCGAACACAACAAGCCCGAGGCGAGCTTCGGCAGACGGGAATGCATCAGCGCATCAGCGGATCGGGCCGCGCACCGTCGGCAGTGCGCCGGGTCCTCGGGTCGTTGCCGCGAAAGGCCCTCAGCAACTGGTGGCTGGCGTATGTGTACCAGCCGAGGATCAGCACGATGGCGAGGCGCTGGCTGAGGCCGCGCAGCGGGTCAAGGCCGGAGAGGTTCAGCCACAGGTAGGCCATGCTGAGCACTGCGACGGTGAGACACACACGGCGCACGCTCGGGCCCATCCCCGACTCCGCCGCGAAGCAGGCCGGCACGAGCGGAATGAAGAAGCCGACGCCGTACAGCCCGTGCAGCGGACTGCCGGTGACCCAGAGGCCAGCCGAGATGAAGTTGGCCGCCACCGCCGCGGAGGTCAGCGCCGTGAACGTGAAGCGCGCGGGCTCGATCAGCCAGGCGCCGAGACCGAACAGCAGGATCGACAGCCCACAGACCAAGGGGGCCACCCGCATCAGCGCGGCCACCGGATGGTCGAGCAGCTGCAGTTCGCTGACGTGCTGGCTCAGCGAGGAATACCCGGGCGCGCTGAACCCGATGAGGATGGGCAGCAGCAGGGCGGCGAGCGGAAGGATCCGCGACTGTCGCAGCAGGAGTTGACGCACGGTTGGGGTTTTCGCGGCAGGGGAGGTCGTGGACAAGACTGTGCGGCTCGCCGCCGCCTGCCAAGGCGCGGGCAGCCAAGCGGCCTCAGGGTGCAGCGAACCGTGTGCCCGCGGCGGCGAAGCGGTTCGATCCGGCCGCACTGGTTGCCCTCAGCGCGTGGAAACAGTCTCCGATGCGCTCGCCAGTGATCGAAACCCGGCGCAGCGCGCGCATGCCGCGGCGCCTGCACCAGGTTGACCCGCCCATCGAAAGGTGGCGCTCTCGGACGGCGCGCTAGCGCCGTACGCCCAGCACCGCGAAGCGCGCCTCGAACTCGGCGCGTCGATCGCGGCTTAGCTTTACCACGGTCCCGTCGACCAGTTTGAGCTCGCAGCCCCCGCGAAACAGTGGATGCACCTCGCGCACGCGCGCCAGGTTGACGATCGCGCCGCGGTGCACGCGCACGAACTGCTCGGGGTCGAGCTGTCGCTCCATCGCGTCCAGGCTCTCGCGCAGCAGATGGCTCACACCGCCGCACTGCAGCTCGACGTAGTAGTCGGCCGCGCGCACGAAGTCGATCTCGGCGGCCTCCACCACCACGCTCTTGTCGCGGCCGGGGATCAGGAAGCGCGAGCGATAGCGGGGCTGCTCGCGGACCAGGCCGGCCTGGGTCAGCACCGACTGCCGCTGCGCCTGCACGCGCGCCTTGGCGCGCCCCAGCGCCGCATGGAAGCGTGCGTCGGTGAACGGCTTGAGCAGGTAGTCCAGGGCCTGTGCCTCGAAGGCCTGCAGCGCGTAGCGATCGAAGGCGGTGACGAAGACCACCGCAGGTATGGCCTCGGTCCCGATCAGATCAAGCAGGGCGAAGCCATCCAGCTCGGGCATCTGCACATCGAGGAACAGGATGTCCGGCCGCAGGCGCGCGACCGCGGCCACGGCCTCGGTGCCGGCGCACTCGCCGACCACCTCGACCTCGGCGTCGGCCGCCAGCAGCACGCGCAGGTTCTCGCGCGCCAGGGGCTCGTCGTCCACCAGCAGGACTTTCATGGGCGTGGGGGCGGGCCGGCTCATGCGAGCGACTCGAAGGGCAGTTCCACGCGCGCGATCACCTGCTCGCCCGCCTGGGTGAGCGCGAAGCCGGCCTGATCGCCGTACAGCGCCCGCAGCCGCTCGCGGGTGTTGCGCAGGCCAATGCCCTCGCTCGCGGGTGAGGCGAGTTGGCCGCGGTTGGCCACCTCCAGCTGCAGGCGATCGCCGACCCGCTGCGCCCGCACTTCGATGCAGTGCGCGCCGCTCAGATGCTCCACGCCGTGGCGCACCGCGTTCTCCACCAGTGGCTGCAGGATCAGGATCGGCACGGCCGCCTGGGTGAGCGGCGGCGGCACCGAGACCTCGAACGTCATCCGGTCCGGAAACCGCGCCCGGTGGATCTCCAGGAAGCGCGTAAGCATCTCGACCTCCTCGCCCAGGCGCACGCGCTGGCGGCCGGCGTGGTCGAGCGAATAGCGCAGCAGATCGCCGAGGCCCGCGACCACGCCAATGGCCTCATCGCCGCGTCCCGTGCGCACCAGGCCGGTGATGGCGTTGAGCGTGTTGAACAGGAAGTGCGGCCGAAGCTGCAGTTCCAGCGCATGCAGCCGCGCATCGACCAGCGAGCGGCGCAGCTCCTCGGCCTCGGCGGCCTGCTCGCGCGAGCGCCGGCCGTAGTCCAGGGCCAGCACCGCGCCCAGCACCAGCAGATAGAGGATCCACTCCAGCAGCAGCGGCGTCAGCAGGGCCTGCTCCAGCTGGATGTCGGCAGCCGACGCGGTCATCGCGTCGTAGGGCTGCAGCCACAGCATCAGGCCCAGCGAGTAGAGCGCATGCAGCAGCCCGATGACCGTGGCCGCCAGGAAGTGCACCCCAAAGGGCAGGGCACGTGGCGGCGACATCGGAAAGCGCCGGGCCAGCCACACAATGCCCACCGTCGGCGCCAGCCACACGATCCACACCGCGACATGGAAGCCCAGCAGCAGGGCGATGTTGTGCCCGTGCGTGATCATGCTGATCCACACCTGGATGCCGGCGACAAGACCGAACAGCAGCCAGAACCCAGCGGCGGCGAGCAGAAAGGGGCGGGAGATCATCGCGAGAGTGTGCAGGATGGCGCAGGGCGATGGGCGGCCCAGCACCGCGGCGGAGCCCAGCATCGGATGAACGATTGCGGGCGCCATCGAAGCGCGCGCCTCAAGGAGCCTGCTCGCAGGCGACCGCAGCCTTCGCGTTGGCCGCAAGCGGAGTTCTCGCAGACAGCACCGATCAGGCAACGCCTCTGATCCGTCGCCGGAGCCATGGCGGTTCCTCGGCCCCTCCAGCATTATTCGCTCCCTCGCTCCCTCGCTCCCTCGCTCCCTCGGCGCTACGCCTCTCTGGCCTCCTTCGATGCAACTGCTCATAACCACCACTCATCAGCCGGCGACCGATCTCGGCTATCTGCTCTCGAAGAACCCCGAGCGTCATCAGACGTTTTCGCTGTCCTTCGGCACTGCCCATGTCTTCTACCCCGAGGCCTCGCCGGAGCGCTGCTCGGTCGCGCTGATGGTCGATGTCGACCCCGTGGGGCTGGTGCGCGGGCGCGGCGAGGGCGACGGGCCCTTGACCCAGTACGTCAACGATCGCCCCTACACCGCCTCGTCCTTCCTGGCCGTCGCAATCGCGCAGGTGTTTTCCAGCGGTATGGCGGGCAGCAGCAAGGCGCGTGCGGAGCTGGCTGCCGCGGCGATGCCGCTGGAGGCCGAGGTTCCGGTTCTGCGCTGCCGTGCGGGCGCGGCCAAGCTGCGTGCCTGCTTCGAGCCGCTGGGCTATCGGGTCAACATCCACGCGCTGCCACTCGACGAGACCTTTGCCGACTGGGGCGAGAGCCACTACTTCAGCCTGAAACTCAGCGGACAACTGCGCCTGTGCGAGCTGCTGCAGCACCTGTATGTGCTGCTGCCCGCGCTGGATGGCGACAAGCATTACTTCGTCGGCAGTGACGAGGTGCAGAAGCTGCTGGCGAAGGGTGGCGACTGGCTGGCCGCGCATCCCGAGCGCGACTGGATCCTCTCGAACTACTTGAAGCGCCAGCGCTCGCTGGTGCGCGAGGCCCTGGGGCAGCTTCTCGCTGCGCCAGAGGAAGACGTCGAATCCGGCGAGCGCGAGAAGGAGGCTGGCGAGCAGCAGCTGGAACGCGCGCTCAGCCTCAACGATCGCCGCATGGCCGCGGTGGAGGATGTGCTGCTGCGCAGCGGTGCGGCCACCGTGCTGGATGTCGGCTGCGGCGAAGGCCGGCTGCTGGCGCGGCTGCTTGAGCAGCGCCAGTTCCGCAAGATCCTTGGCATGGATGTGTCCGCGCTCTGCCTCGAACGCGCCGCCGAGCGCCTCAAGTTGGATCGGCTTGCGCCCTTGCAGCGCGCCCGCATCGAGCTGCTGCAGGGCAGCCTGACCTACCGCGATGCGCGCATGGCCGGCTTCGATGCCGCCTGTGCCATCGAAGTGATCGAACACATCGACGCCAGTCGGCTGCCCGCTTTCGAACGCACCCTGTTCGAGTACGCCGCGCCAGGGCTTGTGATCGTCACCACCCCGAACGTCGAGTACAACGTGTGTTTCGCCAACCTGCCTGCCGGCGCGATGCGCCACCGCGACCACCGCTTCGAGTGGACGCGCGCCGAGTTCCAGGCCTGGGCGCAGGGCATCTGCGAGCGCTACGGCTACACCGTCGAATTCCTGCCGATCGGCGATGTCGACCCCGAGTTTGGGCCGCCGACTCAGATGGGAGTGTTCAGCCGATGAGCACCGTCCGCATTCCCGAGCTGTCCCTGGTCGCGCTCATCGGTGCCTCCGGCTCCGGCAAGTCGACCTTTGCCCGTACGCACTTCAAGCCGACTGAAGTGATCTCGTCGGACTACTGCCGCGCCCTGGTGGCTGACGACGAGAACGATCAGGCCGCCACCAAGGACGCCTTCGACGTTCTCTACTACATCGCCGGCAAGCGGCTGGCTGCCGGCAAACTCACCGTGGTGGACGCCACCAACGTGCGGCCGGAAGACCGCAAGCGCTTGGTGGCGCTGGCGCGCGAGCACCATGTGCTGGCCTCGGCCATCGTCTTCGACCTGCCCGAGCGACTGCTGCACGAACGCAACGAGGCACGCCCGGACCGCGACTTCGGCCCGCATGTGGTGCGCGCGCAGACCCAGAGCCTGCACCGCTCCCTGCGCGGGCTGGAAAAGGAAGGCTTCAAGGTCGCCGCGGTGCTGCGCAGCGTGGAAGCCGTCGCCGAGGTGCAGATCACCCGCGAGAAGGCGTGGAACGACAAGCGCGACCAGCACGGCCCCTTCGACATCATCGGCGACGTGCACGGCTGTCTGGACGAGTGCGTGCAGCTGCTGCGCGCCCTGGGCTACACGGTGGCCGGCACCCGCGAGGCGCCTGAAGTCACCGCGCCCGAAGGCCGGCGCGCGATCTTTGTCGGCGACCTCGTCGACCGCGGGCCGGACTCACCCGGCGTGCTGCGTCTGGTGATGGCCATGGTCGCGAACGGCACCGCCCTGTGCGTGCCTGGCAATCACGACGTCAAGCTGATGAAGAAGCTGCGCGGCCGCGACGTCAAGGTCAGTCATGGCCTCGCAGAAACGCTGCAGCAGCTGGAGTCCGAGCCCGACGAATTCCGCCGTGCCGCCGCCGACTGGATCTACTCGCTGGTCAGCCATCTGGTGCTGGATGACGGCAAGCTGGTCGTCGCCCACGCCGGCATGAAGGAGAAGCTGCAGGGCCGCGCCTCCGGCGCCGTGCGCGACTTCGCGCTCTACGGCGAGACCACCGGCGAGACCGACGAGTACGGCCTGCCGGTGCGCTTCGACTGGGCCAGCGAGTACCGCGGCCAGGCGATGGTCGTCTACGGCCACACGCCGGTGCCCGAAGCCGAATGGGTGAACCGCACGATCTGCGTCGATACCGGCTGCGTGTTTGGCGGCAAGCTCACCGCGCTGCGCTACCCGGAGCGCGAGCTGGTCAGCGTGCCGGCCGCGCGCACCTACTACGAGCCGATCAAACCACTGGCCCCGCCCGCGGCCCCGACGCGCGACGCCAGCGTGCTTGATGTGGAAGACGTGCTGGGCAAGCGCATTCTCAAACCGCGCCTCGGCCGCAGCGTGACCATCCGCGAGGAGAACGCGCGCGCCGCGCTCGAGGTGATGAGCCGCTTCGCCGTCGACCCGCGCTGGCTGGTCTACCTGCCGCCCACCATGTCGCCGCCGGCCGCAGCCGCCGAAGGCGAGCTGCTGGAGCGCCCGCGCGAAGCCTTCGACTACTACCGCAGCGAGGGCGTCACCCAGCTGGTCTGCCAGGAAAAGCACATGGGCTCACGCGCCGTCGTCGTGCTGTGCCGCGACGAAGACGTCGCCGCGCGGCGCTTCGGCATCCGTGGCGATGACCGCGGCGTGATCTACACGCGCACCGGCCGCCGATTCTTTGCCGACGGCAGCACGGAAGAAGCGCTGCTCGACAAGCTCGATCGCGCAATGCGGTCCAGCGGCCTGTGGGACGAACTCGCCACCGACTGGATCGTGCTCGACGCCGAGCTGCTGCCTTGGTCCGCAAAGGCCGGCGACCTGCTGCGCCAGCAATACGCGCCCACCGGCACCGCCGCCACGCAGGCGCTGCGCGCATCCTCCGCGTGGGCGGATCAAGCCACCGCGCGCGGCATCGACCTAGGCGCACTGCCCGCGACGCTGGCCCAGCGCAGCGACGCCGTGAGCCGCTACGTGGCCGAGTACCGCCGCTACTGCTGGCCAGTGAACAGCGTCGCCGACCTGCGCCTCGCACCCTTCCACGTGCTCGCTTACGAGGGCGCGGCGACGCTTGAGCAGGGCCACCGCTGGCACCTCGATCTGATCGACCGCCTGTGCGCGACCGATGCCAGCCTGTTCCGCCGCACCGAGCGCCGCTTCGTCGACTTAAGCAATCCAGCGAGTGAAGCCGCCGCCACCGCGTGGTGGCACGCGATCACGGCCGCGGAGAGCGAGGGCATGGTCATCAAACCGCTCGACGGCCTGGTCCAGGGCAAGAAGGGCCTGCTGCAGCCGGCCATCAAATGCCGCGGCCGCGAGTACCTTCGCATCATCTACGGGCCCACCTACACGGAACCCGCCAACCTCGACCGCCTGCGCCAGCGCGGGCTGGCGCCCAAGCGTGCGCTGGCCTTGCGCGAGTTCATGCTGGGGCACGAGGCCCTGCATCGCTTCGTCGAGCGCGAACCGCTGTACCGGGTGCATGAATGCGTGTTCGGGGTGCTGGCGCTGGAGAGCGAGCCGGTGGATCCGAGGCTCTGAGGGGTGATGCACGCGGTCTACAGGAGGTGCAGGGCAGGGCGCCTGCGGGAAATCACCGCCCGGCTCCGGAACTCCACTCCGACCTCATGAAGGCACAAAGTCGTTTGCCATGGTCGGCGTCAGGGTTTGGAAGGTCGAGCCCGCGATAGCCGCGCCTTGCGCAGCAGCCGCTCGGTGCGCATGACATGGACGATGAACACGCGCGGCCCGTCGTGGCGATAGAACACGCGGCAGGGCGGTTCGACGAGTTGGCGATAGCGTGAGCGGCCCAACTCGGGGACGCGGACACCACTCTGTGGGTGCTCGGCCAGCTGATCCACATGCGCGAGCACGCGCTGCACAAGTTCCGCCGCGGCGGCTGGGTTCTCCAGCGCAATGTAGTCGGCGATGGCTTCGAGGTCGGCCAGTGCCGGCTCGGACCAGACTACTTCAGCCATCGGGCCAGTCGGGCCTTGGCCTGATCGTGGGTGAGCACACGACCTTCCGAGACGGCCTGTTCGCCGCGGGCGATGCCTTCGAGCACGTTCATGCGCTGCTGCATGAGCTCGTAGGTCTCTACGTCCACCAGATAGGCGCTGGGCAGACCGTGCTGGGTGATCAGGATCGGCTGCCTGCTCCGCTCAAGGTCTGCGAGCAGCTCAGTGGCCTGGCGCTTGAGGGTGGTGACGAGTTCGGTTCGCATGGAGTGATACTAGAGTGGCACTTGCTGGGCCGCAAGCCGAAGCAGGATCCGGCTCATCTCGGACCCCTCAATGAGCGCTGCTCCGCTGCCATCGTGGATCCCAAGTTGTGAGGCGAGGCGCGCGACAAGATTCTCGGACGGAGCGCGTGAATCAAAACACGAGCTGATCCGCCAGTGCACGTATTCGGAAGTGAACCTGACCCCCTTCTTCGCCGCAAGCCCCGCGTGGAAAATCACTGAAGCGCTCGGCTGCATGCCGGCATTCGATTCCGATCGCGGCGGTGTCTGGCGCGACCACTGGATTTGCCTCGGTGCCACCACGCGTGCGGACTTCCATGCCGACGCGCTGGTGCAGGTCGACGGCAGCGACTGGAAGGTGGTCGACCTCGGCGGCGCCGCCCCCGCGTGTGCGCCGATCAAGGAAGCCGAATCAGCGCTCCGCGCGATCACCGGCATCGACAGGCTGGACATCACCGGTGAGATCGACGACGGCGAAGGCAGCCTGACCGATCAGCGCAATGGCGACCCGACGGTGCGGCATCCGTACCGTGTCATGTGTCGCTACGAGTCGAACCTCGCCAGCTACCACGTCTTTCTGACCTACGCCGACGGCCGCTACGTCTTGGACCCGGGCGACATGAGCGGCACGGGTGTGGCGACGCCGTGGTTCGTTCACGGTAAGCCGGTGACTTCCGCGGAGTAGATGGCGCAGCGGTCGCACCAGCGAGCGCGCATGTGGCAAAACAAGACCTGACCCCGGATTTAGACCTGACCCCGGAATTCTGCTTCGACGGGCGCGATGCGCAAACGGACACGCGCTCGACGCCGACGATCGCTTTTTGCGCTACGTGCGGCGTTGCGATCCCCGACCCGAGAGCCCGCGGCTGAGACTACTTGATGACCCGGGCCCCTGTGGCGCTGCGGGTGCTGGCGCTCGAGACCAAACCTGAGGATCCGAGGCTTTGAGGGAAAGCTACAGCCGCCCGCAGGATGCGCGGGTCAGGGCAGGTGTGGCATAAACGCTTTGGCGCCAGCGTCGGGGGCAGGGGATTCATCCATGAGCGGCATCGCAGACTGGGCGAAAGACGCGCTGTTCGACGGCGCCCTGCTGTTGGATGGTGGCGATACTGGCAGCCGCGAGGCCATCGCCTGCTTCATGCACGAGGGCGATCGTCTTGGAATCGTGTGGGACAGGGGTGGGTACTTTCGCGCTGAGTTCTTGCGGAAGCAGTCGTGCCGAACTTTCTCCGTTCCGCTCTGGAGTGAGGCGCGGCTGTCGACCCTCTGTGGCAGCGTCACCGAGGGCGAAGCTCTTATCAAGCAGTTTCTAGTGCAGAGCAGTTAACGCTGTCCCGCCAAATCGGGGAAAGTGCACTCTGACCCCTGTTTTCGCAAGACCCGGCAGAGCTATCTGTTCGCCTACCGAAGTACCGCCGGCCCACCGATCGTGGTGTTTGACTATGCCGACAGCCGCAGCGGCAAACATGCACGCGAGTTCCTCGAGGACTGGCGCGGTGCTCTCATGGTCGACGACTACGCCGGCTACAAGGCGCTGTTCCGCGAGGGCGTCACCGAGCTCGCCTGCTGGGTGCATGTGCGGCGCAAGTTTGTCGAGGTCGTCCAGGCCAGCGGCAGCCCGCTGGCGCAGGAGGCCGTCGAGCGCATCGGCGTGCTCTATCGCATCGAGGCCGAAGCCAAGGAGCAGGGCTTGCAAGGCGAGGCGCTGCGCGCCCACCGAGAGCAACACGCCGCGCCGCGGCTGGCCGAGCTGCATGCCTGGCTGCAGGCGCTGGGCCTCAAGGCACTGAAGAACAGCGGCCTCGCCAAGGCGGTGAACCACGCGCTCAGCCGCTGGCCCGCGCTGCTGCGCTACCTCGAGGACGGCGGTCGACCGATCGACAACAACCCGATCGAGAACGCCATCCGCCCGATCACGCTCGGCCGCAAGAACTGGCTGTTCATCGGCGGCACGAACGCCGGCCCACGCGCCGCCGCCATCATGAGCCTGGTCGCCACCGCCAAGGCCAATGGCCTCTGCCCCCAGGCCTGGCTGACCGACGTGCTCACCCGACTGCCGACCACGCGCAATCGGGATATCGACAGCCTGCTGCCCATCGAGGGCTGGGTGGCGGTCGGAGGCTGAGGCGAAGCACAGCGCGAGGCGCCGCGGTAGGTGTGGTGGCCGGACGCATACCCACAGCCGGCAGTACTCCGTCTGGCTCAACCCACTCCGCACCTGCGAGCGCACATGCGCCCGCCACCGCCACGCCTCCGAACACGCCATCGACCGGTCCTCCGTTGGGGAAACCGGCGACGGTCAGGAGAATCAGGTCAGGAAGGAAGGTGAGGTGGGCGGACGCTCACGGTGAGCTTGCGGGGCGATGCAAATCGATGCATAGTGATGCAGTAATAACCTGGGAGCGCCAATCGTGAACAACAAGGGGGGTCGCAGACCTTTGAGCAAGAACGGGGTCACTCGCTCTACGGCAACTTTTCCTGCCGAGATTTACAAGACGCTCGCCGAGCTGGCGGAAAGCAAAAAGGTCTCGGTTGCGTGGGTGATCCGAGAAGCGGCAGAGAAATACGTGGCGGAACAGGTCAGCGAACAGGGAAAGAACAAAGCATGAACTTTATGGAGAACGAAACGGCCCAGAAGCTGCGGGGCGGCTACTATACACCGGAAGACCTGGCAGCGTTTCTTTCGGCGTGGGTTCTTGAGATTTCTCCGCGACGCGTTCTCGAGCCGAGCTGCGGGGATGGCGTCTTCTTAAGCGCGCTTCGCGCTTCGGGCGGGACGTTTGACTTGGAGATTACAGGATTTGAGCTGGACCCCGAGGAGGCAGGTAAAGCGAAAGAGCGAGCTGCGCAGCTTGGACTTCTTTCATGCACAATCAATTCATCCGATTTCCTGGGTTGGGCTATTGCAAATGAAAGGGGCGATGAGGCGCGATTTGATGCCGTTATAGGGAACCCCCCATTCATTCGCTATCAGTACCTGCCAGCGCCGTTTCAGGCCAAAGCCGAACAGATCTTTCGAACGCTCAGCCTGCCATTTACGAAACACACTAATGCTTGGGTTCCATTCGTGCTTGCCAGTGTCCGCCTTCTTCGCCCCGGAGGCCGCCTGGCGATGGTTGTACCAGCGGAGATCATTCACGTTCTTCATGCGCAATCGCTGCGGTCGTATCTCGGGGAAGAATGTTCGCGCCTAGTGATTGTTGACCCCGAAGTGCTCTGGTTCGAGGGTACGCTCCAAGGCGCGGTGTTGCTTCTAGCCGAGAAGCGGAGGGACGCTAATCAAAAGCTGGAGGGCCTAGGGATCTACGAGGTTCATAATCGAGAGTTTCTCCGAATGGACCCTTCGAAGGTATTCTCGACCCCAAAAGCTATGAACGGGCGAACTGTAGCTGGAAAATGGACAAGGGCATTGCTGGACCAAGAAACTCGTGATCTGCTGGCCGAGGTTGAGATGCATGAGGATGTGCATTCCTTTAGAGAGGTTGCAAAGGTTGATGTGGGGATCGTAACTGGGGCAAATAAATTCTTCCTGGTGAGTGATGAGGTCGTGCGTCGAAATGGACTCACTAAGTGGGCCTATCCAATGTTTGGTCGGAGCGAGCACTGCCCGGGAGTGATCTACGATAGCGAGCAGCACTTGCATAACGCTCGTGTAGGAAACCCGACCAACTTTCTATGGTTTGAGGACGATTCGCCGCTAAAGGAAAAACGCGCAAAAGCGTACATTGAGTCGGGCGAGACGGAAAAATTGCACACCCGATACAAATGCCGTATCAGGTCGCCATGGTACAAGGTCCCCTCCGTGTATGCGACCGAAATAGGGATGCTCAAGCGTTCCCACGACTTGCCACGCTTGATTCTCAACGAGGTCGGTGCTTTCACGACTGATACTGCATACAGAATTCGAGCTCATGCTCATTTGCGCGCTGAGAAACTCGTAGGTTGTTTCTATAACAGCCTCACCGCGCTTAGTGCGGAGCTTGAAGGACGTCACTACGGGGGTGGGGTTCTTGAGTTGGTGCCGTCGGAGATCGAGAAACTGATGATTCCTTTACCAAAAGCAGTTCAGATTGATCTCAGGAAGCTTGACAGGCAGGTCCGGTCGACCGATTCGGCGGATACCGTGCTTGCAGAGAACTCACAACCCATACTCGGAGCGCTAGGGTTGCGGACGGACCAGAAGGACCTAATTTTGCACGCGTGGCGACGACTTCGGAATCGAAGGCACCGAACGACAAGCGAACAGGACATCGAGCATCCGTTGCCCACTACATCCAACTAGCGGCTGCTTCATTCATCCGATTGGCCGACCTGTTAGCGCGCCCGACGCGGCGCGCTAGCGGGGCGATTACGCAGGCGCTAAGCCAGCTTGTTTGAGTCGAACCCGCAGTGCGTTATTCGCTGGCGAGCGACTCCGGGCCGTAGCGAATCGCGCGTCACCGAGTCTACTGCCGTCCGGCGAAAGCTTTTGATTAGCGCTTGCTTTCCGCCGTCGGGACGTTTCCTTATCTAAGTAATTTCCAGCAGGAATGGGGCTTTACGCTCTGTGGTCTCATAGAGCCTGAGCGTATGCCCTGTTAAGCCTAGCCTCTTTATCGTCGGACTGAAGTTCCTTCCCCACTTTAGGATGGTCGTATAGTTCGCTTGACCGGCCTCTCCCGATGGTTTGTGGCTAATCTCAAAGTTTCGAATTCCGTAATCCCGGCCTAAGATTGCGACGCGCATCGGTACAAAAGCGCGCTCCTGATCGCGATGTCGGCCCTCTCTTTCCCATCGAAAGTCTGAGAAGAGATTCCGAAAGTAAGTGGTTTGATCTATTCGTGAACCGACTGGAGACTCGAACTTTGCTTGGGTGAGCCGAACGCCCCCCACTACGTTGGTGCCTTCCGACACCTGAAGGGCGTCAGATGCCGGCAACTTCTTCTTCCATACGAGCGCTTTCTCATAGATTGTTGGCTTGCTTTCCGGTTCTTCCTTCGAGACTTTAGACGCTGCCTGGGCGTCAGGTTCTCTCACACCATTTCCAACCAATGGCGGAAGTTTTGGAGGCCGCGCGTCGAAGGGGTTCTCTGGGATTTTGTGAGTTTTGTGCTCGCTGACTCGGCCTTTATCCCGCCCCCGGCGCGCTTCCTCTTCGGTTGGGATCTGGCCGCGAGTTGAAAGGGTCTTAATTAGCGCCCGGGTCAACGGCAGCATAAGGATGCCGCGATCTCTGAGCAGCGCCGAAATTGAAGCCTGGTGCGCCAAGTAGTCGTTCAGGTCGTCAGGAAAATTGAAGTCCAAGCGATTGGCGAGTTCATGGTTGGTGTACAAGCCGCCATCAGTCAGATTGTTGGAGCCGACAAATATGGTGGCGCTGCTTCGGGACTCGAACAGATACAGCTTGGGGTGAAATATCGAGCGAGGCGCGGCATTATGAAAAACGTGTGCCTCGCACTCCCAAGAAGTTACCTCTTCGAGAACCTCGCGACTTGTGCCGTTGAGGTCTATTCCAAGTGTTATCTCCAATGTGCAGCCGCCATCTCGACTGGATAGCAGGCGTTCTCGAAGTCGCAGAATGGTGCGTAGACTCGCAAACGCTGAGACTATTTGGATCCTCGTATACGCGACTCTACATTCAAGCATTTCTTCCATAATTTGCCCTAATTGCACGTCGGGCTGAACAAGCAGCGTAGATTTCATTCTTTACTCCTTTCTGTTTGAACTCTCGATCGATTCTGTTGCTGCAATCAAGGCTCATCAGGGTTCCGCCAAATCGTACTTGGCGGTTTGAGCCACGGCGGCGTGTCAAACCATTGTTTGGGAGGCCAGCTCGGCTCTTCGCAGAGCGGGTCGGGCATAGCAAGTTCAACCGACGGTCGTAGGAAATTACTTCCCCGGCATAGCAAACCCCCGCCCACGCGCCCCAGCCCGCGGATGCGGCCGCTCTTCATCCAGATGCCGCCCCTCCCCATCGTCGCCACGCAGCTTGTACGCCGGCGTCCACCGCGGGTCCTGCGGTTTCGGCGCCTTGATCTCGAACCCACTGCGACTCGTCGTACCGGCGTGGGCAATCTCCAGCGTGTACTTGCCCGGCACCGGATACAGCCGATGCCCCAGGCGCTGGGATTCCGCATAGGGCTGGTGCTTCCGCTCATCGCGCTTGTCGGCGTCCAGGGCTCGCAGGGCCTGCTTTTCGGCGGCGAGGGTGAGTTCGGCATCCAGCGCCAGGTTCCAGCGGAAGCTGTTCAGGCCTACCTGCGCCTCACGCTCGAAGGTGGCGAGCGGGCGGTCCTTTTCGTCCAGCAGGCGGAAGCGCACGGGGCCGGCGGCTTTGGCCCAGTAGGTGCCGGTGAGTTCGGGCAGGTGTTCGGGGCGGTCGAACCAGGGGTCGGGGCGGCGGCGCCAGTCGCGTGAGGCTTTGAGGTCGTCGATGTGAAACAGGTGCACGGCGCTGCTGCGCACCTCGCTGCTGAGCTGCTGCACCGGCAGCACGTCGACGATCCAGGCGCTGCGCCCGTGGGTGCCGGCGATCAGTTCGCGGTCGCGCGGGTGCACGAACAGGTCGTGCACGGGCACGTTGGGCAGGCCGCCGTCCAGCGCCTGCCAGCTGCGGCCGCGGTCCAGGCTGGCGTACACGCCGCGGTCGGTGCCGACGTAGAGCAGATCCGGGTTGACGGTGTCCTCGCGGATCACGTTGACGGGCTCGGCGGGCAGGCCGTCGGCAATCGACTGCCAGCTCGCGCCGAAGTCGTCGCTGCGGTACAGGTAGACGCGGTCGTCGTCCTGCCGGTAGCCGTTCAAGCTCAGGTAGATGCGCTCGCTGCTGTGGCGCGAGAGTTCGATGCGGCTCACCCAGCGGTCGGCCGGCAGGGCGGCATCCACCTGCTGCCAGCGCGTTCCGCCGTCGGTGCTGACATGCACATGGCCGTCGTCAGTGCCCACGCCCAGGCGGCCGAATTGCAGCGGCGATTCGGACAGGCTGGTGATGGTGGCGAAGGGCACGTTGCCGCGCTCTTTCGAGCGGGTCATGTCGGGGCTGATGGCGGCCCAGCTGCGGCCGCGGTCGAAGCTGCGGTACAGGCGGTTGCTGGCCATGTAGACGGTGCGCGCGTCGTGCGGCGACAGGATCACCGGCGTGCTCCAGTTGTAGCGCAGCAGGGGCTCGTTGAGTGGCGCGCGCGGGCGCACTTCGTGGCGTTTGCCGTCCTTGTCGATGCGGGTGTAGTAGCCGAACTGGTAGCCGGTGTAGGTGTCGCCGGATTCATCGTCCACCGCCACCCACATGCCGTCGCCGCCGTTGATGGGCGACCAGTCTTCGCCCAGCTCCCAGCGCGTGCGGCTGCTGCCTTTCCAGGTGCCGTTGTCCTGCATGCCGCCGTAGACGTTGTAGGGCTCGGCCATGTCGGCATAGATGGTGTAGAACTGGCCGAGCGGCTGCGCATCGAGCCGGCGCCAGGTGATGCCGGCGTCGTAGCTCACGTCCAGCCCGCCGTCGTTGCCCACCACGATGCGCTGCGGGTAGTTGGGGTCGATCCACATCGCCTGGTAGTCGACGTGCACGCTGGGGTGGTTGGTGTAGCCGGACCAGGTTTTGCCGCCGTCAGAGGAGACGATCAGCGGCACGCCCATGGTGTAGACGCGCTCGGCGTCGCTGGGGTCGACCGCGATCTCGCCGAAGTAGTAGCCGTAGGTGTAGGTGACTTCGCGGAGGGGCTCCTCGTGCGTGCGGCGCCAGCTCGCGCCGCCGTCGTCGCTGCGCCAGACGGTGTGGCCCCAGCTGGGGTTGTCGAACAAGGCGGCGTTGCCGTCTTCGAGGCGGCTGAGAAGTTGTTCGAGGGTGATGGAGCCGTCGCGCACTTTCGCGAGCAGGGACGTGGCATCGAGCTCGACCGGCAGGTCGGCGCCGCGGATGAAGCGTTCGATTTCTTCGGGGTCCTGCTTCAGGAACTCGTCCTTGCTCATGGTGCGCAGGCGCTGCGGAGAGAGCGGGCGGTCGCCGAGGTCGCGCAGGGCTTCGGGCAGTTCGGCCCAGTGGTCGATGCTGGCGTAGACGGTGTCGGGCTGGCTGGCGGCGATGGCGAGGCCAATGCGGCCCACGCTGTCGCCTTGCGGCAGCCCGCCCGTCAGCTGACGCCAGCTGCGGCCGCCGTCTTCGGATTTGTAGATGCCCGAGCCGTCGCTGCTTTCGGTGAACTGCCAGGGCGTGCGCGTGCGCGTCCACAGCGCGGCGTAGAGCACGTCGGGGCGGGTCGGGTCGATGACGAGGTCGCTGGCGCCGGTCCAGTCGTCGTTCGGTTTCAGAACGTGGGTCCAGGTGCTGCCGCCGTCTTCGCTCAGGAAGATGCCGCGCTGGCCGCCGGGCGAGTAGAGCTTGCCGGCAGCCGCTACGATCACGCGCCGGCTGTCGCGCGGGTCGACGAGGATCTCGGCGATGCGGTCGGTGCCGGTCAGGCCCTTGCGCGCGAAGCTCTGGCCGCCGTCATGGCTGACGAACACGCCGTGGCCGCCGTAGTTCGAGCGCGCGGCGTTGGGCTCGCCGGCGCCGATCCACAGCGTTTCGGGCTGGGACGGGTCGACTGCAATGGCGCCGATCACGGTGTTCGGCAGCTGATCGGTGAGGGGCTCGAAGCTGCCGCCGTTGTTGGTGGTCTTCCACACGCCGCCGGTCGCGTAGGCCACGTAGAAGGTGTAGGGCTGGCCCGGCACCGAAGCGAGATCGACCACGCGCCCGCCTTGCCCGGTTGGGCCGATGCTGCGCCAGCTCAGGCCTTTGAAGATCGATGCGTCCTGCATCTGCTGGTGCTGCTGCCAGGCGGCTTCGCGCTGCTCCGGCGTGCTCGGCGCACCGGGCTTGGGCCGTGCTGCGTGCGTGGGTGCGGCGAGGCAGAGCAGCAGCAAGCTTCCGATCCAGGGGGCGGTGCGCATCGATGGGTCTCCGGGCGGCGATGACGTAGGGCAGGGCAGGTGTGGTGTTTCTCAGATGGGGGGGCGTGTGGCAAGTGCTGGTCTTCTGACTTCGACGCCTGGCTTCGCTTGGCTCCCGTCTCCCTCTGCGGAAGAGGGGCTCAACAGCGGGCGATGTCGCTTGCCGGAGCGAGCTTCGCTCCCCTCTCCCCTTGTGGAGCGAAGCGGGCCGCTTTCAAGCGCCCGGTGGGCGCTTGAGGCCCGATGAGCCCGAGCGAAGCGAAGGACGGGCTGGGGGAGAGGGGTGGAACGCTTGCGGCGAGGTTTGCCCCCCTCTCCCCAACCTGCCTTCGCTTCGCTCGGGCTCCAGAGAGCGTCGGCTGCCACCGGCAGCCGGCAAGCGCTCTCCTACGCTTCCCACGAGGGGAGAGGGGCTCAGCAGCGGGCGATGTCGCTTAGCGGAGTGAGCTTTTGCTCCCCCCTCTCCCCTTGAGGGAGAGGGGCTGGGGGAGAGGGGTGGAACGCTTGCGGCTGTTCCCGCTTGAGATAAGTCTGGGGCCCGGACTGACATAAGTGGGAAATACT